>Ga0315284_10015838_pt1 | contig 10714 bp, 9 predicted proteins | sample YL17G09_16_MG_FD_203696 | JGI IMG/M metagenome (GOLD analysis project Ga0315284, IMG submission 203696) | Sediment microbial communities from Yellowstone Lake, YNP, Wyoming, USA - YL17G09_16 | ecosystem: Environmental > Aquatic > Freshwater > Lake > Sediment | place: USA: Wyoming | collected...
AGCGCCATCAGCGGGTTGAGCGCCTCCCGTACGTCGGCGCGCACGGTGACGAAGGGGCGCGCCTCCACCTCGACGAACTGCCACGCCGTTTCCCGCCGCGCCAGTTCCACCCAGCAGAACCCCTTGGGCTGTCCCTCTTCGCCAAAGTCAATCCGCTCCAGGCTGCCGGCGTAGACGACGGGAGGGTACCCGCCGCCATTGAGGCTCTGGTGCAGGTGGATGTGGCCCAAGGCCACGTAATCCCAGGCCGGGTCCGCCAGCGCCGACTTGAGGACGACCGCGTCCCGCCCGATCATCACGCTGCGCTCGGAGCCGAAGGTGGCCTCGGAGACACTCAGGTGCGCCGTCAACACCGCCGGAATTTCCGGTTCCAGCAGGGCTCTCATGGCCTCGATGTTCTGGGTGACGGTCTGTTCCAGGGCCTTGTCCAACTGTTCAATGGAGAGGCCGCGGTACTCGTCGCGGGCCAGGAGTTGCTGGCGGGCCGGATAGGGAACCGTGGCGACCTGCACCGGGCCGTGGCGGGTCTGGATACGGTGCACCCGCTCGTCCCGCCCGACGACGACGTTGGGCACCTCCAGCGTGCGGAAGATGTCTACGCTGGAAGCGCGCTCGGCCATGGTCGGCAGGTCGTGGTTGCCGACCAGGAGCACGACCGGCACTCCGGCGTCGGCCAGCCGCTTGACGCGGCGGGCGAAGGCCCGCTGGTAGGTGGCGTTGGGGTTGCAGGTCTTGAAGGCGTCGCCGGCAAAGATGACCAGGTCCACCTCGTGCTCCAGCCCATAGTCAATTAGTTCGTCGAAGCGGCGCAGAAAGTCGAGCACCCGCCCGTTGACGCCGGTGGCGGGGTCCAGCCGGCCATAGTTCTCCATCCCGACGTGCAGGTCGGCCAGGTGAAGCAGACGAATTCCAGTCATAGGGCTATTCTCCCAAAGCATCGAGGAATTCGGCTGGCCCAACGATAGGGATGCTTTCGAAGGGATGTAGCACCAGCAGGTCGTCGTCACCGGTAACGATGAAATCAGCCCGTCCGGCTACAGCCACCTCCAATAGCACATCGTCTTTGGGGTCAAGGCATGCTTGGATACGCCGCATTGGTGTCACCGGTTCACCCCGCAGTAGAATGAGAGCCATTATGGCCTCCACCGCCTCATCGTCCAGGTGATACTTGATGCGGATGCGTGGAAGGGCCAATTTAGCCACCAGTTCGTACAACAGGGGCTCAGCATAGAGCAGAACATAGTCACCGTTCCGCAGATGGGTGAGCACCGGTCCTACGGTGCCACCTGGCTTGATCAGTGCCCGGATCAAGATATTGGTATCTACGACAGCGCGGATCACCGTGGAGCCTTTAGATCAGTGTCGGCAGCACGCAGGTCGGCCTCAACCTCGGCTTCGCTATAGACCGCATTCAGTTGGGACATGCGCGCCAGTAGTCCGTCGAAGCGGTCGAGCACGTGCTGTTCCTGCAATTGCTGGAAACGCAGGAAATCCTCGTAGGGGATCATGGCCACTTCGGGGTGGCTATCCCGGGTGAGGATATACCACTGGTCATGGCGCGCCACCTCGTCGAAGATGGAGCGGAACTTGCGCTGCAAGTCTGTCACCCCAATCACTTTGCTGAAGCCCATGCTACACCTCACATACTTCATGCCAGGATACATATTCCAATATGTATTATACATGGTTCTGCAAGCTGGTCAAACGGCGGTTGCGGAATACTGTCGTCTTGCCTGGAAACTACCCCCAACCGCCTATTTGTCGTATAATGCATCCTGACAGACAGCCTGACCCTCGACAGCGATGGAGGTTTCCCGGATGAAGTTTCCGCGCCGCAGTGGCATCCTGATGCATCCGACGTCACTCCCGGGGCGGTTTGGTATCGGCGACCTGGGCGAAGCAGCGTACCGGTTCGTGGATTTTCTGACCGCCGCCGGCCAATCCTACTGGCAGGTGCTCCCCTTGAGCCCCACCGGCTACGCCGACTCTCCCTACCAGACCCTCTCCGCCTTTGCCGGCAACCCGCTGCTCATCAGCCCCGACAAGTTGGTGGAGGCCGGTCACCTTTCGGCGGCAGACCTGGCAGACGTGCCTGCCTTCCCCGCTGAGCGGGTGGACTTTGGGCCGGTCATTCAGTACAGGACGAGGAACCTGAACCGGGCCTTTGCCCGCTTCCGCGCTCAAGCGCCCGCCGGCCAGAAAGCGGCCTTCGCTCGCTTCTGCGACGAGCAGGCGTTCTGGCTGAACGATTTTGCGCTATTCATGGCCCTGAAAGAAGCGCACCATCTCCGTCCCTGGCACGCGTGGGAGCCAGAAGTCGTCACCCGGCAGCCGGAAGCACTCGCTCGCTGGCGGAAGGAACTGGCAGGCGAGATCGAAAACCAGCAGTACCGGCAATGGCAATTCTTCGAGCAATGGCTGGCCGTCAAGCGCTACGCCAACGAGCGGTCCATCCACGTCATCGGCGACATCCCCATCTTCGTCTCACTGGACAGCGCCGACGTATGGGCCAGCCCGCACCTGTTCCACTTTGACGAGCACCTGCGGCCCACGGTCATCTCGGGCGTGCCACCCGACTATTTCAGCGCGACCGGGCAACTGTGGGGCCATCCCCTCTATCGCTGGGAGGTGATGGCGCGCAACGGATACGCCTGGTGGATCTCCCGGTTCCGCATGGCGTTCACCCAGGCCGACGTGCTCCGGATTGACCACTTTCGGGGTTTCTACAACTACTGGGAGGTCCCGGCGGAGGAAAAGACCGCCATGCGGGGGCGCTGGCTGTACGGCCCCGGGGCCGGCCTGTTCCACGCCGTGACGGCGGCGCTGGGGGAGATGGCGATCATCGCCGAGGACCTGGGCGATTTTGACGCCGAATCGCGCGCCGGGGTGGACGCGCTGCAGGCCGAGTTTGGTTACCCCGGCATGAAGGTGCTCCAGTTCGCGTTCAGCAGCGGCCCGCACGACCCCTTCCTGCCCCACAACTTTACCCGCGACTGCCTGGTCTACACCGGCACCCACGATAACGACACGATCGCCGGCTGGTACCAGGTCACCTCCACCGCCGCGGAGCGGGAGTATGCGCGCAAGTACTGCGCGCGCCAGTACCTGGACCGCGACGGCTCAGACATCGCCTGGGACCTGATCCGGCTGGCGTGGGGGTCGGTGGCCCACACGGCCATCACCCCCGTGCAGGATCTGCTGAGCCTGGGGCACAGGATGCGAATGAACACCCCCAGCACCGTCGGCGCACCCAACTGGTGCTGGCGTCTCTTGCCCGGCGCGCTGACCGGCGAAATCGCAGCGCGACTACGGGAACTGACTACGATCTATGGACGAATGGAATAGGTAAGAAACCGGGTTTTGGGGAAAAACCCGGTTTCTGCCGGTTTCTGGAGGGCTTCTATCATGAAATCATCATCTGCATCCCACACCTGGCGCACGCTGGTCGTCGTCCTGTTCTGCGCCTACGCACTGCTCAACACGTACTTTGTGCTCACGCCCGTGCTGGGCAACGCCTCGCGCCTGGCATTCATCCTCGTGCCGCTCCTCATGGGTGGCTTTAGCCTGAGCCACGCCATCTATACGCTGGGGCTGCGGCACGCGCTGACCTTTCTGGCCATCACCGCGCTGGTCAGCCTGGCCTTCGAGGCCGTGGGGGTCGCCACCGGCGCCGTCTACGGCCCCTATCACTACACAGACCGCCTCGGCCCCCAGTTGTTCGACGTGCCGCTGGTGGTCCCACTATCCTGGTTCATGGTCATTTACCCCAGTTACGCGCTCGCCAACTATCTGGCCGACGGGCGCGTGGTCAGCGCACCCAAGCCGCGGCTGGGGCGACTCGTCGGGCTGGCCGCGCTCAGCGCGCTGCTCATGACCGCCTGGGACCTGGTGCTGGACCCCCAGATGGTCCGCGACGGCCACTGGGTGTGGCACGTCGAAGGAGCCTACTTTGGCGTCCCGGTGCAGAATTACGTCGGCTGGCTGGCCACGACGCTGACGGTCTACCTGGCTTACCGGGCGCTGGAGGCGCACTGGCCCCCGCGTCCCTGGGGAACGGCCAGTCGCGCCTTCGAGCGACTGCCCCTGTTGATCTATGCCCTGTTGGCCTCCGGCTACGCCGTCGGTTACACCCTGCTGGGGCGCCCGGCGCTGGCGCTCATCGCGCTCTTTGCGATGGGGACGCCCTGCCTGGCCGCAACCCTGCGAAGGTTGTGAACCTTCGCAGGGTTACTGACCGGCGGGAGGCAAAACCAGGTCCATCACGTCCGCCCACAGCGATTCCAGTTCTGGCCCCACGCGGAAAGAACTCTCCGCGATGAGCGGGTCCAGCGCTGTGGCGCGCCCCTGCAACGCCGCGAGGGCCTCCGCCTGTTCCGGCATGCGCGTCGCCGCCTGCTCCAGATGAGCCACCGCCAGCGCGAGCGTATCGCGCGCGCTCCTGGGATTCCCCTCCAACAACAGGAGGTGGACCTTGAGCAGGTCCTGTGCCGTCTGCAGCAGTACTAGCCGGCCTTCGAGTTCCGTCGCCTGCCCGACGGCCTGGTCGGTCCGCTCGCCCAGGTCCGCGAGCGCGCCTTCGAGTTCCGCGCGTGCGGCCTTCACCGTATCCTGCTGCGCGGTCAGGTCCTCTTCCGCCTGCGTGAGGCGGCCATCCAGTTGCTGGACCTGTGTTCCGGCCTGCTCGATCTCCTGGGCATGGAGGGCAGACTGCTCCCGCAGCGCGGTCACCTCGGCCTCCAGGGCGGCGATGCGCGCCTGTTGGGCCAGGTTCTCATTCTGCAGGCGGGTCTGTTGCTGGACTAGCGACTGTTCCAGCGCGGCGAGGCGCACAGTGTTTTCTTGCACCGGCACCACCAGGCTGCGGTAGGCCCACGGCACACCATAATAAAGCCCCAGGCCGATCAACACGCCCACGATCAGGACGAAGAGAAAGCGCAGCAAGAAGCGGAAGAGCATCCCGACAGCCCGCAAGGCAGGGCTTTCCGCGGGTCTTGGAGTTGGTGATTGCACTGTCATCGCTTGGCCTCCTTGTTACTGGGGGGGTAGGGGGGTCTCCCCAGGGGGCTGGGGTACCGGTCCAGGGGTAGGCTCAGGCACCGGCCCGAACACGTCCTGCAGCAGCGCCTGGAGCCCGCCGAAGAAAGTCGTCACCCGCTGCGTCTGCGCCTGCATCGCACCGAGGCCCTCCGACACCTTCGCCAGTTCGCTCTCCAGTGCACCGGCCCGCTGGTCGAGCTCCACCGTCTCCTGATGCAGCGTCTCCACGGCGGACTCGGCCTTGTCCACGCGGGCCGTCAGGCCTTCCAGCGTGTCCAATCGCTGCCGCAGCCCGCTGATCTCCCCGCGCAGGGTGTCCATCTCCGCCGTCAGGCCGTTTACCTGGTTCCGCAAACCCAGGACTGCGTGACTGTTGCTCAGGTCGAGCGAACCGTTGATGCCGGAAAACACCAGGAGGGTGAACAACATCCCCAGCAGCCCACCCAACAGTGACGACCAGAGCCAGAACAGGCCTCCCCGCCTGGCCGGCTCGGGCGCAGGCGCCGGGGTGGAGGGTAGCGCGACGGCTGCCACCGGCGGGGGCTTGGGGGCTTCCGCGGGGGGTTCAACCTGCGCTCCCGCAAGCACTTTCTCTGGAGCGGGCGGATGGCCTTGGGCCGGGAGGGCGCGACCTTGCGGTGCCGCTTCCTCGACCTGGGGGGGAAGCCCGGCCAGTTCTCCAGCCCACCCCAACCTTGCGGGCAGAGCCACCGGGAGCGGTACGACGATCAGCCGGTCGGCCAGCCGCGCGTAGGTCGCAAGGCCGATGCCCGGGACCGTGGCGAGTTCCTCGGGCGCGCGGAATCCTCCCCGCTCCTCTCGGAAGGCCACGATGCGCTGAGCCAGCCCAGGGCCAATGCCCGGCAGTGCGTCCAGTTCCTCCGCCGTCGCCCGGTTGAGATCCACCACCGGCGGCCCGGGAGGCGCTATGCCAACGTCCACTTCGTTGACCTGGGTTTCAAGGTCCATGGTTCCTCCTTGCCTTACCTGTCTGCGCACTGACCCAGCGGCAGACAGTCTGTAGGCCGATTGGCGTGCTCTCGGCCACCACACACACCTGATGGCATGATTATACGTCCGCCGCCGGATCACGCAACTCCGATCGAGCCCGCCATCCGCCATTCGCTCGCTTGTCGCCCTGGTAGGGACATGATATAATCATGCCAGGCCCCTGTAGCTCAGCAGGATAGAGCAGGAACCTCCTAAGTTCAAGGTCGCGCGTTCGAATCGCGCCAGGGGCACTAGACGTGCACCCGTGGCCCCCCGGAAGTCCCCCCCCATCCCCCCCGCATGCGGGGGGGGATGGGGGGGGGGATGGGGGGGGAGGTACCGCATGGCGACGACGGAAGAACGGCTGCAGATCCTGAAGATGATTCAGAACGGCCGGGTTTCGGTGGAAGAAGGGGCCCGGCTGCTGGAAGCGCTCAAGGAAAAAGAGCGTCTGCAGCAGCCCCGACCGGAAAGCCGGGGGAAGGGGCCGCGCCAGTTCCGCATCCGGGTGACCGACCTGGAGACAGGGCGGCAAAAGATAGACATGCACCTGCCCTGGAGCCTGGTGAACGTGGGCATCAACATGGGAGCGCGCTTCGCCCGCGAAGGGATCAGCGTCGAGGACCTGGTCGAGGCAGTCCAGGCCGGGGTCGAGGGGAGGATCATGGACCTGGTGGACGAAACCGAACGGGTAGAGATCTTTGTAGAGTGACCTGTCTCCAGACTTTGGAAGTCTGGGAGACTTCCAAAGTTTTACTTGGCGCGCCGCAACACCATCAGCGTTTGATCGTCGGAGGGGGGGGCGCCACCGGTGAAGGCGGCCACCGAGGCGTCAATGGCATCCAGGATCGCCTGGGCTGAACTGCCGTCAGCGGCCTGGATGGCCGCCCGCAGACGCCCTTCGCCGTAGATGTCGTCCTGGGGAGAAAAGGCTTCGGTGATGCCGTCGGTGTAGAAGACCAGGCAGTCGCCCGGCTTCAAGGAGACGGCGTGCTCTTCAAACTGCAGCCCCTCCAGTACTCCCAACGCCATACCTCCAGTGTCGAGGCACTCCAATTCTCGCGCGTCAGACCGCAGCCACAACGGCAGGTTGTGCCCGGCGATCACGTAGACCAGTTCCCCGCTATCCAACGACAGCACTGCATATATGGCGGTGACAAACATGCCTTGATGGGCATCGGGCACCAGCAGGTCGTTGACGTGGGCCAACACGGCGGCTGGCGACATCGCCTCCAGCGCTGCTGCTCGCATCACGGTGCGCGTGAGCGCCATGAAGAGCGCGGCCGGCATCCCCTTGTCGGCCACGTCGGCGATGACCAACCCCAGCCGCCCGCCCGGCAACTCGAAGAAGTCGTAAAAGTCGCCCGCCACCTGGCGTGCGGCGCGCCAGGCGAAGGCCAACTCCCAGCCGGGCAGGTCGGGCAACTGGCGGGGCATGAAGGTCTGCTGGATCTCGTGGGCCAGTTGCAGTTCCCGCTCCAACCGCTCACGCTCGGCCATCTCGCGTTGCAGCCGGTCGTTCTGCACGGCCAGCGCCGCCTGATGGGCGATGCCGGTGATGATATCCAGCCGTCTCTCGCGGGAGCGCGAAGGCGCGTCGGCCTCCTCCAGCACCATCGCCCCGAGCACGTCCCCCTTTACCGAAAGGGGGACAGCCAGCAATGCGTGAGGTCCCCCCTGGGTGGCCTCCCCAGGACACCACCCGACATCGGCGGCAAAGTCGGGCGGGACCAGCCCATGCCCCTGGCCGGCCCCCTCCGGCGCAGCCTCAGGCCAGTAGGCCACCACTTGATCTCGCTCGCGGATCGTGTCGAGGATGGTGAAATCGCCCGGCCCATAGCGCCGGGTCCTGAGCGTCGCCTCTACGCGGCGGGGAACCCCGTAGGCCTGTACCGGGCGGAAGGCGGCTTGCTCGCCATCCCACAGAAAAACGACACACCACTCGACGCCGACCAGGATGGGCACAATGCGGACGATGGTGCTCAGGACGTCGTCCAGGTTGGTCAGGCTGACCACGGCCTGCGCCACCTGAAGCAAGGCTGCTGAGACGTAGGCTTCTTCCTGTTGTGCCTGCAGCAGCCGGGCGCTTTCGACGGCGGCGGCCGTCTGGTGGGCAATCCCCTGGACAAGCGTGATCTGTTCGCCGCGGAACGCCCCCGTGGCTTCGAACTCGGCCAGGTCGCTCTGATAGTCAAACAGCATCGCCCCCACCACCTGGCCGTGGGCGAGTAAGGGCAGGAGCAACAACGCCCTGAAGCCGAAAGCCGAGAGGTCCACTCCCACCAACCGCGAGTCGGTCGTCACGTCGTAACTGACGATGGGGGCCTTGTCGAGGCGCAGACGATCGAAGGCCGGCACCTCACCCGGCGCCACGCGCCACCGGTCAAAGGCGGCCTGCTCGGCCGGGCCAATTCCATAGGCGGCGGCCGGCTCGAACATCCCGGTAGGTTCATCCCACAAGAGAAGGGCGCAGCGATCTACGCCGGCCAACATCGGCGCCAGGCGAACTACGGCTTCAAGTACTTCGTCGAGCGTCGCCAACGACTGGGTGGCCTCGGCTACTTGCAGCAACACCGTCGAGATCCAGGCCTGTTCCTGCGCCGCCTGGTAGAGGCGGGCGTTTTCGATGGCCACGGCCGCGTAACTGGCGAAGGCGGCCGTGATCGTGCGGGCCTCAGCCCCATAGCGCTCAGGAGTGTGATGGGCCAGCGCCAGTATCCCCAGCCGCCTTCTTGCCGCGCGCAGCGGCGCCGCGATCGCGGAATAATCTGGCGCAAACTCCAGGGCCGCGCCCAGCGGCTCCGAAGGTGCCGAGGGGGTGCGGACGAGGGGCTGGTCGGCGCCCAACGCCTGGGTGAGCCAGGGGCCAGCGTCGGGCGAGAAGTCGGGGACGTCCACTTCGGTCACGTAACCGCGCACGGCAGACAGGTACAGGTCGTCGTCGTGCATCAGCCAGATGCCGGCCACGTCGCAGGGGAGGGTACGCCCCAACTCGGTCAGGATAGCGTCGAGCACCTCGTCGAGCGCCAGGTCAGCCGAGAGCAGGCCGGCCACCTCCCGCAGGCTGTCGGCAACCTGGCTCCGCCATCGTTCGGAGCGGTACAGGTTGGCGTTGCGGATGGCGATGGCGATTTGATCTGCCAGTGCGCGCAAAACCAGTACGTCGGTCTCATCGAAATCGTCCGGCTGGTCGCTCTGCACGTCCAGCACGCCCAACAGGCGGTCCCCAACTTTCAGTGGCAGCGCCACCTCGGAGCGGGTTTCGGGCAACGCATCTACGGGGCGATAGTAAGGATCGTGGCTCACGTCGTTGGCCAGGAGCTCCTCGCCGGTCTGGGCCACGTGGCCGATGATGCCATCTCCGAGCCGCATCTCCAGGACCGCCGAGGCATGGTCCTGGCCAGGCTGAGAGGAAACGGCGTCTGCACAAGCCCGGCAACGCAGGGTTTCCTGCCCCGGCTCTAACGTAAAGAGGGCCACGTAGTAGTAGTTGAAGGTGTGCAGGATCAGGTCCGTCACGCGACGGAAGAGTTCATCCAGGTCGAGGATTGCGGCAACCTGGGCACTGACCCGGGAAACGAGCGAGAGTTGAGTGACCCGCCAGCGCTCAATCGCCACCTGGCGGGCGGCCTGCAAGGCGACGGACACCTGGGCGATCAGGCAATCAAGGAGTTCGATCTCTGTTGTAGCAAAAGGGGGGCCACCGGCTCGCGCGACCTCCAATACGCCCAGAGCCCTTTCGCCGGCCAGCAACGGCATCGCCACAGCCACCGGTAGGGCACCCGCGGCGGCTCCTGCGCTGAGAGTCATCTGCTGGCTATCGCGCGCGCGGCGCATCAGGTCCGACGGAGGTTCCTTGGGGCATGAGAGCGGTTCCCCGGTGCCCGGCAGCCGGTAGAGCGGTTCAGCCAGCCAGAGGTCGGCCTGGCCTCCCAGCAGCCGGGCTGCCGTCTGGACGATGAGGTCCCGCTGGGCAGCAAACGTCGGCTGGGCCATCAGTTGCTCGCCCAGGGTGAGAAGTTGCTTCCACGTAACGCGATCGGCCGCCCGCGCCCGGCCACTCAAGACCCCGCCTCCCTGCGCTTGACCATCGTCAACGCGTTGCCGGCCCCCGGCATAAACTCGAAGCGCACTTCGTCCATCAGCTTACGCATAAAGTAAAGCCCCAGGCCACCGACGTGGCGGTCCTCGAGATCGGCCTGAAGGTCTGGCTCAGGCACTCCGGAGGGGTCAAAAGGACGGCCGCGGTCGCGGAGCGTCACGGTCAGTCCCTCGTCGTTGACGCGGCAACTGCATTCGACGTCGCCGCGTCCTTCACCCCCGTAGGCATGTTCGATGATGTTACAACAGGCCTCGTCCACTGCCATTTGCACCGCATAGATGCCATGTTCGTCCAGGTTGGCGGCTTCAGCGGCACTGGTGACAAATTCGCTGATGACAGCCAGGCTATCGTAGCGGCCGGGAAAAGTGAGCGTCTGCGAGGTCTCCACAGATGGCTGCAGCGCATCCCGCTGCGCGGGAACCGTAACGTCTTCTGGCGGAGCGTCCGTCTCTAGAAACTCCCGACCGCCTCGAGCGGTTCATCGGCGAACTTGAAGAGAGGCACGAAACCTGCCAGGTCCAGCGTCTCATGGATGCGCTGGGGCACACTGGCCAACACCAACTCGCCTCGATTCCAGCGCTTGCA
>Ga0315284_10015839_pt1 | contig 10714 bp, 10 predicted proteins | sample YL17G09_16_MG_FD_203696 | JGI IMG/M metagenome (GOLD analysis project Ga0315284, IMG submission 203696) | Sediment microbial communities from Yellowstone Lake, YNP, Wyoming, USA - YL17G09_16 | ecosystem: Environmental > Aquatic > Freshwater > Lake > Sediment | place: USA: Wyoming | collected...
TGCGGTTCATGGGGGTAAGGGGGTGTTGCGCGCCCAGGCCGGAATCTCAGCCTCCGCAGCCACCCTTCCGCCCACCGTACCCCGTGCCGGGCCGCCGCGTAGCACTCATGAAATATGCGGGTTAGTCGATCGTTGCTCTCGAAGTCCGTGTCGGGCACGTAGAGCCAGAGCCAGAGGTTCACGCCGGTGTGCGACGATAGGTTGACGGTGTCGAAAATCAGCGAATTCACCGTCGTGCGGTAAAGGTAGTACGACTTTCCGCCGTCGTTGGTGTCCACGTCGGTCGTGGCATCGGTGTGGTCGCGTGCGGTCGAAACGTAGGGGTCCGGATCGCCGATCGTGAAACCAAGTTCGTGTCCGGGGGAATTGGAACCGGCGGTGTAGGTGTGGGCGCCGAAGGCCGGCTCGTCAAAGTTGGTGAACGCAATAACGGTCGCCCGGCCGACGGCGGGGGTTCCGAGGACGACCAAAGAGATCGCGAACAGGGCGGCAAGCAGCGAGAGAGAGCGCATGAAAAAACCTTTCACCCTCCGTGGTGAAAGTTTCCCGCGAACGACCGTCTTCCCCGCTTCTGAGACTGCCAAAGTTTACCTCACAATGGGACCGTTGTCAAGCACTTACCGGAGAATTTCTTGTACGGGCCACCGAAAAGCCGCCTACGGCCCCGCATGACGGGTTACGGCACGCGCCGGGCCCGGTCGTTTTCCTTTTTCACGCCGATCCGCAACGGGTCGCCCCGCTCGAACAACGAGCGGGTGTCCGGGTGGTCAATGGCCTCGGCGAGGACACGTTCGCGCGCGGTCACCCCTTGGGCCGGCGTGACGATGTGGGGCGTGATGAAGATCACCAGTTCGGTGTCCACTTCCACGGACTCGACGCGGCGGAAGAGGCCGCCGATCAGCGGAAGGTCGCCCATCAGGGGCAGTTTGTCCTCGTTCGTGTTGATGCGGCGACGGCGCAGGCCGCCGATGACGATCGTCCGGCCGTTCTCGACGACCATGACGTTCTTCGCCCGGCGAGTCTGGATGACGGGAATCTGGTTGACGGCCGCGCCCGTCGGGCTGCTCTGTTCGGCCGACAGTTCCAGATGGATAGTGCCGTCGGCGGCGATTCGCGGCGTGACGGTCAGTTTGATGCCGACTTCCTTGAACGAGGTCGTTCCGATTTGTCCGCCGGCGCTGGTCTGCGTGAGTTCCTGGTATGGAATTTCGTCGATGATTTCGATGGTGGCCTGGCGGTTGTTGATCGCCAGGATCTTCGGGTTCGCCAGGACCTTGGTATTGTCATGGGTCTCAATGAAGTCCCAGGTGCCGGTCATCGTCCAGTTCTTGCGCGTCAGGGCGAAGGTGACTTGGCCGCCGGGCGCGGCGGCGGCGTTCAGGCCGGCGCCGACGGTGAGCGCCTGGTTCCACGTCATGGCGTCGCCGATGAGTTTCGAGACCGTCCAGTCCCAGCCGTAGTGCATCTCGTCGTTCAGCGTCACGTCGATGATCATCGCTTCGATCATGACCTGGGGCGGGGCGTGGTCCAGCCTCGCGACGGCCTGGCGGACAGCCTCCACGCGAGAGGAAGTGTCCGTCACGACAATGGCGTTCATTTCCTCGTCGATGCCGACCTTCCCGCTCCCCGACAGGACCGTCGTCACCGTGGCGGCGACGTCCTTCGCCTTAAGGTTTTGGAGGACGACCACATCCGTTCGCGGAAACTGCGTCTCCAGGCTTTCCGAGGCCGTCCGCTCGGCCAGCAATTGCTCGTACGTCAGGATGCGCACCCGGCGTCCTTCCCATTGGGCGACCAGATGTGCGCCGTCCAGGATCGACTTGAACGCCTCGACCCACGGGGCGTCCTGAAGCCGGACGGTGACGCGGCGGTCGATGCCCTCCGCCATCACCAGGTCCACGTCGCCCTGGTAGGCGAGGCCGCGAAGGGCCTCGTCGGCGCCGGCGTTCACCAGTTCGAGCGTCACCTTGACGTCGGGCACGACGTCGGGGTCGGGCTCGGTCCGCCAGCGGTCCGGGGTTTCGGGGAGGATCGATTCGGCTTCGGCGCGCTCCGCCAGGTCCGGCGGAAGAACCCCCTGCTCCACCGGGCGGTCGGGGTCGGCCTCCAGGATGCGGGCGCCCTCGACGCGAACGCGCGGCGGCGAGGCCGCGTTCTTGCGAGTCGGCCCGGCGCACCCGCCGAGCACCAGCACCAGTACGGCGGCGCCGAGAAGACAGAAAAGTTTCTTCGGAACGGGTGTCATTGGTTTTCCTTCCCAATTGGCTGGTCGGTTGTTTCAGCGGCAACGACCGGCGTGCCGCCGGCCGCCTCCGGGGCCTGGCTTTCCGCCGAAGCCGCGGTTTCGGGCTCGACCGCGGGCTTCCCGGCTTCAGCCGGCGCGGGCGGAACCGCCGGCGCCGGGCGCGCCTCCGGCTGAAGGGGCGTCATCACCCAGACGCCCCGGGGGCCGGCGAGCGTGACCTTGTCCCGAGCGATGGCCGTCACGCGCATCCCGGCCACCTCGTCGCCGACGCCGGCGATGAGGTCGTTGATGACCACCAGGGGTTTCGATTCGCAGTAAAGGATCCCGTTGAGTTTCGCCGCCGCCGGGGTCGCGGTCTGCGAAACGGCGGCGGCCTGGGCCGGACCCGTCTCAACGGGCGGCGGCGAGGCCGACCAGGGTGCGGGCGCGGCACCGGAGTCGAGCGGCGAGAACGGGTTGGCGCGCGCCGCGGGAGCGCCAGCCGGTTCGGCAGCGGCCGGCACCGGCGCGGCCGGTTCGGCAGCGGCCGGCGGGGGCGCGGCCGGTTTCAGTTCCTCCTGCGCCAGGACGATCGTCGTGGCGAGGGCGGCCACGATCGCAGCGATGAGGCTAAGTTCCCGCATGGGGCGCCTCCTCGTCTGTGAGGCCGAGACGCACAACGAGCATCACGGCGAGGTCGAAAGGCGGTTCCTCGCCGACGCGGAAGTCGAGTTCCTCGATACCGACGGCATGCGTTCCGTCGTCCAGGCGGTCCAGGAGGGCCATCACGTTGGCGTACGGTCCGCGTACCTCCAGGCGTACGGCGACGGAAGAAACGCGCGCCGCCCCGGTGTCGAGACGCAGGGCGGCCTGGTTCTCCCGGGTGACGGACTGGAGGGTCAGGCCGACTTCGGCGGCCAGATTCTGCCACTCCTGAAGGAGCGCATCGGCGCGGCGTGCGTTCACCCAGGGGGGCGCCGCACCGGAGAGTTCTTCGAGGCTCCGGCGGGCGGTGGCGGTTTCAGCCCGCAGGAGCGTCAGTTGACACTGCTGGAGGTCCAGGTTGGCCCGGGCGGAGACGAGTTGGCTCTCGTGGTCGGCGACGGCCTCGCGCGCCGGACCGATGGTCGCGACGTAGCACGCCACGACGGCCAGAACGAGCACCGTCAGGCCCAACAGTCCGCGTTCGCGCCGGTTTCGCCGAACCAGGTACTGGAGGATCACCGCTTGGTCCCTTTCGCGTTGTCGCCCTTCGACTCACTCAGGGCGACCCTGAGCCTGGTCGAAGGGTCGGCTGGGGCCGGCTCGGGTACAGTTTCATGGAACCGGCAGGTGATGGTACAGCGGATGAACGGGCTCCCCTCGACGGGGGCGCGTTCGAGACGTTCCATTCGCGCCTCGTCCAGCAGTCGCAGCGAGGCAAGTCGGCGGACGAACTCGTGGGCGTCGTCGGGCGAACGCGCCTCGCCGGCGATCCGCAGCAACCCTTCATTGACCGTCAGACGCGCGATGCGGACGCTCGCGGGCGTCTGATCGATGACGGCCTGAAGGCCGGCCACCCAGTCGAACGGCGCCAGATGCACCCGGACGCGGTTCCAGAGCCTCGCGTTTTCCACCGCCGTCGCGGCGCGGTGTTTCAGTTCCGCCGCCTCCAGGACCTCCGTCGTGTTCCGGTGCATCTGGAGGGACGCGCCCTCGACGCGACGGGCCACGTCGCCCACCGTAAGCCGAAGCGACGTCACAAGAGCGAACGTCACCAGGAGCACGCCGCCGATCGAGGCTGCCAAGCCAAGCACCTGGTTCCGCACCTTCTGGGCCTCGGGCCACTCGGGGGGCACGAGGTTCAGCAAGGCGGCGTCGTCCCGGCCGAGAGAAGCCAGTGCCGCCCCGACGGCCGCCCACGAGGCGTCGGCCGCGGAATCGGGCGCCTCGGCCGGCGCTTCGGTCGCCCACCGCGGAGCCTCCTCGACCGCCAACGGGGGTGCGAGTTGGGCCAGGCGGGCCAGGACGTCCCGGACAACGGTTTCCGCGCCGCCCGCTGCACGGAGCCAGAGGCGCGGCGCCTCGTCGGGAAATCGGCTGCGGCAGAACTCGACGGAACGTTTCGCCTCGACCAGCAGGTCGTCCGCCGCGGCGGGGGCGGAAGCCAGGGCTTCCAGGCCGACGTCCACGCTGCGGATCAGGAGGGGCCGGTTCCCCCGGGCGATGATGAATTCGGTGCGCTCCGCGCCGAGCGAAACGAAGACGGTCGGCGGAACGCTGGAGTCCTCGGCCCCGCGAGCGGCCAAGGCCCGCAGGCCCGCCAGGGCGTGCGGTTCCACATAGGCCACCTGGATCCCCGCGGCATGGAAGGCCTGAAGCAAAGGCGGAATGGCGTCGGCGGCGGCCGCTGCCGAAAGGTACGACTGTTTGCCCGGCTCGGCCTCCTCAAGCGGAGCGGCCTGCCAAGTCACCTCGGTATCCTCAAAGACGGCGTAGCGGGCGATGCGGTCTTCGAGCGTGCGCTGGGCCTCCTCGGGCGTCGCGGCCGACAGTTCGACCACGCGGGCGATCACCCGGCTCCCGCCGAGCGCGATGAACAGGTTTCGCCGCGCCAGGCCGGTGCGCTTCAGCAGTTGGCGGACAATTTTGGCCAAGGCGTGAGGGTTTGCGACCGCGCCGCCGGCGAAGACGCCCGGCTTCGCCATCCCGACGGGACGCTTCGCCGGGGCGAAGCCCGGCGGGAGCGGTTCGCGTGCGGCCCGGAGGACGGTGATCCGGCCGGCGTCGGCCGACAGTTCGACCACCTCCACGGCCCCGGCGTCAATGGCCAACCCGATTGCGCGTTGCTCGGACATTGTCCTTCCCTATGGAACGAGGCTCACGCCCGCGACTTCGCGCCACCACTCGACGCGGACAGGGAACGGTGCTTTGAACGGCGGCCCGGCGACCACCACGCGGGCCTGGACGGTGCGGACGAACCCTGCCGCCTTGCCCGTCGACGTCACCGTCGCCAGAGGACGGTTATTCTCGATGAGGGCGGCGTACTGTCCACTGGCTCCGATAGTGCCGCTCACCGTGCCGCTGCTCTGGCAATCCGTACGAAGCGACGCGATAGCCGTGTTCAGGCCCGCCTGGGCGGCATAGAGGGCCTTCAGACCGTTCTGGTGGTTCCGCAGGATTCCGAGGTCCGTGGCCGCCACGTCCAGGACGGCAACGGCGAGCACGGCGACGAAGGCCACGGCGAAGATCACAAGGACGAGGGCCGCCCCGCGCCCCCTCACCCTACCCTCTCCCACAAGGGGAGAGGGAGAGAAGAAGCATGTTTTCAACAGAGCATGTTGTCGGTGAAGCCTGCGCATCGTGTCTTCCTACGGGTTAGCGGCAGCGGGCGTTCCGGCGTAGGCGCTCGGCTGCCAGGTGGCTGCTTCACTGGAAGGGGCGAAGGCGTTGCGTCGGCTGAGAGTCGAACCGTCGCCGTCGCCGCCCCAGGTATTGTTGAAAACGACTGCGTCGGACAATCGCCCGGCTTGGGCCAGGAAGACCTGCTTGTCCTCGAGGTTCATGCCGATCGTGGTGCTGTTGACCCAGAGGTGCATGGCGTCGAGGGGCAGGTTCGGGTTCTTGCTCCAGTGGACGACGGCGGCATCCACATAGACATACGCATCGCTCGAGCCTCGGTAGGCCCAGATTTCAAGCCGGGCGTCCTTGTTGATGTAAGCCGTCAGGTCGGCCGAGTGGGCCGTCCACGCCGTCTGGCACGGCCCGTTGTAGAGGGTGGTCCAAACGGTCGAGCCGCGGTTCGTGACGCGGATGATGACTCGCGGCGTGCCGAAGGCGGCCCGCTCCCACACGCGGACGCGCGCTTTCGTGGCGGCGCTGTCAATCTTGAAATCCTGGTAGATGATATTCCAGCCGGTGCCGTAGTATCGGGCCGCATAGGTCCCCGAGACGGCAGTTCCTGCGTCGGCCGTCCACCAAGCGGTACTGTTCCAGTCACTCATGGTGCCCTTTTCGAAATCGCCGTTATTGAGTTTCTCCTTGTAGAGTTCGGTGTCGGTGTCGGTGATGACGGCGTAGCCGCCGGCCGGAATGACACACGAGCCGGTACTGTAGAGCGGATCGGCGAGGAGCAGGTTCGGAGAGGGCTGATCCTTGGTCCAGAGGCGCCAGCCGGCGACGTCAACGGGCTGGGCGGTCGCGTTATAGAGTTCGACCCATTGGTTCTTGTCTATGGCGCCGAGTGCGGCCGACGGTCTGTACATGATTTCGTTGACGACGACGCTCGGCAAGGACCGCCGGATGCTCGCGCGCGTGGCGAAGGTCATGGGGTTGGCGCGACCGGCGGGGTCGTAAACCGTCACCGTCGCGCCGACGGAGCGGATGGCGGTCCGGTCGGAGCCCGGCATCGGGAGGACCGTCCCGTCCGCCCCGTAGCAGGTGATCCAGAGGCTTTGACAGTTGAAGGCGATGTTCTGCACCGCCCCCGGCCGACCGTATTGAATCCGATAGGGGATCTCGGCCGTAGCGAGTCCGAAGAAGATCGTGTCCCCGGCATCCGAGGCGAACCGGGCCTGGGAGTCCGCCCGACCCGACTGGGTGACCTCGACGATCGACCGCGCCTCGCGAAAATCCCTGGTGAACGCGGCCAGGCCGGTCCGCGCCTCGTCGACGAGGCCCAGGCGCGGATCCGCGGCGGAGTAGCACGCGCCGGCCTTTTGGAGCAGCGGCGCCGCGGCCGCAAACACGAGGGCCATGATGGCCACGGCCAGAAGACACTCCAGGAGCGTCCAGCCGGGTTCGCCGTTCGCCTTGGCGGGCGCTGCAGGCAATCCGCGCGGGTGCCACGGTTTGCTTGCCAAACCGTGCAACGCCACCGATTGACAAGCAATCGGTGGCACCCGCGAAGGCTCAAGGCGGGCGGCGAACCTACCGCGCAAATGGTCAAGTGGCGCTGCAGGGTTAGTTGTATGCCGCTGAGTCATCACAGTGTTCCCGGCGTCGTGGTGTCCGCCACGACGGTGGCGAAGGTCACCAGGACCTCGCCGCTGCTCAACGTCCTATTCCTGTCGGTATCGAAACCGACCTGAACGGCTAGGGTCTTCTTGAGGCCCGAGACCGTTTCGGTCACGGTCGCGCGGTATCCGTCGCCCAGGTCCGCCGACTGCTTGGCGAGGCTGGTGCCGAAGTTCTGTGCGGCCGCGGCCAGGGCCGTTTCCATTTCGCGTTCGGCCAGGAAAACCGCGCGGGAGCGCACCTCGACGTCGCGGGCGAGCACCATGCCCCGCGTCACCATGTCGAAGGCCGGCACGAGCGCGATGCCCAGGAGCGCGGAGGCGACAAGCACCTCCATCAGCGTCAGGCCGGTCCGTCTCGTTCGGCGAGGCGTCATTTCCTAGTTCCTCTTGTAATACCGCAGGCCGCCGGTCGCGCCGTAGAGTTCGATCCGCCAGGTCTCGCCGCCCTTCTGAATGTCGATGGCGTTCATTCCGCCGGCGAGGTTCGTGGCCGACCCGAGGGTGTTGAACCTGACGGTGTAGGCGGTCTGGAACAGCCAACCGTCGGCCAGGCGCTTCGGCGCGCCCTCGGTCCGCCCGGTGTCCGCCGCGTAGATGGAATACGTGTCCCCCGAGCCAATGGCGTAGAAGCCGTTCGGGTTCGTGGCGGCGCGGTCGATCGCCATGCGCCGGGCCAGCCTCAGCGTCGCCACGACGTCCTTGACGGAGCCTTCGGCCTTGGTGGCCAGGAGATTCGACTCCGCGAAACGCGGGACGGCGACGGCCGCCAGAATCCCCAGAATGACGATGACCAGGATGAGTTCCGGAAGGGTGACGGCGGAGCGCCTCGCCACGTCGAGTCGCCTGCGGCGACCGGCCCGCCGAATGGGGTCCCGGCCCGGGATGACCTCCGTCAACCTCATCGGACACTCCCTTGCGCAGAGATTGTTTCAAAACGACTGCTACCCCTCACCCCAACCCTCTTCTACAAGGGGAGAGGGAGTTATGAAACAGCCTCTTACACTACAAAACTACTTTGCGCGACGGGTTCGCCGCGGGGCTTGCCCCGCGCTGCGAACGGCCAGCGCCCCGCAAGCGGGGCGGCGAACCATCCGCCGACTCCTTCAGCCGACACAGCGCCGACGGCCGCAGGCTTCTCGTCCGCGATTCAGTGGTCGTGGGCTGTCACGCGCTTCGTCGCCGCGTTGAAGGTGTACGTGTCGCCGTACGGGCATTTCGGGGCGCCGTCCGGGAAGAGGTCCTTGTTGTTCAGAATGAGGCTCCCGAACTCCGACTGGTCCGCGGGGTACGTATTGTCATTGGTGACGGCGTGGAGTTCGATCTGGGAGTTGAGCAGCGACACGTTCGCCTGACAGGCGTTGGTCTTGGCGCTCGTCCCGGACTGGACGAACCGGGGGATGGCGACCATGGCCAATAGCCCCAGAATGACGACGACCAGCAGCACTTCGATCAGCGTAAAGCCTTTTCTCTTCGTGCGTCTCATGGTTACGACTCCTTTCAAACGGGATCCCGAACCACAAACCCAGTGCCTGACGTCTCCTAAAAACCCCTTGCACCTCCTATATGGAAGAGCGGGTCGTCACTTGCCCACGTGCTGCATCACGTCGAACATGGGCAAGTAAACGGCCAGCAGGATGAACCCCACGGCGGCAGCCATGCCCACCGTCAGAAGAGGTTCAAGCCGGCTGACGCAGCGCTTCATCACGAGGTCGATTTCGCGCTCGAGCATGTCGCCCGCGCGCTCCAGAAGCGCCGCCACGCGACCCGATTGTTCTCCGCTGGCAATCACCTGAACGAGCGATGCCGGGAACCAGCCCGTCCGGCGAATCGGCTCGGTCAGCCCCATCCCGCGCTCCACGTCCGCCCGGACGGTTTCCAGCGCCCGGTCGAAGGCCGTGTTCCCGGACACTTTGCCCGCCAGGTTCAGGCACTCCAGCACCGGCACGCCGGCCGCCATCATCTCGCCGAACGTCCGCACGAAACGGTACAGCACCATCCGTTGCCACAGCCGGCCCACCAGCGGCAGCCGGATTTTCCAACGGTCCACCATCACGCGCGCCGAGGGTTTACGGCGAACATAGACGACGGCCCCAAGCACAAGCCCGATCGGAACGGCCGGCAGCCAGGGGTGCCCCGACAGGAACCGGCTGAGCGCCAGCAGCATCCGCGTCGCCACCGGCAGCGTGACGCCGATCCGGTCGTACACCTGCGCGAACACCGGCACGACGTACGTCACGAGGAACGTCACCACGCAAACGATAACCACCGTCAGTACGACGGGATACGCGAAGGCATTCCGGACGCGCTGCGCCATTTCCTGGTGCTTCTCCAGTTGGCGGGCGAGGCGGTCCAGCGTCGCCCCCATCGTCCCGCTCGTTTCGCCCGCCCGGATCGACGCCCGGAAGTAGGCGGAGAACTGGTCCGGGTGCTGCTCGAACGATTCGCTCAGGCTGCGCCCCGTTTCCAGGTCGGCGACCATCTGGAAGATGACCCTCTGAAGGGCCTTGCTGCCCGTCTCCGTGGCGAAGGTCCGCAGCCCTTCGGCCAGAGCGATCCCGCTCCCGTACAGCGCCGACAGGTGCTGGCACAGAGCCACCAGGTCGCTGTCCTTGGCCCGGCGCGACCAGCCGAACCGCGCAAGACCGGCCGCCGGCTCGGGGATCTTCGGCGCCGGACCTTCCCGGCGGGACGTTCCGCTGGAGGCGGCGCGGCCGCTGAGCCGACCCGGGGCGCCGGAGCGCCGGCCGGGGCGCGTCGTCGGTCGAGAAAGCACCTCCGTGGTCACCGTGTCCACTCCTCGGGGGGCAGGATGCGCCGAACCTCTTCGACCGTGGTGCGGCCCTCGCGGACCGCCTCGATGGCCGCGTCGCGCATCGAACAGACGCCGCCCTCGTATGCCATCGCGCGCAGCGCATCGCTCGAACGTCCCTCCAGGAACGCCTCGCGCAGCGCCTCCGCGACGGGAAAGATCTCAAAGATGCCCAGCCGACCCCGGTAGCCCGTGTTCGTGCACAGGTCGCACCCGGCGCCGCGGACGAGGGGCTTGCCCTCCAGCGGCGTGCCGGCCACCTGGTCCTTGGGCGGCGTGTAGGTTTCTCGGCAATCGGCACAGATGCGGCGGACCAGCCGCTGCGAAATCGACGCCAGGACCGTCGAGGCGATGAGGAACGGCGGCACGTCGAGGTCCCGCAGGCGCGCCAGCGTGCTCGCCGCATCGTTCGCGTGCAGCGTCGAGAACACCAGGTGCCCCGTCAAGGCGGCCTGGACGCCCAGACGGGCCGTCTCCGTGTCGCGGATCTCGCCCACCATCACGATGTCGGGGTCCTGCCTCAGAACCGTCCTCAAGGCGCTCGCGAACGAAAGACCCGCCGCCTCGTTCACCTGAATCTGGTTCACGTGGTCCAGCCAGTACTCGACCGGGTCCTCGATGGTGGTCACATTCAGGCCGAGGCGGTCCACGTCCTGAAGGGCGGCGTAGAGCGTCGTCGTCTTG
>Ga0315284_10015840_pt1 | contig 10714 bp, 9 predicted proteins | sample YL17G09_16_MG_FD_203696 | JGI IMG/M metagenome (GOLD analysis project Ga0315284, IMG submission 203696) | Sediment microbial communities from Yellowstone Lake, YNP, Wyoming, USA - YL17G09_16 | ecosystem: Environmental > Aquatic > Freshwater > Lake > Sediment | place: USA: Wyoming | collected...
GATTCTTCTCACCTTTCAAGGCGCGCTCGAGATCCACCGCAGCGCGGCTGCGCTCCAGGGCGGTGGCGGCGCCCAGGCGCGAGCCTGCGGAGCGAGCAGCGGCGATGAAATCGTCAGAGGAGGCATTCGATCCCTCTGCTGCTGCTGCAGCTGCTTTCGCCGCTGGAGAAGAGCCTTCCGTCGCCGTCATCCCGTCCTCTCAGCAGAGATAAGAGAACCTTCTCCTTCTTCGTCTCAGAGAGGAGCGCGGGAGACGGAGAGAGTCAGAGCAAACGCCAAGAGCTCGTCCTTTCTTCTCTCTGTCTTTTCTCCTTTGCCTTTTTTCATCTCAGAGTCTTTCTGAGCGCTTGAAATTTCTCACTTTTTTTTTCGATTTTCTTCTCCCACAGCGACGAAAAACTCTCTCTCTTCGACTCTTCTCAAGCAGCAATGGCCCAGCTCAACGCGGGCGACGTCCTCGCCATCGTCGGCGGCGACGTGACGCGCAAGCCCGTGCTCCAGTGCATCGGTGAGATGAGGGAAGCGAGAAGAGAGAAGTGGAGAGAGAAAAAGCAGAGGGAGGCGTCATCGATTGCATGCTCGAGAGAGCGTTTACTTGCTCTTCATTCTTCTTCGCTGCTCGCGTCTCCTCCTCGTTCTCTCCCTCGCTCCGCTTCCTGTGTGCTCTACGACCGTTATTTCCTGCCCTCGGTCTCAAAAAAGCGAGGGAGAGTGCGGGTCGACGAAGAGCGGGGGAGAGAAAAAGAGAGAAACAGACGCGTCGAACGACGAGAGAGCTTCTCGAGCCTTTCTCCTTCGTTCTTTGCTCTCTCGTCCTCCCACTTCCCTCTCTCTCTCCGCTTCGGCTTGCTCTCTGCGGCGAGGGGGGAGAAAGTAGCGCTCACGTGTAGCGGGAAACGCGGAGAACGGGCGAGAGTCCAGCGGCCAGAGGGGAGCTTCGAAAGAGGATCTCGCTGGCTCTCGCTCTCGCAGCTCTCCATCGCTCGCCGTCGGGCGTCAAGGGCGCGAGCACGCTTCGCACGTCGCGCCGTTCGACCTCAACTGGAAAAAAAACTCACTCATTCCCTTCCTCTCGCGCGCCCTCAATCCCGTCCAACCATACCAAACAAACAAAAACAGGCGTCAAGCAGATGGCCGGCACCGCCCCTGCCGGAGGAGCGGCCCCGGCCGCCTCTGCCGAGCGCTACCGCCTCGGCGTCTCCGACGGGCAGCACTGGTGAGAAGAAGTTGGAAAGTTGAGAGTTTTTTTTTTCCTTTTGAGTTTTTTTTCTTTCTTTCGCTCAACCTTTCGCTTTCACCCCCCCCCCAAAAAACCTCTTCTCCCTTCAACACAGGTGCTCCGCCATGCTCGCGACGCAGCTCAACGGGCTCGTCCGCGGCGGCTCCATCGACGTCGGGACCATGCTGAGGCTCGACGACTACCTCGTCAACACGCTCAACGGGCGCAAGTGAGTTCTTCTTCTTTTCTTCTTTTGTCCTTTGTTTTTTTTCGTTCTCCTGTTCTCCTCCCTCGCTCGCGTTCGCGTGCTGACCTCTCTCGCTCTCCCCTCCCTCCTTCTTCCTTCTCTCTCTCCCTCCATGAACGCTCCAAAACAACTTTTTTAAGGCTCATCATCGTCCTCGCCCTCGAGGTGATCGGGCACGCCCCGACCGTCGGCCAGCCGGTCAACGCCGACGCGCTCGCGGCGCCGGGCGCGACGGCGCAGGTCGCTGTCAACAACGGCGGCGCCGCTGCCAAGGCCGATGACAAGCCCTCGGCTCCCGCTCAGGGCGGTGCCTACGGAGCCCCTCCTCCTCCGCAGCAGCAGCAGGACAACCAGCAGCAGCAGCAAAACAACAACTTTCAGCAGCAGCAGCAGATGCAGCAGCAGAACAACTTTTCCTATGGCGCAGCCCCGGGAGGGGGACCCGTCGCCCGCGCCGACGGCCCCGCCCGCGTCGTGCCCATCGCCTCGCTTAATGCCTACCAGAACCGCTGGACCATCCGAGGGCGCGTGACGATGAAGTCGGACGTGCGCCACTTCCAGAACGCCAGGGGGGAGGGCAAGCTGTTCAGCTTCGACCTGCTCGACGAGCACGGCGGCGACATCCGCTGCGCCGGCTTCGGCGACGCCGTCGACCGCTGGTTCGACGTGGTGCAGCCTGGTTCCGTCATCTCCCTGTCCCGTGCGAGCCTCAAGCCGCGGCGCCCGGGACCGTTCAACGCGACGTCGCACGACCTCGAGATCACGCTCGAGCCGGGGTCGGTCCTGCAGGTGCTGCCCGACGTCGCCGAGATCCCGAGGCAGCGGTACGCGCTGCGCAAGCTCGCCGCGCTCGCCGACGCGCCGCCGCGCACCAACGTCGACGTCGCCGGCGTCGTCGAGGCCGTGGCGCCCGCGACCTCGATCACGCGCCGCGACGGCTCCGAGGCGCGCAAGCGCTCGGTGACCTTGCGCGACGACTCGGGCGCGGCCGTCGAGCTGACGCTGTGGGGCAGCTTTGCCGATGCCGCGCTCGGGGACCAGCTCGACGGCCTGGTCAACGGTGCCTCTTCGAGGCCCGTGTTGGTGGGCAAGGCGCTGGCGGTCGGGGACTTTGGTGGCGGGAGGACGCTGTCGACTGCCGGTTCGAGCGTGGTGACGCTGGACCCGCCAGACGTGAGTTTTTGATTTTGATTTCTGTTTTTTGGGTTTTTTTCTTCGCGCGCGGCGGCGATGGACGGAAGACTCAACCTTTTCTCTCTCCCTCTCTCTCTCTCTTTTCTTGCAACCTCCTTCAGGTCCCCGAGGCCGCGCACCTCGCGTCCTGGTACTCTTCGGGGGGTGCGGAACAGCCCTTCCACTCCCTCTCCGGCGGCGGCGGCGGTGGAGCAACGGGCGCGCGCCAGGACCGCCGCGTGCTCGTCGGCGACGTCGCCGCCGAGGCCGCCGGCGGCCGCGTCTCGTGGGTGCAGGTCGCTGGGTCCATCTCTTTCGTCAAGCAGGACGCGGCCTACTACCCGGCCTGCCCTGGAGCGTTCATGGGCAAGGCATGCAACAAGAAGATGCAGGAGGACCCGAGCGCCGCCGGGGGATGGTCTTGCGGCAGGTGAGTGAGATGTTTTTTTTTTTTTTGAGGGGAACAATAGAGACGGTGAACGGGAAAACAAAAACTGACTCTCTTTCCCTTTTTCTCTCTCTTCCAAAAACCCTAAACTTTACTCTCAGGTGCGGCCACGCCGGCGCCCCCGCGTGGCGATACATGCTCTCGATGACCCTCGCAGACCACACGGGCTCGACCTGGGTCACCGCCTTCAACGACGAGGCCGCGGCGCTGCTCGGCGTCGACGCGGGAGCGCTGCGGGCGCTGGCCGGCTCCGCGGCGCACGACGCCGCCTTCAGGCCGCTGCTGCACGCAGACGTCGTCGCCAAAATCAAAGTGTTCGAGGAGGTCTACCAGGACCAGGCGCGCGTCAAGAGCAGCGTGCAGCGCATCTCCAAGGTCGGCGACTACGCCGCCGAGGCGCGGGCGGCGATGGAGATGCTGGCCAGGGTCGAGCAGGGCCTCGCGCCGACCGAGGCGCCTGCGCCGGACGCTTCCGGGGCTGCTGCGGCTGCGGGGGGAGGAGCGCAGGGAGCGCAGATGGGAGGTTGGGGCGGGGGAGCTCCCGCTGCTGTTGCTGCTGCTCCCTACGGCGGCGACGGAGGCTACGGCGGCGGTGCTCCTGCTGCTGGAGGCGGCGGCGGAGGGGGTGTCTGCTACAACTGCAACCAGCCGGGGCACTTTTCGCGCGACTGCCCGACGAAGCAGCAGGGCGGCGGCGGCGGCGGCGGATACGGCGGCGGCGGAGGAGGAGGAGCCGCCGCCGGCGGCGGCGGCTCCGTCTGCTACAACTGCAACCAGACCGGGCACTTTTCTCGGGACTGCCCCTCGAAGCAGGGCGGAGGAGGCGGATACGGCGGCGGCGGCGGCGGAGGCTTCCGCGGCGGCCAAGGCGGTGGCGGCGGTCAAGGCGGCGGCGGCGGCGGCTCGGGCGTCTGCTACAAGTGCAACCAGCCCGGGCACTGGGCCCGCGACTGCCCCGGCGGGGGAGGCGGCGGCGGAGGCGGCGGCGGAGGTGGTTACGGCGGGGGCGGCGCCGGGATGGGAGGGTACGGAGGCTTTTAGAGAGAGAGAGAGAGAGACAGAGAGAGAGGGGGAGAGATGATTATTTCGCATAAAAAAAAAACATTTGACGACCACCAAAAACTGACACCAAAAAAACTATTTTGTCCCTTTCAAAGGCAACCCCCCACTACTGATGCCCCCCGCCCCTTTTTCCTGCTCTTTGAAAAGTTTTTTTTTTGTGTGAGAGAAAGAAAATGACAAAAACGGATGAAAACTTATCACAAAAGGAACGAGAATCTGTCTCTCTACTCTCCCTCCCTCCCCTCTCTTTCTCATACCAAATGAACTGTCTACTCCCTCTTCCTCGCCGGCGCGGCGGGAGAGGGCACGGGAGACGCCGCCGGAGAAAACGCAAACGTCGAAGAAGAAGGTCCTGCCGCGGGTTTCGCGCCGAGCGCCGAGGGAGCGAAGCAGGCAGCGGCGGCCCCGGCCCCGCTCGCGCTCAGCGACCTGTCCCCCCACCTCCGCGAGCTGCTGCCGCCCGCGGCACCGTAGAAGCCGCCCCCGGTCCCCCCGCTCGCGACGCCCCCCAGGAATCCGTTTCCGACGCCCAGGGACGCCGAGGCCGCCGCCGTCGAGAAAGGGCCCAGCGCGGCCTCCGCCTCCTCCAGCGAGATCCCGCCGTCGCGCTCCAGGTGCCAGCGCGGGCAGACCGGCAGCGTGTGGTCCGCGGCGGGGCGGGCCACCGGATCGACCGAGGCCCCCGGGCTGAAGAGCACCTCCACGCGGAAGCGGTCCGGGGACGAGACGGGCACGCGCGCGCGCTCGTACATGCGGACGACGACGTGGGTCATGTAGTCGAGCTCCGGGGTGCTTTCTCGCAGGCGGGCTGTTTTTTTTCCCCCCAATGTTGGCCGAGGGAAGAAGGAGAAAGAGGAAGAAAAAAGAGTGAGTTTTCTTCTTTCGACGTCGTCGTTTTTTTCGACCTTCTCTCTCTCCCTCTCTCTCCCTCCTCCCCCCCCCCAAAAAAGAACTCGCAAATAGGAAACAAGAGACTCACCGATCGCCTCCGGGGATAGCAGCGGAGGGTGCGAAGAGAAAGGCATATGCGGAGGGGGGGTCGGGGAGGGGGGAGGGGGCGCCGAAGGCGAGGGGTGCTCGCTCGCGAGCGCCGCCGCCGCCGTGTCTGTCGCCGCCCTCTCTTCCCCTGCCAGCGCCCGCTCCTCGGCCTCCCGCATCTTCTTCCTCTCCTTCTCCTCCTGCTCGAAACCATACTTCAGGTGCGCGAACCGCAGCACGTTCACCAAGCTGTGCACGTGGGACTCGCTCGTGAAGTAGATGCGCGTGCGCACGTGGCGGAGCGGCGAGTTGATGTCCTGGGCGTAGGTCGGGCAGAGCCGGTGCATCGTCGACTCGTCGTCCTCGTCCTCCTCGGGCTCCTCCGCGGGCGGCGCTTCTTCCATCACCGCTTCTTCTCCTCCTCCTCCCTCTGCCGCGGGGTCTCTCGATGCGGGAGCCAGGCCGCCGGCGAAGGCGGAAGCGGAGACGACGGGGGCGGCCGAGGCCGAGGCGGCGACCTGGGGCCTGCCGCCGGCGGCCAGAGGCAGGTCCGTCCTCGCCGCCCTCCTCGGCGCGCGGTCCGCGGTCGACGCGCCCGGCAGGCCCGACGGGTCGGCGTACGTCTCGAAGGGGGACGCCGGCTCGGACCCGTCGTCGAGGCCCGCGGTGCGCGCGCTCTCGTCGCGGACGTTGGCGAGGTCGCACAGGAGCTTCCCGAGGAGCGCAGAGGCGATTTTCCCTCCGACGGCCAGCTTGGACCGAGGCTCGACGCCGTATTCGTTGGGAATGACCTGTTTTTTTCCGTTTGGGGGGGCGTTTTCGAGAGGGGATTGGAGGGATGGGAGAGGAAGGGGGACGGAAAGAGGGATGAGTTTTTCGGGGCTCCAAAAAACAAGGGGGGGGTTCTCTCTCGGGAAAATCTTCAACTTCTCTCTCTCTCTCTCTCACCGCGTCGGCCAGCGCCCTCGCCGTGCGGTAGACCGGCTCGAGCAGGTCCCTGCCCACCAGGTGCGTGTTGTGGATCGCATCGTACTTGGCCGAGTCGTAGATGTCGGGGATCTTGCTGATGTCGAAGCCGGCGCCGTCCCACTGGGAGGAAGCGGTAGGAGGAGCAGAAGCGGAAGCCTCGGCCGCCGACGAAGCCGCCGCCGCCGCCGTTGCCTCACTGGCCTCGCTCTCGCGGCGCGCCTTCCTCACGGCGGCGGCCTTCTTCTCCGAGTACAGCGCCTTGGCCAACTTCCTCCACCTGTCGTAAAGAAGCAGAAGCCGCTCCCCGCCGCAGGGCTGCGAGTCGGAGGCCACCCACTCCCGAGGGGCCTGCGTCAGAGCGCTGTAGGCCTGTTCGCGCTCCCTCTCGCGCTCGCGCTCGCGCTGCTGCTCACGCTCTCGCGCGGCGGTCGCCGCGGCTGCTGCTGCTGTTGCTGCTGCCGCGGCGGCGGCGGCGGCGTCGGCGGACGTCCCGCCCGGGCCCTCCCTCGCGGCGGCGGCGGACAGCGCCGACGCCGACGAGGGCGAGGAGGCGCCGGAGCCGTTGCTGCCGCTGCGCTTGCCGCCGCTGCTCGCTTTAGCGTCGGCGGTGCGGGGCCTCGAGGCGGGGGCGGAGCCGCTGCAGTTGCCGCCGCCGCCTCTCTCCTTCTCCTTGCTCTTGCTCGCGGGCTCCTCGAGGCACAGCTGCCGCAGCCTCTCGACCAGCGCGCGGAGCTGCTCCACAAGGTTGCGCAGCAGCGAGAGCGGGTCTTCGGGCATGGGGTGGATAGCGACCTTCTTCTTCGGCGGAGGCGGCGGCGGAGGAGCTTTGTCTTTGGAGAGGTCGAGGCCGGCCGAGAGGTCCTCCGCGAGCGCCACCGCGCTGTCGCGCTCCTCCTCTTTCTCGCCCTTCTTGTCCTTCTTCTTCTTCTTGTCCTTTTTCTTCTTCTCGCCGCCGTCGTCGCTGTCGCTCTCTTCGAACCCTTCGGCGGCGCTCCCCCCGGTCATGGCCTCGTACAGAGCCTCCTTGGCCGCCCTGATCTCGTCCGAGGCTCCCTTGCCGAACGCGTCCAGCATCGACGCGTCCTTCTTCACCAGGCTCACAAGGATCGGCGTCAGGCTCGACCCCTCGAGGTCGAGCAGGCCCTGCGTGAACGCCGCGGCCGAGGTCTGCACCCTGCCCTCGTCGGAGGAGTAGATCTTGAGGTCGTGGCGGTACGTGGAATGGAGGCGCAAGAGGCCGCCACCGGCGGGGCCGTAGCGCGGGTACATCGCGGTCCGGAACAGCGATCCCAGGGCCTCTGCCTGCGCCCGCCCCGCGTGCGTGAGGACGCCGCCGTGCTTGAGGATGAGGAGTGCGGCGGAGGGGCGGCGCTGGCGCTGCTGTTGGGGGGTCGCTTGTTCTCCGCCGTTGCCGCCGTTGCCGCCGCCGCCCTCTTCTTCTTCCTCCTCCTCTTCCCACTCCAGAGGCTTCAGCTGCGCCTTGCGGTTGACGCCGGCGAACGAGCCGCCCTGCTCGAGGACCGTGCGGACGATGCGGAGCTTCTCGCGCAGCTCGTCGGCGTCGGGGAAGCCTGCCTCGGCCGCCGAGGCCGCCGCAGCCGCCGCGGCCGCAGCAGCAGCCGCGGCCGCCGCGGTCGCGGCACTCGTCGCCGTCTTCTCCTGCTGCTCCCGCTGCTGCTCCCGCCGCTGCTGCTTCCCGGCCTCCAGCTCGCCCAGCACCGTCCGCGTCACGTCCAGCAGCTCCTGCAGCTCGTGCGGGCTCTTCAGCTTCGCCTGCTTGCCCCTCGCGTCCAGGTGGCGCACCATCAGGGCCAGCAGCGCCGGGTGCGAGACCCGCAGCTTCATCTTCTGCTTGGGCGTGCGGTCGCCGTGGCGGATGACCGCGAGCACCGCGCGGAGCTCCTCGCCTCCGCCTTCGCCGTCCTCCTCGCCGCCACCCTCTTCCCCTCCCTCGCCTCGACCGGCGAGGTCGTCGCCGGACTGCATGTAAGGGTTGTCCCTGTCCCCCAGCGGGTGCTGGAGGCTAGAGAACGCAGAGACGGAGCCGCCCGAGCTCTGCTGCTGGAGCTGCCTCTGCTGCTGCGTCATCATCGAGGGGGTGCCGAGCGGCGAGGGCGCCCCGGCCAGCGGGGAGAACGCGCCTCCAGCAGCGGAAGAGCTCGCGCGAGACATCGACTGCGACACCAGCGAGTCCGAGCTCTGCGTCGTGGACAGGCTCGTCGAGGACGTCATCGGCGGCGGCAGCAGCGGCGGCGGCAGACTTGTGAGTCGGTGCGGCGCCACCGCTGAGAGCACGAGCGAGCGCAGGATGCCCGCCGCGTCGTCGTAGTACTTGCGCGAGTTCTTGACCATCGAGAAGCCGTTGACGTCGCAGACGTAGGAGCGCTGAAGAGTTGAGTTGGGTGGGATGGGGAGAGCAAAGAAAGAGGGGAGTTGTTTAGTTTTTCCCCGTCGAAAAAACCTCTCTCTCTCTCGACCTCTCCTTTTTCGATTCGAAAAAAAGACAGATTGAAATACTCACCCCGCGCTCGCTCCTCAGCAGGTCGAACCCGCACACCTTCTGCCCGAACGCCAGCGACACCTGCCTCGCTACTTCTTTCTCCTGCGGCGACAGCAGCACCGGGAACCGCAGCTCCTTGCCGTCGGCCGACCTCGTCACCTTCCCGTCGACGACGGGGCTCTTCCGAGCCTCGGCGTGCGCGTAGCGGGGGCCGACCGTGTAGACTTTCACGTCGGTGCCGCCCGTGGTGAGGAACTCCTCGACGATGTAGGAGCCTGAGGAGGGTTGAGGAGGGGTAAAAAGAAAGAGAAAAGAGGGGAAAAATAGCGAGTTTTTTGTCAACTCTCTCTCTCTCTCTCTCTCTCTCTCTCTCTCTCTCTCTGTCTCTCTCTCTCTCTCTCTCTCTCTGTCTCTCTGTCTCTCTCCCTCCCTCAGAAACAACTCTTAAAACCTTAAAGAGTAACCAGATATGAAAGAAAACGCACCGTCCCGCCTGACGTGCCCCGGGTGGTGCGGGTCGTAGTCGCCCGACTTGTCGTGCACCTTGCGGAACAGCCGCTTGACGCCGCCGCCCATCGAGTGCGGATAGTAGATGTAGATGTTGTGGTCCTCCGCGTTCGACGGCTTCTCGACAAAGGGCTTGCGGATGCGGACGCCGTGGAGCTCGACGGCGTCCTCGGTTTCGACGAAGCCCGGGGGGTCGTAAGGGGAGAAGTCCGGGATGCGAGGGGCGGTGTCGGTTTCGCCCTCGCTTTCGCCGCCGCCGGCGGGCTCGGGGCCCCCGGCGCCGCTCCCGCCGCCGCCCTTCTTCCGCGCGTCGGGCGCCGCGGGCGAAGCGGAGGAGTCCGCCTCCTCTCCCTCCTCCTCCTCGCCCCCCTCCGACACCTCCAGCGCCGAGCTCGCCGCGGGGCTCGGCACGCTCGAGGAGCACTGCGCCATCAGGCCCGGGGGGGGACGCGGCAGCCCCTCGCGGTCGACGACGACGTGACGCGGCACCGGGATGCCGCTCGCCTGCAGCTTGGCGTAGACCTCCCTCCGGTCCAGCAGCAGGTCCTGCATGTGCACGTCGTTGATGAGGTAGGGGCGGCGCAGATCGGCGTAGGCCTGGGCCTTTGTGAGGGGGAACCCGTCCGAGTGCCACGAGAGCAGGCAGTCGCAGCGCGGCCACTCTTCGATCGGCTTGTTGAGGATCACGTCGTCGCCAAAGGGCGAGACCTCGAACTCGCCCGAGGCCTGGAGCCGCGCGACTATCTCCTGCATCGGCTTCGAGCGCGCCTTCTTGTCCATGGCGCAGACGCCGATGCGGATGACGGGGAGGCCGGACTGGTCGCCGCCGAGGCGCGGTTCCTTTTTTGAAAAACGTTTTTTTTGGCAAGGGTCGAAATTGAGAAAAAAGAAAGAAAGAAACGAGAACGAAAGAAACCAATAACTTCCAACTCTTCTTCTTCTCACCGACTTGACCCTCTTGACGCCTCCGCCTGCAGCCTGCCCCGCCTTGGCTGCTGCAGACACGCCCTCGCCCTTCGGCACGCTGCTCCCGGGGGCAGGGGCGAGATCGGCGGAGGAAGGGGAAGGGAGCGCAGGAGCAGCAGCAGGAGCAGCAGCGTCGGAGTTGCCCCTCGCCGTCGTCGTCGTGGTCTTGAGCGGGTTCAGCGACGACGACGGGAATGCGGGCGCGGTCGAAGAATCCGCGTTTATGCCGCGCTCCTCCATCGCCGCGGGAGGTCTCAGAGGGCTGTGGTGAGGCGACGCGTCGCTCATACCGTCAAAGGCGGGCGCGAGCAGGGCCGTGGTGGAGCGGGCGCGCGCGGCGGGGACGGTGGAGGGGGCGAGGGAAGAAGAACCATCGTCGTCGGCGGTGACGTTCTTCGTCGATCTGGGCACCGGCACCGGCACGGACGAGCTGCCGCCGCCCGTTCCCTTTCCTTTCGAGCCGCCACTGCTGTCGGCCATCTCCATCTCTCTCTGTCTCACGTCGACGCTCGCTGTACAGGCGAAGGAACGAGGGAGATAAGCGAGAGGAAAGGCGACGTGAAAATGCGGAAAGAGAGAGTATTCCGCAGAACAAAAACTCGTCGGAATGAACTTTGTGCCCCGAGTCGACTTTTTCACATTTCC
>Ga0315284_10015842_pt1 | contig 10713 bp, 9 predicted proteins | sample YL17G09_16_MG_FD_203696 | JGI IMG/M metagenome (GOLD analysis project Ga0315284, IMG submission 203696) | Sediment microbial communities from Yellowstone Lake, YNP, Wyoming, USA - YL17G09_16 | ecosystem: Environmental > Aquatic > Freshwater > Lake > Sediment | place: USA: Wyoming | collected...
TCGTTTGGCATCATGGTGACCCAAAAAACAATCCTTGGAAAACTAAAGAAGGAAAAGTATTTGAAAAACTCAGAGCAACTTCCGACCAATATGTCGCTATTGACCTTTTCCACGACCCCGTGACTGGTTGTAAGTCTACAACTGGCTTTGAAATGAAAAGTAAGTCATATTACAAACTCTCAGACTTCAAGGGTGATATTTCTATGTTTGGTGACATTCATAAGACGCAATTTTTGGATAAAGAAATGACTAAGGCATATTGCGGGTCACTCATAGCACAAGACGTTACAGAAGGCGATGATAATTTTCATGGATACCTTATGTGGGACGTTGAGAATAAGGTTGCTGAATTAATACCAATTGCAAACGAATGGTCATTCAAAAACGTTAAAATCACTCCATTCACGGACTTCGATGATTTGGATGGTGAAATACCCAACCCAACCAAGCACATGAGGGTTAGGTTTGTTTGGGGTACACTACCACAGACAAGGACTAAGGAAAATGAAAGAAAATTAGTTGAATACTATAAGGCAAAGTATAGCAATATTATTATTGCACACAAGAACGAATTCATTGAAGAAGATAAGATAGAGGTAAATGAGAACGTTACTCTTGAGAACATAGCAGACTCTGCAGTTCAGCACGAAATATTCAAGGAATATCTTGAGAAAATTGGCACTGATATGCAACTAATCAATGATATAATTGCATTGGATGTCGAAATTACAGCAGAAATTAGTCTTGATGACATTAATAATGTCGAATGGAATATCATTAAGTTCGGTGGTAAGAATTTCATGTCGTATCATGAACTTGAAGTTGATTGGCGGGATATGGATGGTTTATTTCAGATTACCGGGATAAACACTGCAGGAAAAACTACTATCATGAAACTCATATCATACATTCTCTTCGGTAAGACACTTGAGACTGAAACCCGTGTAAAATATGGTGATAGTCGGTTTGTCAATAACAGAAATGGTGCAACCTCTTGTGATGGCTATATGGTATTAGAAGCCAATGGCGAATATTATGGTATAAAGAAGAAAACCGACATAAATAAGAACAGAGCGGGTGAAATTAACGGTGCTCCAACTACATTGAGTTATTATTTGCTTAGTAATCCCGATGAAGTAATGGATGAAAATACCGAATTGGGTAAACTCGACGAAGACAAGCGTGTTAAGACCCAGGAAAAAATTGATGCTATTATTGGTAGTTATGATAACTTCATGCGTATTGTTATGACTACTAGCGATACATTAAATCGTATTCTCTCGAACGACATGGCTGTGTTCATTGATTCGTTATTGTATGATAGCGGACTAGATATCTTCGACAAGAAACTCGAAGGATTGAAAGCATATCAGAAAAGAATAAACGAAAAGAGCCGTTTAATTATTGATGTCGAGGGATTGACGATAAAGAACACTCAATCGGCACAGGAAATAGTTGTACTCGAAGAAGAAGTTTTGGGACTCGAAGAAAAATCTATTCCAGATGTGCAACAGCACATTAAGGGTGGAAGAACATATGTTGAGACACTTACCAAGAAATTATTCAAAATAGACGCTGAACTAAGCGGTTTGAACATAGATGATACCAAAAAGAGTATTGTTACGCACACACTTAATATATGTGATTTAAAGGAACGTGAAGAGGTTTTGAAGACAAGTATTGCTGCATTACAAGAAACATATGATGCTGAAAGACTTGAATCACTCCTTGTAAAAAAAGAGGAGCATAAAACCAGTGAATATAACAAAAGGTTGGATGTTAAAAACGCCGAACAAGTCATTCGTGATGAAGAACACGCAATTGAGATTATTAACGGTGAGATTTTCAGATTAAAGCAAGATGGTGCTAAACTGAAGAAAGAAATCGCCGACATTAAGAATAGTAAGGTTTGTAGCCAGTGTGGTCAGACAATCAATAAGCAAGAACATATTGACCACGTAAATAAAACGGTTAAAGAAAAAGAAACCGAAATGTTCGCAATCGCCAATCAAATCATTAGTAAAGACGGTGAAGGTAAGAAACCACACCTAGACATTATTGATGCGAAGAAAATTGAGGTCGTTAATATTAAGGCGGGTATTGAAACGTCTAACCTTGACATGGAAGCCACTCTTACGGAAATTGGTACTCTCACTAACGAAAAGAATGATGTTGAAAGTCGTAAAACATACCAAACCGAATTAGATTCGATTCCAATTAAGATACAAAACGAAGAACTTAAAAAGGATGCTCTTCAGCAAAAATTGGACAATTACGACAATTCATTACTTCATATAGAAGAGAATAAAAAGATTGAGTTGGGTATTAAGGCAGCGAAAGAAAAAATACTTCTTTTGGAAGCAGAAGAACAAACACATAGAGATACTGTCTTTACCAAGAAGAATTCTATTGCCGAAAAAACAAGAGTAATCGAAGCCAATGAATTACTCATTATTGAGTATAAAGCACAAGAATATCGTGATTCGGTTGTGGCACTATATAAGAAATGTGTACATAGGGATGGGTTGCCAAAGCAAATACTCAGCAACTATGTCTTACCTAAGATTAATTTGACATTACAGAATATCTTATCGGTGGCACAGTTTAAAGTTTGGCTTGATGTTGATGACCTCAGACCTAAGTTGGCTTACAATGACAGACCCACATCAATAATTGATTGTATTAGTGCAAGCGGTAAGGAAAGAACCTTTGCAAGTGTCGTGTTGAAATTCGCATTAAATCAAATTAACGTCAAAGCCAAGCCAAGTATTTTCTTGCTTGATGAGGTTATGGGTAAGTTCGACATGGAAGGAAGTGCTGAAGAATTTATCGAGATATTGCATATGATAAAGAACCGTATGAAAAAAACGATAGTTGTTGAGCATGTTCACGAAATCAACCCAGACTATCTTATTAACGTACAGTTAGATGCGAATGGTATCTCTACGATGGCGATAGAATAATTATACTTTACACTATTTATGTGTAAACATAAAGACATGGATTTAAAAAAGTATGATAAACTAAGAGAGAAAATCAAGACAAAAGATTTTGAAGGCAATAACCAAGGATTGGACAAATGGTTATATGCCTTCTCTTTTGTTGGGAATATCAGTGCAATTTTCTTTGCGTATTTCCTGGTGTATCCATCATTATTGAAGGCAATTACCCTCAATTTCCTCACGGGATTTTGGGGAACGGCAATTGCGTTTTTATTTACAATTGTGTTCCTATCAATATTTGAAATAACAAAGAGATATTTCATCAAGAACTTCTCCAATGATTATCTCGACAATAAGAAGAAAGTCAATGCACAAATATTGGGGTGGTTTGCACTCTCATTATCAATAGTTGTATTGAGTTTCTATTTGTCAATTACTGGTTCAAAGAATCTAGCCACAACGAGTCTACACAAGAACGTGGTGGCAGAAACAGAGGTGTCATCAAAGACCGATAGTTTGGCACAGATATATGGTGCAAGGAAAGGGATTTATGAGAACGACAACGAAGCACTGAGAAAAGTCAATAATGACCTACGTAATACCCTGGCTCAGACACCGATTAATTATATGTCGGCACGAAGGGATTATCAAAGTAGTATCGATAAAAATACAAAAATCATAGGCGATAATCAAGCAGAAATTACAAAAATCATAAGCGAAGAAAATATTAAGATAAACGAGTTAAGACAAGGTTTAGATACTCAAAGGTCTGGAAATCAAACCGAAGACGTGAAAAACATATTCTTATTCATCGTAATAGTAATATTTAACGAAGTCCTTATAATCGGTGGAATATACTTTAGAGAATTTTTCGAACACAAGTTATTTGAACTCAATCACCAGAGATTTGAAAAGATATATCAGAAAAAGGATAGGTATCGTGCATTGCTTGCATTTACATATGGCAGCGGTAAGTTAGTACCCGGAGATAAGGTAATTAGCGGTGCAGAGTTAAAAGAAATAGTGGCTGAGAAAACAAATATACAGAATTCTAACAAATTAATTGAAGAATTCTTGCAAGATATGGATAGATTGTGTATATTTGCAACAAATGGTAAACGCAGACACATTGTTGCAACATATCAAGAAGCAATAGATATTGTTGAAAAGTTTGATGATGCGTTTAGAGTAATTGAAAATATGAAATAACATGGCAGAAAAATACGAACCTTTAGATAAAGAAATAGCAACTCTTCTTAAAAAATCAATTGTGATAGTTGATGAATTGGCGAAATTTGGTACTGTTGATGGCTATAATTACACCAATGAAGAAGTTCAAGATTTAATTGACAGAGCAGAAAAATTAAGTAAACACAGACTATGGAAACTAAAATAACTGATTGGAATTTAAAAATGATGGAACTTGCTGACCACGTTGCGGGTTGGAGTAAAGACCGTAGTACTGTTGTGGGTGCTGTTATTGTAAGAGGTAAAGACCCGATTGCAATGGGGGTTAATGGATTTCCAAGTGGTTGTGACGATGAAAAAGAAGAAAGGCATCAAAGACCTCTAAAGTATGATTGGGTTCTCCACGCCGAAGAAAATGCATTACTCAGAGCAGCAAAATATGGTAACGCAACCGATGGTGCGGACATGTATGTTAACTGGTTTCCATGTTCGAAATGTGCTGGTATGATTGTCAATGCGGGAATAAAAAGAATTTTCTGCGATAAAGAACCCGATTTCGACAACGTTACGTTTGGTGCTGGGTTCAGATTGGCACTAGAAAAATTAAATGAAGGTGGTGTAGAGATAATCTACATGAATTTTGACGCAAATAGGGATGCTAAAAATAGATAGTGAAACATATTGCATACCCGAAATCAATCGATATAAAACTCAGATTGCCAAGACTCAATTAGTCCTTGCCACATCTTTGAGGAAGGATAATAATCACATTATCAGATTACAACACAAAGATTATCATAAAACGAAAAAATGGAATACTTATACCATTTCTCGAACAGGAGAAATTTATCAACATTATGACCCCAAATTTCATTCGGATTTTCTCGGTATAAAAGAAGTGGATAAGAAAACCATATCAATTGTTTTAGAGAATATGGGATGTTTATTCGAAGCACCGGGCAATAAATATATTAATTGGATAAATGAGGTGTGTGAAAATGAAAACGTTGAGGAAAAAGAATGGCTAGGATATAACTTTTGGGAAAAGATGTATGATGAGCAAATGGAAAGCACGGTTTTATTATGCAGAAGACTTTGTGAAGAATTTAACATACCAAAGGTAGCAATGGAGTTTAATTTTTATCATAAAGAAACCCATAAGTTTAGGGGTATTGTTTTCAGAAGTAATTACATTGGGGATAGCAGTGATATTAATCCGTTGTTTAATATACCTAAATTCAATGAGATGTTACGCAATGAATTTATTTAAGTATTTATAAGAAAATTTAATATGAAAAACAATATAAACGACAAAACAAGTCCTAATCAAATGCGTGTCTTCATGAAAAGAATACGTGAGGGTAAATATGTGGCGAATGAATCAAAAGACATATCTAAGAAAAATTTGAGCATGCGTGATATGCTTAAAATCACCCGTAATATAAATGAAGCAGTTGAAGGTGAACAAAAGGTCAATCGAAAGTCCGAATTCGACCAAGAAAGCGAAGAACAGAAATTGTTAAACTACTTTGATGACATGAACGTTGATGTTAAGTTTGCCGATTTGGAAATTTACGATAATCTCGTTTTCTGGGCGGGTACTGTTGATGGAATAATACAATTCGTTTATAAAGTAACTCCCGACGAAAAGACAACAGGAATCGAGTTCAACTATCTTCCAGACTTTACCGCAGATAATCCTGATAATGATATAATAATCAAAAAAATCGAATCATATTTCGATGTGTTTTATAAATATTGGAGAAATAACATTTTACAAACTTAATTATGAAAAATTTACTATTAAAACTATGGAATTTTCTGAAACAGAAAAACAATTTATTAATCGCAATCGTCGTCGTGCTTCTCTTGAGCATGGCAACAATCATTTATTTTCAACGCAAAAAGATTGCTAATTTAAACGACCAATATCAAACAGAGGTCAATTTAAATAATGCGTTAAATGATACTGTCAGCCACTATAAAAATAAGCGTGATGAGTGGGTTGCCGAAAAACTTACGTTGCAAACGACAGTAAAAAATCTTGAAAACAACTATAATAAGTTGAGTGCATCACAAAAAGAATTAGTTGATAGAATAAAAGAAATCGATAAAAAGAATACCGTGATTACTGCAGCACTTATTAAAATGAGTGTTAAAGTAGACTCATTGCTGGCTAGAGATGGCGATAACGGTACTGTGGTAACCGTTTATCCGGATAGTACGGTAAATATTAATAACTTAGCGTCTAAAGACACTACGTTCCTTTATGATATTAATGTCAATAAAGTACTTCCAGCATTCCCAAATATTAAGCCAACACTACTATTCAAGTCATTGGAGTTTCCAAACACGCAATTCGTGAACTTTTATTGGAAAAACGACAAGAAGAAGGGTTATCCAATTGCCTTCAGCGTATCAAATTCAAATAAGTACGTCAAAGTCTTTAATATAGATAGTTATGCCATCCCAGCACTTAGTAAAGAGAAACTTAATCCAAATGGTTGGCAAAAGGTTGGGAATTTCTTTATAAGGAACGGCAAAAACTTGCTCTATGTCGGAATTGGTGCTGTCGGAGGAGCAACAGCCTATTACATTATAACGAAATAATATACTCCGTAATTGGAGGACATTTATATCAATGAAGAACACATACATAATATTGGTGTGTGTTCTTTCTTTTTGTATTAGGCAAGTATTTATAAACGATAGGCAAATGCAATATGGATAAAAGTGACATTAAGGGAATTATTAATGACGAGATTAAGAAATTCGTCAGCGATAGTCTTGATACAGAAATAAAGAAAATTCTTCATAACAAGAGTAGTGCTTCGAGAGATGAACTTACCAGTATAATTAGGAACGCATTTGATTCTGTGTATAGGACGCTCTGGCAAAAGAAAGATTTTTGGCAAGCAAACATTAAATAATTTACAATGCAAAAAGTTATGAACGATAAAAGTGAATATGATAAAATATATTATCGAATAAATAAAGAAAAGAAAAAAGAATATAATAAAAAACGTTACTTAACTAACAAAGAAAAAATTTTAGGTGACGCAAAAATTTATTATCGAGATAACAAAGAAAAAATTTTAAAAAGAGAAAAGGTATATTATACTGACAATGTTGAAAATATTTTAAAATATAAAAAAGAATACTATTCAAATAATATTGAAAAAATAGAGAAATATCGTTTAAATCATCAAGAATATTATAGTAACTATAACAAAGAATATCAGATAAATAATAAAGAAGAAATTTCTAAAAATAAAAGGCAGTATTATATAAGTAATAGAAAAAAAATTATTGAAAGAGGTGGAAAATATAAGAAGAATAGATGCGAAAACGACCATTTCTTTAAATTAACACAAAATATTAGAAGTTTAATTAGAAGTTCATTGAAAAAAAATGGGTGCTTAAAACCATCTAAAACGGAAAACATACTTGGTTGTACGTTTAATGAATTTAAATTACACTTAGAGTCAAAATTCGAACCTTGGATGAATTGGTCTAATCGTGGTAATTGGAACGGTCAGCCAAAAGAATTAAATGTTGCGTGGGATATAGACCACATCGTACCATTATCTTCGGCAACTACTGAAGAAGAATTAATTAGGTTAAATCATTACACTAATTTACAGCCGCTGTGCTCATACTACAATAGGCATATAAAAGGCAATAACACCAAACATATTCTAAGAAATGATGTAGAAAATGTTGCTGTTTAATCAAATTAAGCAATAATCTTAAATTTTGGGAAATTAAGAGTATTTATATTGAAGAAAGACACTATAATGGCAGACAGTAATTTAAAACCGACATTTAAGAAACCAATTGGTCAAGTTTCTAAGAATTATCAAAAGGGATTTGATAAGTCAATGGCATCGAATGGCATTAGAAATCTCAATGAAGTTGATGGATTATTAAGTGAGGTAGAACAATCATTAAAGAAGAAGATATTCAGTCTAGCCAAAATGGAGGCATTGGTTTTTAGTGACCCAAAACTATCTGCTGTTTATGAAGAAATGGCTGAGAATGGTGAAGAAAAATATGGATATCATTATAATGAAACAATCATGAATATGTTATTCAATGATTATGTTTTGAATAGTCCTAAGTATTTACAGAAATATAAGCAAGCACAACCGAAAGAGAAGAAAAGAAGGGATAAGAGCGGTATAAATCAACTTAAGAAAAAAGGTGAAGAGATGCAAACAAGAAATTTAGAACCAAAAAAGGTTAAACCAGTTACTGCAAATGAAGCAGAGGGTAATGAACCGACAACTCAAGTAATGTTTTTGGTTAATGAAAGAGACCCAGAAGACCCTGATTTATTCGCATATTTTCCAAAAGAAAATCACGATAGAGAAGGTAAATATAAAACAGCATATTCACACATTGGACAACATTCTTCAGCAACCCCTGAGTATGCAGCAGAAAGTCGTCCAGCAACCCCAGAAGAATACGCTGACCTTAAAGCCGAACTTGAGGGTCTTGGTTATAGTCTTGATGTACTTAATGGTATGAGTGAAACAAGTGGCACAGGTGGTGCTGGAGGTGGTGGTGCATTTAGTGGTAGTGGTCAATACACAGCACCGTTAGGTTACGATAAAAAAGTTGACGAAACTACAGGTAGTGCATCTTCAGGTGCATATGTCGGACCAGCAGTTTGGGGTAGTGGTGACTTGATGAAAACTAAAGGCAAAGCAAAAGTAAAAACAACTCCTATGGTAAAAGGCGGTAAAATCATACAAGAAAGTAAAAACTATCTCATAGAAGCAGAGAGTTTTGAAGAATTCTTTAACAGTCTTAATGAAGACTTTGGGAGAGAAGATAGTCCATTAAAAGATACGAATGCGGGAAAAATAAGTACTGGAGTATGGGATAAAACTGCTCCAGGTAAAGGTATTGCCGCAAAAAGTCCAGTTGGTACAGACACTAAAAGAGCAGAGGAAATTATTAACAATGGTTCGTCTGAATTTTCAAGCGGTGCTGTTGAAAATTGGAGCAAAGAAGATAAGGAAATCGAAATAGATACATTAAAAACGGGGCAACTCGACAAACCAAATTTAGAAACTATGGAAGAAAATAAGAAAATAGACGAAGAAGCACAATCAATGATTGGCGACAGTCCCGATACGATGGCAAACAAACCCACACCAATGGGTACTCAGAGTGGCAACATGGACATGGGTGCAAGAGCAGGTGGTGGAATGAACGAAATTTCTACTGGTTACGCAATGGATAAAGGATTGGATGCTGACCATCAGGAAAGATATGGTCAAGCCAATAAATTTCTAAGTTATTTGAATCCCGATTTAGTTAATCAACTTAAACAATTAGGATTTACTGCAACAAAAAAAGGATTTATTACAGATATCAAGGGGCAAGAAAACGGTAAAGTCTTTACTGTTCCGGTAGATGGTCAAAAAATATTGAGTATTGGTGGACAAATTAGTAATATGAATGAATTAAGTCCCGAAACACAACAAAAACTACAAACCGCAGTACAGGCTGTTCAAAAAGATTATGTTGCAAACAGACAACAACCAGCACAACAAGCAATAAGTGAAGCAATGGACTTAATGGAAGAAATAAACGAAGAATTGAAAGCATTTTCAATTCACCAAGATAAATTAAAGAAAATGACAGAAGATAGAAAACCATCAGCCTTGGTATTAAAAGACCGTTTAGGTAATGATAACGTAAAGAATTTCAAATCAGACCTAAAAGATAGTTCGGTATCAAAATTAGTTGATATTGAAAATTCTTTAGAGTATGCCGACCAACAGACAGATATTGGCGACAACCCATACGAATTGGGTGAAAAAATTGAAAAAACCGCACTTAAGGCTGGTGACATGAAGTCTGGCGAAGCACTTAAGAATGTTGGTGACAGTGCTAATGATAAAGGTGACGAAATACCCAAACGTAACTTAAGTAAAGAAGAACAAGACGAAGTAAATCTTTATCGTCTTGGACTTGGCGACTTAGTTTATGATAACGAAGTTGGTGAGAGATTCGAAAATAGAATGAAAGCCGACATGGGTGACAAACTATATCAGCAAAGACAAGATAAACTCAAATTCCGTGCTAAAGCACCTATGTATAACAAAGACCCTCAACCAGTAGCAGACACTACTTCAGATAAGGTACAGTTCAATAAAGAACAAACGGGTTGGAATGAAAGAGAAGGTCTTAAAGAATCTGCGGTAAGCGGTAAATACGTTGATGTTCTTGGTAAGAAAAGAATTATTAATTTTAACCTTAACGAAGTTAAAACAATAAATACTGTTAGACAAAGTGGCTTGTTTGAAGTAAGTCTCGAAGGAATGGGAAACAGTTATGCACACATTGAGAAGAGTAGTGGTAGTCAATTAAGCATTAATGAGGCTGCTGTGAAGGCAATGAATGAAAATAAATTCTATACCGATGGGAAGAAAGTCTTCATAATGAAAAATCCTGTTCAGAAATTGAACGAAAATAAGCAAGGTGTTCAAAAACCCGTAATAAATGAACAACTAGAAAAAATGAAGCATTTAACCGGATTCAAAGCAAGCACGTTTACTGACACAAATAG
>Ga0315284_10015844_pt1 | contig 10712 bp, 7 predicted proteins | sample YL17G09_16_MG_FD_203696 | JGI IMG/M metagenome (GOLD analysis project Ga0315284, IMG submission 203696) | Sediment microbial communities from Yellowstone Lake, YNP, Wyoming, USA - YL17G09_16 | ecosystem: Environmental > Aquatic > Freshwater > Lake > Sediment | place: USA: Wyoming | collected...
TCCAGTTTTTGGGCTCCGCAACGATTGCCGGAACCATCCTATGCAAACTAAAACGCGATACCAGACGGGCGCCGGCCGCCGCACGGTGCGCCATATCCAACAGCCTTCCTGCACCTCATTTTTTGTGGACATCATGATGGCACTTTACGCATTCCATTTTCGTGGAGACATTTTTCTCTGCATGGCCGGCGCCGTGGCAGCTCATGCATTCTGCCACCGACTTGGGCGGCGTATGCTCTGCACGAAATGTGCCCAGACTCTGGTCGTTCAGGAGCTTGACCGCCTGGGCGGCAACATCGCCGCTCACCCGCGCGCATCGTTCGAGGCGCTCGGGTGAATCCACCGCATATCGCGAGGCGGCGCACCACTTGGTCACGGAGATGTGGCAGAGCGGCGACCCGCTGCGATTCCGGGGCAGTGCTTTGATGCCCTTGTCCACGGCATAGCCACGATTCTCAGCGATACGATTGCCGATATCGCCGGGCAGGAGCGCTTGGGTATACCAGTTCGTCAGCTCATCGATCAGCAGTCCGGCCGTCTTTGTATCGCTGACAAGCGAGATCGCCGCCGATGCGCCGTTAAGTGCGCCGCAGATGGTTCCCCACCCCTTCAGGCCGCCGCTGCCGAAGCTCATCATCTGGAGAGGCACTCCGGTAAATGGTGCCCCAGCTTTATCTTGAAGCGCCTTTACGATCCCGGCGAACCCGGCATAGCCGCATCCATATTCATAGTAACCATCGTGCCCCAGCCTGCGCGCTTCCTCCATGTCCAGCCGCGCGTAAGGCCACGGCCATGACGGGGCAACGGGACCGGAAATAGCCGGCTCTTTGCTCAGCAGGGACCATGCGGCGCTGCCGGCTGCAGCGGTTGTCAGATACCGTGCGGCGCCGGAAAGAAATTGCTTGCGAGAAATCCGTTCTATCATTCGTCCCAACTCCGAAAATAACTTGCCTCAAAACTGCAAAAGCAGCCACGAATGGCACGAACCTTTCATCTCCCGATCATCTAATCATTCGTTTGCCTGGCAGCCAAGGATTTTAATGTGTGCGCCGTTATTTCTTCGCGCGGATTTCCGAAAAGCTGATGTTTTGGATCGGGTACTCCTTCCAATCCTTGAAATCATAGTGCCACCACTCGGGCTCGTAGACTGCAAAGCCTTCCGCCTGCATTGCGCCGCGGAGCAGGTCACGCAACCGGCGCGATTCTTCGGTCCCGCCCTTATAGTTGATGTGGGCCCGTTCGCTCATCTCGTCATACGCGCTCGGCATGGGAACTTCGTTGCCTGTCTTCACCTCAAACAGGGTCAGGTCGACAGCACAGCCCCGATTGTGGCGCGAGCCGACCTTGGGATCGGCCACAAATTCCTTCTTGTCCCCGGGCGTGGCGTCCCAGAAAATCTTGGTCACAGACCAGGGCCGATACGCATCGAACACCAGAAGCCCATACCCTTTCTTCTTCAAGGCCCGGTGGACTCGCCGGAGAGCCTCGGCGGCCGGGCGCTGCAGGAACGCGCGAGCCTCGGTGTAAACCGGGCGGCCCAAAAAATTGTTCGATGTTGCATAGCGGATGTCGAGGCGGATAGTCCGATCAAGCCGGCTTACCTCAACGAGATCCGGCTTGCGGAAGGGCCCCTTTTCCTGAGGCGGACCCTGCGTGTACAGAAAGGCGGATCCGGCGAGCAGCCACGCTGCCAGCCCGATCGCAAATCTTCTCCTTGCGGTTCTCAACATGGCTCTCCTTTGCCGCCATCAGAACGCCGGGGCGGTTGCCTTCATGCGGCCGTTTTTCGCGGTCCGACGAACTTCGCCACTACGAGCGTTGCATCATCCTCGAACGGGCGGTCATCACCAAATCGTTTTACCGCCGCCAGCAGATTCTGGGCAAAGGCGGGTGAGTCCAACGTGCCATGTTCCGCCACAAAACTGTGGAGCGCGGATTCTCCGAACTCCTCCCCGGCGCTATTGGTGCGCTCGCTGACTCCGTCGGTGCAGGCTACGAGCATACTTCCCGGGACCAGTTCGTGGTGCTGAGCCTGCGCGCCCGCCAGGGAGGGGAAGAGGCCCAGGGGGAATGTCCCTGCGCGCAGCCTGTGGACCTGGCTTTCGGAGAACAGCAGGGGCGGCGGATGGCCCGCATTGATATAGCGGATCCGGCCGGCGGCTACGTCAATCTCAGCGAGGAAGGCGGTCACGTAGCTGTGGGAAGCCGTGCTATCATAGAGCAGCCGGTTCAATCTCTCGCTTGCCTCCTCGATTCCCAAACCCATGGAAGCACAGAGGTGGGCCGCCGCGCGGACCTCCGACATGATCAAGGCCGCGGGGATGCCTTTGCCGGAAACATCCGCCACAATCAGCAGCAACGAGCTTGGCGACAACGGAATGAGATCGTAATAATCGCCGCCGACGGCGGGGCCTTCGAGGGTCGCTCCATGCAGGCTCAAGGTCTCAAAGACCGGGCATGCGTGCGGCAGCAGCAGTGCCTGCACCTGGGATGCCAACTCCAATTCCCGCTCGATCTTTTCCTTCTCCTGCCGGAGTGCCAGCTCATTGCGGATCAATTTGTGAAACAGGAACCGCGTATATCGGGCCAATGCGGCCATCAGGACGATAAACACCACGAGCATCAGCAATTTCGTAAGTTGCCCCACCAAGGTCACATCAGGACTGAACAGTTCGGATGGATAGTCTCCCCACTTGACCGGAACGAACTGCGCCACCCAGGCGAACAGGCCCCCATAGCAGAGCAGGGCATAAGCGCCGGATACCAGCGTCAGCCTGGGATCGTAGCGGAACACCGTCATGCCGATGATCGGGTAGACGATGAAAAACACGGGATTTTTCAAGGCGACCGAGGGTATGTCCTGGAAGGCATATGCCAGGAGCGCCACGTGGACAATGGTGAGGTCGATGAGCGAAGTTGCATATTTCATCGCGGCCTGGTAGCCCTTGCGCCGGAGCCACAAGGAAACCGCCAGGCTGTATGCCAACGCAGCTCCAAGGGCGCTGAAATTGATCACGTTGGACTTCGCGGTCACCGCAGAGGCATTCAACAGCGCGACGGCTGCGATCAGGGCGACGAATCCCGCACGAGCCTGGCCGGCAACCCGCTCTACACGGGCTTCCTGGAGAACCAGGGCCCGGTCTACGCGCTCAGATATCTCCTTCATGTGCATACCTCATCTGCATGGATCCCAGGCGCAGAAACCGAGATTCAATGCCGCCGCGGGCGGTAACGGAATCTATAGCTGAAATCAAAAGAGGCTTCCGCACGGTTTTGAATCAGAATGATGATATCACCAGGCGGGTTGCCCCGGAGAACCCATCCCCATGGGGCCTGATTCTACACCCGAAGACGCTGCAGGCCATCGAATTTGCGCCCATTTGTATTAATTACCCGTAAAAACGGCAAAAGCGGCCACGAAGAACACGAAACTGTATAGGTTTACCAAAAGGCCTATTGCAGAGGACGTGGGGAGCGCAGATCCAAAATCCTTTTGTGTTCTTCGTGTTCTTCGTGGCTGCTTTCGCTTTTGCGCGTTGATCCGACCAGACGGCGAGTTACCCGGCTTCCGGGTAGCAATAGAGGGTGGTGCAGGCGATGACCCCGTTCATGACCTTGATCTGGTCGCAGATGAGATTGCGCATCGATTCGTGATCGGCGGCTTCGGCTACCACGATGATATCCGCGGGGCCCCACATGGCTCTGGCGAGCTGGATCCCCTCGACTTTTCTCAGGTTGTAGGTGACGATCCGTTCTTTCTCTTCCCTGTAGTTCACTCCTACAAGCACCACGGAGACCTCGGGTCCCTGGATCCGGAATGGCTTCAATTCCTCATCGCCGGGAATCGCTTTGCACATTCTGGCGTCCAGCTCCAGGATTTCTTTCCGAGACCGCAGTTCTTCGATGAATGCCGTGAGCTGTCCGTGGCTTTCCCCTTCCAGATAGGCGACGATCTGGTACGGCCCATAGGTCACTGCTGCCCAGCGGACATGTTTTTCCGTTCGGATTGAGTGAAGCAAACGGTTCGCGTTCTGGTTCGCTTTGATCAATAGAAAGCTCGCTGCAGGTATCGTATGCATTTTCTAGCTCCGGGATTTCAATAACAACTGCCGGCCGTCGCCGCTCTTATACATACTACACGAGCTCGCAGCTGCAGAGTCAGCTTTTAATGAGATGGAAGGGGAGTATTTTCCCGGCCTTGGTGGACATCGGGTGCTGGCGCTTGATCTGCAGGGTTTCCGCCTTCCGCCAGATGTTGACGCCAAGGGGAGCGTAACCTCCCTTACTGGCCAGCTCGTCAAGAAAAACATGACGGAGCGCAGTTTCATCGACCGCGCCCACCTTCGGGCTCACGATCAGGTACAAGCGCAGGATTCCATGCTCATCCTCTTGTTCCACGAGTTGATAGTCGGCCATGGTTCCCCCGAAGCGTCCGGGCAGAACCTGTTCCAGGATGCGCAGGATGTCGGTTTTTACGAAGGTCATTCCCTCGCCGCTCAGTTTTTCGTAACTGCGGATCTGCGCGATGTGTTGATCCAGTCCGTATGCCTCGAAGCGGCACCCGCAGCGGCGCCGGGAGACGCTTCCGTGATCACCGAGATCCATGTTCAACATGATCTTGGGGGCCGACGAGAGGAGGTTGGTCAGCAGAAAGGCCTGGACGACGACACCGGAATCCCCAACGGTTCGGGGCTGCTGGATCAGCGCGTAGGCATCCCGGAAAAAGTGGACATCATCGGCGGCCTGCGGATTCCCGCAACTGAAACCGAGGAATCCTCCTTCAGTGAACCCGTAATGAACGACGGCGCGTGCCCCAGCGGTCTCGATGATGCCTCGCTTGACCTCCGTGAAGGGCTCGCCGAATGCGTAGAAACAGACATCCTTCAATGCTATCCCTTTTTCCGCCGCGACGGTGCAGATGCGCACGGCGGAGCTCGCGTAGCAGGTGAGGCAGACTCGTTTCCCTTCCTTGACGCGATCGAACAGCCATCGGGCCATTCGTTCAGGTTCCTGCAGGTCCAGGAATTCCGGCACCGGGAGCGGAATGCCCGCCATCCTCGAGACGCGCGCCAGCCACTGAGAACCAATGCGCAGTTTTGCCGATAGCGGCTGCAGCGGGTAGAACCAGGCTAAGGGCGGTCGGCCGAGTTTGGCAATCCGAAGCGACAGAGTCATGGCAGTGGAGAGCAGCCAGTACGCGTGCTCATAGCCGTCAAGATCCTGCGCGTGCAGCGCCACAGCCAGGTTCACGGCCATGTCCTGAATGAAAGGAAGTCCAACCTTGACAGAGGTCGCGTTTCCCCGCGTGCCGCCGCTGCGAATCTCAAAGTGAGGGCAAACGATCGGATTGTCGAAATCCCGGTCTGAAACCACGAAGCGCCGGCTGCCGCGGACAATCTCCTTGCGCCCCTTGAATTCATCGAAGGTGATGTAGACGCCGGTTTCGGCGAGCCGGCAGAGTGCGCCTTCCACACCTTCCCTGGCAACCAGGGCTTTCAGGTCGCTAAACTCACATCCGGCCGACCGCAGGAGCTTGAGGTAGGGGCTTTGTGGATTGCCGTAGATATGGTGCTCCACCATCGCGAGAAATCTCTCGACCCGCGTTTCCAGTCGGTGCCGGAGCGCGGTTTCTGCCTCTTCCACTGACATGGGAGCGCGGAGGAAGCGCGGCAGATCCCGGGTCAGGCGGGCCATCATGGAGAGGTCGCGAAACACATTCGTCATGGCCTGTGAAAACATGCTGCTCTCACCAATCGGGTGTCCCGTCATTTTGGGGACACGGGAAGAATCGCGCTGTCGGAATCCCTGCGTATGGCCTTCACGGCAATAAAATGGCCGGTGCGGAAGCGTGTGGGCCAGGCAGCCAGGGATTCAAATCTTTTCAATGCGCGGCCCAGCCTGGCCCGGCCCCGGGGCGTGCCATGCCGGTCAAACCAGCGCGCCAGAGGTATAGCCAGAACGCGCGGGCAATGCACGACCGCCGCCATTTCGGCGATGTCAAATCCGGCTTCGACGAGCAAGTTCCGGAGCCGGCGCGGCCCGCATGTATAGCCGACATAATAGGGAACAATCCGGAGGCGGTTCAGCAGCGTGAACGGAAGGTGCTGGCGCAATGCAATGATTGGATTCGCCGGATTATCCAGGGTCAGGATCAGGATGCCTCCGGGCCGCAGCACCCGTGCGATCTCGAGCAGGCTGCATTGAAGCCCTTCGCTTGAGGCGAAGTGATCGAGCGTCGAGATGGAGATAATCCCGTCGAATGAGGCAGTGATAAAGGGCAACCTGCGTGAATCCGCCGCGATGCCGAGCAACTTGTCCTGGCGCGAACAGGCCACGCCGGTCAGCCGCCAGGAAACATCCATGCCCACCGCCATGCGGGCGCTCTGCCGCAACACGGAGTGCAATCCGTTACCAACGGCTTCCTCGAAAAGATCGGTCTTCAAGAGTCGATGCCGCTCCCTGCCTGACAACCAGCGGGTTAATAGCGCTTCATGCAGGGCATCCACGTAGGCGCGCCAGGTCGGCTGAGGATTCCTCAGTTCGCTCTCGAGCACCTTGGCCCAGTAATCTGCCCCGCGATCCAATCCAAATGCCTCCATTTATCCAGAGACTGCAGCGCCACCATAGCCCGATCGATTTGATCTTGCAAGAAAATGGTGCCGCCGCCGACAAAGCAAAAGCAGCCACGAATGGCACGAATTTCCGGGCCGGCAAAAGTCCGTGCCATTCGTGGCTGCTTTTGCAGTTTTCAGGCAAGTCATTTTTGAAGCAGACCACACAATCGTTACATCTAAACCCCATTTCGGGGACCGGATGGAGGCAGCATTGGTGTTCAGAGCCGCGACTGTGAAGGAACGGGCGGCGCAGCCATACTCCCAAAGGGCCCGCTTGCTAACGCGGGCGACCCTGAATGCGTCGCCAAAGACAGCGTTCGAAATTCTCTTGCGCCGCTGCTTAAATCACAGTTTGTGCGCTTCCGTGCTAACGCCTGGGTTGCCGATTCTGGTAAAGTAAAATATTTGAACCAGCATAAAGCCTGATTTGTACCCCTTTTGGGGTCAATAGCGAGCTATGAAGAAACCGGGTCAGATTGTTTTTTTCTCTGCATCCTCGTCGCCGTATTCCTCGCGGGGGAGTGGTACGCCACTAGCAACTCCGGCGGAAAATCGGTCTTGACGGGACGCAAGATCCTATACTGGAAGGAGCCGGCCAAGTATATCAAATCGTCGAAGCCCAATGCCCGCTGAGTGTGGATCGCTGATAGCTGAACTCTGACATTTAACTGCTGACTCTAATGATCAATCGCGTCATCGAGTTTTCCGCCAACAACCGCCTCCTCGTGATCATGCTCGCGGCCGCTGCGGCCGTGATGGGGTGGTGGTCGATGCACAGCGTGCCGCTCGATGCCATCCCAGATCTGAGCGACACGCAGGTCATCGTCTATTCGCGCTGGGACCGCAGCCCGGACATCCTCGAGGACCAGGTCACGTATCCGATCGTCGCCGCCATGCTCGGCGCCCCGAAGGTCCGCGCCGTGCGCGGCTTTTCGGACTTCGGTTATTCCTACGTTTACGTCATTTTCGAAGACGGCACTGACATCTACTGGGCGCGCTCGCGCACGCTCGAGTATCTCTCCGGCGTGCTGCCGCGCCTGCCCCAGGGCGTGCAGACGGAAATCGGCCCCGACGCCACCGGCCTCGGCTGGATCTTCCAGTATGTGCTGGTCGACACTTCGGGCCGGAACTCGCTCGCCGATATGCGCGCCTACCAGGACTGGTACCTGCGCTATTACCTCAAAGCCGTCCCCGGGGTTGCCGAGGTGGCGCCTATCGGCGGTTTTGGCAAGCAATTCCAGGTTAAGGTCGACCCGAACCGGCTGCAGGCCTATGGCCTCCCGATCGCCCGCGTGGTCGATGCCGTGCGTGGCGGCAATAACGACGTGGGCGGGCGCCTGATCGAGTTCGGCGGCACCGAGTACATGATCCGCGGCCTCGGCTACGCGCGCACCATCCAGGACATCGAAGCCATCGTCCTCACGGCAAGTGAGAACGGCACACCCATTCGCGTCAAAGACATCGGCCAGGTGGTCATGGGACCCGACATCCGCCGCGGCGTCTCCGACCTCGACGGCACGGGCGAAGCGGTGTCGGGCATCATCGTCATGCGTCAGGGGGAGAACGCGCTCGACGTGATCGATCGGGTGAAAGCCCGGATCAAGCAGATCGAACCGGGCCTGCCCGCGGGCGTAAAGATCGTCCCGATTTACGACCGCTCCGAGCTGATCCAGCGCGCCATCGACAACACCCGCTCGACGCTGATCGAGATCATCGTCACGGTCGCGATCATCATCCTGCTGTTTCTCTGGCACATTCCCAGCGCCATCATCCCGGTCATCACCATCCCGTTTGCCGTCCTGATCGCGTTCATCCCGTTCCGGGCGATGGGCATCACGGCGAACATCATGTCGCTCGGCGGCATCGCCATCGCCATCGGCGCCCTGGTTGATGCCGCGATTGTCGTGGTCGAGCAGACGCACAAGAAACTCGAGCAGTGGGAAACCGCAGGACGTCCCGGCCCGTACCGGGACGTCGTCGTCAGCGCCGTGAAGGAAGTCGGCGGGCCGAGCTTTTTCGCGCTGCTGGTGATCGCCGTCTCGTTCCTGCCGGTGCTTACGCTCGAGGCCCAGGAAGGGCGCCTGTTCAAACCTCTGGCCTATACGAAAAATCTGTCGATGATCGTGGCGGCGGTGCTGGCGATCACCCTGGATCCGGCGCTGCGGTTGGTCTTCACTCATCTCAAGAGCTTCCATTTCCGCCCGGTGTGGCTCTGCCGGGCGGCAAACGCCATTTTTGTCGGCCGCATCCGCAACGAAGACACACACCCCATCAGCCGGGCGCTCATCCGCCGATATGACCCTGCCGTTTCGTGGACGCTGCGCCACAAGTGGTGGGTGATCGGCACGGCGGTCGTGCTGGTGATCGTGACCGTACCCGTGTTCATGCAGCTGGGCAACGAGTTCATGCCTCCGCTTGATGAGGGTGCGCTTTTCTACATGCCCTCGACCATGCCGGGCATCTCCATCGGCGAGGCCCAGAAGCTGCTTCAGGTCACAGACCGCATCATCAAGCAGTTCCCGGAGGTGGACCGCGTCCTGGGCAAGGCGGGGCGCGCGGAGACGTCAACCGACCCGGCGCCGCTCTCGATGATCGAGACCGTGATCACGCTCAAGCCGCAGTGGCGCAAGGTCGAGACCTGGTACAGCTCCTGGGCCCCGGAGTGGCTGAAGTCGGTATTGCGCCATGTCTCACCCGATCACATCTCCCAGGAGCAGCTGGTCAACCAGCTTAATGAGGCGTTGAAGATCCCCGGGGTTTCGAATGCCTGGGCGATGCCGATCAAGGCGCGCATCGACATGCTGTCCACCGGTATGCGCACGCCCGTCGGGATCAAGATCTCGGGGGCGGATCTGAAGGTCATCGAGGAGATCGGCGGGCAGATCGAGTCGCTGCTGCCGCAGGTGAAGGGGACGCGTAACGTCTTCTCGGAGCGCACGGGCGGGGGATATTTTCTAGACTTCAAGTGGAATCGGGATGAGCTGGCGCGTTACGGCCTGAGCATCGACGAAGCGCAGACAGCGGTGCAGAATGCGATCGGCGGCGAAAACGTTACGGTCACCATCCAGGGGCGCGAACGCTTCCCGGTGAACGTGCGCTACATGAGCGACTTCCGCAGCGACATCGGCGCGCTGGCCCGCGTCCTGGTACCCGCTTCGGGCGGCCAGCGCCAGATCCCGCTCGGCCAGCTGGCCACGATCACCGCCGCCTCAGGCCCGGCGATGATTCGCAATGAGGACGGCCTGCTCACGGGATACGTCTACCTCGATGTCGCGGGACGCGACCTCGACGGCTATGTCGATGAGGCCCGCGGCCTGCTCAATGAGAGAATAAAACTCCCCTCCGGCTATGCGCTCCTCTGGAGCGGCCAGTACGAGGCGATACAGCGTGTCGAGAAGAGGCTGACTCTCGTTTTGCCGCTGACGCTCTTCCTGATTCTGCTGCTGCTGTACCTCAACACCCGATCGTTCACCAAGACGATGATTATCCTGCTGGCGGTGCCGTTCTCAGCGATCGGCGCCGTCTGGTTCCTCTGGCTGCTCGGCTACAACATGAGCGTGGGCGTGTGGGTCGGACTGATCGCGCTGCTGGGCGTCGATGCCGAGACGGGCGTCTTCATGCTGCTCTACCTCGACCTCGCGTACGAACGCGCCAGGCAGGATGGGAAACTGAATTCGCTCGCGGACCTGCGCGAGGCGATCCGCGAAGGCGCGGCCAAGCGCATCCGGCCGAAGTTTATGACCGTGGCGACGACCTTTATCGGCCTGGTGCCGATCATGTGGGCGACCGGCACCGGATCGGATGTAATGAAGCGCATTGCCGCGCCGATGATCGGCGGCATATTTACCTCGTTCCTGCTCGAGCTGCTAGTGTATCCTGCCATCTATGAAATCTGGAAGTGGCACTTCGAGGTGAAACAAACTACGGCTGCACGCGGGTGAACGCAGCTCTTCTGTTCCGAGAATAGAACGTGGCAGGGCGGGCTGAAGCCCATAAGCGCTAACTTAAGCCTCTTCCGCCACGTGGACGTGGACTTAGACCTGGACGTGGACGTGGATGTGGACGTTCTTTTACGCAACCCATTTTCGAGAGCATCCT
>Ga0315284_10015846_pt1 | contig 10712 bp, 9 predicted proteins | sample YL17G09_16_MG_FD_203696 | JGI IMG/M metagenome (GOLD analysis project Ga0315284, IMG submission 203696) | Sediment microbial communities from Yellowstone Lake, YNP, Wyoming, USA - YL17G09_16 | ecosystem: Environmental > Aquatic > Freshwater > Lake > Sediment | place: USA: Wyoming | collected...
TTCGCCTTATGATGCCGCCGCCGACGCTCAATCAAATGCGCGCGGCGTTGGAGCATTTCAAACTTTTTTCTGCTCCCATTCGATGAGCAAACCGATCCAAAATACGCATACGGCGAGGCATTTACGGGCGGGGAGGCGCAAATGGACGGGAAGGCCGCCAATCGGACCTCTGAGATTCGGGGACGAAAGGTTTCGGCCCTCGTGGCGTCGTCGTCGGCATCGTTCTCGCCGAAAAACCATTTTCTCCTTACCAAATCCGACACGATATCCATGTCCGCCTTTTTCGATTCCGGCCAGATTCGAGGAACTACGAGCCTTGCAAGAGTGCCCTGAAAGAAAACAAAAGGATCGGAGAGACTTGCGCGCGACGAGCCGCCTTTTCGATTGCCTTTTCTTCGAGGGAGAGGGCGAGCGCGAGAGAGAGAGCCTGAGAGGACGACGGGCACGCTTTTTTTCTGTTTTGTTTTCCCCTTGCGAGTTGTGAACACTTTGCTCTGCGGCGTGCTCACCTTTTTTTTTTTTTGGGGGGGGGGTCTTTCTCCCTCTTTCGTTCTTCTTTTACACTTCCACGCCGCTGAGCGGGGGCCTGTGGTCCATAGGCGGCCTGTGGCCCATCGGCGGACGGTGGTCGATAGGTTCGGAGCGAGAGAGCGAGGAGTGGGGAGGGAGGTGGCCGATCGGAGACGACGCCGAGCGCGCCTCCAGCGCCGGCCTCGAGGCAGCAGCAAAGGGCGCCGGAGAGGAGGCGGAAGCGGCTTCGAACGCGGTCTCCGGGGCCACAAAGAGCTGCTGATGTGCGGAAGGAGAGGGCTCGGGAGCAGCGGCGACGGAGGCGAGCTCGGCCACCTCTGCGGCAAAGACGCGCCCCGCGGCCTCCTTGTCGTCGAGGGTCGCGAGCGCTGGCGGCCTGAGGTCGGACCCGAGCTCGTCGCCCTCGCTCCGGGGAGGGTTGTGCCCCATCGGCTGCGGCGCCGAGGTTGCCGAGAGTTTGGCGGGAGCCGGAAGCCGCGGAGGAAGCGGACGAGAAGAAGTTTGCGACGACGACGACGACGCAGCGGCCGGCTCGCGCCCTCCGAGGCTCCTCATCCTCCTGCCGCCGCCGCCGCTGCTCCTCGCGACCCTCCTCACGTCGCTCAGCGGGATCCCCAGGAACCCCGCGTTGCCTCCGATCCCGCCGGGGCTCGTCGCGTCGGGCTCGTTCCCGGCGGGCAGGTTCCCCCCGCCCTCGATCACGGACGCAAACGCGTTGTTGCTGCTGCTGCTACTGCTGCCGCTTCCGCTCGAAGACGACGCCACCAAGACCCCGTTGAGAGCCCCCTTGGACGCCCTCTGCACCATCTCCTCGGTCTGCGGCGAGGTCAGCTTGTCGAAAAACTTGTCGAGCGCGGCCTCGAGCCTGGCTTCCCTGTCGGGGGTGAGCGCCGGAAGAGCGGCCGCGCCCCTCGCGCGGACGACGTCGGCAGACGCGTCGCCGGCGGTCCTCTTTGCCGTCTCCGCTACGGCGTTGTCGCTCGCGATCAGGGCCGAGGCGGGCTTTGGGGGAGGCTTGGGGGGACCGTTGATGTCTCCCTCCTGGTTGGCCAGGATCAGAGGGGCGGTGGAAGGGGTGGTGACGTCTTGGAAGAAGATGCCGTCCTTCTTCTCCGGGGCGGGCTTTTTGTTGGCCGGCGAAGAAGAAGGATCAGAGGAAGAAGAAGAGGCAGCAACAGCCAGAGGCTTGCCAGGGACGGCCTCGGGCCTCTCGACGACCCCAGGGACCTCTGCCCTCACGGTCACGTCCGCGTTCCTCGCTCCCGGAAGCAGTTGCGGCAGCGCGTTGGCGATCGCTCCTTTCACGAAAGCTGCGTCCTGCGCCGGGTTGGACGCAGCGACAGCAGGATTCGAGTTCGCATTTTTGCCGTTGTCTGAGTTCATCGAGGCCGCGTCGCGGGTGGCGGCGGAGGACATGCTCTCGTAGGACGAGAACGAGTTGTCGGACTGGGCCTGTTTTTGTTTTGGTGGAAGTAGAAGAAGAGGTCGAGGAGGAGGTCAGCGAAAGAAGAAGAGGAGAGAAAAAAGGGCGGCGCGTCCTCTTTGTTTCAAGCCGCTGCTGCTGCTCCTTCGTCTTCGTCTTTGGCAGGCCGTTTCGTTTCTCGCTCTGTCTCTATCTTCGTTGCTCCTCTCCGTTCCCTCAACTCAACTCGAGGGATTCGACGTACCCGAGCCAGCGCGAAAGAGAGAAGCAGCGCCAACGCGAGCACGACGAGGCGAGAGAGAGGCGCCATCTTTGACAACCTCGGTGAGTGCGAATGTCGTCGAGAGCAAAGCCGGCAAGTGGGAAACTGTATTATTTGGGTGAATCAGAGTGTAATTGCAATTCTTGAGTTTTCGACGGTTTAAATTGGCGTACTGTTCCCGTAGAGCGAGCAAAAAAGGGAGAGAGCACTCGCTGGAGAGCGAGCACGAGGCGCCGGGAAGTGTCGCATGTCGAAGAAATTCATTCCATGGCGACGCAGAAATTTTCTTGCCTTCCCGTCGCCTCGCTTATCGGGAACAAAAGAGCTGAGACGCTGCTTTTGTGCGTGCTACTGCGCGCAAAAGACAGAGATCTAGACAAAGCGAGTTGGAGAGAGCGAAGAGGGCAGGTCTGAAAGCACACTCACCGCGACTTTTCCTTTGTCGAAGAGAGAGAGAGAGAGGCACTCTGATTCCTTTGGTTGGTGTTGTGAACGAGAAATCGGGCTCGTCGCCTCTTCTCCCTCGTCTCTTTTCTCATTTCTCTTCTTCTTCTCTCTTCTCCTCTTCAGGACACGTTTTTCCTTTCTTTTCGATGGTTTTTTCTTTCTTTTTAGTTGCACAGGGAGCTCTCTCTCTCACGCCGGGACAGGCAGGGGGAAGACCTCATAAACGAAGAGAAGCATATATCAAAAAAAGAACTCAGGGAGCCGCTGCCGCCGCCGTCTTGCTCCGCCGGCTCCCTCCTCGACTCTTCTGACCTCCACTCGTTCCTTTTTTGCTCACTCCACTGACGCCGCTCCCGGACGTCTCTCCCCCTTCCCCTCCTCCTCCTCCTCCTCGCTCCTCGTCGCAGTAAGCCGCGACCTCCTCGTCGTAGAGGCCCTGGCTCTCGGCCTGCGAGGCCGCCACGAGCACCGAGTCGGCGCCCTTGCTCCTCTCCTCCTGGACCTGCGACGCCAGCGCCGCCTCCTCCTCCCTCCGCCGCTCGCGCAGCGCCTCGAGGTCGCTGCCGCCCCCGGTCTCGACGAACCGCTTCATCGCCTGCATGTCGGACCGGAGGATCTCCTCGACGTGGCCGTAGATCCCCACGGACCCGACGTGCTCCGCCAGGGGCGCCGGGAGCGCGTACCCGAGCCTCAGCGTGACGAGCGTCGCCGCCTCCGGGTCCGCGGGGTCGGCCTCGAAGAAGGCGCCGACGGCCAGGTCCCACCCGTCGACGGACCGCTCGAGCACCGACTCGCCCGGCTCGACCTCCCTGCTCAGCGTCGCGTAGAGCTCCAGCGGGGGCAGGGTGCCCCACCGGTAGAAGACGAAGTACGACGCGAGCTCGGGCGAGTCCGCGTGCAGCACGGCCTGGCCCAGCAGCGAGAACCACTCGCCGTAGTTGAGCCTGTCGGCCCAGACCTCGAAGACGTGGCCCCTCGGCTTCGAGACGCGGACCTGGACCTCGTGGAGGACGTCCTCGTCGGTGAAGTCGACGTACTCGAAGGGTGTGTAGCCTCCGCGGCGCCCCGCCCAGACCGGGGCCGACGAGAGGTCCTGCCGCTCGTCCTCGGCGGCCGCCTCGGAGACTCGGAGGCCCGAGGAGAAGCGGTCGAGGAGGGGCAGCTGCTCGAACTCGTCGGCGGTGAGGTCCGAGGAGGTGAGCTGGGCGAAGACGCGCGCGTCGTCGTCGCCGTCGTCGTCGTCGTCGAACCCTTCGTCGTCAAAGTCGGCGTCGAAGTCGGCGTTCGGGGCGGCGGGGTCCTCGGGGCGGGGCGGCGGGGGAGCAGCCCTTTTGGAGGAGGTCGAAGAAGGAGGACGCTTTTTCTCCTTCGAGCCGCCGACGCCGCCCATGGCCGACGCTGTTTGCTTGCGCCTGCCAGAGCCGCGCGTGCTGCTCGTTTTCCCTGCCCCCGCGTCGCTGGACGCCGCCAGCGCGGTGACGGAGAGCGCCTGCCGGCGGCGCAAAGAGGAACAATTACTGAAAGAGCAGCAGAGGGCGGGGCGAGGAGACGACGCCGATGCCGCCGCGGAGGCAATGCTGGCCGTCGCCGTTTTTGATGCCGGCGACGGCGGCGGCGGAGGAAGGCTCGTCCGAGAAGGCGAGGGGCGCATCGTCGCTCCTCTCCGGGAAGCGGCGAGCTGCTGCTGCTGCATTGTGTGCAACTCTCTTCGGGGCTTTTGGGCGAAGAGAGCGAGACGAGATCCCGCGAGGAAAATAAAAGTCTTTCTCGATGGCGAGAGAGAGAAGAGAGAGAGAAGAGCTATGCGTTGAAAGCATGCTTTTTTTTTCAAGCTCCTCCCCCCCCCTCCATTTTCCGTCTCCGTTGCCCGACGGCGAATCGCTTTCTCTCCCTCTCTCTCTCTTCTTGCACTCTCTCTCCCCCTCTCTTCTCTCCCGGCTCGGCTCCTCGCTCTCGCGGGATGGCCCTGACCCTCCGCGTCCGCGGCCCGGGCGGGCAGGCAACCCTGGCAGGTGCGAGCGAGAGAAAGGGGATCGAAAAAAGAGAGTTGATGGTTTTCGACCTTCAATCGAGAGAGACAGCAGTGTTTTTTTTCGACCCCGACCTCCCCTCCTCCTCCTCCTCCTCTCTCTCCTCACACTTGAAACTCTCCGCCAAAAACTCCCGACGAACAACAACAACAACAACAAAAAACAGCCCTGGACCCGTCGATGCCCCTCGAAGAATTCCTCTCTCGGGTCGCCTCGGAGACCGGGATCTTCGGTGGAGCTTCCCGCGTCGAGCTCCTCTCGGGCTTCCCTCCGGCGCCGCTGGGCGTCTTCCGCGAAGGGGAGGAGAGGCAGGGGAAGACGCTCGCCTCGCTCGGCCTCTCCTCCGGAGACGCGCTCGTGGCGAGGCAGGGACCCCCCTCGGACGCCGACGTCGCTGCCGAGCTCGCCGCCTCCGAAGCCGCCGAGGCTGCCGAGGCTGTTGCGAGGGCAGCAGAAGCTGCCGAAGCCGCTGCGAGGAGCAGCAACGGAGGAGCGCCGCTGCCGTCGTCGTCGTCCTCAGGCCCCAGTAGTCGTCAGCCCTCGGCTGCCGCAGACTGGTCCTCTCTCATGGGAGGAGGGGGAGGAGGAGCCGACGGCGCCGACCTGCTGGACGAGGACGCGGCGCTGGCCGCGGCGATCGCCGCGTCGCTGCAGGACTCGGAGGGGGGAGGCGGAGGCGGGGGAGGAGGAGGAAGTTTCGGAGGCGCCGCCGCCGCCGCCGCAACGACCTCCTCGGCAGCGCCTCCCTTCCCGAAACCAGCAGCAGCCCCTCCCCCCCGACGCAACGACGGCCCCAGCTTCGGAGACATGCGCTCTCTGGTCGCCTCCAGAGCCACCTCCAACGACAGGGGCAACGCCGGCTCCAACAACGAAGGGTCGACCCCGACGGTGTCTCTGAGGGACGGCTCGGCCGTCACGCGGCGTGTCGTCGACGCCGACAACTCGTGCCTTTTCGCTTCCGTCGGGTATGTGATGGAGGGCACGAGGCTGGCTGCCCCAAAGCTGAGGGCGCTGGTGGCCAAGGCCGTGGTCTCCGACCCCGTGACTTACAGCGAGGCGTTCCTGGGAGGTGAGTAGATGCGACGAGTTTTTTCTTTTTGAAAGAGAGAGAGAGAGAATGAGAGAGAGAGAGCGTCAAAAGGAGAGAAAAATAAAGAGAGAGAGCGCTAACTTTTCTTCTCTTTCTCTCTCTTTTTTTCTCTCTCTCTCTCTCTCTTTTTTTCTCTCTCTCTCTCTCTCGCTCTCTCTCTCTCTCTCTCTCTCTCTCTCTCTTTCTCTCTCTCTCTCTTTCTCCCAACGACAAAACACCAGGCAAGGACGCCAGCGAGTATGCCGCCTGGATCCTCGACCCAAAGAACTGGGGCGGCGGCATCGAGCTCTCGATCTTCGCCAAGCACTACGGCGTCGAACTGGCGGCCCACGACATCGCGACGGGCCGCGTCGACCTCTACGGGCAGAACGCCGGCGCGTCCAAGGTCGCGATGCTGGTCTACGATGGGCTGCACTACGACGCGCTCGCGCTGGCTCGGTCCCCGTTCGCGCCCGAGGCAGGGGACGCGACGCTTTTCAGTCTTTCGGACCCGAGGACGGCAGACGTCAGGGCTGCCGCTGCGGAGCTGGTCGCTCGAGCCAGGGCCAACAGGCAGTTTACCGACACGGCGCGGTTCACGCTGCGGTGCGGCGTCTGCCAGTGCGGGCTGAAAGGGGAGAAGGAGGCGCTGGAGCACGCCAAGGCGACGGGGCACCAGAACTTTCAAGAGTACTGAGTTTTTTTTCCTTTTGAGTTTTGCTTCTGTTTTTTCACGTTCTGAGAGAGAGAGTCTTGAAACGCGCGCGCTCGAGAAGAGAGAGAGGGAGAGAGAGTCTGCTTTCGTTTCCATCGCCTTTCCTTTGCGATTGCGATTCTTCCCTAATGTTACTCAAATAAATGAAAAAGAAAAAAAACCTCCTCTATCCTCTCTTTCTCGCCTCCTCCGCCGCCCTCCTCGCCGCCTCGGCGGCCTCCAGCGCGGCGGCGCCCAAGACCTTCAGCTCGGCCCTGAGCCCGCTGAGCTGTATCGCGAGGGCGGCGGCGGCGGCGGCCGTCGCCGCCAGGAGCAGGAAGAGCGCGGCGAGCACGAGCTTCACGGTCTCGTCGTCGAGGAGAGGCGAAGGAGAACGAGGGGCCCTGAGCGCCGCCGCCGCCGCCCTCTCGAGCGCCTTTTTCTCCGCGGCCGCCTCCGCCGCGGCCCTGCCGTGCTCGCCGAAGCTCGCCCGCAGCTCCTCGCCGTGGACCCTGTAGGCCTCCTTCAGTCCCGAAAGGGCCTGGGCCTCGATGGCGCGGCTCAGGACCGGGATCTTGCGGTGGAAGACGACGCGGGCAAAGGCCGTGACCCTGGTCGAGACGCCTAGTTCTTCGCCTCCCGCCGATGGAGGGGCGGCGGCAACCACGGCGCTCCCGTGCAGCGTCACCTCGCAGTGGAAGGCGCCCAGGGCGACCGAGGGGATGCCGTCGCGGGTGTGGGCGATGGTCTTGAGGGTCCAGGAAGCGTGGTGGTGGTGGGGAGGTCTTGGCTTCTTCGAGGGAGGCCGAGAAGAGGTTGTCGCCGCAGGAAGAGAGGCAGCAGCAGCAGCAGAGGTGCCGTCGCCGCCGACGCCTCCGTTTTCGGCGGCAGCGGCAGGAGTTTCCCGAGCGGCGTCGGCAGCCTCCTCCTCCTCCTCCTCGTCCTCCTCTCGAACATTCTCAGCTGCTGCTGCGTCTGCGCTCCCGCGCTCCTTTTGCTGCTGCTGCTGCTGTCTCTCGCTCCTCTCCTTCGACGAGAAGGAGACCTTGAGGGTCTGCTCCTCCTCGCACGTCACCTCCCTCGAGCCCATCAGCCCGGCGCCAGGCACCGGGGCGCAGTAGGAGATCCTCCGCCGGGCCGCCTGGGGAGGGGGGCAAGGAGAAGGAGGAGGAGTCGGAGAGGCGGAAGAGGAAGGAGCGGCGGAGGGAGAAGGGGAGCCGTCGAGCTCGAGCGTGGCCTCGAGGCTCGGGGACCAAGGCCCGATGCTCTCCTTGGAGCACCTCCGGGAGCGGAGGACGGCGGCGGCCAGGGCCGCGTCCGCGGCTGCAGCCGCTGCCCTGAGCGGCGGGACGCCCTGAAGGGTGAAGTCGTAGAGCCAGACGCCAGCGGGGGCCGCGAGGGGCCAGGGCTTCGAGGACCGAGGAGGAGGAGGGGCGCCGTTGTTGTCGCCGGCGGCGGCGGCGGCGGCGGCGGCGTGCTGTTCGCTGCCCGCCGCGACGGCGGCAACCGGGACGACAGGGGCAGGCGTAGCTGCTGCGGTCGCTGCTAAAGGCTGCTGCTGCTGCTTCTCCTCTCGTCGTCGCCTCTCGGGGGAAGAAGAGGGCGAGGGTTGCGAGGGACGGAGGGCAGCGGCAGCAGTGCGGGGAGGAGGGGAGGTGGAAGTGGGAGCAGCGGCCGCGAGAGTGGCTCCTCCGTGCTCCTGTTCCTCCTCCTCCTGCTGCCGAGGAGCAACATGAGCAGCAGCAGCAGAAACATCAGCACGAGCAGCAGGAGCAGCAGCAGAAGTATCGACCGGGCGGTCTCCAAAGAGCCCAGCCGGCTCGAGCGGCGCGCCCATCGCCGCGGCAACCAGCTGCGACGCCCCGCTGCCGTTCCTCCTGCCGCTGCTGTTCCTCCTCCTGCCGCTGTTCTCGCTCTTACTGTCGTTCTTAGCGCTCTCGTCCCCGTTCGGGACAGACGGAAACAGCGTAGACGCAATAGCGGCAGGGTGTCCCGAAGAAGGAGGAGAGGAAGAGGATAGAGGAGGAGAAGGAGGAGGAGAGCCGGCTACTGCAGCGCCTCCTCCTCCTCCTGCTCCTCCTCCTCCTCCGCCGCCGTTGCTGCCGTCCGAGTGTCTCGCCGCAAAGTCCGCCGCGGCCTGCTTCCGCAGCTCCTTGGGCGCCGCGAGACCAAAGGTGATAGGCGAGTTGTGCAGCTCCGAGACCGAGTACGCCTGCAGGAACCGGGACTCTGGCGAGTGGCCCCCGAGGGAGGAAGACAGAGGGGCAGAGGGAGACAGAGGCGGAGGCCTCGACCGAGGTGGCGTTGAGGACGACGATGCTCGTCTCGTTGCTGTTTCTCCGAAGCCGCTGCTGCTGCTCGCTGCTGCTGCTGCTGCGTCTGCGCTGAGACCTGCGCAGGAAGGACCTCCGCCGCCGTGGTGCGGTCGGGAAGAAGAAGAGACGGCTATCGGCCTGGAAGAGGTCGGGAGAGGGGAGCATGGCCGCTGGTCAGGGTCGTCCCGAGATGGCAGCGATGCCGACGCCTCCGTGCGGCCCGGCTCGGGCTGCATTTTTTTTCTCGATCCCGCCCCCGTCGGCGTGGGAGGAAGAAGCGCAGAGAGACCTTGCTCCGTGAGCGAAAGAACGGAGCTCTCGAAAGAACGGAGCAGAGCGAGAATGCGCTGCTCTCGCCAAAAAAAAACGCGTTTGCCTCCCTCTCTGTTTTTTTTTCTTTTCCCCTTCGTCCGCGACGAGGTGAAAAAGAGTGACGAAAAAGAGGAAAGCAAAAAAGACGTTTACTTCTTTCTCTCCTCCCTGTTTCTCCTGAGTTGTTCTCTTTTTTCGTTCGCACGTCTCGCCTTCAAACCAACACGCAGGGCAAGCTATCGCTCTCGCGGTAGGCTCTCGAGGGAAGTAGCTCTCGTGCGCCGAAGGGCGCACGAGAGAAGCGGCGTCCTTCGAGCTAGAGAAAGCGAGAGAGACGAAACAATTATTCGTCGTCTCATCAAGATGACGAAAGCCAAACGGAGCGCCGCATCGCCTCCCGCCGGCAGCAGCTCCCTGTCCCGCTCCACCTTTTTTACCAGACATGAAAACGTGGCTCTCTATGTGCCGAACCTGATAGGTGAGTTGAGATGAGATCGGTGTGGACGAGGGGAAGAGAGAGAAGAGAGAGAGACTTCATCATCGACGATGCTTCGAGTTTTTTTCCCCCCTCGCCTTCTCAACCAACTCCTCGCTTGCTTCTCTCCCTCCCTCCCTAAACCCCTCCCTCCAGGCTACGCCCGCGTCGCCTGCGCCGCGTACGCCTTCTCCGTCGCGCTGACCAGGCCGGTCCAGTTTATGGCGTTTTACTTCTTCAGGTGAGGAGGTTGCCTGTTTCGGTTTTCTGTTTGCTGCTGAGACGGAAGAAGGAGAAAGAAGAAGGAAAAACCTCGAGCTAAAAACAAAAACAAAAAAACGAAAATACCCCATCAGTTTCGTCTGCGACGAGCTCGACGGCAGGTTCGCCCGCCTCCTCGGCCAGTCGAGCAACTTCGGCGCCGTCCTCGACATGGTCACCGACCGTCTCGCGACGGCCTGCCTCCTCGCGCTGCTGTGTGCTCTGTACCCAAGACAGGCGCCGCTGCCTCTCTTCCTGCTGGCGCTCGACGTCGCGTCGCACTGGGCGCAGGTCGCCGCCACGGCCGCGGCGGGGTCGGCCTCGCACAAGGAGGAGGGCGCCGCGAGCACCTCCAAAATCGTGCGGGCCTACTACTCCAGCAGGCTCTTCATGGGCAGCTGCTGCGTCTCCTGCGAGGTGCTGTACCTGGCGCTGTACTCGCTCCGGGCGCGGCGGGACGGGGGCGGCGGCGGCGCGGGGCGAGGAGGAGCGGGCCCGCCGCGGGTGCCCCTGCCCGGGCTCCTGGGGAGGGCGGCCGCCGGGGTCGTCAACGGCGTCGCCGCGGCGTTGTCCGAGTCGGCGCCGCTCGTCGGCGGCGGCGCGTCCCGCCTCGGGCGGCGCTTCCTCTCCCCCCTGCAGCTCCCGTCGAGGACGCCCTGGTCGCCGCCGGCGCACGTTCCCGCGGCTCTAGTCTTTGCCCTGATGTCGCTGCCCGGGTTCGCGATCAAGCAGGCGATCAACTGGAGGCAGCTGAGGACGGCCTTCGAGGAGCTGGCGAGGCACGACGTGGAGGTGTCGAGGAGGGCGAGGAAGGCGGCGAAGCGAGGGTGAAGAAGGCGGCGAAGCGAGGGTGAAGGAAGAGAAAGGTGTGAATTGAGAGAGAGAGAGAGAGA
>Ga0315284_10015847_pt1 | contig 10712 bp, 8 predicted proteins | sample YL17G09_16_MG_FD_203696 | JGI IMG/M metagenome (GOLD analysis project Ga0315284, IMG submission 203696) | Sediment microbial communities from Yellowstone Lake, YNP, Wyoming, USA - YL17G09_16 | ecosystem: Environmental > Aquatic > Freshwater > Lake > Sediment | place: USA: Wyoming | collected...
TCCCCGCGCTGTCGCGCCGGGGGGACCGCCTGGTGTTCGTGCGGCAGGTCCGGGATATGGACATCTGGCGCATGGAAGCGCCCGGACCGGACGGCAGGGCCGGACTTCCGAAGAGACTGATCTCCTCGACACGGATGGACGTCACTCCTCAGTTTTCTCCGGACGGCAGCCACGTCGCGTTCTTGTCCGGCCGCTCGGGCAACTCGGAGATCTGGATTTGCGCGAGCGATGGGGCCAGTTGCCGTCAGGTCACCTCGTTTGGCGGTCCCGAGGGCGGCGCGCCGCGATGGTCTCCGGATGGGACCCAGATCGTCTACGATTCACGCGTGCTGGGACAGGCCGAGATCTATATGACCGGCGCGCACGGGGGACCGTCCCGCAACCTGACCAATCACCCGGCTCAGGATCTCGTTCCCAGTTGGTCCCGGGACGGACGGTGGATCTACTTCACGTCCGAGCGCAGCGGCCGGAGCGAGGTGTGGAAGATGCCGGCGCAGGGCGGCGAGGCGCTCCAGGTGACCCGGCAAGGGGGCATGGGTCCGCTGGAGTCCGCCGACGGCGGACACGTCTACTATCTGAGAGCCGGAGGTTTATGGAAGGTCCCGGCCGGCGGCGGTGAAGAGGCGTGGGTCCTGGATTCGGTAATCGCCTGGTTCCATTTTACGGTAACCGCCGAAGGCATCTATTTCAACCCCAGACCGGACGCCGAGGGCCGCTACTCGCTGTGGTTTCATCGCTTCTCCACCGGAAAACCGACGCGCATCGCCGATATTGACAAGCCGCCCTTCGGGCTCTCCGTTTCCCCGGATGGCCGTTGGATTCTGTACTCGAAGCTCGACCGCCTGGAGAGGCACCTGATGCTGGTGGAGAACTTCCGGTGAGGGCTGCGCCTGCTTCCTGAGGCTGGCGGCGTGGCCAGTGGACATTGCCGGCGGCCTGACCTGCGCGGCTTTCCTCGTCTGCGTGTACAGTGTCAGAGAGGCTGGGCTGCCGAATGATCGGCCAGCGGTTGCTGCACTACCAGATCCTCGAAAAGCTTGGGGAGGGCGGGATGAGCCGAGCCTGACGCTGTTGGAGCCCCGGCGGGTTCGAAATAGCTCCCCAAAGCGCCCGTAGGCTTCCCCAATCCGGCCAAGCTCCTGCTGCTGTCGAGAACATTGTGGACGGTTTGCCGGCTTAACTGGCGAATCGTGATGCCCGCGCGCATCTAAGCCCAACAGAATGTGAGTTTTGTCTGCGCGTGCACAGATTGGACCAGTTAAGCCGACATTAACCGGCCAAACTGTTTGATCATAAGACGCCTACGCTGAAATCAAGGTCCAAACAGATTTGGCCGGTTAATTTTACCGACTCGGAAGTTGGCCCGAAACGGCGTTGTGGGAAGCATCCTCGGCAACACCTTACTTCAACCCCTATGCCCTTCGCCGCTGCCGGCCCGCGGCCCGCCGCAGAGATTTTTGCCTTTTGATTTTTGCCTTTTGCCTTTTGATTTTCCGTCTTTGCGGAGCAGCCGGGCGGCGCCACGAGCCACAGGCATTCCTGCCTGTGTGTCCGGCCTACTCGCAGCGCAGCGCCTCGACCGGGTTGATGCGGATGGCGCGCCGCGCCGGGACGAAGCAGGCCACGGCGGCCACCAGCGCCAGAAGCACGGGAACACCCACGAAGACCAGCGGGTCGGTTGCCGGGACGCCGAACAGCAAGCCCTGGATGAGCCGCGCCAGGGCCAGGGCCCCCGGCAGTCCCAGCGCCACCCCCACCAGGGCGATCAGCAGCCCGCGCCCCAGCACCATCCGCATCACGCTGGAAGGCGCTGCTCCCAGCGCCATCCGCAGCCCGATCTCGTGTGTGCGCCGGCTCACCGCGTAGGCCGTCAGCCCATAGACCCCCACCGTCGCCAGCATCAACGCCAGCGCCGCAAAGACCCCCAGCATCCACACCGAAAGCCGCCGCAGCACCAGCGAGTCGGAGACCACCTCTTCCATGGTGCGGACGTCGGAGACCGGCTGGTCGGGGTCGACGGAGAGGATCTCGCGGCGCACCGCTGCGCTCAGGCTGGTGGGGTCGGAGGCGGCGCGCAGCACCAGGCTGAGCGTGCGCGCCGGTTCCTGCTCGTAGGGGATGTAAACGGCCGGCTCGACCTTCCAGTCCAGCCCGTAGAGCTTCACGTCCGCCACCACGCCCACGATTTGCCGGGGGTCGGAGGCGCCGCCCAGCCGCAGCCGCTGCCCCACTGCCTCTGCCTTCGAAAAGTATCGTCGCGCCAGCGTTTCGTTCACCAGGATCACGCGGGGCGCCTCGACCGTATCACGCTCGGTGAACCCCCGGCCCTGGCGCAACTGGATGCCCATGGTCTTCAAGTAGCCCGGCGTGACCACGCGGAAGTCGGCAGTTGGCTCCTGCCCGGCCGGCGCCTCTGGCTGGCCATACACCTGAAAGCCTTGCACGGAAACGCGCATGGCGAGGAAGTCTACGCGCAACGGCAGGTAACACATCGCGGCCGCGGACCGCACGCCCGGCAGGGTCTCGAGGCGCTCGACCACCGACCGGCAGAAATGGGCCCGCCGCAGGTCGTCGCCGTACTTCCCTTTAGGTAGGTTGAGGCGCATGGTCAGCAGGTTGTCACCGCGGAAGCCGGGATTGACGGCGGTGACCTTCAGGAAGCTTCGCAGCATCAGCCCGGCGCCCACCAGCAGCACCAGTGCCAGAGCGACCTCTCCCACCAGCAGCACCGTCCGGGCTCGCTGGCGCCCGCCTCGCAGGGCGCCCCGGCCGCCGCCCTGCCGCAGCGCCTCGTTCAGGTCCGTTCGCGACGCACCGAGCGCCGGAGCCAGGCCGAAGATGATACCGGTCAAGATCGACACGGCGACGGTGAAGGCCAGCACGCGGCCATCCACGCTCATCTGTTGGAGCCGCGGGAGGATGTCCGGAATCATGCCGCGCAGCCCGCCCACGCTCCAGACCGCCAGCAGCAGTCCCACCAGGCCGCCGCATACCGCCAGCAGCACGCTCTCCAGCAGCATCAGCCGGATCACCTGCCCCCGCCGCGCGCCCAGCGCCAGGCGCAGCGCCAGTTCAGCAGAAAGCCCACCGCGCCCAGCAGCATCATGAGCGCCGGCCGCGTTCGTCCGGAGGCCATTTCCACCAAGGGGAACACCCCGGCGCCCACTCCGGTGTTCGTCGCAGGATACTGTTGCTCTAGCTGTTTCGCAAGCCCGTCCATCTCCGCCTGGATTGCCCTGGCTCTCCAGGGCCAAATCCTCCCGGATCGGGATCCACAGGTCCGCTTTCGCCAGAGACTCCGCCTCCGGTCGCAAAACGCCAACCACGGTGCGGAGGACTCCATCCAGGCCAATCGTCCGGCCTGTGATCCCCGTCTCGCCGCCGAAACGGCGCTGCCAGAACGTATGGCTGAGCATCACCGCCGGGGCGCCGCCTGAGCGCGCACCGGCTCCCCGCCGTAGGTCACGTTAAAGCCGTATTCGGGCAGCATGAACACCAACGCCAGGTCCTCAAAGCTGCGGCTCCTCTGCTTCCAGTCCACGTAGGTGGGGCCGGGTACCGGGAGCATGTCGGCCCCGCGGGCCTTCATGTTTTCCAACACCATCACCAGCCGGTCCGGCTCAGGAAAGGGGAGCGGGCGCAGCAGCACCGAGTTCACCATGCTGAAAATCGCGCTGTTGGGGCCCACCGCCAGGGCAATCGCAATCACTGCCACCAGCGTGAACCCGGGGTTCTTCATCAAAGTGCGAAAAGCGTACCGCAGATCCTGCCACATAAGTTCCGCCGCCACTGTGTACAACGGCAGGCAGGCGGGGGATGTTCCGCATTTCTTCACCGCGGAGACGCAGAGCAAATGATTTTGCTTCCTCTGCGTCCTCTGCGCCTCTGCGGTGAATTCTAAACCACGGTTGACAGGTGTTATAGTAAGAGTGCTCCATGCGCTTGCTGACCACGCTCTTCGGCCTGCTGCTAGCGGAGGTCTGCCTGGCAGCGCCCAAGGTGATCGCCGTCGATATCGACGGAGTGGTTCACCCCGTCACCGCGGAAATCATCGGGCGCGCCATCGAGCAGGCCAAACTGGAACGCGCCGAGATCCTGCTGATCCGCCTGAACACTCCTGGAGGGCTGGCGGACGCCACCCGGCAGATCATCGAGAAGATGGTGGCCTCGCCGGTCCCGGTGGTCACCTTCGTGACGCCCAGCGGCGGAAGGGCTGCCTCGGCGGGGTTTTTCATCCTGGAGGCCAGTGACGTGGCGGCCATGGCGGCCGGGACCAATACGGGAGCGGCCGCCCCGGTGCTGCTGGGCCAGGAGATGGATCCGGTGATGCGGCAGAAGGTGCAGAACGACGCCGCCGCTTCGGTGCGCAGCATGGCCACCAAGCGGGGCCGCAACAGCGCTCTGGCCGAGAAGGCGGTCCTGGAAAGCAAGTCCTTTACCGACAAGGAAGCGCTCGACAACAAGCTGATCGACTTGATCGCAACCGATGAAGCGGACCTGTACCGCCAGCTCAACGGCCGCGAAGCCGTCCGCTTCGACGGGCGCAAGCAGGTCCTGCATCTGGAGGGCGTCACGGTCGTCAACTATCAAAAAACCTGGCGGGAACAGATCGTGAGCGCCATGGCCGATCCCAACCTGGCGCTGGTGCTGCTGGTGCTGGGCGCGCTGGGAATCTACGTGGAATTCAGCTCACCCGGTCTGATCGTGCCCGGCGTGGCGGGCGCGATTCTGGTATTACTGGGATTGTCTGCCTTGTCCGTACTACCGATCAATTGGGTTGGAGTGGCGCTGCTGCTGCTGGCGGTCGCGCTTTTCATTCTGGAGGCCAAGTTTGCCTCGCACGGCATCCTGGGCGTGGGTGGCACGGTGTCCATGATTCTGGGCGCCTTGCTGCTGGTCGACAGCCCGCTGCCGGAACTGCGCATTCACCTGTCCACCGCAGTGGGCCTGGCCCTGCCCTTCGCGATCATCACCACGTTTCTGGTTTCGCTGGTGATTCGCGCGCGGGCCAGCAAGGTGGTGACCGGAGCCCAGGGCATGCTGGATGAAGTCGGCGTGGCCCACGCGGCGCTGGCGCCGGGGGGCAAGGTTTTCGTTCACGGGGAGTATTGGGACGCGGTCTCGAGCGCGCCGGTGGAAGCCGGCGCCCGGGTACGGGTCACCGATATTCAAGGACTCACTCTCAAAGTCGAGCCAGTCTCGAAGAATTCGGGAGGTTGATGTGGGGGTCGAATACATCGTCATCGCGATCATCGTGCTGTACCTGTTCGCCTCGATCAAGATCCTGGCGGAATACGAACGTGGGGTCATCTTCCGGCTGGGCCGCGTGCTCTCCAAGCCAAAAGGGCCCGGGATCATCCTGGTGTTCCAGCCGATCGACCGCATGGTGCGCATCTCGCTGCGGATCGAAACCCTGGAGGTGCCCGCGCAAGACGTGATCACGCGCGACAACGTGACCGTGAAGGTGAATGCCGTCATCTATTTTCGGGTCCTGGACCCGAACAAGGCCGTGCTGGAGGTCACGAATTATCTCTATGCCACCTCCCAGTTGGCGCAAACCACGCTGCGCAGCGTGCTGGGCGAGGTGGAGCTTGATCAACTGCTGAGCCAGCGGGAAACCCTCAACGTGCGCTTGCAGTCGGTGCTCGACCAGCACACCGGACCGTGGGGAGTGAAGGTCACCATGGTGGAGGTCAAGCAGGTCGACCTGGCGGAGCAGATGATCCGGGCGATCGCCCGGCAGGCGGAGGCCGAACGCGAGCGGCGCGCCAAGATCATCCACGCCGAGGGGGAGTATTCGGCCGCCGCGAAGCTGGCCCAGGCTGCCGAGGTGATCCAGAAGCAGCCGGTCGCCATCCAGTTGCGCTACCTGCAGACGCTGGTGGAGATCGGAACGGAGCAGAACACGACCATCGTGTTCCCGTTGCCGATCGACTTCCTGTCTACCTTTATCCGCGGCCCAGGCCAGACCGGAGCGGAGCCACCGCAAAGCTGACTAGAGAGCCATGCCGAGAAACGAGGAAGGCGAGTTCGAGCTGGTGGTGGGCAACCGGCAGTTGCTCACCATTGTTTTCATCCTGATGCTTCTGTTCGGGATTGTGTTCTCGATGGGCTATTTTGTGGGCCGGAATTCGATGTCCGAGACGGCTTCCACGAGCGGGCCGGCCAGGCCGCCTGCGGCGGAAAGCGCCGGCCTGGCGCCGCCGGGGTCGCCGCCTCCGGACAGCAGTCTGGAGCCGGGACAAGCCAAGGTCGCGCCCACCCCCATCAAGCCTGAGCCGGAACAGCCCAAGCCGTCGGAGGCGCCCGGAACCACCCCGCCCGCGGCTGCAAAACCGGCGGAGAGCGCGCCCCCCGCGCCGCCCCCGGCGCCGGAACGGGCCGCGGCTGAGGAATCCCCGGCCGCACAGCCAGCCCCTGGCCAGACCTTCTTGCAGCTTGCCGCCGTCCGCCTCCCGGAGGCCGAACTCATGGTGGACGTCCTCAAGCGCAGAGGGTTCCCGGCGCGCATCGCGCCGGTGCCCGACAAGCCGGAGTTCCGCGTGCTGGTCGGCCCGTTCAAGGATTCCGCCACGCTCGCCAGAACCCAGGCCGATCTGCAAACGGCCGGTTTCCGGTCCATCGTGCGAAAGTATTGAGTGGTCGAGGACGCCCCGCGCCTTCCGGAGTGGCTCAGAAAGCCGCACACGCATTTCGTCTCCGTGGATGCCTTGAAGCGCGGCTTGCGGCGCCTCCAGCTTCACACCGTCTGCGAATCGGCGCGCTGCCCCAATCTGCATGAGTGTTTCCATCGCAGCACGGCTGCCTTCCTGATCCTGGGGAATTCATGCACACGGAGCTGCGGGTTCTGTTCCGTGCCCAAGGGCGCGCCCCGGACTCTGCCGGACCCCAGCGAGCCGGGCAACCTCGCGCGCATGGCCGCCGGCATGCGCCTTCGCCACGTCGTGATCACCAGCGTCACTCGCGACGACCTCGAAGACGGCGGCGCCAGCCATTTCGCCCGCACCGTGCGTGAAGTGAGAGCCGCTCTGCCCCAGGCGCGCATCGAAGTGCTGACCCCGGATTTCCGCGGAGACCAGCAAGCCGTGGGGCGCGTGCTGGAGGCCGGCCCGGACGTCTTCAATCACAACCTCGAAACCGTGGCCCGGCTCTATCCCCGTGTGCGCCCGCAAGCGGACTACCGCCGCTCGCTCGAGGTGCTCGATTTCGCGCACCGGCGGCGGCCTGAGGTTCTCACCAAGTCCGGGTTGATGGTGGGGCTCGGGGAGGCGCCGCAGGAAGTCGAGCAAGCCTTGCGCGACCTGCGGGCGGCAGGCGTGGAAGTCGCCACCATCGGGCAATACCTGCAACCGGCCCGCCGGAACCTGCCGGTGGCCGCCTACATCCGGCCCGAACAATTCGAGGCCTATCGCGCCTGCGGCCTTTCCATCGGATTCAAAATGGTGTTCGCCGGCCCGCTGGTGCGCAGTTCCTACCTGGCTGAGGCGGTATGGGGGCAGGCGGTCTCTTGAAGGTCCTGCTGGCGCTCGCGAGCGCCGTCCTGCTGATCCTGGTGTTCCCGCGCTTCGACCTGAGCTGGCTGGCGCCGGTCGCGCTGGCGCCGCTCGAGGTGGCCCTGGCGCGGGCGCCGCGCGCTACTCGCCGTTTCCTGCTGGGCTGGGCCGCGGGCCTGGCGTACTGGGCCGGCGCCTGCTACTGGATCCAGTTCGTCCTGTATCACCACGGCGGCCTGGGAGGAGTGGCCAGTTGGGCGGCGTTTGTGCTGTTCGTAGTCGCCAAGGGCCTGCACATGGCGGTCTTCGCCCTGCTGGCGGGAGTCCTGATACGCCGTTCCTGGGCCGTGCTGGCCGTGCCGGCGCTGTGGGTGGCCATCGAGAGAACGCACGGGCCGCTGGGCTTCGCCTGGCTGGCCCTGGGCAACGCCGGCATCAGCATGAGCGTCCCCATGCGGCTGGCGCCCTACGTTGGCGTCTATGGTTTGTCGTTCGTCTTCGCAGCGCTCAGCAGTGCGCTGGCGCTGGTGGTCTTGCGCCGCCCGCGCCGCCAGTTGACCTGGCTTCTGCTCCTGCCTCTGCTCTACCTTCTTCCGCGCCTGCCGGAGGCGCAGCGCCCCGCCGAGACCGCCTTGCTGGTGCAGCCCAACATCTCCGAAAGCGCCGAGTGGACCCCGCAGTGGACCGGCCGCATGTACCAGAGGCTCGAGATCCTGTCGGCGCGCGCCCGCGCGCCACAACTGGTGGTTTGGCCGGAAGCACCCTTGCCGATGTACTACTACGAAAATGCGGCCTATCGCGATCTGGTCACCCGGGTGGCCACCCAGACGCGCTCCTACCTCCTGTTCAATGTGGTCGCGCACAACCCCCAAGGCGCCCCGCTGAATTCAGCCTTGTTGGTCGGGCCGCAGGGCGAGCCCCTGGCGCGCTACGACAAGATGTTTCTGGTGCCCTTCGGCGAGTACGTGCCCCGCCCGTTCACCTTCGTCTCCAGAATCTCAAGCGAAGTCGGCGACTTCGCCCCGGGCAACCAAGTGGTGCTGCTACCCGCCGGCCTCCACCGCATCGGCGCATTCATCTGCTACGAATCCGTCTTCCCGCACCTGGTGCGGCGCTTTGCCGCGCAGGGCGCCGAGCTGTTCGTGAACATCTCCAACGACGGCTGGTACGGCCGCACGGCCGCCCGCGATCAGCACCTCCAGATCGTGCGCATGCGAGCGGCCGAGAACCGCCGCTGGATTCTGCGCGCCACCAACGACGGGATCACCGCCACCATCGACCCGGCCGGCAGGGTTGTCCGCCACCTCCCGTCCTACCTCGAAGGCGCCGCCACCACCGGGTATTCGTGGGTGACCTCCGTAACGCCCTACACCCGGCACGGCGACTGGTTCGTGCTCCTCTGCGCGCTGCTGGCGGTGGCGGCGCTCTACCCGTGGCGAATCAAGAGCACCTCTCCGTCCTTGACGATGTAGTCCCTCCCCTCCAGCCGCAGCACCCCTTTTTCGCGCGCACCGGCGTAGCCCTGGTGCTCGACCAGCGCCTTCCAGTCGATCACCTCCGCGCGGATGAACTTCTTCTCGAAATCGGTGTGCACCGTGCCGGCGGCCCTGAGCGCGGTGCTGTAAGCGGGCAGCGTCCAGGCCCGCACTTCCGGGTCGCTGGCGGTGAAGAACGAGATCAGCCCCAGCAGCGCGTAGGTGACGGCGATCAGCCGCTCGATGCCGGACTCTTTCAGGCCGTAGGCGCCCAGGTACTCCTCGACCTCCTCCTCTGAAAGCTCCGCCAGTTCGGCCTCAATCTTGCCGCAGATGGCGGTCACCGCAGTGCGCGCGCGCCCGGCCAGCGGCCCGCTCCGGTACTCGGCTTCCAGCGCGTGCAGCCGGGGCGCGTCGGCCTCGCCCAGGTTCAAGACATACAGCATCGGCTTCTCGGAGAGGAACTGGAAGCCGCGCAGTCGCTTCTCCTCGTCCCCGCTAAGCTGGAGTTGCCGCAGGGGAGCGCCGGAATCGAGCGTCGCCTTGGCCCGTTCGAGCAGCTCGAACTCCCGGTCCAGTTCCGGGCTCTTCATTTTCTTGCGGTCTCGGTCCAGCCGCTCGAGGCGCTTCTCGACCACCATCAAATCACTCAGGATCAGCTCCGTGTCGACGTGGTCGAGGTCGCGCAACGGGTCCACCGATCCCAGCTCGTGCGGGACGCTGGGATCCTCGAACACCCGCAGCACGTGCGCGAAGGCGTCCACCACGCGCAGGCTGGCGATGTAACTGGGGTCCCGCAGGGCTTCTTTCGAGATGGGAGGACAGTCCAGGTACTCGAGTGTGGCGTGGGTGACCTTCTGCGGCTGGAACACCTCGGCGACCGCATCCAGGCGCGGGTCCGGAATCCGGGCCACTCCCATGCGGACGGCCATCGAGCCGATGTGCGCCGCCTCGTGAACCCCGGTGAGGATGGTGAACAGGGAGGTCTTGCCCACCATGGGCAGGCCGACAATCGCAGTTTTCACAGCGGAACCTCGAGCAGCGTCAAAATCTCTTCGAGGATGCGGTCGTTCAAATCCGGCGTGCGCTGAGCCAGCGCGGCCCGCGTGTTGACCACCACGCGATGCGCAAATACCGGAACGGCCAAACGCTTCACGTCGTCCGGAATGGCGTAGTCGCGCCCCTCCAGCATGGCCAGCGCCTGGGTCGCGCGGTAGAGCGCCTGCGCGCCCCGCGGGCTGACGCCCAGCGCCAGCGACTCGTGCGCCCTGGTTTTCTCCACAATGGCCAGCATGTAGTCCACCAGCGAGTTGTCCACCGTCACTCGGCTCACCCGGGATTGCAGCTCCAGCACCTCCTGGGCTTCCAGCACCGGCTCGATGGCCCCGCCCGGAAAACTGTCCGTGTTCCGCACAATCTCACGCTCGCTGGCCGCATCCGGGTATCCGATCCGCAGCCGCATGAAAAACCGGTCCAGTTGCGATTCCGGCAGCGGATAGGTGCCGTGGTGCTCGACCGGGTTCTGCGTGGCGATGACCATGAAGGGCTCCGGCAGGCGGTAGGAGATCCCGTCGATGCTCACCTGCCGCTCGTTCATGGCTTCCAGCAGCGCCGACTGCGTCTTGGGCGTGGTCCGGTTGATCTCGTCGGCCAGCAGGAAGTTCGTAAAGACCGGCCCGGTCTTGAACTCGAACGCCTGGGTGTGGGCGTTGTAAATGGTCACCCCCAGAACGTCGCTGGGCAG
>Ga0315284_10015849_pt1 | contig 10712 bp, 9 predicted proteins | sample YL17G09_16_MG_FD_203696 | JGI IMG/M metagenome (GOLD analysis project Ga0315284, IMG submission 203696) | Sediment microbial communities from Yellowstone Lake, YNP, Wyoming, USA - YL17G09_16 | ecosystem: Environmental > Aquatic > Freshwater > Lake > Sediment | place: USA: Wyoming | collected...
CAGTTTCCTTTCTGTCCGAGATCGGGGCGATCTTCGGATCCGACCACAACAACATTGCCGAGTCCGTCAATGGCTACATCGCCGGCGTCATCCGATCCATTCGCCAGGCTGTTGTAAGTCCACTGAGTCGCGGACGGGTAAGGACAGGCCGCACGGAGGGGAGAACCGATGGAAACGTCGACGACGAACGGCAGAATGATAAACCACAATCCGCGCACGTTAATCCTTCCGCCTGCAACGCCGGTGGCGACCGCTCCAAACCTGGACATGATTAAACCATCCTTATCTTCTCACATGGAACACACATCGTTTCATCACGGCCCGCCGACCTCGCGTTCGGATTAACCTGTCAGGGGTATTTCTCCAGTTTCCCGCGCGGGCCCGAAGCCCAAGCGGGTTTTCGGTACCGCGACGATGGAAACCCGGCGCACCATGAATGACCGCCCCGCCTTCCTGTCCTTGAGCTGACGGTAAACGGACTCAATCCGGTTCCGATCCGGGCTTTCCACGATCGTCAGGTGCGGAGTCCACGGCGCCGCACCGTGCCGCATCGAGCCCCCGGCCAGTTTCCGCAGGCGACTGACCGGGGCGGATGGTTTAACAGAAACACACACGACGGCAGGCCATCGCCTGAACCGGGCCAGCCTGACCCGGAATGGCGGTGTTCCATCGGCGGCAGTCTTCAGTCGGATGAGCCACTTCCTCAAACTGGATCGTAAAACAGGCCCGGCAACCGTAATGTGACTCCCAATTACCTGTGAGTGTTCGGGATCGTATTTCCGTTTCAGCCGGTCAATTGTTTTCGTGACGCACAGCGGTGGAATTATTACCGCAAAGTAATGGTGCATCCCTACCGTAAAACCGCTTTCACGGCGGAAGTTATGGCCGAAGAAGTAAGCCCGTAGTGCTCCAACAACTGCTCGTAGCCCAGCGCCGACTGGCCGAAAACGTCCCGGATGGCCACGCATTCCATCGGCACCCCCGAACCCCTCAGGATGAACGCGACGGCGGCGGAGAGGCCGCCCACCTCCGAATGCTCCTCCGCCGTGACAATCCCTTTCGCATCCTTCACCAGCTCGCGGATGGCTTTCTCGTCGATCGGCTTCAGGGTGCTGACGTTCACGATCCTGATTGAGATGCCTTCCTTCCCGAGCTCTTCCGCCGCCGCCAGCGCCTTCGCGACCATGTATCCGGTGGCGAACACGACGACGTCCCGACCCTCCCGGATCACTGTAGGCTGGCCTATCCTGAACTCTGCATCCGGGGGAACGACATCCGGCATGTCGTTCCGGTTGATCCGGATGTAGACCGGCCCGTTCATCGCCGCGGCGGCCCGGACCGCCTTCCTGGTCTCGTTCCCGTCGGCGGGAGACAGAACCGTCATGTTCGGCACCGCCCGCATGAGCGCGACATCCTCGATCCCCTGGTGGGTCGCCCCGTCCCCGAAGTCGGATAAACCACAGCTTGATCCCCCGATCTTGACGTTCAGGTCCCTTAGATACGCCATCTGCCGGATCTGGTCGTACGGCCGGCCGGCGGCAAAGACGGCAAAGGAATTCACAAACGCAACCTTGCCGCACAGGGCCAGCCCGACCGCGGTCGAGACCATGTTCGCCTCCCCGATCCCCATCTCGAAGTACCGGCCGGGAAAGGCCTGCTGGAAAAACATGCTCATCGTGGTCTTGGAAAGGTCCGCCTCCAGCACCACGATCCTTTCGTCCTCTCGCCCCAACTCCACCAGCGTCTGGCCGTAGACCGTCCGGCAGTTCTGCGTTACCGCGCTCATTCTCCGACCGCCTTCAATGCCGCCTCGTATTGCTCCTTGGTCATGATCCCGTGGTGGAACGCCGCGGTGTCCTCGGCGAACGGGATCCCCTTCCCCTTGACGGTATGGGCCACGATCATCGCCGGTTTCCCTTTGATCCCTTCGGCTTCGTCGAGCGCGGCGGCGACCTGCCGGACGTCGTGGCCGTCAATCTCGATCACGTGCCAGCCGAACGCCCGCCACTTCTCCGGGTGCGGGTTCGTGTCGTACCGTTCTATTATTGTTCCCGTGGCCTGGATCCGGTTTTTGTCCAGGATCGCGGTCAGGTTGTCGAGCTTGTAGAAGGAGGCGGCCAGGGAGGCCTCCCATATTTGGCCCTCCGCGATCTCGCCGTCCCCGAGTATGCAGTAAACGCGGTAGTGCTTCTTGTCGATCCTGCCCGCCAACGCCATCCCGCACGCGATCGAGAGCCCCTGGCCGAGCGAACCCGTGTTCGCCTCCACCCCGGGCGTCCGGGTCATGTCCGGATGCCCCTGCAAAACCGATCCCAGCTCCTTCAGGGTTCCCAGCGCCGAACGATCCAGGTAGCCGGCCTCGACGAGCGCGGCGTACTGTACGAGCGCCGCGTGCCCCTTGGATAGGACGAACCGGTCCCGGTCGGGCCACCTGGGGTTGCGCGGATCATGCCGCATCTTGTGGAAATAGAGCGTCGCGACGATCTCGGCCAGCGAGCACGAGCCCCCAAGGTGGCCGGGCTTTCCCGCCCCGATCATGACCACGATGTCCCGGCGGAGTTTCCGTGCCATCTCCCGCAACTCGACAGCCTTTTCATCGGAAATCGGCATGACCTACCCTCTCACGGGACCAGGACCACCTTCAACAGCCCCGGCTCCCGGTCATACAGCCTTTTAAACCAGCCCGGTCCGTCCGCCAGCGGCGCGGTCGCGCTGATGACGGCGTCCACGTTGATCGCACCCCGGGCGATCGCATCAAGACCCGCCGGATATTCCCCCCGGGACATATAAGATCCCCGGATCGATATCTCCCGGGTCACCACCGCCTGGAGCGGCAGGTCCACGGTGGGGGACAGGTTCCCGACCAGGACGAGGGCTCCCCCTTTCCTGAGGACCGCCACGGCCGTATTAACCGCCGGGATTATCCCCACCACCTCGAAGGAGATGTCCGCCCCTCGGCCGTCGGTCCGCTTCAAGACTTCCTTGCGCACGTCGCATCGGGACGGGTCCAGCCCGGCGACGGCTCCCAGCCTCATCGCCAGGTCCAGCCTGCCCTTGTCCACGTCCACGGCGATGACGGAAACCCCCACCGCCCTCAGGACCTGCACGACAAGCAGACCGACCATCCCGGCTCCCACGACGACGGCGGTATCGCCGGACGACGGCGACGCCCGGCCGACCGCGTGGGTCGCGATCGAGACCGGCTCCGCCAGCGCGGCCCGTTCGAAGCTTAAGCCCTCGGGCAGGCGGTACAACGCCCGTTGCGGAACGGCCACGTATTCGGCGAACGCGCCGTCCTGCCTGTATTCGTCGCACGAGACCCCCAGCACCTTAAGGTTCTCGCACAGGTTAATCTGGCCGCGGGAGCAGAAGAAACATTCGCCGCAACAGATGTTGGAGTCGAACGTCACCCGGTCGCCCGGCTTCCAACCCTTGGCGTCGGCGCCGGTCCTGGCGATGACCCCGGCCGCCTCGTGCCCCATGATAATCGGAGGCTTCCGCCTCCCCGTGGAGCCGTCCATCCCGTGCACGTCGCTCCCGCAGATGCCGCAGGCCCTGACCTGGATGAGGACGTCCCCGGGTCCGATCTCGGGCACGGGCACATCCTCCAGAACGAGACGGTTGTATTCCTTGAGAACGAGAGCTTTCATCGTTTCGCGCGTTCCGTCTTGCTCAGCATGGCACCGTTTTACCACGTTTCATGCTTGCGACTGCGGATAATACTGAAGCCGGATCGGCGGAGCGCGGTTCTTATCTGGTTATATGTGAAGGCGGCCATACCGGACCCCGATCAACTCCCGGATTTCCCACTCATTCCAGCATCCGTTGATCCGATCGATGTATGGCCGGTGATGCGCGCGGTTCGGGCTGGAGGCGTATGCCTTGAGCCGCTTCCGGTAGTCCTTGGCGTATTCCCGGATCATCTCCATGATCGCCTTGAACGCGTCCTCCGAGTGGTCCATCTCGGTCACCAGATCAAGTTCCGGACACCTGGCCATATAGCCGGAATTGTCCCGGGCAATCAACACGGTCAGCGCCGGAGCTTGGGTGGCAATGGCCGGAAGGACTTTTCCGTTTGCTTTCATGGCAAAGCTATCTTACCTCGCTGTTCCCACTTGGTTATGCCCAGGGGTCGAGCACGATCTTGCCGCAGTTCCCGGTGACCTGAAGCTCCCACGCCTCCTGCACTTTTGACATCGGAAACCGGTGGGTAATCAGCAGGTCCAGCCGGGCTTTTTCCTTGCCGATGATCTCCATCAGCTTCAGCGTATCCGCCAGGTTGTAATGCCAGCTTCCGTGCAGGATCAGTCCCTTCCGGATGAAGTCGTCGCTCGCCTTAACCGCCAGCGGGTCCCAGCACTCGCCCACGAACGCGGCCTGCCCGCGCCGGCGGACCGAGTCGATCATCAGCCTCTGCGACTGCGGCACCCCGGCGCAGTCCACGGCCTTGTCCACCCCGCGCCCGCCGGTCAGGTCCATGATCCGCTTCAACGCGCCCTGATCAGCGGGATCGATTACCTCGGCGGCCCCGAGCTTTTTCGCCAGAGCGGCCCGGTACGGCTGGCCCTCGACCGCGATCACCCGGGCGCCCCGGTGGGTGCCGTTGATCACCCCGCCCAACCCGACCGGCCCCATCCCGGTTATCAAGACAGTGTCGAAGGAGTCCACCGCCATCCTCTGCATCGCCCCGAAGGTCGGACCCAGCCCGCAGCACGCCATCCCCGCGTGCTCGATCGAGATGTCGTCGGGGACCGGGACCAGGAGCCAGTCCTGCTTGACGACGTACTGGGCATACGTCGTCGATCCGGAAGGAGGCGGATTTCCCGTGATCTTGTGCGGATCGACGCACGACTGGCAGTAGATATAATCGCCGGAGAGACAGAGGGCGCACTTCCCGCAGGGGTATTGCGGCATCACCACCACGCGATCGCCCACCTTCACCTTGCCGGGCTGGGCTACAGATGCAACCTCGCCCGCCGCCTCGTGGCCCAGCCAGTCGCCCTTGTGGCCGCTTTTGAACATCTTGTACTCGGTGCACATGGGCACGGCCCGGACCTTGACGAGGACGAAATCCTCCCTGGGCGCCGGGTCCGCCCTGTCGGCCAGTCCCGCTTTCCCCTCCCCCAGCATCACCGCGACTTTCATGGTTAACCGGATTATAACTCCACGAGAAAAGCGGCACCGTTTCCCGGCGGATGGAGAAAACCAGGAAACCGCCCATTATCCCGGCGTGGGCTATACTGGGCGTATGCCTACCAAACGCCGTTCAGCCAAGACCGAAGCCAAACCCGTTCCAACTTCCCGGCTGGCCTCACTCGACGCCTTCCGGGGATTCGACATCCTGACCATGATCTTCGTCAATTACTGCGCCGGGATCGCGAACATCCCGGCATGGATGAAGCACGCGCCGTCGAACATCGACGGGTACACCTTCGTCGATGTCGTGTTCCCCGGGTTCCTGTTCATCGTCGGCGTGGCCATCCCGCTGGCAATACAATCCCGGCTGGCCAAGGGCGATAATCCCTGGCAGATCCTGGCGCACATAATCCGCCGGGTGGCCGGGCTCCTGCTCCTGGGCGTCGTGTTCGTGAACATGGAAGACGGCAGGTTCAACGAGGCCGCGACCGGGATGGGCGAGTCGCTCTGGACCCTGCTCTTCTTCCTCGGCGTCATCGTGGTGTGGAGCGCCCCACTTGGGAAGGGGACGGTTCGGCTGGTTCACTACGCGCTCAAGGCCGTCTGCGGCATCGGCATGGCCTGGCTCCTGTTCATCTTCCGGCGTTCGGTCGAGGGCGGGGGCGTCTCCTGGCTCCAGCACGAGTGGTGGGGCATCCTGGGGCTGATCGGCTGGGCCTACCTCGCCGCGAGCATCATTTACCTCGTGACGCGGGGCAACCGGACGGCGATCATGGGCTTCCTGGCCCTTACGGTCGCGATATATATCGGCGACCGGCACGGATCGATCCCGGGCTATCTCGATCCCTTCAGCCGCTGGGAATCGATCGGCGGGCTGTTCGGCACCGACGCCACGATCGTGCTGGCCGGGGTCCTGGTCGGCCAGCTTTTCACGAAGGAGGCGGTCGAATATCCGTGCAACAAGGTGAGTTTCATGCTCTGGCTCGGGTTGGGGCTGTACGCCGCCGGGATGCTGATCCGGCCCCTGCACGGGATAAGCAAGGACAACGGGACCGATGCCTACGCGCTGGTGACCGCCGGCGAGTGCTGCCTCCTCTTCCTCGCCTTCTACTGGGTCATGGATATCTGGGGGCTGAAGAAATGGGCGGTCTGGCTGATCCCGGTCGGGGTGAATCCCCTCCTGGCCTACATCCTGCCGGACATCTTCGGGTCGTTCCTCGACCTAGCCAACCTGCACCGGTTGTTCTGGTGGGTCCACTCGGGCTGGAACGGCGTCGCTAACTGCGCGGTCATGACCGCGGTCATCCTGGCGCTCACCGCAGGGCTGACCCAGGCCCGGATCCGGCTCAAACTCTAATCAAATGGTACCTGTTATGATATTATCACATTCTCGCGGAGTCCATCCCCATAAAAATTCTTGAACCTGCAGAGAATGTGATAATATCATAACAGGTACCAAGTAAGACGGATGAATTCCGCGGAAAGGATCAGGGCGGTGCTCGAAGGCCACGCGCCGGACCGAGTGCCGATCCACCACATTTCCTTCTCGAGCCGGGTGGCATCCCGGATTCTAGGGCGTCCTGCGTTCGTCGGGGGCGGCATAAACCAGTGGAGGGAGGCGGTGGCGCTCTGGAACGGCCCGGACGCGCACACGGAATTCGCGGCACGCACCCTCAACGATTCGATCGACCTGGCCATCGCCACCGGGCAGGACCTGGTCCGGCCCGGATACTGGCGGGACGGTGAGAAGCCGGCGGCCAAAATCAACGAATACACGTTCCGGTACGAATCCGGGGATGGCTCCCGCTGGGCGGTGAAACGGCTCGATCCCCGCACCGAGGTTTACAACACCATCGCCCAATCAGGATCCCGGGAGACCGAGATCGAGGACCTGGACCAGGAGACCGAGAAGCGGGAAAGGCGGGCACAGGAATACGCCCCCACGAAGACCGACTTCCCCGACATCCGGTATGCGCTGGACCGGGTGGACGGGAAAATGGAGGTGCGCGCATCTGTGTTGCAGACCGTGGTCCCGTATGACCGGCCAGAATGGCTCGAGGCAACGATTTTGAGGCCCGACCTGGTCGGAAGACTGCTCGACGCCCAGGTGCTGGAATCGATCAAGAACGCCCGGGTGCTGGCCGGAATGAGCGCCCGGATGCTCTTCGGCGGGGGTGATTTCGCCTCGGACGCCGGCCCGATTTACTCCCCCTTCGTTTTCAGCGACCTCGTCCTCCCCCGGCTGGTCCGGATCTCGGAGGAATGCAGGAAGCTAGGCGTGTATCACTTCTTTGGATCCGACGGGAATGTCTGGCCGGTGGCCGAATCGCTGTACGGCCGGTCGGGCATTCACGGCCACTTCGAACTGGACCGCCGAGCGGGGATGGACATCCCCAGAATCCACGAGAGATATCCGCGGCTGGTCATGATCGGCAACATCTCCAGCCACACCATGCATACCGGAACGCCGGCCGAGGTGGAGGCGGAAACCCGGGCCTGCCTGGAGGAGGCCAGGAAAACCGGCCGGGTGCTGGCGGGATGCTCCAACATCGTCGTCTCCGAGACACCGGACGAAAATGTAGATGCGCTGCTGAATACTATTTCAAGATACCGGTAATAAGCTTGTCGATTCCTCCCGCTTGGTCCCCGGAGAATGTGATAATATCATAACAGGTACCAAATAAGGCTTACAGCCGGGCGTTCGCCCGGAAAACCTCCAGAGCGTATTTGTACGACTCGTAACTGACATCCGGGGGGACGCTGTGGTCGCTGTGGAAGAAGTAAGACGCTTTCAGCTTCTTCAGCTCCCGGACCTTGCCCTCCACCTCGGCCTTGATCAGGTTCTTGTCGTTTTTATTCAGCACCGTCACGTCGATATTCCCCATGAACGCGATCCTGTCCCCTATCTGCCGGGCGAGTTCGACCACGTTAACCCCGGCCTTGGCCTCCAGCGGTTGGAGGACATCCCACCCGGCCTCCAAAATCATAGGTATCGCCTTCCTGATGTCCCCGCACGAGTGCAGAAGCACCGGGAGGCCGTAGGACTTGAAGAAGTCCACCAGCGCCTTGTGATAAGGCAGGACCAGGGCCTTCATCGTGGCCGGCGAGCAGAACGGGCCGTTGCGGTATCCCAGATCCTCGTATACGAACATGGCGTCCGGGAGCCCGGCCGAATCGAACATGATCGCGTAGTGACGTTTGAAGAAATCGAGGTAGACCTGGCAGAAGTCCCTGACCCAGTCCGGCTCCTCCAGCAGGGCCGGCAGGAAGTTCTCGTCCCCGATCGTGCCCCGCATCAGCTCGAATACGAACAGGTTCCCGAAAACGACCATCCGCCCGGTCTTCCTGCCCCATTCCAGGCTCTTTTTCGTCTCCTCGATATTAAGACGGGCCCGGTCCGTCCCCAGCAGGCGGTCCCGCACTTTTCCCCATGCCTCCGGCGTGGTCACCTCAAACCCGACATGCTCCGGGGTGCCGGACTTCTTCTTCCAGTACCGGAGCAGGGAACCCCGGCCGTCCCGGATCAGCTGGGTCTCGCCCGTCTCCTCGACCACTTCCCACCGGCCCGGCCAGATCGCGGTGTCGAACCAGCCCCCGACGTTCTGGATGTCGTACCCAAAGTGGTCCTCGGGACTTACGTCCCTGGGGTATCCCTGGTTTACCCAGTTATCCCGGATCGTCTCGGGCCAGAAGTGCTCGTATATCCCGTAGCGCTCCGCCGGCTGGCGGCGGAAAAGGGCCGAGGCGACTTCCTTCTGAGTCATTTTTTCAGGAACAGCTCGATGACCGGCACCGTTACCGCCGGCTTCTTCACCGGCAGTTCGAGGGTCAGGAGCGTCTCCTTCCGGTCCGGCTTCATGGCGCCGTATTCCTCCTCGGGAACCCGCTTGAGCATCTTGACCTCCGAGCCGTCGTTCAACAACTGCGCGTATTCCACCTGGCCCCCCATGCCGTCCAAGTGCAGGTGCCGGAAGGGCCAGCTGTAGATGTGCAGGTACAGACGCCGGGTGTCCGGGTTGTAGGTGAACCGGCAGTCGGACGGGCACTTGTACTCCTCCGGAGCCTGGGTGCAACCGTAGATCGCCCTTCCGTGCCGCTTCATCCACTCGCCCATCCCGGAAAGCCGGTCCAAGGCGCGGGCGTCGAACTCGCCGCGACCGGTCGGCCCCACGTTTAGCAGGAGGTTCCCTCCGCGGCTGACGCAGTCGATAAGCATTTTCACGAGCTGGTCGACGGTCTTCCAGCTCTCCTCGTCCCGGTGGTAGCCCCACGACCCTGACAGTGTGTGGCACGCCTCCCAGACCACGGGCTTGCCGTTCACCCGAACCCAGGCCCGCGGGACGAACTGCTCCGGCGTCTTGATGTCCTGGTCTATCTGGAGCCGGTCGTTGAGCAGGATTTTCGGCTGGAGCTTCCGGACCAGCCGGATCAGCTCCGAACTCCGCCACTCGGCCTTGCCCTTGCCCTTGAACCTCCCCGAAGGTCCGACGCTGAAGTCGTACCAGAGGATATCGACTTTCCCGTATTTCGAGAGCAGCTCCCTGGTCTGGCCGTGCAGGTAGTCCACGTATTTTTTCAAGTCTCTCTTCGCGTCCGCCTTGATGTATTCCTCGTTTTCCCGCATCGGGTGGTTGACGTCGGTCGTGTAGTGCTCGTGGTGCCAGTCGAGCAGGGAGTGGTAAAACCCGACCCTGAGCCCCCGCTTCCGGAATGCCTCCACCATCGGCTTCAACAGGTCCCTTTTTGCCGGGGTATTGGGCGCCTTGTAATCCGTGAGTTTCGAGTCCCAGAGGCAGAATCCCTCGTGATGCTTGGTGGTCACGACAAAATACTTCATCCCCGCCCCCGCCGCGGCGGCGGCCCACCGGTCCGGATCGTAGAGGTCGGGGTCGAACCGGTCGAAGTATTTCTGGTAATCCTCGTTGCTTATCCTTTCGTAATTCCGGACCCATTCGTGCCGGCCGAGCATGGCGTAAAGGCCCCAGTGGATGAACAGCCCGAACCGGTCATGGATGAACCAGGAAGTGTCCCCGGGAGTGGGCGCGGTTTTCAGCATTCGTCATATCCTCCTTTCATGTTTATAAGACCGTGCGGCCATTCTACCAGCTGTAACCGGAGCCTTTCGTAAGCGTGGACGAAACCACGGTTCCGACCTTGACCCAGTTGCTCTGGACTTCCGCGGACTTGAATTCCCGGTTCGTGTCGTGCTCCTTCAGGGTCGCGGCGACCTTTACCGACGCCTTCCCATTTGTCCCCGCCCGGTAGGTCCAGACCACGGTCCGGACCTCGCCCCCCGCGATCGAGACCGGAAGCGGCGGGGACAGGATCGTCGGATTGTTCAGGGCGCTCCCGCCCTTCTCCTCCTCCTTCTTGATCGACAGCGCCGTGATCTCGGCCGGCGCCTCGCCCTTGTTGACCACCACCACGCACGCGGTCACGAACGCTCCCGGGGTCACGACGGGATTGGGCACCAACCGCACGGTGTCGATGGCAAGCAGGGCGCGGCTGAGCACCTTGAACTTCGGGCTTTCGATGACCGGGGAGGCGACGGGAAGCCCGAAGTTCAAGGTGCTCAG
>Ga0315284_10015850_pt1 | contig 10711 bp, 7 predicted proteins | sample YL17G09_16_MG_FD_203696 | JGI IMG/M metagenome (GOLD analysis project Ga0315284, IMG submission 203696) | Sediment microbial communities from Yellowstone Lake, YNP, Wyoming, USA - YL17G09_16 | ecosystem: Environmental > Aquatic > Freshwater > Lake > Sediment | place: USA: Wyoming | collected...
TCCCCTTGCCTGCTTACAACCCCTCAAACCCTGACATCTCCGTCAGATTCACCGCCTACCCCAAGGAGAGTGGCGTCCATCTCGTCCTCGATGTCACCGGATACTTCCAGTAGGCCGATAAGTCAGGCCTTCCAGGAGGGCCCTCGTGGGAGCCGCCAGACCCGCCGCTCGAGCGACGTCAGACGCTACCAACGGCCCAGAATGCCGCGTAAGAGGTAGTACTCGTTGATAGGCCGGTCGTCCACCAAGGCTTTGCTCGGCGGCGAGGCTTCGGTGATAGTCCCCACCGGGACTTCGTTCCGCAAAACAAGCGCAAATTCCTCTTCGGGCGTTGCGGCCGGCCCCCACTCGACAAGGTCCCTCGCGGCCGCCGCCGGTAAGCGGGCAGCCAATTGCGCCGCGGTGGCCGCGGGAATGGGACGCATGCTGGCGAGGAGATGAAAACCCCACCCCTCCATGCCGCCGAACGCGCGCACGTACGGGAACGAGGCCCAAAGAGCGCTGGCAAAAGCGGCTATCACCCGCGGCTCGCCCCCGGGGATCCACTGTTGCAGTATCCCGTTCGGTCTCAGGTGGCTCCTTGCCACCTCGTAGAACTCGCGAGAGTAAAGGAGGCTTGAGCCTGCCGCCTCCGGAGGCGGAGGGGGGTCGACGATGATGGCATCATATGTGTCGCTCGAGCGTTCCAAGAAGCGACGGCCGTCGTCCACAACGATATGGGCCCTTGGTAAGTGGAGAAGCTCGCGGGCGTCGTTGTGAAAGAAGCCGAAGAGCAAGGGGATACTCGGCACGAGCTCCACGGCCGTCGCGTCGATCCCCCAGGAAAGGGAAGAGCGGAAACTCGTCCCCATTCCGAGGCAGACCGTCAGCGCGCTTTTGGGCCGCGAATCCTGAAAGGCCAGCGGCAGGTGGGCCATCATCTTGGTGATGGGTGTCAGCGTGGTCATCCCCATGCCGTTCACGAGGAGGTGTTTGTCCCTGCCCTGGCCCCAGGCGGTGACGGTGGCGGTCGAGTCCCTGCGGACTACGCTCCCTGGAAAGCTCTTCTCGAAATCGATGGTTGAGAACATGATCAGGAGCGAGAACCCCACGGCGACAACCGAAACCCCGGGCGGTCCGCGATGCGTGGCGCGGCCTGCGGCAAACGTCTGTGAGCCCCACAGCAGGCCTGCGAACAGCGGCGCCAGCACGAGCAGGAAGAGCGCCCAGCGCTCGCCGAGCAGCGGTAGAAGGACGAAAGCTGCCACGAGGGGTCCCAAGATGCACCCGACGACGTTGACCGCATAGGCAGAGCCGGCCTTTTTCGGATCACCGGAAGACCAACGATCAACCAGCAGCGGCGTCAGGAAACCGAGGGCAAGGCAGAGAGGACCGATGCCGATGGCCACGCGTAGGACCCCACCCCCCAGCCCTTGCGGACTTGGGAAACGGTAGTCTCCGGCAATCAGGGGCAGCAAACCCATCGGGCCTAGCGAACTCAGCAGCACACTGGCCGACGATCCTTGCAGGATTCCTCGACCCCGCCGCACGCGGACCCGGTAAAAGGCCGATCCCGAAAACGTAGCGATGAGGTAGAGCGCCAGAATCGAGGAAAACGCATAGACGACGTTGCCGAGGTACGGGGTAAACTCCCTGACCCAGATCAGCTCCATGGCCATGGCGATGAGGCCTGAGGCGAAGAGCACAGCCAAGATCCGCCACCCAGCAAGCACGTCGCGGCGTTTTGTGGGGCGTGCCGGGGCGGTGTCACCTCCCAATGCCCGCGCCGTCCCGCCCAGACTCATGGCGAGAGCACATGCGGCGAGGATCGCGTTGAGTGCAGCGGTCAGAGTGAGCGTTCCCCGGAAGCCAAACAGCTCGATGAGAATGAAGCCCGAGGCTATGGTGCCGAGCGTTGCACCCATAACGTTCGCGACGTAGAGGTGGCTGAACGAATGTGTGGACTCACGCGCGGCGAGGCCGCGGATGGCCCCCATGGCCAAAGGGAATGTGCTGCCCATGCAGACGCAGAAAGGCAGAAGCACCGCGCCTACCCAGACCCCGGAGGCCAGGTAGTACCCGCCGGATCCCCATTCGGTCCCGGTGCCCCATGCCGCAAGCAACTTTCGGCCCCACACCAGGGCCGCGGGGACAACTAGACCAGAGGTCGCAATCACGAACTCGGCCCCAGCGTAGAGCCGGATGAGCCTCGCAGCCGGCAGCTGTGCAAAGCGGCGTGCGAGCAGGCCAGCGCCCCAACTACCCAGTGCTAGCCCAGCCATGAAGACCGAGAGGACGATGGACACCATGGGCGTCGTGACACCAAACTGGGCCATGGCAAGGCGCAGCCAAACCACTTCGTAAACAAGGCTGCAGAAACCCGAGAGAAGAAAGAACGCCCAGAATGGACGCATTACCCTTTGTGAGACCTCCAGCTGTTGCGCGGCCGCGCGCGCCGAAGCAGTCCCTGTCGGGCTGCGGTGAGAGTGCAACGACATCGCGCCCACCTCCGGGTTTTGGATGCGCCCTGTCAACCAGCCGCTACACCTTCAGGCTCCTCCTGTGGACCAACAAATGCCCAAGGCACGGTGCCTGGGGTCCGGTTTATCGACCGCGGACAAAATCGAATCTGCCGAGCAACGTGTCGTCGAAAGACGGAAGACGGTTGCTGAAGCCAAACCCGGCTAGATATGAATTCAGCTCCGAGATCCTGTAGCTGTCGAATCCCTCGACCTTGGCACTCTCGGGCACGCCCTCGTAGAAGCGTGGATTGCGGAAGACATGGTGGTACTCGCCCACGATGCGCCTGACTCGGTCAAGCAACCTGCTGGTGTAGAGGATGGGGAATTCGCTGCCCTCACAATCGATCTTGAGCACTTCGACCTCGTCGAGATCCCGGAGGAGCGTGTCGAGGCCAACGGTGTGAACGGGCTGCCCCACTTTCTCAAAGACCCTGCCACCGCCCGAGTTGGTGCCGCCGTCGGTATAGCCGGTGTGAAAGAGGACTTCTCCGTCGGGCCGGTCCGAACGCCAGACCGCCTTGTGCAGCGCGACCACGCGGTCGCCGTACGGCTTGATGTTCTTCAAGAGGTATTCGTGATTCTCGGCTTCGGCCTCCGCCACAATCGCTCGGGCTGCACCTCGCTGCATGCACGCGATGGTGAAGCAGCCGATATGGCCGCCGATGTCCACGACAACGGCGCCAGGCTGGAAAGCAACCGGAAGACCATATTCGTTCCCTAGCACGACACACTTATAGACCTCAAGATCATTGAGATGGGGTCGGTGACAGAGTGTATTGATTTCACCGGGGCTCTTGGAGCGCCGCAGCCGCACCACAATGGATGCCACGGTCGAAAAAAGATCTCTCACGGCACACGAGGATAACACCTGGAAGGAAGCTGGCTTTGCATACCTATGACCCACGGGCACGCAGCACGAGGCCGAGCACCCCTCGCCGGGCGGCAAGATCGTTGGTGAACGTGCGTATTGCGGCTTGGTCGGCGCGGACAGTGTGGACGTCCAATTCTAGCGGCTGGTTCGCGGATTTCGCCGATGCGGACGTGGGGAACTGGACCGTCGCATGGCCTGTTGTCGCTGCGATCCTGCTCATCGGAACGGCCGTCTGTTGGGCCAGATCCTTTGAGGCTGCAATGGCATCGAGCCGTGTCTAAATGCGGTAAACGGATGCGCTGAGCTAGAACTCGCTTGCGATGTGCGCCGCCCCCCGCTGCCCTGGTCTCTTCAACTCGCTTGACACGCGTGATGCGTCCCCGGTGTCGCTGGACCTTGGCCAGCAGGCGGGCGCAGCAGCCGGGGTGAGCAGCATAACGTTCGGCGAAGTGGACCTTGGCGACGCACGGTGTCCCACAACCAAGTACGACGTGGTGATGAAAGAGATGTCGCTGCACCACGGTCGCGAGATCGACAAGCTGTTAGGCCAGATCTACCTTTCGCTCAAGCCGGGCAAGTTTCTGCTCAGCCACGGGTTCCGCGGACCGCGGCCGTTTGGGTTCATCGCCGTGCGGCTGGACATCGTGCGAGACTTCCTTGCGGTGCTGCTGCTGCGCTCGAGGCAGGACTGCGGGACCGGTGGCCTGAAAAGCGAGTACGTGCGGATGGCGATCGAGCACTGGGACACCGTAGATCCGTCGGAGACCATACGCTCGGACGAGATCGTGCCGGTCCTCGAGAGTATTGTCGGGCTGGTCCCTCATATAGACTACGGAGGGAACCTTCTGATGCTCCTGCTCGAGCACCTCGTCCCCAGCTTCGACCCACAGGATGAGGGGGACGTCACGACCCTGGGCCTGCTGGCCAGTGCTGGGGATTCCCTTTTTGAGCACGGCGTGATCCCGAGTGACTTCACGATAATCGCCGCGCGGAAGCGGAGCTCGCTGGCGCCGGAAGAGGCGTCAGCCCGAAAAGAGGGTGCAACCAGACCGCCTCCGGCCTCCGAGGCAATGACAGACGTGCTCGCGCAGCGGGACGCCCTGGCTGCGGGTGTGCGCGCCATCGAGGTATCCCGATGGTGTCGGCTGGCTCAGTGGCTCTGGGGTTTTGTCGGACGAGGCTGGTAGTGATGCGGACCCGGCTGTCGCAGCTGTGCGGTCAGGTGTCATGCCGGCGACCTGGTCTTTCGTCGTGTTCCCTAGCGGATTGATTGAGGCGTCGGGAGCCATGGCGTGTGTCGAAGCTCGAAGAGGTGAGTGACCATGAAAGGCTTGAACCGTTTGCATCTGATGTGGCTGCGAGCCGATCGCTGGTCGAGGCTCGTGGCGCTTGCGGTGACGGGGGGTATTCTGGTGCGGTTCCTTAACGCCTATCCGCCGCACGTGTTCCCTGCGGATGCGGACGCAATCCTTGTCGGGTGGAGGGCTTTGTCACTGCTCCAAGGGAAGCTGGTGGCCTTTCATTCGAGCATGCGTGTGGGCGCCCTGGAGTGTTACGTGGATGCTGCTCTCTTCGCGGTGTTCGGGGTCAGCCGTGGAATCCTGGGCGTCGCGCCCTTCCTTTGGGGCAGCCTCCAGGTATATGTGTTTTTCCTTCTCGCCCGGCGGATCGTTTCCCGCCCTGCGGCGGTGTTATCGACCCTTTTCATGGCGTTTCCTAGTTCGTACTATCTTTTTGCGACCTATCTCCCGGTTGCGTATGGGCTGATCATGTTGTTGGGCACTGCAACGTTGTGGCTGGCGGCCGTTGCCTCGGACCAAAACCCGCGCAAGGGCGCTGGTTTCCTTCTTGGGTTGACAGCAGGGCTTGCACTCTGGACTTCGCTGCAGTCGCTCGCGTTCACTGTTCCCGCCGCTCTTTTCGCGTCGTTGCGGCTGCGGTCACCAAGGCGATGGGCTGACCTCGGTCGTGCGGCAATACCTGGCCTCCTCATCGGTGCACTGCCGTGGTTGGTCGCCAACGTCCGTTACCCATTGGGCTCTTTCCAGGACCCCGTCAGCGGCAGAGCGGTCCATACTCTCCGAGCTGCCGCTGCCAACCTTGACAAAGCTGCCGTTCAGATCATCCCGGATCTCGTAGCTCAGCGCCTTGACGAACTCCCGGGGGTCTCGGCGGTCGTGGGGCCTGCAGTGAAGGCACCGGTGCGTGTTCTTCACCTCCTCGCACTGGTCGGGGTGCTCGGCGTCTTCTGGGTCGTTTCCCGGCGGCAACGACAGGTGGAGAGAGGCGAGGGATTCGGCGCGGATGCGGGCGTCCTTGTAGTCGGGGTTGCCGGCATCTCACTTCTTCAATTCTGCGTGCTTGCCCAGGCGTTCTATGGCCCCACCCACCGGTATCTGTTGCCGCTGTACCTTGCGGTGCCTTTCATGCTCGGCGTATTCGTCGATTCGGTGCGGAGGCGCAGCGCGACTCTCGCGTTCGTCGTGGTAGGAGCCCTCGTGCTCTTCAACCTGACGAGCTACCTGTGGCCGTTCTCGAGCGTGCGGCCCGCGCTTCGGCAGCTCGCCGTTGACCAGCGAATAATGATCCGATCTCTCGAACGCGCGGGTGTCCGGGTGGTGACAGGTGACTACTGGGACGTCAACGCCCTCAACTTCGTAGCCCACGGGAGCATTGCTGCGGTCCCAGTCCCCGCGCCGGAGATCCCCAACGTGCCGGCCGTCCCCGTAGGCGTATTCCGCGTTGCCCTGGTTGCTCGTGATCGAGCCCGGCTTGACGGGTGGCTTCGCCGTTGCGATCTCATGGGCGACGTTAACTCTCCTTCGCCGGGGTATTGGGTCTTCACCCCACGCGATCAACCGGGCACCCACTATGAGGCGGTGGCCCTCCTGCAACGGCTGCGGAGCCTCATCACGCCATAGTTGGCGGTGGCCCAGACGTTGGCCTCAAAGATGGCGTGTCGCAGCCCGCTGGGTTCGGGGTTCACGAGAAGAAACGCTGCCTTACCGATAGGAGGGTAGCCCCGAACCCTGGAGGTGAGCGTGCCGAGCTGTCTTGTTGCCAAAACCCTGCGCGACGGCGACCTCGTCGAGGCGTGCGCGAATCCGCGCAACGGAGCGGCAAAGCGAGAGCTCGTCGCGCGCGAAGGCCGCGGCCCTACTTCCAATCTCGCAGGCTTCCTCCCGGTGCTCGAACACGCGGCGCAGCAGCGAGGCGAGAAAATCCGGGTCTGGCGCGGGAGTTTCGGGAGGGCAGCTCTTCGTCCCCGACGCCGGGTTTGCCTCGCGGCATTGCAACAGACAGGAAACCCCGCCTGGAACGCCAACCGCACGCGCCGCCTGTTCGGTGGTGATCACCGGGAGGCCGCACGCCATCGCCTCAAGCAGCGGTAGACCCCAGCGTTCGGTAGGGCCCGGCGAGACGTAGCAGTCAACGGAGCGATAGAGCACGGGAAGCTGGTAATAGGGAATTTCACGGTTCACCAGGAGACGGATGCGGCCGCCTCGGTGTTTCAGTCCCAGGCCCGCGACCTCGCTCGTCAGGTTGAGATCGAGCTCGTGGTTGGTGACCTTGCACACAAGCACCACAGGTTCTCGGTCCGAGAACGCCCCGTTAAAGACGCGGAGCAGGATCTCCGGAACGCCGCGCGGAGCCCACTCGAAGGACGCGAGGAAAACGAAATCACCCGAAGGGTTCCGGAACGCCTTCGCGGCCGGATGGAAGTAGTCTGTGTCCACACCGAGCGGCATCACGTGCACTGGACAAGCAAAGCCACAGGCCACGAGCGCGTCGCGTTCGGACGTGGCTGTGACCCAGACCTCATCGAGCGCATTCCCAATGCGGACCACTTCGGTCAGATCTCCCTGCGGCTCGGGTGTAACAAACCCGATCCTGTAAGCCCCTGCTCCTTGATCGAGTGAGTCTGCCGGGCCGAAGACCACCGAGATCCCGGGCCGTTTGCACTCACGCGCCGAGAGTGCGTCAACGTACGGATCGAAGATCTCTTCCGGTGAAGGAACATGGGTGGGCAAGCGCGAGAGATCTTGCGCGAACGTCACCCGGATGCCCTGCTCGTCCAGTTCGCGGGCGATTTTCGGGTCGAAACCGCTCACGCGCATCGCCGGAGATGCAACGGAGTGCCAAGTTACTTCGTAGCGGTAGCGTGCCAGCAGCTTGGCCTGCCAAATGCCCCGGAAGGTCGACAAGCTGCGCTCGAACAACTCCAGAAGCAGATCGCTCTGGCCCACGGTCGATCCAGCGCACCGGTGCAGGATTGAGACGCTCCCGCAGCAGATGATGCGGAAGCCGGCCTCGCGGGCACGAAGGCAATAGTCGGTATCCTCACAGTAGCTCTCGTACGCCTCCGAGAGGTGCCCAATCGAAGCCAGGACCTCGCGGCGAATGTACACGGCAGCGAAGATGACCGTGGGTACCTCACGGTCGGCCGCGTATTGGCCGACATCCATCTCATGGACGCCGATGAAATGACCCCTGCCCGTATCCGCGAGGACATATGCCCCGACGCACGAAAGAACCCCGGGCGGATTCAGCAAACGGCAGCCGGCGATGCCAATGTCGGGCGCTGCGTGCGCCGCCTCCTGCAACCGTTCGAGCCAACTGGACTCGAGGATCTCCGTGTCGTTGTTGAGCAGGAGAACGTCGCTCGCGGGATCGGCAAGCGTGAGACCGAGGTTGTTCCCGCGCACAAAACCCAGGTTGGTTTCGCTGTGGATCGTCTGGATCCACGGGACCTCCCGCAGCATGGACGGCGTCTCGTCCTGACTGCCGTTGTCAATGACGATGACGTCAACGTCGGTCAGGTCCGTGGAACGGCGGATCGACTCGAGGCAGCGCGACGTCAGGTCCCAGCGGTTCCAGCACAGGATGATGATGCTGACCTTCCGCCTCATCGGTCGCTCCGGCGAGCCGCCAGTGACTCCCAGATCCGCTCGAGCTCCTTTTTGACGTCGGACGCCATCGGCTGCGTTGCATCCTCGCTGGCGGGGAGAATCTGCACACCGCGGCTCAACCCCTGGACGACAGCGACCGCCTTATCAGCGGGTAGACTTGCGGCCAAAGCCCACACGAACTCCTTCAAAGCGTCGAGTTCGTCCTCGAGAGCGTCCGCCCGGGCTCGCCAGTACTCGGCGGTCTCGTGGGGACGGTCGCTCACCATCCCCGTCCAGCCAGCCGCCTGAGGAGGGAAACGAATTTCCACGATTTGGATGCGTTGATGCCACGGATCGTAGTTTCTAGCTTTTGCACGTGGGCAGATAGGCGCCTTCGTTCCTCCTCAGACCTGCGGGCCCTGTCCTCGGCCTCACCCACGAAGCGTCGCAGTTGCGACTCCAGAAGCCTTTTGCCGAATCTGGCCTGGTCGAGCTCCACCTCGGCGCGGGCAAGTCGCGCATGCAGGCTGCGCAAGGAACCCATCTCCGCGCCGCGTGGCCCAGGTTGCGGACCTGATTCTTCCCTCTTGGTCCCGCCCGTGCCCCACCTCCGTTGGCGCAATCCTACTGTGGCTCCTTGCCGGAGTCTAATTCTTGCCGCTCCAGAGTCGTCAACCGACGGTCAAGCTCCTTGCTGTAGTCGAGGAGGGCGCGGAACAGCTCGCGGTCGTGATCGCGAGCAACGCCGAGGTCACGGATCCGCTTTGTGGTCCGCTTGAGGAAGCCGACCAAGCGTCGCAGGGCCGATCCTGATTCCGGTGCCTGTAGAGCGCTGCGCTCCCGAATGCTGTCCCAGCGCGCGAACGTTGCTTCGAGAAGGTCGCGACGTGTGCTGGCCACCGTGTCACCTGTCCGTGGTGCGTGCAGCTTCGCTCCAAAGTTCCAAGGGCCCAAGATTGCCGGATCTCGGCTGATCCCGGCGGCAAGCTCCACTGCGGCTTTCCTGACGGCCGAGCGGAGCGTCTCGGATGGTTTCGCCCACGAGTTGTCGCGCGCCGGGTAGGAGGCGGTCTTTCGAAGGACCATGTGGACCGATCCGAAAACCTGCCCTCCGTGCTCCAGCACGAGGTGCGGGAGATAGCGGTGCCCGTCGCGGATCTCGTCCAGGCTGGTGGCCAAGCTCCTGCGGGTAGCCAAGGTCGGGTCGGAAACGGTCGTGTCGAGCGGGTCGACGGGTTCAAGCCCGCTGGCTTCCACGATGTAACGGCGCAGCTTGTCCTTGTCGAAAAGGAGCACACCCTCCCACCCTTCAGCGTTCGATGGGCCGGCGATCAGCAGTTCGGTCGCGAGGCTCATAACGCCCCCGGGCTTGAGCACTCGGCCCATCTCATACGCAGACGCGGCAACCGACGTCCAGTCGCCGAAGTGTTCGATAGAGCTGGACGAGAACACCGCGTCCACGCTCCCGTCCGGAAGGTCGAGAAGCCGCCCATCCATGTGCTGCACGGTCAGGTGGGAGCGGTCGAATGGATACTTGGAGAACCGTTCCGGCTCCACGAGCATGGCGGCCGGAGCTTCAGTACCCCAGCGCCCGGGACTGAGATAAAGATCCGTCGCAATGACCGTCCCCACCTTTTCTGTCAGGTAGAACAGTGTTCTTTCGGTTCCGGCCCCGACGCCGAGAATCGTCGCGTCGCGTCGAAGGACCCCGGAGTCGCGGAACGCCCGAACCGCCATCGCGATCTCCCATTGCTTACGGTCCTCGTACCCGACGGGGAAGGACACTCCGCCGCTGGCTGCCTCCAGGGGGAAGATCTCGCGAATGAGCGAGGCGAGGCCGGGGTCTCGAAAGTCCTCTATGGCGCAAGCCTTGTTGGCCGGGAGGGGTATCGCGCTGCTAGGTCTTGTCTGCATCTCGCTCACCTCTGGAAGCGATTGGTGGAGCAGCTCCTCGACAACGGTCCTGTAGTTCTCAGACATCCGCCACAGGGTCGCATGTTCGAGATAGTACTCGCGGGCGGCGCGGGACATCTCCTCTCGCATGCGAGGGTCCCTCGCCAGCGGCTCGAGGAACGAGGCGAGGACCGATGCCTCCGAGTCGCCGACCGGCACGAACGCGCAAAAGCTCGTGGGAAGGAACGCCCACTCTTCGAGCTTGGTGACGGCGACCGGCTTGCCGGCGGCGATGGCGCGCATCAGCGTTGCGGACATCTGCTTGCGGAACGGGTAGCGGAGGTTGACGACCACGTCACAGGCGACGAGAAGCTCGTCCCACTGTCGGTCCGCGACGCTCCCCAGGAGGTGAACGCTCTGGCCCAGGCCGAGCTCGAGAGCACGTGTCCGTACTCGCGCCTCGTACTCGCGGCTGGTGAACGCCCCGACAATGACGAGTTGGGCATTATGCAGGGATTTGTCGTCGGGGTCCCTCCGGCCGGCCAACTGGAGGCGTG
>Ga0315284_10015851_pt1 | contig 10710 bp, 17 predicted proteins | sample YL17G09_16_MG_FD_203696 | JGI IMG/M metagenome (GOLD analysis project Ga0315284, IMG submission 203696) | Sediment microbial communities from Yellowstone Lake, YNP, Wyoming, USA - YL17G09_16 | ecosystem: Environmental > Aquatic > Freshwater > Lake > Sediment | place: USA: Wyoming | collected...
TAAACAGGTGGTTAGGTAATATGGGCGCGGGTTTCGAGGCAATGACAGATATTTTATGATCCACGGCATGTCCCACGGAGAGGGTTCTACCCCTGTTAAACAACACTCTCGCCTCTGTCCACTTTCAGACATCATACGCTCACAGATATATTCCCAAATAGCTGGAATTATTCTGCCAATTAATGTCACTTCCTGAAAAATTTTTACAGAAATTTTAACCCTCATAACCTCTTTTAGTTGTCATAATAGATATTTTCTGTATAGAATTACAACTATATGTGTATGAAAAGATACAATAAAATTGAGTTTTTAGAATATTACGATTTGGGAAGAATATCAGGAACTATAGATAGGCTAATCCGTTGGATTAGTAGTACAAATGGGAACGTCTCAGTAAGCGTTTATAGCCTATCTGAGACGTTTATTTTGACAAGGGCTTATAACCCTAGCTTTGATACCTTACGAAGCTCCTAAGAGCCTTAAATCAACTGTAAAGACGCTTACGAATTTCCTCTAAACTCTGACTTACGAGCATCTGTCCATCACGGAAAACTTCCTTCAACTCTCCTTGTAGCTCTTGCTCAGGAGTTTGTTCATCATACAACACAAAACTATCTCCTTCCTTCTCTACACGTAACAAACCTTTAGCAGACTTCTTAACACCATTATCTGTCTTAGGGTCTTTGAAGATGTTGCGAGGCTCCCCATTCACTACACCGTATGTTGCCTTCATAGCAAAACCATAAGAGTCTCGTGTCTGATATTGATAGGTGTATGACCCAATACCGAATACAATGTTACCAGAGGCAAAGCCTTTAGCTTCTAGACGCTTCATAATCTCGTTAGCTCGTTCCAATGTAATAGAGTCTCCATATATAAGTCCTACGTGAGAGTCAAGCATTTTATAGCCTTTTTCTGTTGTAGTGCCTCCGAAGATTTCCCATAAACATTCTACAGAGCCTTTCTGTTCTGAGGTAAGAGTAGCTTCCTTGAACGAGGTAAGAGTATGCCCATCTTCGTAGTAATATTGTTTGTCATAACGATTCCAGTCAATGCTGACTTCTGCACGGTAGATAACATCTTGATAAGAGAAGAATCCCCAATGGTCAGAAGCTCCACACTCCCCATGATCTGTATATGACTTGATTTCTTCAACCAACATATCTTCTGCGTAATCTTTTACTTGTTCAATATCACGACAGTTATCAAGGTTTGTAACCTGAGCAGTTCCACAAATAATATCCACAGGATTTCCACTATCAGGACGGAACACTACTTTACTCAAGCCAAGAGTATTAGGTTGACGTGACATAATGACATCTTTAAGCTCTTTTGCATATACTGTAATTACTTGGTAATAATCCCACGAATCCGATACAACAGACACTACACCTGTTGGGAATGTATCCTGAATCAATCGACGGAATGTTTCAATCTCGTTATCAACTCCTGACAAGCACATCACTGAATGTTCACTGGCTGGTACACTGCCACCAATAAAAGTTTCTTTACCACGATAGTAGTCTTCTACATAATCCATAGCTGGAATTGTGTCTGTACCTAAGAATGATAACAAATGACCTGAACCAGAGGCTGCTGCATCATGTACACCTGACAACCCTCGGAAAGAGAAATCATGCCCTTGCCACAATACAAACTCTTTGGAGCTACCTGTCTTGTCAGCGTAGCTGTCTAACAACTTACGATATTGGTGAGCTGTAGATGCTGTTGTACTAGCTTTCCACAATTCTGCAGACATGATAGATTCAATGTAATTTGGAAGCCAGAAGAACTCATCAATTGTGTTTGTCACTGTTAGTACAGGAACCTTAATGTCTACTAAGCTGCCTTCTGGCAAAGCTTTAATACTTAAAGGCAAATATCCCAAATCATGTAAAGCTTCAATATGGCTTGTATCTGGATTAGCGATACATAAGCCATTAGATACACGACTACGGTATTCTTCCACTACTTTATCTTTAGGTTGTTGGAAGAAGTTATTGTTCCATGTATCTATCAAGAATGACTTGATAAATCCTTGCAGTCCAAAGAACACAATCTTGTTATTAAATACTTCTGGAAGCTTAGAAGCATATGTAGAGCTGCGTGGGGTAAAGTTACTGTAAATCTTTGTTGTACCTTTCTCGTACATATCTTTGTGACCAATCTTGTAGTAATCACAAGCTGTGTGAGGTTTGATATTAAATGTCATTGTTTTCTCCTTGTAAGTTTAGAATAATAGGATTTGGTTCTCCCATCAGATTATAAGTGTACACACCGTCTATAAGTCCGTCAAGTACTTTGTAGCCCTTTGAGAATACACCGTGTGTTACATACAGATAAATTTTACCTGTTGTATGTGGACGTAGTGCTTTAGCTAATTCTGTGAACGTCCAACATCCTTCAGCAATATCGTCTACAATAAGAAAGTCCTTATCTGTTACACCACTAAAATCAACCTTAGTATTTGTAATAGCTCCAGTCATTGTGTCACGTTGCTTCGTTGCTACTACGATAGGACAATTCACGAGTTTGCCGAGTGAAGCCACTTTCTTCATAGCTCCTGCATCTGGGGATACTAGAATACTGTCTTTTAATACTCCACGAGGTATTGTTGCTAGTACACACTTAGACAAATCATTATGTACAAGATTATTGAACAGTGCCAAGGACACATCACTGTGAGCATCACAAACCACCACTGTATGAAAGTTTAAGCTGTTAATGAAGTCAGCTACCACTTTAACTGATAGACTTTCTCCTTCATTACAAACTCTATCCTGACGTGCATAAGGGATGTAAGGCATTTCCAAGTGAATTGTTGGCTTGTATTCAGCTCTGCGAATAGCATCTACAGCTAAAGCTAAATTGAATAAATCCTCATTTCCTTCCCAATCTAATACTAAAGTAAATACTCCATTGTAAATCTCATATTTTGGTGTATAAACAACTTTACTCTCTCCTGCAGGAAACTTAGTGATTTCTAAGTTGTGTCCTTTTAATTTAACGCTCATCCCTTATTCTCCTCACAAAACATAACAAACAATTTGTACATCTGTACATTCATCTTCAATAATATCTCTTGTCTGTTGTTCTAGCTCATTCATTGTATTCTCCTTTACATTTCTTTTGAAGCTCACCGTCTAAATAACTAACATGAGCTGCTAACGCTGTGATAGCCCTAGAACTATTCTGGATGTATTCCTCATCCTTCTCAAGCGTATGAATAACAGCTTCATTAGCATCATTCTGAGCTGACACATATTCTGTTGTCTTGCTCATGAATTCTGTCAGTGTTTCTCGTAAGAGATTGATTTGGGATTGCTGCTTATCAATTATCTTGCCTTGAATATGCAATAAAATCATAATTGCTAGTATGCAAATTCCTATACTTAACTCTGCCATGTTATTTTTCTCCTTTAAATTTTCTAATAAGCTTCTTCACCTTATACAACAACGTCTCCTTATTACGCTCTGATGTTATTGTCTCATACAACCACTTCCCATTCACTTTCCTTGTAGCAACTTGAAGAATCATGTTCTCTGTCTTGGACGTGAATACAGCCTTACGAGCTTTGGTGTGGAACATGAAGAGTCCTCCATCCTTCTTCAAATTAGTCATAAATGGAGGAGCACTGCTAAGCTCTTCTCCTGTGTCACGGTCTATGAAGCGGTAACGAATGTTATAGTTTGCCATGTTAGTTCCCCTCAAGCTCTAAAGCCAACGGAGCTAATATTGTCTCAGCCCATTCTTCACGTGTCATTCCCTCTTCATTGAATAAAGGAGTATACTCAAAGGAATATTTCACATATTCACAAGTTGGGTCGTAACCTCCATTTTTCTCCAGCCACTTGTTTATGATCTCTAGTAAGTCAACTCTAGTTTTGCGAGTATCGACACAAGTGAAGTGAATTTTATCACATAAGTATTTACTAAGTTCATCTTCAACTTTCAAACTATTCATCAATAAATCTACGTGTTTTTGTGACATTTGTTTTCTCCTTGTTTGTTTAGAAATGCGTTTGTGAAGCGCATGTACGGATAGTAGAGGAAGTTTTATTTCGTGTCAAGCGTTATTTCCTTTAATGTTTTACAAAGCTTAAGCACTTCCTCTTTCCTGTCAATGCTGATGCTCTCTCGTCTAAATCCTTCACAGTCTATAAGACCAGACTTATGCAAGGCTTTGATAGCATTCTCCACTGATAAAACCTTAGTGCCAGAGCCTTCAAATACCCTTGTTGAGAGGATTTTGTAGCCTAAGTCTTCTAAATTCTTACGATGAGTTGTAAGTCTGTTGTTAAGTTTGTTAGATATACCGTAGCCTAGTATGTTATCACAATCTGTTTGGATTTCTAGGAGGTATAAGGAACCTGTTTTAGTTCTGTCGTAGCCTGTTTTTGGAGGATTGCATATCAGGCAACAGCAGCCTGTCTTATCCAGCTCAATGTATCTACGAGAATACACCCCATGTATCTTACAAACAAAAGTAGGAAACCAGCGCATACCCTTCTCAACTGCTCCAATAACAGTCACATTGTCACTATCTGATATCTTTCTTTTAGTCATTTCCACAACATAGTCGCCAGATAGGTTCTTCTTATGGGTAGAACAGTAGCACGGTATTGCCCCACTACTAAGATTGCCCAATCGGACTTCAAATAAACTCTCAATTTCTTTTGATTCACAAATTTTACAATGGAATCCACACAAAACATCACTTCCACCTCTGTTACCAGTGTCCCAAACTGTGTATGCAGAGTTGTTCATGTTGTATTCAGCTATAGTTTCACTAGCAGAACGTCGGACTCCTAAATTCCCATCACCAGAAAAGAAATCATTGATTGAACTCACAGTGAATTCAACTCCCATTCTGTTGCAGAAAAGATTTATTTTAGTTCTGCTTAGTTTCCAAGAAACAACCCCAAACCCTAGGAATTTAATTGGAAGGTTTTCGGAAACAATTTTACGATTAATTTTGATTTCATACTGCAACAATGAAGACCTATAGTTTTTTGCACAACCACAAGGAAGTTTCCCGACAATAAGACTGCTATACGCAGTTTCAAACTCACCACCTCCAAATAATTCAGGGTCTTTTGCACAAACACTACACTTAACCTTAACATAACTGTGCTTAGTACCACCATCCACCACAACAAGCTTACCATCGTTGAAGGTTTTACCTATATGTGCTCTCCCATACTTCCCCATTCTTTTGTTCTCCTCTCACTTACCACAATGCTGACAAACAACACTGAAGTCGCTAGGAGATTCTAATATGTAAACATCTCCAAAGTCAACGCACTCAATATCCATAATTTCTCCATAAGGAGATTCGTAAAGCTTCTTGACGATGTACTTCCCTGTAGTTTTCACACAATCTACATTGACAACATCATTTGTATGTGGACTAACAATATCCCCTACTTTTAAACCATTGAAATTCATATAATCTCCCTAAAAGGCTTCAATCCCTCAATTGTAACAGAAACTGTCAGTGTAGGGACATTATTCACATACTTGCAGTAGAAATACTTCATGTTCTCTTGCAGCCAAAGCTTATTCTCTATCGTTGTGATAAAACTATCGTGTATAGGAAGCACACTAATATCTTGTTCAGCCCCACAGCATATCAAGTCCATAGCAATGTCACTGTCCTTACGTTGTAGCACATAAGACATTGGAATTGTCTGCCAGAGAATGACATTCAATGGAAGGAATGAGTAAGCTTCCTCTATTCGATTCACAAGTTCCCATCCATTTGTGATAGATGACTTCACTTTCCTATTATTCAAGTGTTGTTGCACAGCAGCAGATGCACTTGGCTTAGATGTACAGTTTAGCATCGTATTGAATGCTTGTTTTACAGCAGCTCTGTTAATATCGTCTGATTTCTCTTCCTCTGTCAGTGGTAGGAGGTATAAATCACCAAGACCTTCCACAACATCACGCTTGTAGTACATATCAATAAGCATCTGGAGGTGGAGTGAACTGAAATCAATCTCAAGAGTTTTCACTCCATCAATCAACACAGACTGTCTACAGTGTTGGTGTATGTTCTGCAGCTCACTATGGTATAGTCGTCCTGTATTGCCTATCTCTTTGTTGAAGATACGAGTAAGGCAGCAATGAGCTTTATTGACACAACCACCATTGTCTACATACTCTATAGTTCTGGTGTTTATATAAGAGTTGTAATACCGTAAACAATCTCTACTATAACGAGTAAGATCATTCTCTCTATACCCAACCATACGTTTCTCCTTATCCTTTAACACCACTCTCTGTACATCCTCCACCACTGTTGTCTTGCTATGTTCTGTGTTCTTCTTAACATCAAATACTTCATACAGCAAGGGAGTAGATGTAAAGCTGCTAGGAATTCCTTTACTTCCTTTTCCGTACTGTCTCTCTGCTATTGTATTGATTATATATCCTTCTTTAGCAAGGACATCTATAGCTCTAATAAGCAATCTATTTGATATCTTCTTAGGATTGTATTTCTCATCCTTAGTCTTGTTATTAGCTGTACTCCTGCTATAGAATATCTTCTTATCTCTATAGGCTAGTAGATTAACAACAATAACACCTATCTCTTTCCTACTTGTATTGAATAACTTCTGTACTAGATAAGACACACCTCTATTCACTTTGATATCTAAGGCTATCCATCTGCCTCCTACATACTCATTCAAATCTAATTCATCATCTATATCCATAACACTCCTTGTAACCTCTCCAATCCTCTATATGGGGTTAATAATCAATTCTACGACTTCAACCTCTTGAAACCCTTGCTGGTATTGGGTTTCCGAGGTTTTTCAATAGTCTGATATTCTAATAATCATTCCATTCAAGTCGCAACAAAAACTTTTTATCACCAGCTCTTTTATAAGATACCCATATTTCTATATCTGTTAGTAAACTAATAACATCATCCAATGTGAATGGTTGCTCACAAGTAATAGTTCTGACAAGTGAGCTATGAAATAAATTACGAGCACAATTCACTTCATGCAATAGGTTTGCTACGATTGTTTCTGATTCAGATTTCATTTGTTTCCTTTCTTGAAGTACAAGAATGTATCTTTGACATAACTTCCTTTTTCAGCCCCTCCATAATGGACAGGCATTGTGTACTCATACTTCCACCCACGATCATAAAGTTTTGGTAGTTTTGCTTTGCGGAGAACTGATACTGGACAATCTCTCATTTTCATTCCTTACCTCCTTGTACAACAGCCAATACACGAGTTGCTTGATATTCTTCCTTAGCATACCCAATAGTGGCATCAATATTGTTAATAGCCTCTGGAGAGTCGTCTAATAATTTTCCTAAGCTTCCATCAGGCTTTCTGTAGTAATAGTGTACGTTCATTTAGTTTCCTTTCCTACGTTTTGGTTACGAGCACTAACTTTACTCTTCGACAGTGTAAACGGTGTTTCAATAGTATTCTTTAAGAATATTCCATCAATATCATCTACACATTGATTTAATACAACACTGCGTTTGAAATGCGAAACACCTTTGTGAAACTTAAGAAGATCTTCTGGAATCTTGCTCACAACTTCATTCTTGTAGCTGAACGTACCGTATTTAAAGAACTCTGGCAAATCTTCCCAAGAATTACCAGTTGAACGTAACATTTGTATCTTTTGTTCACTATTCTTGTGCATAATAGCTTTATGTCCAAATACAGTGTGAGCTGCCATAGAGATAGAGTTCTTTTTAGCGTCAAGCCAACGCCATTTAAGAACGTTCTCTACGCCTTCCAAATCTGGGACATTGAATACACGACAATCGAAGAAAGCTAGTGCATCTGCCTTCTCTGTAATAGCTTTACTTAATTCTCTGTTAAACTTAGCAGTTGTCATACTTGCTAGAACAGATGAGAGCTTTTGTACCCTCCCTCCGAACAAGGTTTGTTGATGTGTTGCAGTTGTGTAATAGATTAATGTGATCTCATCACTCTGAGTGTACCCGATCTTAGCATCAGTTCTCTCTACTAAGTAATTCATAGTGTTAATCATTACGTCTGAAAGACGCTTATCGAATGGACGTGCCAACTCTTTACAAAATGTGTGAAAAGCTTTACCATCAAGTCGAACACATATTGGCATCTTTTCATCTAAGTATTGTTCAGAGTCTTTTTCATAAGCTTTGATAACATCTCCTAATTTGTCGTTCATTGTTTCTCCTTTAAGTTGTTTGTCATATCGACAGACATAACTCTACACAACACAATTATCCTTGTCAACATAATTCTACATAAAATAAAAGCCCACTACAGTTAAGTAGCAGGCTTCTAAATTATTTCTTAGTATTCACAACCTTCTCCAAAAACATCAACTCTTCTTCTGGCATATCATAAGCATCTTCCAACCCGTCAAAAGCGACCTCAGAAGGGTCATACTGTGGAGGAGGTATGTTACCCTTAACTTTTGGCTTGCGTGGCTTCTTGACTGGTTTTAACGCCTTCAAAGCCGCTTTCTCAAGCTTCTCTACTTCTTGTTGCATCCACTTGTTACGTTGTTCATGTCGCTCACACCACTGTTCACTGTCAAGTAACAAATCCTTACCATTTAACATGTCTTCAATTTCTTTATCAGACATAAATCCAGCGTATGTGTTGCGTAACAACTTCTCCATGCGTGAGATGTGGAAAGCTGCACTTTGACGCATCTCATTCAAGTTACCAGCGTCTCCAAGCGACCCACAATGTATCAGAGCTGTGAAGTCTTCACTGAGTTCAAAGGATGGAGCATCTAACAAGAGGATAGTTGCAGCAGAAGCATTGAATCCTGTAGCGATAAAATGAACTTGACCTTTTGTTTTACGCAGAGCATGTAAGAGAGTATCCGTAGTATTCAGGCAACCACCACCTGATTGTAAATTAACTACCATTTCATCATCTTGCTCCATCATACCTAGAGCATCAATCATGTCGGAGAATTGTGAGGGGGATTCGATGTAGTCATAGATGTCTACAGTGAAACGTCCACATTTGCTTGGAGAATAGCTAACAGGAACTTTGTTATCTTCAAAGAATTGGTTCTTAGCTAATTGTTTGTTGAATTTTTCTTTCATGGGTTCTCCTTAATTTGAGTAAGCAGAGATAACGCTCTGCACTACAGGATGTCTCTTACACTCTTGATCTGTGAAAGAATGAAATCCTACGTGCGGGTATTTAGCACTTAAAAATCCTTCGGGGTCTTCTACAAAGAACCTATTGATAGCGTCTGCAAGACCATTGCGCTTGCCATTGCCTTGCAGAATCTGATTACTATCTCCTGCCACCACAACAGTTGTACCATCTCCAATACGTTCTAACAGAAGCTTGAGAACTTGCGGAGACAATTGCTGTGCTTCATCAATCAATACAAGTTTGTCAGTCCACGTAGCACCTAATTGGAAGTTAGGGATTGTGAAATGAATCCGTGTATCCCTGTCTGCAGCTACAACACCAGCACCTAAGAATTTCTCAAGGATTTGTTTTGCGGGAAGGAAATGCACTTCAGTTTTTTGTGTCAAGTCCCCTTGCAAGAATCCAATAGTGTCTTCGTTGAATTCTACAGGTGTACGAATCACCATAATCTCTTTGTAGCGATCTGCAAGATATTCTTTACAGAAGTGCCACAACACAGATGAGCTTTTACCTGTCCCTGCAGCAGCGTCTACGAATGTTAGTGTATTACCGATTATTGTATTGATACACTCTTTCTGAGATTTGGTTGGAACAAAGTCATTAATTCTGCCCATCTTATCTTCTTGTAACTTTGCATTCATTACAAAAGATTGTCCACCAGTTTTACTAATTTTTGTACTCTTAGTTATCGAACGAGCCATGTAGATACCTCCACATTAAAGTTAAACTACCAAGCACTTGATACATACTTGGCTTATACTACAAAATACTACTTATTAAAATTACTCAGCACTTGCTTCTCTAACAATTTCTCAATTGTCGTACCAGACTCAATTGCTAAAGCTGTGAAAGCCTTGTACACGTCCTTTGGAATTCGCACAGTTACAGGAAACAATGTTTCAGGTTGATTCACTTGCACACCACTTCCAATTAAATCAAAGTTCTCTGCAAACACTGTGTAGTTATCTGCTTTGGTGCGGATTGTATCACCTGTAATTGGATTGAAATCTGTTCTACTTTTACCGAAATTTCCACTATTCGTTGTCACTAAACATTCCTCCTTCTGAGTTTACCCTACTATTTTCAATCTTAAGAATCAGATTCCCATCTTCATCTGTCCATTCTACTAAAACACCGCCTTGTTTGCATGATTCTAACACATCGTACAAGTCAGCTTCTAGTAATTGTTTATTTTTCTTGCCCATTTGGTTTACGTCCACGAGGTTTTGGAGCTTCTATTAGCTCTTCTTGTTGTTCTTGTGCAGCTTCTACAGGTGCGTCATCTTTACCTTCCCAACGCTCTAGAGTTACACAGTATTGTGCTCCCTGCCAAGCTGCATGTTGCGGGTTCTGTGATGCTTCAAAGCCTTCTTTTGAGTATTTGACAAGTAGCTCTGAGAACTCGATCAGGCTAGGAGTCATAATATCAATTGTGTCTTTTAGTGTTTTTGCCATTGTGTTTCCTTTATGTTAGTCTTCTAAATCTTCTTCGAGCATGTGCTCTACGAAGTCGTTTACGTCTAAGTATTCCAGTTCTGTGTATTCTTCCAATTTATTCTCCTA
>Ga0315284_10015854_pt1 | contig 10709 bp, 19 predicted proteins | sample YL17G09_16_MG_FD_203696 | JGI IMG/M metagenome (GOLD analysis project Ga0315284, IMG submission 203696) | Sediment microbial communities from Yellowstone Lake, YNP, Wyoming, USA - YL17G09_16 | ecosystem: Environmental > Aquatic > Freshwater > Lake > Sediment | place: USA: Wyoming | collected...
TTCCTTCCCGGCATTGTTCTCTGGGGCATTGGCATTGGCATTGGCATTTTACTTTCCTCCCTTTTCTACTTTTTCTTTTAGCATCAACTCTGCTGCCCGTTTCTTTGCTTCTTCCTTCCGCTTGATCTCGTCCCCGTAGTCGGCTTCCCACCTGCGGGCAATTTCTGGGTGATTACTCCACATGAAACGTCTTTGTTTTTCACTTTCGAATGGCATAATGTTTTTCCAAATGACAACGAACGCATAAAACCTCAAGATTCCCCATTGAATTATCCCTCCCTAATCCCTCCCCCCGTTTCGCAAAATCTTTATGATGAACCCAGATTAGTCCCGGATATTTCTTCCCATCATATCCACATCCCTCACAAATCAATCCCCTAATCCTTAAAGCATTTTCCCGATAAGAACTTTGACCGTTTTTATAATTACTTGTTTCTTTCCCATACTTTTTCCACACCTTTTTTCTGTTTTTATCCGAACATTCACGAGAACAATAAATTAAGCAGCCTTTCGCTTGATTTCTCTTAATCCAACTGGGATTTCTCAAAAAATCATTTCCGCAAACAGGACATTTTAATTTAACTTTTTCCCCCTTTGAACGTCCCATTTAATACGATCTCCCGGCTTTCAGCCGTTCCTTTACGTCCTTTTTGATCTCCTCGGTTTCCTTCTCCTCGTCTTTTTCTTTATCCTCGGCTTCAACCGCTTTCTTTGAAACGCCGATCTTTTGGATCTCGATATCGTATTGGCCTTCTTCGCCCTTCTGCCCTTTCACACTACGGATCGAATATCCCCGGACCTCATACTCCACCGATAAAATCCCTTTATCGCCTGGCTCTTTTCCCTTCAACTCCGGCAACTGTTTAGTTGAGAGATATAGCGTCGGATAATGTTTGTTTTCTAGCGCTTCCACCGCCGTAACCTCCGATCTTGTTTCCCCAACATCCTTCATCTTTTCCATTTCATTCCCTCCTTGTCTGCCTTAATCAATTTGAGCTTGTTATCGGAACCCCAAACACTTTCGGGAAGCTATACATCACCGCGTTAAAATCTACGACCACCTTGTTTTCCAGGGTCGGGATCGTTACCAGGACCCGATCCGCGATCGCGTAATGGCATAACGGGCAATCTTTATGCGCTCCCTGCTCGTAAACCGTTCCGCAACTCACACAGCGGACGATGATCTTTTTCATTGTGGTCCTCCGGGACCTCCGGGGACTGGTCCTCCGGGCTTTGGCCCGCCTGGGCGTAGCCCAGGTCCTCCAGGACCGGCCGGCTGCTCCGGGGGCGCGATAAGGTTCTGGTGCGCTGCTCTATGCTGATCGAATAATTGCTTGATATTCGCGGGGAATTGCAGATAATCCGGCTCTTTCATGGCCGCTTCGTGGGTTTTTAGGTGGACCACATGATCCTGATAGGGGAACACTTGCTGCTCGACGCCCTTCTTCATCCCTTCATTTTCCGCGCCAGCCTGGGAGCGATCGGCCGCTTCTTCCTCGAACATTTCGTCAATGTTCCCCATTTCCAGCATTTTCAGCGTCCGCTTATTCGTGTTCGGGTCATTCTTTGGTCCCAGGACGCCGAGTTTGTAGAGGTCGAGGACAAATGCCTGCTTCGCTGCCAATGTCCGCGGCATGGACGACCCAGCTTCCACTACCACCCGGGATCCCTTCCCGACCGTTCCCTTTTGGATCACATTCCCGGGTTCGTCCTTTTTCTCGGTCTTATATTCAAACTCTCCAACCTCTCCATTCCCGCTCACGATCTGCAATTTCCGATCTTCCAAATAATTCTGCGCGGCGATCGAGAGCATCATATTCCCGGCGATCTCAAGCGCTCGCTCATATTGCCGGACGACATCGCCGATCGTGGTATCGTCCGCCTCTTGCAAGTAATTGATCGCAATGCCAGCCGATACACCAGGCGGGATCTGCCCGCGGCTCACTTCGTGCTGGCTGGTAACGGCGGAAAAATCACGCTGGTAAATCTCGCCCAATCCTGCAATAACATAGTTCGGGATCGATGGCGGGACCATCCATTCCGGTTTATGTCCCTGTGTGGTCGTCGGGTCCCATTCCACGTTCTCCCCAGGTTCGGACGTGATATTGTCCACTCCGCAGCCGGTCGGCTTGAGAAATTTAGGCTTTGAACATAGCCGCTCACTCTCCCGCACATGAGAGATCAATTCGTTCTTTGCCTTCTGAATGGGGATCTCGTCCTCTATCCCTGACCTCCCCCACACTCTGCCGGGAACCTTGATATCATAGAGCGGGACAAAGGGGACAAATTCTTCTTCCGTTCCCAGCCAGACATAGGGGATATCTACGCTTTCAAGCAGCACTTTGTTTGCGCTGACGATCTTCTGACCTTTAGGGAAGCGGGAGCAGGGATAGATCCAAAGCTCTTTAACGATCGCGGATTTCTCCGACTTGTCCTGGGTAGACATTCCACCCTCATCGCCACCGCCGACCATCCCCTGGATTTTCTGCCAGAAGCCGGAAGCAACCGTCGTTTCCTTCTCGGCCACGACCTCTTTGCCCTTCTCCGGGTAACGCGCCTGGATATATTCCAGGGTCCTGACCTTGTAATGCATGATCCGGCGGACGTCTTTCCACTTGCGCGCGTCCGGGGGATCGAATACGATCTCGAATGGGCTGCAAGCCTCAAGCTGGACTTCTCCATCGCGCCAGCTGATCTCCGTCCCGTCCTCGGCCTGTTTACTTCGTTCCGTCCCGATCGTGGGATCCCAATAGGGTTTTAAGAAGCCGATCCCGCATGACATGGCGTATTGCTTCCACTCGTTAAGTTCGTTCTCCATTTGGATCACCGGACTGGACCACCAGTATTCAATCATCTTGTTCGCTTCCCGGGTTTCGGTTTCGCCCTCCGGCCCTTCCTGGCCGGACGATATAAAGAGCGTCGGCCGGTTCTTATTGAGCTTTGCCATCTTCTTCCTGAACGCCGGCATGATATCGTTCGACACATGGCGCACTCTCCACTCCGGGACCTTCGGCTCATAGAGTTTCTTCAAGCGGTTTGACCAGCGCACCCATTGCTGGCCCAGGAGAAAAGAGAGATTGAGATACCATTGTCGCTCGTAAACATACTTCCCGGCGACCAGGCCGTAAACCTCATCGACTTCTTTGATAAAGTCCTCGTCCTTCATTTCAGCCACCGGTTTCCCCAGCACGTCGTCTTTCTTCTTGTCGCCGCCAAATAACGACTGGACCACGTTACCTGCTTCTTCTAAAAATGCCATTTATGCTCCTTATTCCGCTTAATCTTTTTAAGTTCTTTAGCCAACCCATGACCGTTACTTTCTCTTTTGGTTTGCCTTCGCCGATCCCGTTGCTCTTAGCAACCGGGCCTGCAAGTGGAACGGGCGGCGTTCTTCTCTGATAAATCGCTTCTCGTTTCGCTTGATACACTGCCTGGCTGCGCTCTCTTGCTTCTGGCGTTGTCATTTATTCTTCCTCTTTCTCCGCAACTTCTCCCAGCCGCTTCATCTCCGCTTCGTATTCTTCCCGATCGGACATCGATACCGGCGCTTTCGTAGCCGGCGCCTTTGAGATCGCCATATATTCCGCCAGGCTCTTTGACATCAACCGGTCCATAAGTTTTGCAATGATCTGTTGATTGACCCATTCACGGTAAAGGATAAAAGCGATCAGTAAAGCCAGCCCTGCTATTGTCATGCTTCCGCGTCCTCCCTTTTCTTGCCGATCTCCGCGATCCGCTTCATGGTTCTGCCTTGCATTTTGTCGGTCGGTTCGGGCTCCGGCGGTCGTTTAGCCGGCTGGAATTGTGAAGATACCAGGTAGCGCAAGGCGTCGCAATTAGCGACTAAAATGCCGTTAGCGTAAAATTGATGGGAATTTTCTACTGTGAGATTATAAACAGGGGCAGAATAATTAAGCGGTCTTACGCCTACGACGAAGGGCCGTTGCTCGACAATTAAGGTGGCAATACCTCGAACGAGTCGGGAAAGGTGTCTGATAATCTTTCCCGCACACCAAACATTTCTTGGTATAATATCTTTTTTTGTTCCACGATAACCGGCCAATTCGTCTATGTTCTTTTCTTCCCTTTGCTGATCTATGCCACTTGACCGTAAGTGGCCGGATCTTCGCAAGATGTCTTTCTGATTTTCTTCGGAAATATTCGTTTTCAAAGTTTCTTGTGGCATGGATTGAAAGATGTTTGCCCTCTGCAATAAGCTCAAGATTGGATAAATCGTTGTTTTTAGGATTGAAGTCTTTATGGTGGACATGAAAGCCATCAGGCACTTTGCCATGAGGATGTTCCCAAACTGCAACGTGCAGGCGTTTCCTCCCATTGGTGCACCCGCCAGCTGGGGAATAATAAAATCCGTCCCAATGGTAGGATAATCCGTTAAACGTAATGCTTCCTTCTGAATACTTATTTGCCATACCCTTATTTTATCACCATAACTAAGAGTGTCAAGCGGTTTCTTTCCGTTATCTGTAAATATTTTATGATCTGCGGTTGACCTTAATCTTTTGCCATCGGACAATATTAACTCCCATATTGGTTTAATTCCCGTCATTGCCTTATCAACAACAATGCCCTCGGACGTTCTGTCACCAATATTTATCTTTTCTATTTTCCTGTCGTTCTCCCCCGCCATTTTTACAAGCGTCTCCCCAACAAGACAAGCATGGTCCTCAACCTTGAGCGGTTCCTCCGGGTTCTCCGAATCCTGGGCGCGCTTCTCTTTCCAGCGGTAGTTCTCAAGTTCCCGGATCGTGTTCTCACAGCGGGAGAAGATAAACAGCTTGCGCTTGACCAGCATTTGCTTGACCAGGTTGATCCCGGCAATCACCGCGTTCGGCGCGCAGGCCAGGCCGATCCCGTTATTCGCGAATTCCTGCTGGATAGAGTAACGGATCCCACCCTTCACCTGGTCCAGGGCTTTGCACTTCGGGTCGATCACGCCGCGGATCGTTTCATCTTTGCCTGCATTGCCGCGCAGCAGCTTCATCTTGTCCTTGGTATTCCTGGAATGAACATCAACCGGGGTATCATTCTGGTAAATCTCGTCAGCGATGTAGAGATTGTCGTCGTAGTCAATCGCGCCAAATAGGATCGCAGTTGGGTTGGTCAATCCCCAATCCAATCCAATCTTGATATTCCAGCCTTCAGGAATAGCAAAGGGATCGACCACATGGATCTCTTTGCGAAATTCCCGGTAAATAGCGCCGGAATGATAGAGGAAATTGCACTCCATCTCTTGCGCGTATTCGTCCGGGGACATTTCCAGCTTCATCGCGGCCAGTTCGTCCGCCGGGATCACACCGGTCGAGGAAGCCGGGTAGATATGCTTCCGATCGGTTGACATAAAATCGTCGTAAGCGTGGTTTTTGCCTTTAGGGGTCAGCAGTTTATCGGACCAACCCTTCTTGTCCGCCAGGGCCGGGCGTAGGATCTCGGTAAATATCTCCGGCTTCTGCATTGACCACTCGTCCAGGACCGCGCCATCAAGCCCTACGCCGCGCAAGCTGTCCGGGTAGTCCGCGCCTTTAAGCTCGATCACCGAATTGGTTTTGAGCTCTATCCGTAGCTCGGTTTCGCTTTTGTCTTTGACGATCTCAAGCGGCCGGAGATAATCCTCTGCCATTCCCCAGGCGATCATCTTTGCCTGCTTGTAGGTGGGAGCGATAAAAAAATATCTACCGCCGGGATTCTCAAGTCCGCGCAGCGCCAGTTTCTTGATCCCGTAGCTGGTCTTTCCCCAGCGCCGGTGCGCCACGATCGTCTTATGCCTGGTCTGGTCCTCCATGACCGGGCGCGTGTGCTTTGCCAGGATAAGATCAGGCATATTTCACCATGACTTCAAGCGGGCCACCATCCGCCCCAGTTATCTCTTGCTTATCTCTCCACCCAGCGATGTTCTTCATGGTGAAAATTGAAAATGCTGCGGAATACAAACTCATCGATCCGTTTATGCGGATCCTTTTTTCTTCGAGCTCTTTAGCGACCTTTAAGGCGTTCCCGAATTCTTCATACTTTTCCGCCCATTGATTGAGGGTTTTACGATAAGATAAAAGAGATAGTCCGATCTTCTCTGCAAAGTCTGAAAGGAATAACGGGGGGTTGGCTTCCAGTTCTGTTACCTCTTTGGTTGATCCGTCCTTGTAGGTGATGGTTATGTCTTTAGCGAAATAGGCAGGCTCATTGAAAAACTTAACGATCATTTCCGCATATTGCGAATGATAGGAGTCCGGCCTCCCAACCTTCTTTTTCTTTTTGGTCATATCGTTACCTTCGCCCCGGCGGACGCGGCTGGGTAAGCAAAACAATTATTGCCGAAATAAATACCAGCATTAGCAGATAGCACGACTCGCTCATCGATTGATTTCTCCAGTCCAGCGAATAGCCCCACGCTGGGTTTGCCGGATCTTCCGGGGTTAAGCGCGATCCCAACCCGCGCCCTGGCATACTTTGGCAAGGTAAGCCCGGGAGTTTGGACGATCCCTCCTGCCAGGATCATTGCGGAAGTTTCGCCATTTATGTTCTGTGCGCCGGCTTCGATAAAGATGTCCGGGGTTGAGTAGCCGATCAGGGGATAGTCATTCACAAAGCCGAGGGTCAGGCCGTAAACAGGATTGATCTCTTTGGTTTCCTTCATCACGATCGTCCGCTCGATGGTCTTTTCCGGTTCGGGGTTTGTCAGTAGCGCCTGGTGAATTGGGCGTAGCCCAGGCCCATCAACGAAAGCTCCGCCCCATGATGGCGCGGCTGCCATAAGGACCAGGAAGATCGCGAAATACTTGCTCATTGTCCCCATACCGTATAAAAGGCACGGGGATCATCATAAGTCGGCGGGGTTGAAAACCTCATCGAGCGGGATCGCTTTACTGGTAAGGGAAAGCTCGTTAAAAATAAATCTGCGCATTGAGCATTTTGCGCGCTTAATTAGGTAGTTAAGTCGATGGGGTCTTTTCTTGGTTGTGTGGGTCATTTTGATCGCAATGACACCCTCTGCGATCAAGTCCCGGTGGTCAATCTGCGCATGATACCGGCAAAGTCGGAGCGCTACGCCGCGGAGCTTCGGCTCTAATTGCGGCCATATTCGGCGTAGGCGGTCGGCCCTCATTTTATAATTTTCCTCTCCATCCCCGGTCGCAGTATCGCCCGCCGGATCTCCATCCGTTCCTCGACCAGTTCCCGGAGTTGCGCTTCTTTCTCTTTGCGCCAGTCCTGCTCCTGGACGGCCTTCCGATCACGGGCGATACTGACTGCCAAATAGAATAAATCTATACCCAAAACTTCCACCATATGCGTTTGTAACAAGGGCAGGCTCCGTCTTTATTAAAAGAAAAATCATGAGTATTTGCCCACGTTTTCTCTCCATTCACCGGATCTATCCGGAAAATCACGTCCCGGACACAAAGCCTGGTTGGTGGCGGCCAGAAATTCTTGCCACAATATTTACAATTCGCGCAAATATTAAACATCTTCTTCCACCTTGCACAACACATCACTTTGCGAAAGGATTAGCGTTGCCTCGGAGATCCGGTCCATGTTCACTCCCACAAAGCGCGGGAATAAAACCTTGTCCCCGGCTTTGAGCTCGATCTCCTGGCGCTTTACGCCAACCCCGTCCTCGATCCATTTGCCATTGCCGACCGCCAGGACCTCTCCGGTAAATATCTTCTTCGCTTTGGTCGGGGCCAATAGGATCCCGGAGCGTGTCGTTTCTTCCGGGGCTTCTGGTTTTACTAAAATTCGATCCCCGATCAACCTTACGTTTTCCATTTTATTTCACCACCCCTCGTAAGCCTTTAATCTTCGCCTCATACTGCTGCGCCTGGTTATTTAACGCCTGCTGCGCCTGTGCCAGCGTAACGTATTGCGCGCGCAGGACCAGGGCATTGTTCACCCGGTCGTAGGTCCAGCCGATCACGACCAGGACGAGCGCGACAATGATGATCGTTCTCTTGAAGGACAAATACCAATTCGGATATTCTTCTCCCATTTTATTCACCTCCTTTCTTCGTGAATTCGTTCACAATGTCATGCTTCTCCTACTTTAATTTCTACCCGTGGGTTATTTCTATCAAAGCCAACACAACAAGTCCAATTAGCGATCTGCCGATCATTCTTTATGACTCCGGCAAATTCCAGCGCGTCGAAGATGGTAGCCATCTGGTTATGTCCGTCCTTGCGCCGGTCCTTCTGCCAGATCATAAGCTCAACCAAAACCATCCCTTCTATCTTTTTTTTATGCCGGGCGGGCACTTGCTTGGCGAAGTCAGCCTTGTATTTTCTTACAGCATCATCTTTGTGATAGAAGGCGCCGGATCTGGACCGGCGCAGCGTATTTTTCATGCTGGGAATGTCGCCCAGGATCGTTAGTGAGATCATTTCTTCTTCTCCTTTTTCTTTACTTCGGTAATGAGGACTTTGACATCAACCACAATCACATCTTCTTCTTTAGGCATTTTTAATCTCCTGTTCAAATAGGATGATAAGTTTATCAGCAAGTTCAAATACTTCTGGCTCTAACCCGACTATAAAGCCATCTATCTCTCCTAATTTTGGGCCATAGGTGATTATCTTTGTCTGTAGTTTGTTACGAACGGCGACGGCATTTAATAATTTAATCCCACTTGCCAATATATTTATTATCTTGTTTCTCAAATCTTTATCCAGGGGATAATATTTCTCGACCATTCTTTTATGCCCTTCTTTGGCTTCTTCGAGTGTGGCATATCTTTTTATATCAATATCGTGGCCGTCGCCCTTTTTTGGGAAAACCATTGTTTCAAATATTAGTGGCCCTCCCATACCAAAACTGTGATCAAGTCCGAGGTAAACCGTTGAAACAAATTTCCCGTTAGGCAATGTTTCTTGTTTGATTATTCTTTCTTTCTTCCCAAACAATACTACCCATTCCTGCATATCTATCGGATTTCCTTGCATGTCGTAATACTCACCCATTTTTACCGCCTCCCTTTGATCGCTCGCCCTTCCCTTTTGGCTGGGGTCATTGGACCGCCTGGAAGCCCTTCCAGGGCCATACAGATCAGCAAGGTTATGTTTTTTAGGAGTATTGGGTATATTCCCGCTCATATTCGTTCCCCTACGCTGGAAAGCATTTGCTTGATCTCCGGAGGCATTGAAGATCTTGGCTCATTAAGCTTCAAGCTTCCCGCAAACATTCTCATCCTTCTGGTCTTTGCCTGCTCTATTGCCTCGGCGTATATATCCGCGAAATCAATCCGGTTAAATAGCGGGACCCGGATAACCTTTCTGGTGGCTGCGATAAAATCCTCAAGGTCATAATGGCCGGCTTGGATATCCTCGATCGCGCACTCCTCCCACACGCCGATCGTTCCCCCATCGAGTTTTATGTTTTTAGCCAGGGACATCTTTGTTATGGCCTTGGCAAAGATCAAACCATTTTCTTTATTCAGCCTATTCCCTTCCTTGCATGAAGCGCTCAAGCTCTGATTCGCTGATCCCGGATCGTTTTCCATCTTCATCTACCCCCTCCAATATTTCATTCCACCGACTCGATAGCTTCCCGATCGTAAAGTCGGCCATGCCGCGCTTTGTGAACCAGGCCGCCTTATTCTTGCAACTCACGAAAAAAACCCGGGCGCGGGAACAAACCTCGGTCGGCCCAAAATCTTTAAGAAGCTTCGCAATTAGGATAAAATCCTTCCCCCCAACTTTGAACGCCTTTCCGGTTTCGGATTGGTAGAGCTTTGACCAGTTATAAACAAACTCCGCTTGCGGAGTTCCGGCTTTAGCCGGAATTTCGGGTGTTCCATCCCCATTCCCTTTTTCTCTACCTCCTATTCCATCCCCATTCCCTTTTCCATCCCCATTGCCCATCCCCATCCCCATTCCCATCCCCATCCCCATCCCCATTCCCTCTTTTTTTATTCGTCGCCTAACCGTTAAAGACTGTTTCTTAACCGTTAAAGGGATTGGAGGCGGTGGGGGTATAAGGCTTTTTTTCTCAGTATGGTGCGGTTTTTGATGTTTATCCCAGCTAATTATTTGTATGTATTTTTCGCCTCCAACCTCATACCTTTGAATAAAAGGTCGGCCAGACCCATTTTTAGGTTTTGCTAACAAGTCGAGCAGTTTTTCCACATCAACCTGATCGTAAGGCATTATTTCTACCTTGATCCTTTCCGAGCGATCCTCTAATCGCCCTTCCTTATCAGCCCAACACCATAAACCCGAAAACAAAATCCTTGCCTCAAAAGGCAATTCCTTTAGATGTTCATCTTTGAAAAAGTCGGGCTTAAGATACCTGATTCTGGCCATTCTTAGCCCTCCTTCGATTATGAAGAATCCCACACAAATAAATGATAAAATCCGAATCGGCGTCCAATTTGGCTTTCATTTTGAAGCCTTCCTTTCCGGCTTAAATCCGGTGGTTTAACTATTTAACCGGCGGGGCTGGCTGGTTGTAACCTCCACCCCGCCGGCCTTTACTTCGCCCAGGCGCAACCGCGAAAAGCAGCGCCGGGGATCACTTAAAACGGACTATCTTCTTTTCCCAATACCCGGCCGGAGTCAAAATCATCTTTGGGCGGCTCGATCCGGGACCTCAATCTTTTAACCTTTTCCCGCGTTTCGCCCTTGTATTCGTCATGGTAAACCTCGGCAATGGCCTTTTTACCGAGCACATCATCGATCAGGTCCACTTCCGTATCCGTATCAAAACC
>Ga0315284_10015855_pt1 | contig 10708 bp, 9 predicted proteins | sample YL17G09_16_MG_FD_203696 | JGI IMG/M metagenome (GOLD analysis project Ga0315284, IMG submission 203696) | Sediment microbial communities from Yellowstone Lake, YNP, Wyoming, USA - YL17G09_16 | ecosystem: Environmental > Aquatic > Freshwater > Lake > Sediment | place: USA: Wyoming | collected...
CTTCTCTATCCGCGACGTGGAGCTGGCCGGCGTTTTCGCCCGCCAGGCGTCGGTCGCGATTCGCGCCAGCCGCATGGAGCGCGACGTCGCAGCGTTGATCGGCGCCGTGCTGGGCGAGCTCGCCGGGGCGGAGGCACCCGCCGCCGGCGTGGAGGCGCTCGTGGCCGCCGCCGTGTCCGACGTCGGTGGGCCGGATGACCCGCTCTGGCCGCTCGTCGCGCGGGCGGCCGCCCTTCGCCGTGCCGCTCCCGACCAGCTGGAGCTCGTGATCGCGCTCCTCGACGTTCTCGTGCGCCAGGCCGAGCGCGACGCGGGCGGGCTGCGCGGCGCGGGTGGGCGGGGGCTCCGCCGCCGCGCACCAGGGCGATGAGCGAGGACGATCTCCTCCCCGCTTGGAGCGAGCCGTTCGTCGGCGCCCGTCTCGCCGAGCTTCGCCGGGAGGCCCCGTTCGGGCGCCTGACCCGCGAGTGGGCTCTGGGCGGGACGGACGGGACCGGCGTCACTGTGGCGATCATCGACTCCGGCGTGGAGCGCGACCATCCGGCCGTAGGCGGGAAGCTGGTCCGCAGCGTCCGCGTGGAGCCGGGCCCGACCCCGGACGACGACCCCGTGGTCGTGGACGACCCCGACGCCCTCGACGTCGTGGGCCATGGCACCGCCTGCGCGGGGATCATCCACGCGATCGCCCCGGGCGCCGATCTCGTCTCGGTGCGGGTGCTCGGCCCGGACAACCGCGGCAAGGGGCTCGTCTTCGCCGCCGGCCTCGACTGGGCCATCGAGCAGGGCGCGAGCGTCGTCAACCTGAGCCTCTCGTCGAAGAGCGAGGCCCTCTTCGGGCTCTTCCACGACCTCGCCGACCAGGCCTACTTCGCCAACGTCCTCCTCGTCTGCGCGGCCAACAACGTGCCCGGCAACAGCTACCCGTCGCTCTTCGCCTCGGTCGTCTCGGTGGCCGCCCACGACCTCGCCGACCCCGCCGCGTGGTTCTACAACCCGGACCCGCCGGTCGAGTTCGGGGCCCACGGGGTGGACGTCGACGTCGCCTGGCGCGACGGGAGCCGCATGGTCGCGACCGGCAACTCGTTCGCCGCGCCCCACGTGGCCGGGTACGCGGCGCTCATCCGGGCGCGGCACCCCTCGGCCTCGCCGTTCGAGGTGAAGGCGATCCTGGCCGCGACGGCGTCGGAGCCGCCCGGCCGGGGCTGAGTGAAGCTCCCCGGGTGAAGCTCCCCGGTGACGATGAGACTGGTCCAGGCGAACCGGGCGCCCACCCACCGGTCCCCTCGCGGAATCGCACGTCAAGTGAACACCCCCACCCGCCATAGCACCTTCGGCATCGTCGCCGCCGGTCGGCTGCCCCTCCCGGCAGACTCCGGGGACGCCTGACCCGGGGGGTTCCGTGCTTGCGGCGGGCGCGTCGCGCCGGTCCGGCGGTCGCCGCCGGGTCGGACGTCGGGATCGGGGGCCGCAGCCGGCCCCGGGGTGTGCACTTCACGTGCGATTCGCCGCGTTCGGAGCGGTACCGGCCCGCGGCCCGGACTGAGACCGGCGGCCGCGTCAGAGGCCGGCTCGCGTCAGTAGCCGGCGCCGGGTGCCCCCCGTCGCAGGTCGAGGAGGCGCGGGCGGACGAGCGGGCCGGCGTTCACGAGCTCCAGGAAGTCGGCGCCGTCGAGCGCCAGCATGGCGCCGTCGGTGGCCGCCGTCACGGTCGCCGTCCGTGGGATCCCGCGCAGGAGGCCGATCTCGCCGAACACCTCGCCCGGGCCCATCGTCCGGAGGCGCTCGACGGCCGGCGCGGCCTCCAGCGCCGCGGGCTGCGGCGCGAGCTCGCCGGGTGCGGCGTCGGCAGCGGGTCGTCGCGTCACCTCAGCGACGGGTCGCCGCGTCACCTCGAACTGGCCCACTTCGATCAGGTAGAAGCGGTCGGCCACGTCTCCCTCGCGGATCACGACATGGCCGGCCACGACCCGCACGGGCTCCATCCGCACGGCAACCGCCTCCAATGCCGCTGCCGGGACGCCCGCGAAGAGCGGCAGGCCGGCCAGCCGGGTGACCCGGATGTCGGCGGTCGAGCCGGCGTCGCGTCGCGCGGCGGATGCTGCCATGAGCGCGCCCGCCAGCCCGGCAAGGGCGACGGCGACGCCGGCCGTGGCCATGACGGGGCCCGTGCCGACGGCGTCGGCCAGGACCGGCAGCAGGAACGATCCGGCGGCGAAGGCGATCGTGGAGACCGTCCCCAGGACCCCCAGGGCTCGTCCCCGCACCCCGTCCGGCACGACCCGCTGGAAGATCGTCGTGAATGCCACCTCGACGAGGAGGCTGCCCGCGGCGGCGACGGCGATCGCCCCGATCGCGACGCCGAGGGCCGGCGCCAACCCGAGCGCGGCCAGGCCGGCCGCATAGACCACGGACCCGCCAACCAGCACCGGGACCAGGCTGGGTCGCAGGACCAGCGCGCCGGCGACGAGCGCGCCGACGAAGCCGCCGAGCCCGATGCCGGCGTTGAGGAAGCCCGTCGCCTCCTCGCCACCGCCGAGGTCCGTCGTGGCGATGACCACGGTGAGCACCGAGAGACCGCCGCCCGCCACGGATCCGATGACGTCGATCAGGGCCAGCCCCAGGATCGGCACGAGGATTCGCCGTTCCATGGCGGGGGCCGCCGCGGGCGCGGGAGCGGGCGCGGGAGCGGGCGCGGGAGCGGGCGCGGCGCCGGGAGCGAGGTCCGCGGCGGGCGCGCCTCCCTCCGCCGGCAGGCCGGCCGGCTCCTGGCCGACGGGGATCCGCGCCGCCTGCGGGATGTTCCGTGGCAGGCGCCACAGGACGACCGCGATCACGGCGAAGCTGGCGGCGTTGAGGAGGAACGCCACGACGAGACCGCCCGTGGCGATGAGGATGCCCGCGACCGCGGGGCCGACCATGAAGGCCAGGTTGTCCAGCGTCGACCAGGCGCTGTTCGCCGGGCCCAGCTGCTCCTCGTCCTCGACCAGGGTGGGGAGGTAGGCGCCAATTGCAGGCCCGAAGAACGTGGCGAAGCAGGTGCCGCCGATCGCGAGGACGACGACGAGCCAGATCGGCCCATCGACGAAGACGACCCCGGCGATCACGAGCATGAGGATCCCGCGGGCGACATCGGTCACCAGGAGGACGAGGCGCCGGTCGAAACGGTCGGCGACGATGCCGGCCGGGACCGAGAGGAAGACGTAGGGGAGGACGCGCGCGGCCCCCACGACGCCGAGGGTGAACGGGTCCTCGGTGACCTGGTAGACAAGGATGAGGATCGCGACGAGGTACAGCCAGTCCCCAATCGACGAGACGAACTCGCCGACGAGGAGCCGCGTCAGCGGCCCGTTGCGGAGGAGCTGGCGGTAGGCGCGCAGGACGGTCATGCGGGCGCGCTCACGGGTGGCGGCTCCCGGACCGCGGCGGCAGGACGACGCCCTCCAGCTTCAGGAGGCGCTCTTTGAGGCCGAGGAGCTCCTCGCGGCTGCCGAACCAGCTGCCGCCGTAGCCGCCGAGCGTCCCGTCGCCGGCGATCACGCGATGACAGGGGATCAGCAGCCCGATCGGGTTTCTTCCGACCGCGCCGCCGACCGCGCGCGCTGCCCCCGGCGACCCGATCCGCCGGGCGATCTCGCCGTACGACGCGGTGGCGCCGCGGGGGATGGTCCGCACACCCTCGAGGACGCGGCGGTCCCAGTCGCCCACGCCCTCCAGGACCATGGGCACGTCGAAGGCCTCCCGGGTGCCCGCCACGTGCTCGGCCACCTCGCGCTCCAGCACGGCGACGTGCGCCCGCGCGGCAGGCGACGCGGCAGGGTCGGCGGCGGGAATGGTCGCGCGCCGCGTCCGGGCACCGATCGACGCCGCGAAGGCCTCGTCGGTGGTCCGCAGCTCCAGGCCCACGATCCCGTCGTCGATCGCCGCGGCGTGGAGCGGCCCGACCGGCGTCGCGAAGACGGCCACGACCGCGGGCCCGCGCTCGAACGTGCCGGGGAATGTGGCGGCCGGGTTCGCGACGGGGCGCACCATCGCCGGAGTGTAGCCGGTGCCGATTCGGCCGGATCGGGCGAGATGCTCGATCAGAGACCTGTTTGCACAGGGCGAGCAGGTGGAGGTCGGCGCATGAGCACGGTAGGGCCCCGGATTGCTCGGCGCCACCGCGCGGGAAGCGGCAAGATGGACACCGTGACCGAGGCCGCCCTTCCGGAGCCCACCCTCTTCCGCTACGCCGGCCGCACACTGGCCGAATGGTTGCCGGCCATCGTCGCGCGCGTGGCCGAGCGCTTCGACCCGGAGCGCATCGTCCTGTTCGGCTCCCTCGCTCGGGGGAATGCCGGACCCGACAGCGACATCGACCTTCTCGTCGTCTTCCGCGACGCCGTCCAGCGGCGTCCGACCGCCGTGGCGCTCCGACTTGCGATCGCCGACATCCCCGCGCCGGTCGACTTCGTGGTGACGGACCTCGAGGAGATCGAACGGCGCGGCCGGATCGCGGGACCAGCCCTGGGGACGGCCCTACGGGAGGGGAAGGTGGTGTACCGCCGTGCAGCCTGATCATCAAGTCCCCGAGGCGCAGCTCGAGGCGCGCCGGTGGCTGGCGACAGCCGAAGAGGACCTGCTCGGGGCCACGGCGATGCTCGAGCGCGACGACGTGGCCCCCCGGCTCGCTTGCTTCCTCGCCCAGCAGGCGGCCGAGAAGGCGCTCAAGGCGCGTCTGATCGGGCGTGGCATCGCCTTCCCACGAATCCACGACCTACTCGCCCTTCGCGCGCTCCTGCGATCCGATATGCCCGCCGGGCTCGACGATGCCGACCTCGCGGAGCTCTCCGCGTGGGCCGTCGAGGCCCGATACCCGGGCGATCTCCCCGATGCGACGGCCGCTGATGCGTGCACGGCGGTCGCCGGCGCGCGGGCGATCCTCGTCGTCGCACGTGGCGATCTTGCTGGCGCGTGATGCGGGCGGGTGGTCGGGTGCCGACTCGGCGATCGGTGTGACACAAGACGGTCAAGCGCAAGACTGCGCGGCCGATCTTGACGCGGTGCTATACTCCGGGGGAGTATGAGCGCCAGCGTCCCCGCCGCCCCCAGCGTCCCCGTCAGCGCCGACCAGGCCCCGGTCGAGGTTTCGTTCCCGGTCGTCGGGATGACCTGCGCCTCGTGCAGCAACCGGATCGAGCGGTTCCTGCGCAAGACCGACGGCGTGGTGGAGGCCAACGTCAACCTCGCCACCGAGGTGGCCACGATCCGCTACCTGCCCGAGGCCGTCGGGCGGACCGAGCTCGTCGGGGCGATCGAGAAGGCGGGCTACGAGGTCCGCCCCGGCGCCCTGGAGGCTGCCGAGGCGCGGGCGACGGGCCGCGCGGACGCCGCCACGGCCGCGGTCGACTCCGAGCTCGACGAGACGGAACGGATCCGCGCGCGCGAGCAGCGTGAGCTGGGGATCCAGTCGGCGGTCAGCATCGGCGTCGCGATCGGGATCATGGTCCTCATGTTCGGGCCGGTCCCTCTCGCGATGGCCGACGTCAACCGCCTGGTGCTCTGGCCGGCGACCTTCGTCCAGTTCTGGGCGGGGCGCCGCTACTACCAGGCGGCCTGGAAGAGCGCCCGCCACGGCGGCACCAACATGAGCACGCTGGTCGCGGTCGGCACGAGCGCCGCCTGGGGCTTCTCCGTCTTCGTGACGATGTACCCCGAGGTCGTCATGCGGGCCGGCCTTCCCGCGGAGACCTACTTCGACTCGTCCACGATCATCATCGGGCTCATCCTCCTCGGGAAGTGGCTCGAGTCGCGGGCCAAGGGGCGCACGACCGGAGCGATCCGGCGGCTCGTCGGGCTCCAGGCGAAGACGGCCCGGCTCGTCCGCCCCGACGGCGACGTCGACGTCCCGATCGAGCAGGTCCAGCCCGGCGACCTCCTCCGCGTCCGCCCCGGCGAGAAGGTCCCGGTCGACGGCGTCGTGGCCGAGGGCTCGAGCGCCGTCGACGAGGCGATGCTCACCGGCGAGGCGATGCCGGTCACGAAGGGCCCCGGCGACGAGGTCATCGGGGCCACCCTCAACACGACCGGCAGCTTCGTCATGCGGGCGACGCGCGTCGGGCGCGACACGGCGCTGGCCCAGATCGTGGAGATGGTCCGCCGCGCCCAGGGCTCCAAGGCGCCGATCCAGCGGGTCGCCGACCAGATCAGCGGCATCTTCGTGCCGGTCGTCCTCGCGGTGGCCGCGACGACCTTCGCCCTGTGGTGGCTCCTGGGCCCCGAGCCGAAGGTGACGCTGGCCCTCGCCGCCTTCATCACCGTCGTGATCATCGCCTGTCCCTGCGCGATGGGCCTCGCCACGCCGACCGCGATCATGGTCGGGACGGGTCGCGGCGCCGAGGCCGGGATCCTGGTTCGGGGCGGCGAGGCGCTGGAGAACGCGCACCGCGTCACGGCGGTCATCCTGGACAAGACGGGGACCTTGACGCGGGGGAAGCCGGCCGTTGCCGAGGTCATTCCCGCCGGCGATCTCGCCGAGGACGACCTCCTGCGCCTGGCCGCGGCGGTCGAAGCCGGTTCCGAGCACCCGCTGGCCTCTGCGATCCTCCTCGCCGCGCGCGAGCGCCGGCTCGCCTTCCCGGGCGGCGACGCGTTCGTGGCGACCGCGGGCGGCGGCGCCGAGGCGACCGTCGACGGGCGGACCGTCCTCGTCGGCAGCGCCCGCTTCCTCGGGGAGCGCGGCGTCGATCTCGGCGAGCTGGTCGCGGCGGGCGAGGCGCATGCCGCGGTGGGACGGACCCCGGTCTTCGTGGCCGTCGACGGCGCCCCCGCCGGGCTCCTCGCGATCGCGGACCCGGTGAAGCCCGAATCGGCCGAGGCCGTCCGGGCGCTCGAGGCCGCCGGCATCGAGGCCTGGCTCGTCACGGGCGACCATCGCGCCACGGCCCTCGCGGTCGCGGCGCAGGTGGCGATCCCGCCCGAGCGTGTCCGCGCCCAGGTGCTCCCCGGGGACAAGGCCGGGGTCGTCGACGAGCTGCGCGCCTGCGGCAAGGTCGTCGCGATGGTCGGCGACGGGATCAACGATGCCCCGGCCCTCGCGGCCGCCGACCTCGGGATCGCGATCGGCACCGGCGCCGACGTGGCGATCGAGGCGTCCGACATCACCCTCGTCGGCGGCGACCCGCGCGGCGTGGTCGCGGCGATCGCCCTCTCGCGGCGCACGATGGCCGTCATCCGCCAGAACCTCTTCTGGGCCTTCGCCTACAACGTGGCCCTCATCCCGATCGCCATGGGCGCCCTCTTCCCGTTCTTTGGGATCACGCTCAACCCGGCGATGGCCGCGGGCGCCATGGCGCTGTCGTCCGTGTCGGTCATCTCCAACTCGCTCCGCCTGCGCGGCTATGACCCGCGGCCGGCCGCGGTCCTGGTGGCCGCCCGTCACCGGACCTGGACGCGCGTCAAGGACGTGGCGTACCTCGCGGTCATCGCGGGGCTGGCGGTCGGGATCGCAGCAGCTGTCATCGGCGTCAACCGCTGGCTGGACGGCGCCGCCGTCCCGGTGGCGGTGCAGGCCTCCTCGCTGGACGGCCCCGCCCCGATCTACCAGGTGGCCGCCGGCGAGCAGGTCCGGGTCACCTTCACGAACGACGGCGAGGAGCTGCTGATGTGCACCCTCCCCGGCGCCCCCAGGCTTGAGCTGAACCCGCGGCCGGGCCAGGAGCAGGCCGCCCGCTTCGCCCTCGCGGATCCCGGCCGCTACACGCTCTCGTGCCTGCCGCTGGAGCAGACCGCCTCCGCGGGCGACGCGACAGTCGGCTTGGGCGAAATCCCGGGCATGGGCGGGCCATCGATGCCGGCGGCCGTCTTCGAGGTGCGGTAGCTGGCGTCAGCGCGGCTCGCGGACCGGGTTGAGGCGGCCCTCCGACCAGGTCCCGTAGGCGGCGGCGATGTCTTCGTCGTCGCGCCAGAGGGTGGCCCAGATCGGGGTATCGACGGTGGTCCAGTCGATGCGGGCGTGGCCGTCCGTTTCGACCGTGCAGGCGAGGGAGCCGCGCATCTCGCCGAAGAACCCGAAGAGCCTGTCGTCACCCCAGGTCCCGAGGGCCTCCTCGCCCGCGGCACAGCGGCCGGCCGGGGTCGTGACGGCGAGGTATTTGACGGGGAGGCGATGATTCGTGCGTTCATGGCCGCCCGGACCGGATCCCGGCCGCCGGCCAAGCCGAATCCCGGGCCGGCGCTCGGTCCGCTCATCCGAAACTCGCCGGGCGGGCGGCCGGCGAACGTGGCACGGATGCGGTCCGGGGCGCGCGCTGACGCGCGTGGTCCAGGACCCGGCTCGGACGTCGCCCGCGGACCCCGACCGCACGAATCATCGACGCAGAGTCAACGATCCGGTTGGCGGCGCCGGGCCGCGGCCGACTGCCTACCTCTCGCGGACGCGCCACTCCTGGGTGCCGCCGGGGCCGTCGACGACCTCCACCCCGAGCGCGGCGAGGGCGGCCCGGAGCGCGTCGGAGCGCGCCCAGTCCTTCGCGCCCCGGGCGTCGCCGCGTTCGCGGAGCATCTCGGCGGCGCCGGCCGGCAGCGCGTCCACGTCCGGGGCATCCGTCGCGCGATCCGTCGCGCCCATCTCGAGCTCGTGCGCGAGGTCCAGCCCCAGCACGCGGTCCGCCTCGAGGAGCAGCCACCGTCGCTCGGCTGCGGGGATGGAGCCGTCCCTGGCCGCGTCGCGCAGCGCGGCGAGCGCCCGGGGCAGGTCCAGGTTGTCATCGACGGCGGCGCTCCAGCGCTCGAAGGCCGCCCGCCCGGCCGCCCCCAGCTCCGCGGGATCCGCCGACCCGACGCCCGGCGGCACGACCCCGTCCGCTCCGGGGGCTGCTGCCGTCACGAATCCGCCCGGCCCGGCCGCGCCCGCGGCCTCCTGCCCGATCGCGCGCGCCCGCGCCCGTAGCGATTCCAGCCCCGCCTGGGCGCCGCGCAGCGACTCGTCCGACACGTTGATCTTCGCCCGGTAGCGCGAGGTCAGGCAGAGAAGGCGGAAGGCCAGCGGCTCCACGCTCTCCTCGAGCTCCGTGATCCGGAGGAAGTTGCCGGCCGACTTCGCCATCTTGTGGCCCGCCATCAGGAGGTGCGCTCCATGGACCCAGTGCCGCGCCGGGAGGAGGCCCGAGAGCGCCTCGGACTGGGCGATCTCGTCCTCGTGGTGGGGGAAGACGTTGTCAATGCCGCCGGTGTGGATGTCGAACTGCTCGCCGAGATACTTCGTGGCCATCGCCGAGCACTCGATGTGCCAGCCCGGGTAGCCCTCGCCCCAGCGCGCGGTGGGCCAGCGCATGAGCCGCCGCTCGCCGGCGTGCTTCCAGAGGGCGAAGTCGGCCGCGTCGCGCTTGTCGGGCTCCACCTCGCCGCGGTGGCCGGCCCGCAGCTCGTCGAGGCTGTTCCCGGACAGCTTCCCGTACCCGGGGAACGCGGCAACGGAGAAGTAGACGTTCCCGTCGGCCTCGTAGGCGAACCCGGCATCAACCAGGCGCTCCGTCATCACCACCATCTCGGGCACGTGGTCGGTCGCCCGCGGGAAGAGGTGGGCCGGCAGGATGTTCGCCGCCCGCTCGTCCTCGTGGAAGGTCCCCTCGTAGAAGCGGGCGATCTCCTCGGGCGATTTGTCCTCCAGGCGGGCCTGGACGAGCATCTTGTCCTCGCCGCGGTCGAACTGGTCGTCGCGGAGGTGCCCGACGTCGGTGATGTTCTTGACCTGGAACACGTCGATCCCGCGGGCCAGGAGGGCGCGCCGGACCAGGTCCGCGAGGAGGTAGCTCCGCAGGTTCCCGATGTGGGCGTAGCGATAGACGGTCGGGCCGCAGGTGTACATCCGCACGCGCCCCGGCTCGAGCGGCACGACCTCGTCGACCGAGCGGGTCAGCGTGTTGCGCAGGCGGAGCGTCATTCTCGCGGTTCGCGCCGCAGTGCCCGGCGGATCATCGGTCAGGCCGCGAGCGGGACGACGAGGAGCAGGATCGGCGTCGCGATGGCCGCTGCGGCGATCGCGGCGATCCGCCCGGCGCGCCGCCCGAAGCCGAACGGGGTGAGCAGCGCCGCCGCCAGGAGCCCGCCGAGCGCCGCCGGCGCTGCGAAGACCCCCGCTACCACGCCGAAGGGGACCGTCACCCCGACGCCGATGAGCAGGAGCCGCTCGTCCATCACGGCCGTCACGGCCGCCAGCAGGTCCGCGCCCACGATCCAGCCGACGATCGCGCCCAGGATGGCGTCGCCCTTCGTGGCCGCCAGGGCAACCGGGTAGGCGACGGCGAGGACTCCGATCGAGAGGACCGGCAGGGCGAGGGCGAGGCCGGCGCCGAGGCCGCCGGGAAGGATGAGCGGTCCCGGCCCGCGGTTCTCCCACCCCAGCGTGAGCACGGTGATCAGGGAGAGGAGGGCGGCGAAGATGCCGGCCTCCAGGCCTCGACGAAGCCACGCGGGGAAGCGGACGCGGCCCATGCGCCGATGGTACGCCGGGCGCGTACGCCGGGCGCGTACGCCGGGCGACGCGCCGGCGGCGAGCGGTCCGCCTACCGCGGCCCCTACCCCGTGTAACGGCGGAAGATCGCCACCGCGTTCTGGCCGCCGAAGCCGAAGCCGTTGACCATCACCGTGTCCACCTTCGCCTTGCGCGCCACGAGCGGCACGTAGTCGAGGTCGCACTCCGGCAGGTCCGGGTTGTCGTGGTTGATCGTGG
>Ga0315284_10015856_pt1 | contig 10708 bp, 9 predicted proteins | sample YL17G09_16_MG_FD_203696 | JGI IMG/M metagenome (GOLD analysis project Ga0315284, IMG submission 203696) | Sediment microbial communities from Yellowstone Lake, YNP, Wyoming, USA - YL17G09_16 | ecosystem: Environmental > Aquatic > Freshwater > Lake > Sediment | place: USA: Wyoming | collected...
CAACGTCAACGAGTCAGTCTCGAACGTTAATTCTGATGATTTCACGCATGTACTTGATTTGGCGGCAAAATACGGTGCAAGGTGGGTAATCTACCACGGATTTATTCCCTACAGCAAAGACGAAGCCAGCCTCAAAGCGTCCCCTTCAGCCCAACAGTACGAGTGGGCATGGAACAAACTCTACGATTTACAATCAACGTACAAAGGCAAACCAGAAATCAACGTTTACTACCCGTCCTTCGCCCGCGTGGCAAAACAGAGAGGAATGACCGATTTTGACAACTGGTTTAACCATTTCTTCCTGGGCAGATGCTTCTTTGGTAAGTTCATGAGCGTAGCTGAAAACGGCGACGTTATCCCCTGCAGCTTCAACGACGTCTACAGGCTTGGAAACGTCAAAACCAAATCGCTCAGGAGCATCTGGGATGAAATGCAGAACAGCGAGTTCTTCTCGAAGGTCAGGGACAAAAGCAACCTTAAAGGCAAATGCGGCGCATGCGAGTACCGAGACATCTGCGGCGGATGCCGAACTGCAGCATTGTTCTTCACAGGCGACATCTTCGAATCCGATCCAAAATGCGCTTACATCCCAAAGGTTTTACGCGAAGAATAGACTCTCTTGTCTTTTGTATCCAAGTCAATCACTAGTTGAATCTATTTATAGAGAGAATACAGATAAACTGCTAAATTGTCCATTATCCCTTTTTGGAGGGGTACGCAGTCTAATTGTTCATTGTTTCTGAGGGGTCGAAATATTCTAAACCTCTCGAATGGGCTATTATTTAGGTTTTGGTTATTCATTTTGGGTTTCCTCATTTCTATAGTAGAAACGAAACGTAGATATAAGCGTTTCCACAATAGAAACTTATTGACTGAAGATGCATAGAATTTTAACTGAAAGAGAACGGGAACTGCTAAAACATTTCTTGGAAAACTCAGAAAAAGGAAAAGGCTTTAGGTTGTTGAAATTTAGAAGCCTTCGAGCTTATCCTAACTTGGCCAAAGACATGGAATTGATCAAGAAGGCGATAAACAATTTTTGAAATAGTCGTTTACGCTTTGTTTTTACATGTTTACGGGTTGGTTGACGGTTGCGCAGCGTTGCCACGTTTGCGCTATACCGTTAACTGTTTGTATTCATAGTTGAACTGTGCGTTGTAGCCCGAATTTGTGGTTTTCACCGCGCTATTAATAGGGGGCGCTTCCTTGTAGTATTCGATGGCGAATGGCACTATTTCGTTGCCGTGTTGATAGAGAAAGTTTCCCTTTCCGAGTGAACGCAACTTTTCCTCATAATCGTTTCTCAACTTGCGCGGGAAATACGAGCGCACTTTAGCCACGTCGTTTTCCTCGGTTGTCCACCCGAAATATCTTTGTTGCGTCGCCTTGAGGGGGTTAGTGTCCGTCATAGCGGGGAACTGCGTGATAAGTCCGTAGCTTAAGTCAAAATTTCTACCCACCGTCACGAAGTCGATCATATCCGCGTATTTGCGTGGGCTGCGGAAGCACCCGCTTGGCAGGTAGGTATGGCACTCTTCAAAGAAAACGAACTCTGGCCATCTGTACTCGCCGCTGACGTGTTGCGTGTATATCTTCTTCACAAAGCTGTTTGTGAATGCGAATCGCTCCAAGAAGCCAAGCCGCGAGATATCGATGGTTGCACTCGTTCGTTTTATTTCCCAATCTTGGGTTATATCGGTTATTTCGATGATCTGCTGCATCGGCGTGTTCGTGTTCCACGCTTTCGAAACGTCTATGACGTAGACGGATATTCCAGCGTTTTTTATGAATTGGGCAATGTGTTTAGCGAGGGTTGTCTTTGTGCAACCACGTGTGCCAGTGATGGTTACGCCACTTGCCATTGCTTCCTTGAAGTTAAAAGGTATCATTAATACACCACATTCATTGGATATTTAGCCTCTGTTCCTTAAATACTTTGTGCAATGAGCCGCTTTTACCGTTTAAACCTATTTTTGAGCTTATTTAACTCTATATTAACAGGGAGCGGTTCAATGCTCAATCTTATTGAGTATATAAAAACCGTATTGAGCGTTTATTATCGTTTTTGTTCGCTATTAGTGAATGTTTATAAAAGCAAGCGAACAGTTTTTGTCGTTGTGCAGCGTTGCCCGCGTTGCGCTTCGCTGTGCTGTGTAACGGACGCGCGTGGGCTTGGCTTGCTAAAAATAGAGTATGCCAAGTTAACAAAAAATTAGGGGAAAGAGTGGGGTGTGGTTATTGGGCTTGATAGGTTTCGATGGTTTTATATTTGCCGTTTATGCGTTTCCCGTTGTTAATGTTGGTTTATTCTCAAGTTCGCTTAAGGTGTAATGTTTCATTGCGTGCCTGTTTGTTAACTTGTGTACGTTGCATATTACCCCGCGGACAAAACCGCTTATCGAAGAGCAACTTGCGTGCCCTGTTTTGCTTAAATGCCGAATTTGCCCTTAGACATGTTAAAAATACAAGGGTTTATAAATGATACAAAACCCATAAAATTTTGCCTAACCTTAATATTACTAATAATAATAATATTGCAAACACCAATAATAGTAAGGTTTTTTAACGTCGCTGCATTATAGGTTTGGCATGGCACCAATAATAAAAAACGTGATTTAAATTGATGAAACAAAAACAAAGTCAAAAATGGCGAATACCACCTATAGGCAATGAGTTTCGCCTACCTACCAAAAATCAAGCAAAAAAGCAAGGCGTGACAACCACAACTTTCGTTGAAAATTTGCTGCAAAAATCGATTGAAAAAAGTTTTAAGCAAAAGGTGGCCGCGTAATGACCTTCACAAGCACAATCATAAGACAAACAATCAGTGAAACTCGACGCCGAATAGAAGGCACCTTCTTAAACACAGATAACGACACGGGTGGGGACATCGACACAACCTTGACCATTGTCGAATTGGTTTTGCTTCAGGTCACAGGTAGTTCAGTTGTAAGTGCACCAGTAGTCAATGAATCCCTACCACTTCAGGGTCGAAACGTCACGATTGTTACGTCAGCCGACGCAGCAGGCATTTGGGTTGCGGAAGGTTACTGAGGGAAATTCTTTGGCGAGACATGTTAAAATTTTAAACCTCAAAACGCACAACAACAATGTTGAAACTGACCCAACAGATACACTCGCAAGAGGCATTTTTGACGCAGTAAACGGCAAAACGGTAATTTCGTTAGCTGTCGCGCCTTTCGGGCAAAATTTAGTCGCAGTTATCGTTTATGATGACGTTGCATGAGGGCGAGCAAAATGACTATTAAACTGATAATTGACCGTTTATCCGCTTACCCGCTTACAACAAAAAATAAAGAATGCATCGAGCTGAAAGCGTATTCTTGCATCGCGTGCATGGACGCTTTCAAGAGGCGGTGTGACACAGGTTTTTCACAATTAGAGGTGCATGAAGACGCTACGCTGATGGATATCGCGACAATTGCTGTTCAAGTTAAAACCGACGGTTTGGCTATAGCTGCAGCTTTAAAGGAAGCGATACGAGCCGAAGGTGCGCAATTTGACAAATGAAAAAGAAATAAAATTCGATGAAACCATTGCTGGAGAAGCTTTCAACCTTGTCAATTTAGTTGCGCCAGCGATCCAAGCGAATGACGGGTTAAGATTGTATTTTTTTTACCATCTTTTGAATCTTAGCGTACTGGATGTAGCCATCGTTGAACGTGCGAAAAACTTGGATGTTGCCGTAAAAAAAGCTGAGTCCGCTGAAAAAGAGAAACGCGAAAGGGAAAATGCAGAAACAAAAATAGAAATGGAAAAACCAGATTCGAAACTGTACATTCTGTTTAACAGACGGGAAAACTTTCCTAACGAACTTCGCGAATACGTAACGAAAACACCAATCGAAGAACTCGAAGATTACCTAACCGAATTAAAAGCAAAGCCAAACCACTATCGCGATTTGTTCCACGACGGCTTTTTTGAAGTCATACAAATACTGAGTCAGCTAATCGCAGAGAAAAAAGTAAAAAACGCAGTGGAAACAGAAACGCAACTTCCAGCAGCCATTAAAAACCAATTCAAAGACCTTGTTGAAACTTTTAAAGACGTTTCTGATCGCGTCAAATCGTTTAAAGCACTAATTTCAGGAAAACCCGAAACGGAGTATTCAACATGATTTATGAGGGCTGCTAACTGAAAAAACGGTTTGCTGTGGAGTTTCAGCTCTTTCCTTTTCTCCACGGCAACCGCCTTAAGGACTTGAAACTTTGCCAAAACCGAATAAACCGATAAGCTGCTTTGGAAGCTACAAACGGCCAGAAAAAACGGGCGTGCGTAAGTGTAACTGTGGACAAATAAGCGAATGCAAATCGGCTCTTCAAAGCAAGATTTTGAATTTAATCGTAATTAGGCGCAAAGGCAAAACGGTTGACATACGAATTGATTTGCACACAATCCCATTCATTTTTACAGCGAAAGCTGTTGAAAAAATAAACATTTTGTTCCAAAATCACGCATTTTTGATTGGTTGTCGCTCTGAAATCTCTGCGCACGTAGCCGAGTTTCGACTGCCTAAGAGTGAAGCCGATGAATTTATCAAAGAATTCACCGATTTACTCTCAGACCTGAGCAACTTGGAACCGCTGCCATAGGTGAAAACGATTGGTAAACGAGTTAAAAACGGACAACCTACTCAAAAACGCGGCTTACTATAACGTCACCTGGCACGTCGGCGTCGTCAAAGGCGCAAGAGTTAACAGCGTTGCCTCAAGCATCGCGGTGTGCGCATACTCAATCGGCGCGGCTTTCCTCGCCGTCTACGACCTGAACGCGCCGTTGAACGGAGAGGCGGCAAAAATCCTAATCGTGAATGATGTGTATGTCGGCGAAGAATGCGAGCGCGCGCATTGTTGTTTTAACCTGAAATGCCTGAAGAACCGCGCGGCAATCGCAGCTTTCGCAGAATACGGAATCAAATCGAAGAAAAAGCTGCAAAGGATACATGCCATACTCGAAGAAATCGTTGCCGACTTAGAACCGAAAATCGAAAAACACGGCGACATCGTTTACTACGAAAAACCCATCGGCACTTTACACAGGATAAGGAAACCGCAGAAACGCCAAAACGTTGGGGTTTGAAATTGTTGAAAGTTTACGATTCAGCCATAGTAAAAATGGGTGAACACGGACTAAGAAACGTTATGAAGTTGGTAAGCGAACCCAAAGAAACCACCACAATCAAGAACACGGGTGGGTTAATCGAGAAGTATGGCATTTACGAGTTAACAAAGCCGAACTACGAAAAACCCTGTTTCGCCATGAAGATGAAAGGAAAACCGATTTGCTTCGTAAAAGAAGTGAAAAACCCAAACCAAAACCTGATTGTTCACCCCGTAGAAAAAGTGCCGTGGGAACTGCCAACGGAACCGCAACCATACGAAAACGTCGAAACGTTGTGGAATGAAGTTAAACAGTGCATTCACGACCATGTAGATTTGCCTGAACCCGAAGCCTACGACGTGTTGACGGCGTGGGTGTTCGCGTCGTGGCAACTGGAAAAGTGGACAATCGCACCTTACCTCTTCATGTTCGGCACTTTTGCAACTGGAAAAACGCGAGCGTTAGAAGTGTTGTCTAAGTTGTGCTCACGCGGATGGTTAGCGTTGTACATGACGCCCGCGAGCCTTTACCGACCAATCGAATCTTGGAAGCCAACCCTCTTCCTCGATGAAAGCGAGATTTACGGCGACAAACACGAAATCTTGGGTTTGCTAAACGGCAGTTACCGACGCGGGCAATACGTGGCAAGGCAAAGGGAAACAGATGGTGATTACGAAACCGTATTTTTCGATTGCTTCAGCTTCAAGGCTATAGCTGGAACAAAAGAGTTAGCTAAAACCCTTCAATCCCGATGCATAATCTTCCGCACGAGCCACGCGACGCGCAAGATAAAGTTCTTCATAGATGAACAACGATGCACCACACTGAGAAACAAGTTGCTCATGTGGCGATTTGACACCATGCTTGAGGGTACTGAGGGTACAGAGGCATTTTCAGAAAGGGCTGACCAGTTGGTTGAACAGATAGGCTACCAACGTGAAGTGGAACTGTTCTATCCCCTAATCTCAGTTGCACCTAACAAAGAGATAGAGCAAAAGCTAATCAAGTATGCAAAAACAAGTGCAACGCAAAAGTTTGAAGAGTTATCGTTAACAAGTGAAGCAACGTGCCTAAGTGCTATACTGCAAGCGAAAGAACGGGGGTTTATGCACGATGGACGGTTGCTCATACAGGATATAACTAACATAGTAAACGAAAACATATCTATAGAAGAACGCTGGCGAGAAAGGTACACTTCAAGCCTTTGCACGCGGTTAGGCTTCCAAAGAAGCAGGGGAAGTAAGGGGAAGGCAGTTATTCTATGGAGTAATCCGTTGGTTGAAAGGTTAAAGAAAGACCTACGTTACGCGCTATGTTTCTCTCAAGCCCTTTCAGAAACCCCCTCTGAACGCTCAGTACCCTCACCGCCACCATCTTCCGATTGGCTAAAACATTCTAAGGAAGTTCAAACTTGAGAGCCGTTAACATCACGCAAGCAATGCTGAATTCTTACAGCAAAAAGCACAGTGGGCAACCACTAAAGTGTTTTCGTTGTAAACGCGGGGTGGTCTTAGATGAACCGTGCAGCCCTGAAGATATCTCGCTTGACGGTTTAGATAACCCTAATTATGGTTGGCTGCAAGGTGTTTTTGAAACAGATAATGATTTGTGGGGTTTGCCGCTGCGTGGTCGTAACAATTTTTACGCAACGGGTAAGATTACAGGTTTCTATCACAGTTTCGATTTGGCTGCAGCTAAAGCTAAGGTTCTTTGCGTTAGTCATGCGTTTAAACCCGTTTTTAAATCGACTCCGCTTCACGATAAATTTGTTAAGTCAACTTTAGACCGCGTTGACGGGCGGTTGCAAGGCACAGAAAAAATGTATGCGAAAGCTGTCTTAAACAGTTTAAGCGGTAAACTGGGCCAAAGCCATCCTATCGCGCGAACATCAAATTTCTTTGCGTACTCAACGGTTTTAGCTCATTCTCACTATGTCGTTAGTAGCTTATTCGACAGGTGCCAAACCGAGGTTTTAGCGATGGACACCGATTCAATCTTTTCATTTAACGATATGAGTAAAAAGTGGTTTGAGTTGAACGAAGGCGAATACGCTATACCAATAATTATGGATGTTAAAGGATATGGCGACTTATCGTTTTTCCGTTCAAAAAATTACCTAATGAAAACCGCGAATGATTGGGTTATCGGTCGGCATGGCTGGCAATATTGGTATGAAGATTTTCTCAAGATGTTCGACGGTTCATTAACCGAATTAACCACGCGGCAAGACATCAAACATACTCTTTTAACCCGTGTGACTGAAGCTAAAAAGCTGGCTAAAGGCAGATGGAGAACTAAACCAGTCACGTTTGACCTTGAAAAAATCAAGCGGTTGCTGAAAGCTGACGTTAAACGGGAACGTGCCAATTATGACTCTTACGGCTTAGTTATGGAGAAACGTTCACAATCAAGCAAGGCTTGGCATTATGAAGCTTTACTGAGTCAATCTGAAAACTTGTTGGGGTATCCACGTTTAGCGGGTTTTTAACATGGTTATAATAACAACAGTTTACGAAAGTGAAAAAAACATGGAAAATAAAAATGAAATAGAACAACGGCAATCAACTTGAATTGCCGTCATGAAATAAGCCCAAAGTGAACCGAAATCGCTGAAACCGACATGTAAACAGCCCTTTTACACTTGTCATATATTTGGACTTAGTCCAGATACGGGTGTTGTACCCTTTGTGCGGGGGTTGCCATCGTTGCCCTCGATGCGCTTCGTTTTTGAAATATGCCAAACGTTACGCCACGATTGGCAAAATGGGCTTACGTTGGGCTTATAACTGTAAGTTATACTACGAGGATACTGCCAAGGGCGGTCAAAATAAAAAAAAATAACGGGGGGTGCCTTCCCGTTCTAATCGACCGTCGAGATATTAAGGGGAAGTGCTTTTATGGAAATAGCAAAAGTTCGAGATTTTTTTTGACGGGGGGGTATCTGTGGCCGTGCTTGGGGATCATTCAACATATTACACGTTTTACGGAGAGGGGGGGGTGGCATATCCGAAACCGTTCAATAATGTTTTGTTTGCGGTTTAGTTCTCTGTTTGCGTTTTGTTTTGGTTAAATCGTTTGCATATCGGTTGTTTCGTTTCGAAGTGTATTTCTGATTTTTTGCTGCTAATTTTTCTCACGGAAACCAAAAAGGGAAACGTTGATTTGTGGCTTATTAGTTGAAAGGAACCTGAATTAACCATATTACTTGCGTCATATTTGCTTGGATACGTGGTTCATCGTGACCCCATAAAGGTACCTACGATAATCTCCATGCGAAGCAAAAGGTCTAACCCTTCGAAGTTGTACGGCTTTTTACCAATTTGGAATTTGGAATCGGTACACGAAACGATTAATTCCCGTCTGCCAACCTACCTACCTACCTACCTGCCAACCACATGCAAATATAACAGTGTTATAGGCTTTTAAGAAAAAGAGAGAGACCGCGAATGGCGACGTCATGAACGGTTATAGAAAAAGAGAGGTGAATTGTTAGAGTTTCTCTTTAGGAAATTGGCGGATTAAACACCAACAGTTTAACTTTTTCTGGCAAAAATTGATAATCGCAGTCCTCCAAGTATCCCGAATCAAGGAACAGCGCTGTCACAGCTCTTTTGTGCGTTTGTTTTCTGGCCCTGAAGCAAAGTTTGCACGGCTCATATCCACCGCGCCCTATCCCGCGTATATACCGTTTATGCGCATCCATTTTATATATAAATTCATCCATCGAATAGTTGATTATGCAGCACGGTGGATATTTGCTTCGTAATCCCGCCACTATATTCCATACCAGATGTTTTAAGCAGCCAATTGAGTAATGTGTTCTTCGTTGAGGCATCCAAATCACCGTTCCTGCTTGTTCTTCGACCCGTAAATCTTCATAACATTCTGTATGCCGTCTTCCATCCCTTCTATAGTTTGAACCATTTTCAAACTATCCTCGATTGCCTTAAACTTTTCTTCTGTCATACCATGCAAGTTTTTAGCGGTTTCAAGCATTGCCTTCTTTATCACATCTGTTGGTATCGCTGATTCCAAAATTTTGTGCAAGGCTTTATTTTCTACAATGAGTCGTTCTTGGCTGCTTTCAAGTTGTTGAAGCTTAGTGTTAAACTCCTCAAGTTTTCTGCTTTGGTTGCCATATCCGTTAACGGTTAAGTTTTTGAAAGCATCTTGATAAAGCGTTTTTATTGTGTCCTCAGCTATACCATATTCTTTCCTTGCACCTTGCCTTTGGTGTCCGACCATTGCATCTTTAATTTCTTGTGCGATTTTGGCTTTTTCACATGCGTTCATGAATGAATCTCTGAGGTGTTTAGTCATCCACTCTTTAGCTTTGCCGTTGAATGCTCTCCGCACAATCTCTTTCATCGCGTCGTTTATTCCGCGAACGCCTAACTGTTCGCCTCTGAAACTAATGAATAAGTAACCCTCTTTTGGGAAACCTCTGCTCTGTAGCATAATGCGGATTTCTTCCAATGCTTCTCTGCTTATGCATGTTTGTTGTAGAATGTTGGTTTTTTCTCTAAGTCGTTTATGATACAAATCCTCTGCTAAGGGTATTTGCCAGTTGCCGTTTTTATCGTAGAATGGGAAATCCTCTATACACATATTCCCAACGTCAACCTCTGAGAATCCAGATTGATAGAGCACTAACAGAATTGATCTGTCTCTGCTCTCCTTAGCCATGCGGTATAAAACTCTGACATCTTCGTTGGAGGGTATCCACTCTGTAGGTACACGGTCTTCCCTGTTTTTCGGAGTTACCTTGCTGTCGTTATGATTTAGAATCAGCTTCACGTTATTGTTAGCGAAGAAACTCTGCACAGTTCTCAAATAGCTTTTAACCGTGTTTTTCTTTAGCGCTGCATTCTCTAAAATGTGCTTGTATTCAACGTATTTGTCTTCGAAGAATCTCCTTTTCATCTGGTCGGTTGTGGCTAATTGCTCAAGTCTCTGTTGCACTATGTCTTTAGGTTCCATCTTGATGAATTCCAGAAACTTGGGGAATTCCCATGTGTAGTTTTTGATTGTGCGTTCATTGCCTATTTTAGTGAACCAATGTTTAACCGTTGCATCTTTTTTCCATGTTTCGTTAGTCATTTATTCTCACTATCCTATTGTTTTATCTGCTTAAAGGGGTTTACGGTTAGACCGCATGAATCCCTGATAAATCGAAGGGATAAGACACCAATCGAGGGGGTAAACAATCCAACTGTAGTGTCTTTATAGAGGGGGTAGGTCTCCGTGAGCACAACAGTTCTCGCTATTTTTTGAAGCTTACAGCGGCATAGCCGACTACGCTGGATGTGTCGCCAGTTATGTCTCCGCTGGTTTTGTGGCTTAGGAGTTCTGCTTTTTCGGCACCTAAACCTTTAGCGAACGTTATCAAGGCTGCTATGGGTGCGTAGCCGCATGCGCTCACATTCTGCGCTTCCAGAATCGAATAGAACTGTTTCGCGCCTAACGTTTCCACGGCTTTCAGGGCAGCCAAGTCTTTCCTGTTCACGCTTGCTTGCGGCTCGTAATGCGTAAAGTCCGAAGAAGCAATCACCACCGCGTTCCTGTCTGATAGCGATTCAACCAAGGC
>Ga0315284_10015857_pt1 | contig 10707 bp, 6 predicted proteins | sample YL17G09_16_MG_FD_203696 | JGI IMG/M metagenome (GOLD analysis project Ga0315284, IMG submission 203696) | Sediment microbial communities from Yellowstone Lake, YNP, Wyoming, USA - YL17G09_16 | ecosystem: Environmental > Aquatic > Freshwater > Lake > Sediment | place: USA: Wyoming | collected...
CTTCATGTACAGCTACTGCATCAGCTTCATGTACAGCTACTGCATCAGCTTCATGAACAGCTACAGGTTCAGCATTTACTGCATCTGCTTGGTGAGCCAGACCGTCTTCAATGTTAGACATTTACTTTCAACAGCTTCAGCTTATCGAATGATGTTATTGATGTTATGACCATAGTACGTTCTGTGAGTTCGATGATCAATTTTTTATGTAGGGTGCCTCGTCTGCATAGCATTTTACAATGATGGTGGCCGGCTGTGATCATCGTAAAATATTTGTGCCGGCCTCGACCAGTCACAACTGTAACCCTCGGGATTTTTGTGGGTCATGCTCGACCAGTCACAGCTGTAACCCTCATAAAAATATTTGTGCTAACCTCGACATGTCTCAGCTGTAATCCTCATGATTTCCGTAGATTGTGTACAACCAGTTTCAGCTGTAACCCTCATGATTTGTGTACAACCAGTTCCAGCTGTAACCCTCATGATTTATGCTCAACCAGCTTCAGCTGTAACCCTCATAATTTCTGTTCGACCAGCTTCAGCTGTAACCCTCATAAAATATTTGTGCTGACCTCGAACTGTCTCAGCTGTAATCCTCATAATTTTTGTAGATCATGCTCAACCAGTTCCAGCTGTGACCCTCGTAATTTGTGCTCGACCAGTCTCAGCTGTAACCCTCATGATTTCTGTCTAGTCATGCTCGACCAGTTACAGCTGTAATCCTCATGATTTCTGTCTAGTCATGCTCGACCAGTTACAGCTGTAATCCTCATGATTTCTGTAGATCATGCTCGACCAGTTACAGCTGTGACCATCATAAAATACTTGGACTGACCTCGACCAGTCACAGCTGTAACCCTCATGATTTCTGTTTAGTTATGCTCGACCAGCTTCAGCTGTAACCATCATAAAATATTTGTGCTGACTTCGATCAGTTACAGCTGTAACCCTCATGATTTGTGCTCGACCAGCTTCAGCTGTGACCATCAGAGTTTGTGCTCAACAAGTTTCAGCCGTGACCATCATAAAATACTTGGACTGACCTCGATCAGTTACAGCTGCAACCCTCATAAAATATTTGTGCTGACCTCGATCAGTTACAGCTACAACCCTCGTAATTTGTGCTCGACCAGTCTCAGCTGTAATCCTCATGATTTCTGTATAGTTATGCTCGACCAGTCTCAGCTGTAATCCTCATGATTTCTGTATAATCATGCTCAACCAGTTTCAGCTGTAATCCTCATGATTTCTGTATAATCATGCTCAACCAGTTTCAGCTGTAACCCTCATGATTTCTGTGTAATCATGCTCGACCAGTTTCAGCTGTAACCCTCATAATTTCTGTTCAACCAGTTTCAGCTGTAACCCTCATAATTTCTGTATAGTTATGCTCGACCAGTCTCAGCTGTAATCCTCATGATTTCTGTGTAACCAGTTTCAGCTGTAACCCTCATGATTTCTGTGTAATCATGCTCGACCAGTTTCAGCTGTAACCCTCATAATTTCTGTGTAATCATGCTCGACCAGTTTCAGCTGTAACCCTCATAATTTCTGTGTAATCATGTTCGACCAGTTTCAGCTGTAACCCTCATAATTTCTGTGTAATCATGCTCGACCAGTTTCAGCTGTAACCCTCATAATTTCTGTTCAACCAGTTTCAGCTGTAACCCTCATAATTTCTGTTCAACCAGTTTCAGCTGTAACCCTCATGATTTCTGTGTAATCATGCTCAACCAGTTTCAGCTGTAACCCTCATGATTTCTGTTCAACAAGTTTCAGCTGTAACCCTCATGATTTCTGTTCAACAAGTTTCAGCTGTAACCCTCATGATTTCTGTATAATCATGCTCGACCAGTTTCAGCTGTAACCCTCATAATTTCTGTTCAACCAGTTTCAGTTGTAACCCTCATGATTTCTGTAGATCATGCTCAACCGGTTATATCATCAATCCTCATGAAATCATACACCCATATCCCACCATCCCACTACCCCCATAGCCCGCCCTGCTCTATCCACCCCAAAAAAGTTGATAGGGAAAAATTGAAATTAAAACAGTTTAAAAACAGAGCCATAACACCCTTCAGTTATACATCTACCCCGATCTTATGCCAAAGCCTGTCAAGTCTACTTCTAAGACTGAAGAGAATGCTGTCAATGCTTCAAATACGACTGCAACCGCGACCGACGTAGCTCCTCAAGGAGAGGATGAAGTGAACATGATCAATTTCAATACGTTTAACATCAAACGTCTTTACTTGAAGCCGAAGCCGTTCAGGCCGGACGACACGCAGCTGTTGTGTTATCCGAAGTACCAGTACAAGGGTGACCCTAAGGACGACTATGAGGAGATTCTGAAGAACTCAGATTCACCGATCGTTGTGACGGAAAACATTGAGATCAACAGAGGCGGTATCCCAAAGTTCAACCAAAAGTACCACGCTAATCCAGACGCCCCAACACGAGCATACTTCTACATCGCGAAGGACGCTACATGCCCCGGATCTGTTCAACTCTTCGATATGATTCAGAAGATCGATGACATCTACGATGAGAAGATCAACAAAGAGGGAAACAAATCCGGTGCAGCTTCTTTCATCGTCAAGAACAAGAAGACGAACAAAGAGGAGGTTCGCCCTTTCAAGGGTATCACCTACAAGCGTATGATCACGATGACCAAGAAGCCTCAGAGCATGCTTGACGATGATGATGAAGATGAGACCAAGAAGGAGTTCATTCCTTACGAGAGGGTGAAAGTCAAGTTCTCAACCAAATGGGACGAGAATCTTGGGCCAAACGACCCTAAGGAGATCGATACGACTCTCTTCATCCCGGGCAACGACGAGCCGCTTGAAGCAACAAAGATCTCAGACTTCGACAAGTACTTCACTTGGAAATCAACTTGCAAGTTCGCTCTAATGATCAACAAGTTTTGGATCAAAAAGGATGAGGGCCGTGAATGCAGCTTCGGCATCAAATGCGTGCAGCTAGCTGTGACACAGGAGAGGCCGGACATGCCTAAGAAGAACGCCGTCTCTCAACTCTCAAAGAATCTCTTCACCGGACGATCGATCTCTAAGACTGATACCAAGACCGATACCAAGACCGATACTAAGAAAGATTCCAAGACTGCCACTACCTCTACCAAGGATACCAAGACCACAAAGGACACCAAGAACAAGAAGGAGGTCAAGGAGGTCAAGGAAACCAAAGCTGAATCCGAGGAGGAGGCTGAAGAAGAGGAAGAAGAAGATGCTGAAGAAGAAGATGCTGAAGAAGAAGAGGCTGAGGTAGAAGCGGAAGCAGAAGCAGAAGAATCTGATGATGAGGTTGAGGCCGAGGAGTCTGATCCGGAACCGGAACCTGAGCCCGAACCAGAACCAGAACCAGCTAAGAGCAAGAAGGCCGGATCGAGTGTCAAGGCCAAGCCAACTTCATCGAAAGGCAAGTCTACCGCGCCTTCTAAGAAGAAGTGAAATATTCAGATGATGATTTAGTTTTTTATCCGTGATTGACATCGAGTTCAATCGTATCGCTATTACGTTTCGTTTTGTATAAATCTCTTAGGCGCCTAGAATATAACCGTAACGATGAAAGTTATAAAGGCCGAAAATATTAATCATCGGATACAGATCGTATCGGATCCCGAGCCGTCTTATGATGGTACGCGTATCAAGATAAATGTATGGCGGGCCGAAAATCAAACCGAAGGTCAGACTGAAGTACAGACTGAAGTACAGACTGAAGTACAGACTGAAGTACAGACCAAAGAACAGATTCTCATCCAGATCACGGATATAAAGATCGTAGGCATAACGGATCAGTATATCCGGTTCGAAATAGGCCCGCATATAACTCAAAACATACGAGTTCTAGAGGATGTTGTATTGTCTATCTTTGAATCCCATATGATAGGATGCGGGATCCGGGGTGATTTTACGTTCGGGCCTATTGTTGATGAAACAACGGATGAGAATACGGGCGGTACGTACCACTCTATCACAGCGGATACGGTGTACGAAGACAGATCTACCGTGTTTTTGGGATGCCATACTAACAAATCTGACAAATCTGACAAATCTAACAAGACACGTATTAGTCTAGCCGATCTACGGCCCGGTAGTACGTGTTCGATCATATTAGAGCTGTTTGGTGTAATACTAGATACAGAAAAGTCTAACATCTGTCTAGATCTGAGGCTGCGGATTATTAAGATGAATATGGATACGATCAAACATACAGACGTATCGGCCAAGCTATCGGCCCTAGTGAACGAAGCTAAGCAAGCTAAACATGCCCAAGATCTGCTAGAACCGGAACCAGTAGAGGATCTAGATAACAGACCGATCATACAAATCGTGCAAAACGATACGCCGAATTTGAATTATAAGCCAGAAGATCTAGATGTAGATCAATCTACGTCTTCCGATGTCGAGTATGATGCGTCTTACATCATAGAGTCTATATTAAACAACGGTGTTGAATTCAGTACGTCGTCAGATGATTCAGATGATTCAACTGATTCAGCCTATTCAAATAATTCAAATAATACAGACAACCCGTCGTATGCCGTATCAGACGAGTTAGACGGATCGATGATTGAGGATCTAGATGCAGAAGATCTAGATGCAGAAGATCTAGACGCTGAAAAAAAATCATCCGAATCGCGATCGGAACAGGATTCACAAGAATCCGATATAGTAGACGAGTCAGATACAAATATAGAATCGGACGCAGAGTACGTTCTGACGGATTAGACTTAGATTAAACTCATCCGATTTTAATAACGAGCTTCGGGCTTGCGATAGTATCCGGTTTTTTGGTTTTGAGTTTGATATTTTTTTGATCCTTGACCTCTTCGATTTTGGCCTGTATTTCTTTTTCCTTTTTATCTTTCTTGATCTTCTTGATCTCTTTCTTTTTCTTTTCAGACTTCCGCATCGTGTCTTTGAGTTTCGGAAGGTGAGATATGATATAATCCATCAGATCGTATTCGAACAGCCATTGAAAGAACTGAAGCTGACACAGGGTCGTCGTAACGGTTTTGGTCTTGTCGGACGGATCGTAGTTCCAGTCGAACGCCAGCCCTCTCCTAAAAGGATCGAACCCCTTTTTGCCGTAGTTGTTCAGCCTCTTGCCGTACGTGATCTTCGGATCGAACAGCTCTCTTTCACCGTTTTCATTCGCCCTGTACCGGCTATCCATAATATCCAGATGTTTCGTGCAGAACCAGTTTATCGTTCGTAGCGATATCTCATAGTTCTTATTAATAATATCCACCATCATCTGTACATTAGCCTTCGAACATCGTGTCGGATCTCTGAAGAAACGCCGAACCTTCGCATATCGGGCCCTATCCATCGCAGACTGTATGGCATCCTTTATCGGTACGGTCGTCTTGTCTTTTTTCTTCTTATCCGAACTGTCTGTCTCCGAATCCGTGTTATTCGATTCATCAGAATTGTTTGAATCATCTGAATCGTTTGAATCGTTTGAATCGCGCGAATTATGCGAATTATTCGAATCCTTAGAATCGTAAGATCCGTTCGATACAGAACCATCTGATCCGTCTGAACCATTCGATCCATCTAATCCATCTAATCCATCTGAACCAGTCTTGGTCGCCGTTTTATTTCCAGTCTTATTATTGTCAGACCGCCGGTGCCGAGTGTATTTGACGATTTTTACATCGCTAACATCCTTAGGATCATTAGCATCCTTTGCATCCTTAACATCATCGCCCGTCTTATCGACCCGGCTTTGTGTTTGGCCTTGACTTTGGCTACCTTTGGGATCTACATTAGACACCTTGTCTGTCTTAATATTCTTGACATAAGACGTCATAGGCGAATTCAAAAAAGACGCGATAGAGTTATCGAGGTTTGATGTCTTGTCTTTCGGCCGGCGGCTTCGACCGTATTTCTGATCGCGGCGGTCTAACCTATCGACCTTATCAGACTTATCAGACTTATCAAACTTATCGGCCTCAATAATATCATGCTTCGCCTTGTCTGTCTTGGATTTAGGGCCATGTGCATCGAGCTGACTCTGTATCTGACTCTGACCAGCATCGATCATCGTATTCGGATTCGGATTAGAATTAGAATATACGACGTTCGGCTTCTTGGCCCTGTTATCTCTTTTATTATCGATTATACTAATCGTGTCTGTAGTATTTGTATTTGGATTCCGGCGTTTCTTATCGATTTGCCGATCTATCTGACCGATTTGACTCAACGGTACTTTAATGGGCGCCATATCTATAAGTTCCGAACCGGATCCAGAATTCTTTTCAGACTTATTAGACTTATTAGACTTATCAGACATAGACAGGTCTCCTATACTAGACTTAGATAAACTAAAATCGGTCACAGAATCGGAATCTGATCCCGTATCACTATAAACCGCCCTAGTTTTAGTCTTCGTTTTCATATTAGATCTGTATCTGACGCTCATCAATCTATAAAAAACATCCACAAGTGCGTTTAAGTGTTTTGAACGCGCTCTAGCAAGTAAAGTGAATCGTACGCTGTTATACTTTGTTATACGCTACGTCTATCAGATGATCGACTAGTGTTCCCAGCTTATCTGTACCTGTCTTACTTTCTTGTATATTTTGATCGTCTACATTTTCTATACGATCGGCCCGAAATCCACCGTGACATATTTTTGAATACGCTATAGATGGATCATCAGTATGTACATTATGATCATTGTGATTACCATGATTACCATGATTACCATGATTACCATAATCCCGGCTACACATCACATATATTCGATCATCGATCCGAATGCCCTTATTCAGTACATCGAGAGGCGCCGGATTGAGTAGTACGATAGACGTGATAGGTGTGATAGACGTAATGGACATAGCAGTAGATCTACGTTTGGCTATCCGCATCTTAGAATACAGCTGTTTGTTCTTGCCTTCGTAGTCTGTTCTATCGAAAGCCTTGACCAGTACATTAGACATCGAACCGTACGCTATGATCATCGTATCCGATATTTCGAGCGTAATAGATTTAGCGTAGAACTCTTGTTGTACTGTGCGGACCTCTTCCGCCATAAGCTGTAGCAGCCCGTTATACGGATCCCGTAACATTTTCGAGCTCTCTATGTTTCGCCTGATTGTCAAAACCAAAAAGCCTCTATTTTTTAGAGCGGCCGTTAGAGTACTGAATCTATTTCTGTACGGCGGGCAGTAGTTATCCGCGTTAGTTGTGCTAGAATCATAGATCAGTACGATCAGCTTAATAGACGCCGTCAGCTGTTGCTGTTGATTATTTAGGAACCCGATAGACGGGGGGATATCCCGAAAAATTGAATAGGTGTTCCCCATGAAAAATTGATAATATTACGCGTAGAAGACGTTATACCCTTGATTTATATAATAATAACAGCCCAGCCCAGACATGCCTAATACGATACAATTCGAAAAGGTTGAGACGGTTGCAGTTGGAATGGCAGATGCCAAAGCAGATGCCAAAATTACTACTGTAACTGCCGTAACTACCGTAACCGGACCCGTAGAGGATGATCCGACGGAGTGCTATCTGATTTACGACATGCAGTGTGTTACACACAGCTACCATAACCCGAATACGAAGGACATTACGCCTGACACTCTATTTAGAGTTGTGCTAGAGAAGCCCGGTACGTCATACTTGAGCGGAAGACAAGCGTACTACAGACACTGTGAGTTGTACAAGGATACGAGCTACGCCATTTTAGAAGATCCACACGACGAGCAGAACATTATAACGCTACACCTGTTCGAGTATTTGAACGAATCGAACATGAAGTGTGTTGTGACGCTTGTGTCTTTCGACATCCCGAAGATCGAGAGCTACTATATCGCGCATTCTACTGTGCCGAACATGGAGTTCATCAAAAAGACGTGCATATACCATATCTCTTACAGGAATTCGACAAGTACGTTCAGTACGAGCCCCCAGACTCTAGTAGATGACGTAGTCAAGAAGGTGATCGAGCCGAACAAGGATATCATGGGCCCGATTATCCAGCATCCGTCTTTCATTTCGGAAACAACGCCTCTCAAGGACTATCAGAGGCGCGCGATCCATTGGATGGTTAAACGAGAAAAGGAGATGGCGCGAATCTACTACGGTACGAATTACAAGTACGAGATCAAGATCGGACCTCTCATCTTTGACCCGATTTCCAAGAAGCTAGTGATGCAGAATTCTAGGCCGAGCATCTTGTTCAGGGGTGGAGCTCTGATCGACGAAGTTGGATTGGGTAAGACGATCCAGAGTCTGACGGTCAGCCTACTGAATCCTTTGCCGGCTAACAAGTTTAGTTACGTCTACACAGATTCGGCGGGCGAACGGCGTATCAAGTCTAGGGCGACCCTAGTCTTATCGCCGAACCAGCTAGCCCCTCAGTGGGAGCGTGAGATCAAGAAGATGATTACTAAGAAGGATCTGAAAGTCATAAAACTACTGACGAAGAATCACTACGATGCGCTGACGTATTTGGACGTGTTGAACGCGGACTTTATCTTCATGTCTTACAACTTCGTTTCGAACGAGTGCTTTACGCGGATCTACGTTGAGCGGAAGATTACGAAGAGCAAATCGTACAGCAAATCTGACATGTGGTCTCAGCAGATCGTTGCGAATATGTTTGCTGATATCCGGAAGGAGTTGGTAGCGGACGCCGGTTTCCTAGTCAAGAAGAATGTTATGTTCCCGTGCATAGACTTCCATCGGATCATCATCGATGAGATACACGAGCCGTACACCGTCAAGAAGTACGAAGCCGTGTCTAATATCATCCCGCTATTGAATTCTACGTACAAGTGGGGTGTGACAGGCACGCCGTTCGACAAGGGTACAAAGTGCTTCAACAAGATGCTAGACTTTGTGACGGACCAGAAGAACGATTTGGGCGATTCGATCGTGCAGATCAAAGAGGTTCACGACCATATGCTGAATAACTTCTTCACGCGTAACACGAAAAAATCGACAGAGGATGAGAATAAGCTACCCCCTCTTGTTGAAAGGATCGTATGGTTACGGTTCACCAAAACAGAGCGCATGATGTACAACGCGTACAAGACGGACCCGAATATCTCTAAAGACTCTATCATCATCCGTCAGATCTGTTGCCATCCTAGGATCGCCGAAGAGATCAAAGGCATTCTGAGCAGCTGTAAGACGTTAGAGGACATAGAGCAGACGATGGTTAAACACTATCGCGATCAGTACGAGTTGACTTTGGACGCTACGAACAAGGCGGACAAGTCTATCAAAAAGACGGAACGCCGTATCCTCATCGCGAAATGGAAGCAGATCCGCAAGTTCTTGCGCAAAGAAGGATACAACGTTACTATCGTACTGCCGAAATTTGAATTCGAAGCTGAGAACGGTATGAATTTGGACGAAGAAGACGATGATGATTCATCCGACGATGATAATGGTATCCCTTTTACGTTGAGCGATGATACTCTAGAAGACGCGCTGAACGTTGTGGGCCAAGATGTTCGGCGGAACCCTCTTGCGACTGTCAAAGCGTACAAAGAGACTTTGGACCAGCAGAAAGAGAGATTCGATGAGCTTGATAAGATCTGCAAAGGTAAGCTCAGCTCGTACAAGTTCTTCAACAACATGCTTGGCAAAATCAAGAAGGCGACCGACAAGTCAAAGAAAAAGTATGAGAAGGCTAAGAAGCAGGATAAGAAGGACGTCAAGGGTGGTGATGCTAAAGACGCTAAATCAAACGATTCGGATCTAGATTCTGATTTAGATTCTGATCTAGATTCCAGTCTAGACTCAGATCTTGATTCCGACCTAGATTCCAGCTTGGATTTGGATTCCGATCTAGACTCTGATGAAGAGGGAGACCGTTGTATGGTATGCCTGTCTGAGATCTCAGGCGACGACGTTGGTGTGACGAAGTGCGGCCATCTGTACTGTTACGAGTGTATCAAGAATACCGTGAACTCTATCAACAAGTGCCCGGCCTGTATGACGCAGCTCAGTTTGAAGACAGACGGCGATGTTCAGCTGATCTCTTTCGAGAAGCCGGTGTTCGATGCGAATAATTCGGAGCTGCTTCGTAACAAGCTAGAGCTGATCAATAAGGTTGGTACGAAGCTCACGAACCTCATCTACTACCTGAAGTCTATTACAGATAAAGTGATCATCTTCTCACAGTGGGACTCTCTGCTCACGAAGGTAGGTGAAGTGCTGTCTGAGTACGGTATCCGTAACGTATTTTGTAAAGGCAGTGTGTGGGCGCGAGACAAGGCGATCCGCGACTTCAGCGACGACAGTATGAACACCCAGGTCATCATGCTGTCTTCTCAATCCGCCGCATCCGGTACGAATCTGACGAAGGCGACCAAAGTCATCCTGTTGGATCCGATTTCCGGAGACTACGAGTACCGCCGGAACATGGAGTGGCAAGCAGTTGGACGAGCATACAGAATGGGCCAGACTAAAACTGTTGAGATCGTACGGTTCATCATCAAAGACACCATCGAAGAGGACATCTACGGTGAGAACAAAAAACAGGACGCCGCGCAAAAGACCCAGCATAACATATCCGAGACAACTGATGAAACGATTACGATCTCTGACGACAAGCTTGTATCGCTGAGCAAGGCGGCGGCCGAAGCAGCTGAACGTAAAAAGATCAAAGACGAAGAGCGGATGGCCAAGCAGAAGGAGAGGCAAGCCAAGC
>Ga0315284_10015858_pt1 | contig 10707 bp, 7 predicted proteins | sample YL17G09_16_MG_FD_203696 | JGI IMG/M metagenome (GOLD analysis project Ga0315284, IMG submission 203696) | Sediment microbial communities from Yellowstone Lake, YNP, Wyoming, USA - YL17G09_16 | ecosystem: Environmental > Aquatic > Freshwater > Lake > Sediment | place: USA: Wyoming | collected...
GTTTGTACATCTGCTTTCTCTACCATTTCTTCGGGAGAAAGATTAGCTGCGCCTAAAGCGTATTTTCCTTTGCGGGTTTTAATATTTAAACCGTATTTAGCTTGCATCATCTGAAGCTTGGGATCTGTAGCTTTATTTCCGTATTTCTTATAAGCTTCTTTTTGAGCCTCTATACGTTTATTGTCTTCGGAAATATCGTTGTTCTTAATTAGACTTGAAGCAACTCCTCCTACTAAACCTATACCCGCTCCTATTGCCGCTCCTTGAGGGCCGAAGTTTGCTCCTATTTGTCCGCCTGTCGCAGCTCCAGATATACCAGCCCCTGCAACATCCCAAGCATTACCTACAGGAGTAGGGGCAGGAAATTGTACGCCTGTGGCATACTTCTTAGCGTGTAGAACTCTTTTCTGTTCTTGCTTGTATCGGAATTTAGTGTGTTTGCTCATATCTATTTAGGGTTAGCTCTGAATAGAGCTGCTATAAAATTAAGAAGAAACTTGTAGTTATTCACGTTATTATAAACAAATCTTGTAATAATATGATCTCCTTTCATTCTAGATTTATACAGGGCTGCTTGGTTTAAGTTTCCTGCTTGTGTTATATCTATTGCATCATTGATTACAGCGTTACCTGGAATAGCTACTTGATACTTATTCTTAACTCTTCTTACTGCTCTTTGAGAAGCCGTAAGAACAGGAGCCAGAGCTTGAGTAGGAATCAAGGTTATGGTACCCGTGTTTCTAACTGAAGCTTGAACCTGCATAGTATTAAAGGTATCAAGATGCACTAAGGCATTAGCCGCAACATCTTTAGATTGACTATGAATAATGAAGTTATCGAATGTTTTCTCTATTGCCGGAGCTTTATTAAAGATTACATCAATGTAAGATTGAAAGGTTGTTCCAAAGAACTGACCAAAGTTTCCTACATTGTGTTCATTAAATGTAACTGTATTAGCATTGTTCATTGAGAACATTCTATTATTCAACGCTATATACTGATGAGGTAAATAAGAATGTTCACATACCCAAGATTTAGTAATCATTGAATAAGAGTAAGTAAAGGAAACACCACTACTTACTTTCTTAGTGATTACAATTCTCTTTAAATCAAAATCGTAAACACCACAGAAACCATTTCCTGTATAAGGATTATCGCTAAATACACTACCATTCACTAAACCAGAAGCCATAGTATTGTTAAAGTACTGTTGCATTCCTTCAATGGAGATTTCTGTGAGCGAATCTCCAGTTAGCATAAACATTTTACCTTGAAGAGTATCAGGGAACATATAACCGAAAGGAGTAAGAACTCCTCCAAATTGACTAATGGTTCCAGCATAACCTCCATTAGTGGTAATCATTTCTTTAGCTGGAATTTGGAATATTTGAGTCGTACCTAGTACGGCCGCACCAATATCAGTAGATTGAATATTTACATCATTAACGAAAGTTCTCCAAAGAGACTTAGGGGTATGTAGATATAAGATGTTTGCGTGTACAAAGTTATCCCAAATCTCTCCTGTATTCTTGGGTAGATCGTAGTAGTTATTTTGAGGATACTTTTTATAAGCGTCATCAACAGCGTCTTCAGATTGAGGATCTGAATAGATAGTACGAGTATCAAACTTAGTTACGTTGATGTTTTGAGCAGTCTTCGTATTATAAGTCTTAACATTATTTTCAAAGGAGTACTGCGTGTTGTACCCTTCAGAATCTCCTTCTTGAGGTTGCTGCGAGAGGGTTGCATCTACTGAAGTTTTAGGATAATAACTAGATTCCGGTTGAGGACTTGCCGGATTTGATCTATCTACATAGACGTGTCTATAAGCTGTATTGATATTACTTTCTACAAAGAAATAAGAAAGAGATCTAAGATCCATTCCTTTTTGTAGAGCCGCTACTTGAGACGTTGCTCCACCCCCTCCACCTACAGAAGTACTATAACCTGTATCTGTTACAATAAGTAGATCTTGTTGATAAGTTAAGCCTGCATAATAATAGATATCACTATTCTGATAAGCAAACTTAGTGATAAAAGTATCTCCGCCATAAATAGAAGCGATGCTATCCCCCGCTGTGGCTAATGTTGAACTTGTAATTGGGATTGTTAAAGTTGGGATAAACTCGCTTCCGCCAATTCCTCCATATTGAGTATTATTAACAACCTCAATATTCATTAAGTGGTTCTTAGTTCCGTCAACTTTGTCGTAGGTTAAAGTATCATCATTACGATGAGCTCCTGCTACTGCACTAGAAATGTTTACGTGAAAACCTACAGTCACGGTTGTATTAGTTCCAACTGCTACAACTGGCGCTGTAGAAAGTGTTTCTAATATAAGATGTCTTGAAGATGAAACGTTATCTACAGGAGCGTCCCAACCACTTAAGGTTACTTCTGTTTTCTTAGCTACATAATTAGCTGCGGTAATTAAAGCTGTTTGCCCAGACCCTGTTAAGGTTGTATCTTCTTTATAGTAATTAGCAAACAACCAAGCAACTGTAAAATAATGAAGATAAGACTTGAATCCGAAAACCCAATTATTTATCCATTGCTCACTTCTTATAAATTTAGTATAGTCTATAGAAGCAGATAATCTTAATACTGGTTTAATTATACCTGCACCTCTTATGATTGTAGAATTTAATTGACCTAATTGAGTATCTGGCGAAAAGAAAGCTAATCTTCTATCATTATTAGTAGACTCAAAGGCTATGGATTTTACTAAAGGAAAATTAGTAGAAGGTATAGTAAAAGAAGGATTATAGATCAAACTATTATTAAAGAATGGCATCTTTTTATAAGCGTAATTACTTCCTACACCTGTGGTATAATTGTAACCTCTTGCTACTTTCATATACCTATCAACAAGACCTTGAGCATAGATACTGGTATTATTATCTGTATCTCTTCTTTGTCTTACAAGAGTTATAGATTGAATCTTAGATCTAAGATTTGCAGAGATTGCTTGACGGAATATCATCTGTAAACCAAGTATTCTTATATAAGTAGATTGAGTACTAGACTCGTATCTAAAATGCGGCTCTTGAATAAGGGTAGGCATTTTATGATGTCTAATCTTTCTATCTGAAGAAGAAAGACTTAAATCGTCTCCTGTAAGATTACCTGGGTAAGTTTGATTTAAAGGGTAATCAATAGTAGAGAAGTATGTACCTAACTTACCAAATCTTCCAGGGGTTGTATAGCTAGGAATAGATGGATCTGGAATAGCAGGAGTAAAGTTGTTTGCTCCTGGATTAGCAGTTTTAAGATTTCCTGGAATATGGTATGCGGCAGATTGCCCTCCATCTTTGAAGTTTACTACAAAACCTAAAGAGTAAACTTCTTCTCTTCGATAGCCTTTCTCGTAGAAAGTTAAACTTTCATTCTTATAGTCTGTGAAGTTTCCTGTAATTGTAGAAATATCAGGAGAGGTTATCACAGAAGATATAGCGATATAACCTGTAGAAGAGTAAGTAAAAGATAATGTAAGATCTTTTATTCCTGTAATTTGTATAGTCCAATTAGCTCCTATAACAGGAATGAAGGTTAGAGTAACGGTAGTTCCAACTACAACCGCTGCAGTAGGAGTATAAGTAACTTGATTAATTCCACCAGTTAATGTCGCCGCAGAAACAGTAGCTCCAACAAGAGCTCCATTCTGATTGTAAACTAAAGTATAAGCATTACCAACAACTCCTGTTAGAATACTGGTAAGAGTTACTATACCCGAACCGTTAGAAGAAGCATAAACAATCAAACTAGTGGTTGCGTGAGCATTGATCTGTGCGGCTAAGGAATCCCCAGTATCTCCTACAGAAGTAGCAGCTCTAAATGTTCCTGTTCCAGGAGTAACTACTCCGGCTTGAGCTGTAAATATAGTACCATTTACTACGACAGCATCTGGCGTAGTCTCAAGTAAATTTGCAAAGTTAGTTATAGTAACAGTTCCTGTAGCGTTTGTTCCTGCATCTTTTAGACTATAATTAGCTAATACTATTCCTGTTACAGGATCAACATCGTCTGTAAAGTCTATTACTAGTTTCTTCTCATCTCCTGTTGTGGACGCCGGATTTAAGATATAAGGAATACCAAATACACCAAATGCGGGTGAGGCTATTGCTCCATCTATATAAGGAATCTCTTTTATCTTATATTGAACTTCTATTTTATTAGCTAATCTTTGAAGTTCTTCATCTAAACTAGAAGAAGAGTCAGTAAGATTAGACCAGAAAGCTACGTTATCCTTTTGAGTTACAGCTTTAGCTGAATCATAAGATATAGCTATTGTTCTTAGTTCTTCTCTTGTAAGTTCTATTCTAGCTGTTTCATTGCCGTTATAACTAAAATCCATAGTTTCCCCTGTAATGTTTATCAAGGGTAAAGAGGCAGCATTGAAAGTGTTAGTGATAGTATTATAACGTATAGCTACAACTTTAAGATAAGGAAAACTAGTGTCTAGATTACTGAATTGAAGTTGAATAGATTTAGCAGCAAAACCATAATCAGGGTATTCACCGTCATAATTATCTCTTCCTTCTGCTCTTCTATTCTCTATAATAGGAATAACGTTTGAAGGTATTCCGTAAGTAGTAGAATTTAAAGAAGCATTCACATAAGAAGTTACAAACTGATATACCCCTATTTGTAGTCTTCCTGAAGTTTCATCAAAACCTAAGAAGTCAATATTAGGTATATTCTGATTTGGAATCAGTTTAGTGTTATCGTAAATCTCACCTAGAGGAATAACAGCGTCTAAATTAGCTACTCCCATAGGTCTATTTTGCGCAGCAAAGTAAACCATTCTTTCTCCTGTAAATCTCTTTCTTGCTGTAGCATCTACAGGAAAGTCAATGGATAAACCAAGTTCTGAGTTAATATCTCCATTAAGCATTCCAGGAGAAGGAATACATCTAGCGTAAGTAAATACATTAGCAGCTTCAGATACTACTCCTATTTGAGAGTACCCTAAACTATGCACTAAGAACACAACTATATCAGAGTTAAGAACAGTAGCCCCAATAACTTTAAAACCTGTAGGGAAACTTACTTGTTTATCTATGGTTCCTCGCTCATTGGTTAAACCCCAAATATTACCATCTTGAGATACCTGCACCCAGTTAAGAGCGGCTACATAAGTATCCTCTGGTAAATTAAGTGGGTTGATGTCTTTATTTAACCCTTTTGTAAAACCTCTTACTTCTTCCATTAGTTTCTTCCGTCAAGTGCTAGGAGTTGTGGTCTTCCGTTAGTTCTAAAGTCAATCTGATATTCGTAGTAATTAGGAACAAGTCTAGTATAGATGTTCTTCATTCTTTCCATCATATCAAGATCCGGCATATTAGCATTTCCTTTAGCTTGGCCTATATACCATACTCTTTGTTGATCTACGTATTCAAGACTGTTAAGTTCTTTACGTTTAAAGTCGTATCCTCTCATACATAATTGATATACTACTTTCCAGAATAAAGCATTAAAGAATCCTTGATCGTCTGGAATCATAGGGAAACCAAACTGATACCCGGTTGTAATCTTATCAAAGTTTATATTGTAATCTTTAGAGCCTGTTCTGTTAACTGCAACATTACCTATTAAGTTCTTATTTTGAAATAGTCTATCGTAGAAGTTAGAATAAGGACTAACCTTATCAAATGTAGCTACTTGCAGGAGTTGGAAAGCTCTTGGGGAAATAGGACATCCAACATTACCTGCAGTAGTAAAACCTAACTCTTTAAGTACTTGTCCTATTACTTCTCGTTTATCTGGGCCGACAGCAGAGCAAGAAGCTCCATCTTTCATTCTTATCTCTTTATAGAAATCACAAGGAAGAACCCCTTCATAATTATTAATGACTATGATTTGCTCTTTCTCTACAAACTGGTAATAAGAACCTATATCTTTAAGCCCTTCAGCAATCCACTCCATAAAATCTTGGAAGGGGATCTCATCATCTCCTAAACCTAAATCTCTAACTATCTTGCTGATTATTACATCAGAACTGGTTAATTTACTAATCATAATAAAGGGTATTTTTTATGTCCGCCTTTCTCTTTCATTATACTTGTCAGTCTATTCTTAACTAAGTTAGAAGGTCTAAATTTATAAGCTTTAGACTTGGGTAGCATATAAGTTCTAGGTTCCCAAACAAATCTAGCATAATGCCCATCTGAATGTTGATTAGTGAAGAACACTATTTGCTGTTGTTTCTTAGTTTCATTCTGATCTATTATTAACCTATTAGGATTTGTCTTATGTTTAACTATGTGTAAAAACCCTAGATTGTGTCCTAAACTTAAATTATGTCCCTCTAATAAAGCTGTTATAATCTTATAGTTAACAGCTAAACAAACTTTACGATAGTCTGGAGCTCTTAGTTTACATACCTTACCCTTAGCTTTTCTGGCGTCTTTGTACGCCTTATGCGCATCTATGATGGAATAACCACCGTCTTTCATCCACTTGCTCATTAGGTTAAATCTGTTGAGTCGTTAGTAGTATCTTTAGGCAATTGAATCATAGCCTTAAATTCATTGGTTTGAATAGCTGCGGTCATTGCACTAATCATATGTGCTGGAAATGGATAATCAACATCAAAGTCTGTAACACAGTTCTGATTATTTCCTGGACAATCGCAAGTTCTAAATTTAACAGCCTCTAAAGGACTGGCCGGAACCATCATAATATTGATATGATTCAACATTAATGGCGCATTAACTAAATAAATGTAATCATTAAGAACATACCATTTAGGTAGATCTCCTGTGTATTTAGCCTTAGCGTCCCAACTCGCTCTTTGGAATGTGGTTTCTTGATATTCTTTATGCCAAGTTCCAGCATTAGCGTACTGACCTACGAATGTAAAGCCGTGATTACGTCCCTTAATCTGGATAGTTTTAGGAATCTTAAGGCTTGTTCTTAATGTGCAGAGGCCCGCACAACATTCGTGAGGTTCAGCAGTAATAACATCTACTTTACCTAAATCAGAGACATAACCTGGAGCAATCTTTAATTGTTTCTCCTGATCTTGTCTAACAAACATTGCCCAATAAGCATCAATGATAAAGGCGTATTGTCTGTCTGAAAGATCCTCATCATCCGATTGAAGACCTCCTGAACGTAAGTTCTTTAGATTAAATATAAGTTGACTTAAAAGCATTGCTATTCCGTTTAAACAAATATAGGAATAGTTAGGGATAAAAAAAAGACCAGTAGTTAATACTACTGGTCTGATTATCATTCTTATTAAAGACTAGGTAAAAGACAAAGCCGTGAAACCAAGAACAGTTGAAAAATAACCATTCAAGATATGTGCGAATTGGTCTGAAGTTGCTCTAGCTTGTTCAGTTACTCCCGGAGGTGCAGTGATAGATGGTACGTAGATTTCAACCGCAATAGGGTTAAGTCTAGTAGAACCAAAATCAGAACGAGAAGCGATATCACCTTCGATTACGATTGAGTGATAGTTTTTAGTGCTATCAGTTAAAGCTGCAGGATTGATGATAAGAGCATCGTAGAAATTTCTACGTGAATTAACACCTAAGTAACCTTGAGCAGCGATCTCTTTGTCGTACACTTGATTCCAAACACCTTGCCCTGGATCTGGAGCAGTTGCGTTAACAGCTTGCAAAGGAGCTACTAAAGAGTTCTCAGCAGACTCAGCAAAGTTAGCATCGAAAGCAACAATTTCATACTGATCTACAGCATTTGAAGTTGGAGTTTGAGAAGCCAATTTAAAACCGAAGTTAGTTGCAGTTGCAAGATGTCCGTTAGAAGCAGCAGCTACAGCAGCGTTTGCACCTAAGTACGGTTGGTGTAAAGTTACTACTAAACCACTGATTGCGGTGATTTGATAAACTGGAACAGTTGCACCAGTACCACCAATACGAATTAGATCACCTACAGCATAAGCAGTACCAGTGTTATAAGTTGCAGCAGTTGTAAACAATGCTGTCTTAGAACCTTTAACTACGTTAAGAATGTTGTCAGAAGCTACGAAAGTACCATCAGATACTACGTTAACATCTACAAAACGTCCTTTGTAAGCTTTAACTGAACCGTTACCACTAGTTGTACCATAAAGAGCGGTAGTCGCTACTGCAAGTTCTTGAGCCGTAGCAGAAGAATCTGTAGTTACATTGTACAACTCTCTTGATTGTTTTTGTCCGTGAGGTCTTTGATCGTCTTTAATCAAGATCAACAAGCTGTAATCAGTTGCAGAAGCTGCAGCGATTGTACCAGTTGTTCCGTTAAAACCAATATAGGCAACTTGGGCTGCTGCGGCACGGTATTTTACACCTCCGAAACGAGTTACCAAGTTACCTGATATTGGGGAAGACAGAAGAAACTCACCTACAGCACCGATACCCATAGCAATACGAACTTTTTCCGCTTTAGGGATAAGTTGTGCTGCCGCATTGGTAGCGACTACGCTGTTGTCCTCTCTTACGAGAACTAAATCTCCTTTTTGGAGTGTTGACAATGTCAATGATGCTGCTGCAGCGGAGTTGATACCGTCACCGATCATTACATCGTTTACTCTGTTAAAATTTGTTGCCATTTTTTTACGTTTTTAAGCCTTTGTATAAAAGACTTGGTTATTATTCAATTGTATTTAATTCGTGTTTAATTGAGCCATTTCTTACAGACTCAATGTTTTCTAACGTCCAAGAGACAGCCATTTTAACTATCTCTCTGTGCGTGTGCTCAGACATCTCACATTGTACTACAGCATTACCATAAGTTCCTCTGTCCATTTGGACAGGTCTTTTAAGGTAAGTCAATCTAAAAGAAGGCACTGAATAAGTACCATCAGTTAAAATGTGTAGACCGTCGCTTTCAAAATAAGCTATCTGGTTTTCTCCAAAAGCTGGTTTATTAAAAGGATCAATAAGTACTCTTTCAATAGAGTCTTGTTTGACTAGTTTAATACCAACCAATTGGTCAGGACATCCTGTTTTAGTTAAGGTAGTTCTACCTCTTAAAAAGAACATATAAGGAAAAGCTGTTGTTGTAAGATCGACTCTAACAGCATTAGTTTCACCGACTACTATATTAGTGTTGAGGGTTTCGGTTTGAACTAAGGCTCTTAGATCGTCTGTCCGTTTTTGAATTGCTTCAAATCCGGCCTTGTATAAGTTGTTGATCCCATATCGAGTCTTTATAAACTCATCTTGAGTGATGTTTAGAATTCTATCTACAACCTCATCTCCCATTTCTGGGGTGATAGAAGTATCTAGCTTATCTACAGCTATACGAAACTCAATATGTAAATCATCAATAGTCATTTCTTACTTTTTAGCTTTACCTCTTCCTACACCTGCAGGAGTTTGTTCAACACCACCATATTCACCGCTGTCTTCATTAGATCTAACAATAGACTTAACTCCTTCTCCAAACTCTCTAGGAGCTACAGGAGGAATAGGTACTTCATTATTTCTAACAGTTCCAGAAGCCATTATCTCTGGTGGTACAATTTCATTAGCATTAATATACCCATCAGGTACAATCGTTCCTTGCTTAATAGAAGAGTTTAAAGTATCCTGTAAAGCAGTAAGAATTGGCAAATGCGCAGGATTACTTAAAAATGCTGCGGCAGCTTCCCAACCTTCACCTAAAGGTTGCTTACCGTAAAATAATGGAGCGTTAGCCAAGAAACCTCTATTCTTAGATATGATACCATACTTAAGAAGTTTCATCAAGAAGATACGATCTGTATATCTTGGATGTCCTAAAATTTCAACGAACTGCTTTGCTCTACTTTCTACTATATCTCCTAAACGATCTTCAACGATCTCAGGTTCTACATTTTCTACTTTTTCTCCCATAACGATCATTGCTTCTAGCATTTCGTTTGGAGACATCTTATGAAAGATAGCCCAAGCCTCTTTCTTATATTTACGTTTAATATTATTCTCTTTAGCTTCCTCTTGGTCAGTGAAGAGTACGAACTCGGCTTTCGCTTTCAAGTCGTTATATCCATTCTGAACTAGTTTATGGCCTTTCAAGAATAAGAACTTTAATTCATCTTCCGGATTTTGAGAATCTAAATAAATAGTTTCATCTCCAATCGGAACGAAGAATTCTGTCCAGAACTCAGATCTAGGAGCTAAATCCCCTTCAGGTAATCTAAGAGCTTTCTCAAGTCTTCTTGCATCTGCATCAGATAAACCTGTAGCAGGATATCCAGATACTCTATCAACGAACGGCGCTAAACCATCAACTGCATTGGTGTATTTTGGGACACCGGCCCACGTTGCTCTAGGCAATCGTTTAAATTGAATTAATTCTTTAATCATCTTGTCTTCCTTTTTTTGTTATTGTTACTTTCTTCTTCTGACTGTTAAAAGTAAAGAAGATAAGGGACATTTACGCCCCTTACCTTCTTTTTATTTATTAGTTTACTGACATAATAAGCTCACCACAAGATGTAGGATCTTCAACCATAATTCCACATTCTGATAAGAAGTGAACTTCATAGCCGTCCATACCTGAACTTCTTTGTGTGCTTACAGCTTTAGATACACCTCCGAAAGGATCTGTAGAGCCAGCTACGTGCCACATTGCCATATCTGAATCAGACATTGCTACTTTGCGGATGTTAGACTTGTTGTCTTTGTTACGTCCGAAGTTCAAAATAGTAAATCTGTAAGATTCGATAGGTTTCTTGCTTTTTGGGTGCAAGATTCTGTTACGAATGATATCATCATA
>Ga0315284_10015859_pt1 | contig 10706 bp, 6 predicted proteins | sample YL17G09_16_MG_FD_203696 | JGI IMG/M metagenome (GOLD analysis project Ga0315284, IMG submission 203696) | Sediment microbial communities from Yellowstone Lake, YNP, Wyoming, USA - YL17G09_16 | ecosystem: Environmental > Aquatic > Freshwater > Lake > Sediment | place: USA: Wyoming | collected...
CCAGGGCAGGAAGAGCAACCGTTGCCTAAGGAGGTGATTGAAGTGTAAAATGGCAGTTACCCGGTACCCAGGGTGGTCAATATGTTTGAAAACCACCTGGGTCAATAACGTGAAAAGTGACATCTTCATGTAAAACAACAATATTTTCTGCTATACGACGTGCTATGCAGCACCACGGTCTAAGCAAATCATCATTACGAATAGTTGGACTTTGAGACCATAACTCTGTGTAATCAGTGAACAACGCAAGGAATACAGTTTTGATCCGGCATATAAGAATTGCTCTTTCTGAGGTTTTACTTCGATGCTAGTAGCGGTTCGTAGTTTCCATTCCATTTATCAAAGGAATCCCAATATTCCACTATAGGTCCATAGATCTTAGCCACTGTAAATCTACCTTCGCTGTGAATTTCCATGCTTTCAATAGAATCAGCCCATTTTGAACCCCTCCACACGCTTCGGAGCTGATCAATTCTTTGCCCAAGTAAAGTGGCGTTCTTGCTAGCAACATCGCCATCTGAACTTAAAAGTGCTATCGCCAAATAGTAACCGTGTCCGTCAATGCCAGCTCCTGTAGCCAAAGCCTGGTAGGGTTCAAGAAGAACAGTATTTTGGGTTGCTATAAGGAAACGCTGGCCATCCTCATCATTGAAATAATGTGGAGTTTGTTTCCGCCATTCTGCAAGGCTGTCACGTGATTGAGATTCCGAAGAGAAGAACGCCGTGACCACGTCTAGGTGCTCAAGTTTCTGGGCCAGTAGTTGGTATTCCTCATTATTAGCCAACGAATCAATATTGTTTTCGTGACAATCGATGATTTCTTCCATACCATCCGTCCAGCTAACCCAATACAGAAAATTATCGATCAAGGCCAAACGGTATCCTTGTCCTAGAGGACGTACTCGACTACGCCACAAAGGATTGATTTCGTTATCATTACCCCAACTGTAGAATTGAATTCCTTTGTAAGTGACAGTCTGGAGGGCTTCGTTTAATGGGCCGGTTTTCATCGTATTCTCGAGTTCACTTGTGTCAAACGCGCAGTGCACTGCTTCATAGGTGCGGAAAGTAGGTTTGCTGGAGATACGAGTAGCTCCAGCATATACACTCTGCTCGACATCTTCAAGCGTGAATGCTAATGTCTGTTTCCACTCTTCTTCATCGTATCCCCGTGACCCGATGAGCGGATGACCAAACGTGATTGCGTATTTTAATTCAAGCTGTGGATACTGCTGAATCTTTTCTTTTAACTTCGCCAGGTCATTCATATAGACAGCCATTAGCGTATTCTGATTGGCAGGTAGTACTTTCAGCATTTCTAGCCAGCGGTTGGATTCGAGAACGCGCTTATCCGCTTCTCTATTGCAGCCAAGTCGGATTACCAAAATAGATGTTAATAAGATCACCGTAGCAATTCTAAATGGCAACTGTCTCATCTCTTCCACTCTTTCGGATTATAGCATGTTATAACACAATATCAGCCTGGATATTACACCAAGTCTTATGCGAATATTCACAGCCTAAATATAACGCCAGAATGTTACAGCCTTCCAACAAAAAAAATCCCCTCCCGCTTCATATGAGACGGGAGGGGATACAGGTAGTGTTTTGAAAGGTGCTATTTCACCGTCACCGCCGCGCCCAGCGTCTCACCCTTGATGTCCTGCCTGTAGTAAGAGTACGCAGTTGAGGTCACACCCTTGGCCTTTACCGGGTAAAGCGCCTTGACCTGGAAATCGAAGGCTATCTGCTGGCCCGGCTTCATGTTCTCCACGTAGAAAATCACCTTTCGCCCGGCCACATCATACCGCTTGATATTCGCCATCTTTTGCGTCACGGCAACTATCGAATCGGTCACCGGCGCAAAACCCGTGGGCACCGATACGTCCAGCACAATCATGCCTGCCTCGGATATGTTCAATTCCGGCAGGGGGTTAAACGCCAGCGATACGGATACCTTGACCAGGTCGTTGACCGCCACCTCGGTGGTATCATACTTCACATCGATTTTGAGCATCTGCTGGGCGGCGGGAATATCAACCTGCGGCACATTATACCGCCGCACCGCCTGCCCGATGGCATCGCCCTTACCTGTCACTGTCATCTCCACCTGGCTATTTACCGGCACAGCCACCGTCTGCAGAACATCGAAGTTGTCTTTATTTATCTTCAACTGCTTGTCAACGCCCTGCGCCTTCAACGTCACCGTCAGGTCTACGTCCGACCGCGCGCCGGTGGCATAGCTGGTGAGCGCTTCCAGGGCGACCACTGTGTCCTGCGTGGAACCGTAGCCGCCATAGGCATTCCGTTTCGAGACCAGCCACTTCGATGCTTTGGATGAGTTGAAGGCATCGCCGTGTTTCACCAGCGCCAGCGTTGCATAAGCCGTGGTCTCGATATCCGCGCTCCGGTTGATATCGGGCTGGAACCTGGGCATGAGCGCCGGCCCACCGGCTTTGGGCTGGGTTTCCGGCACGGGCACGCCGTCACTTCCCCAGTGCAGGCCGCTCTCGTCTTCTTTCGCCAGCGACATTAGCTTATTGTAGGCGTCACCCTTTTTAGGGCTGTTGGCAAGCTCCAGTGCATAGGTGGTAATGGCAACTGCGTAAGCGTCAGTCATGCCACCCACTTTGCCCTCAAGGTAGCTGATTGCCTTCCCACTGCCTGCCTTCTCTCCGGCTTCCATCAGGGCAATCGCCACATAGGCGGTCAGGGCATCCTTACCTTTTACCCCACCGAGCATCTCCTGGTGATGGACGAAGCCCACCGGGTCAAAGCTGCCGTCCGCGTTCTGGTGCGCGGTTATCCAGCTGGATGCCGCGTCAAGCACACTGCTATCGATGTAGAGCAAGCCCTTTGCCTGGGCAAAGCACTTCAGCACGAAGGCAGTGAGCCACAGACTGCCGGACTCGTCGTTCATCCCGAAGGCGGAGAACGAGCCATCGGTGCGGCGGTAAGTAAGCTCCCGCTGGTAGCCGGTAATCATTAGCTTTTCGGCTTTCGCCATGATTTCAGGTTTAAGCTGGCCGCTCCCCTGCAGGTACCTGGTGATGTACACATCAGGCGCGAAAAGGATCATGTTCTGCTCGCCGCAGCCCATCGGCATCTGCAAAAGCGTGTCCAGCCCGTCAATGGTCTGTGTCAGGAAGCTGGAAGTCACCGCAATGTACGCCCGCCCCGAGTCAGCCACAATGACATCCGGCAGGGATGTATCGATTGTCCTGGTGATGCCGCCGGCGAGCGTGATATTGTCCACGATTTCCCGCGCCACGCCCTCCGGCTCGATGATGACGGTCTTGACCATCGCATCCGCCGCCTGAGAACTGCGCGCGCTGATTTTCACATCCTTGATGCCGATTTTGTTCGGCCTTATCGTGAACTGCTTCGAGCCAATGTCATTCGGTGCTATTTGGATGGTCTTGCTGGCATCGTCCAGCAAATCGAACCAGTCGGCCTTCTCTATGTCCACCTGTACGCTCTGGGTGCTGTCCAAGTAGTTGTAGACGGCCACGCTCACCGGGAACTCCTCGCCGCGGATTGCCGAATATGGCAGGTCGATTGTCAGGAAGAACGGCTGAAATACCTTGAGTGAGTCTTCCGCCACGCCAAGCCCTTTATCCTTTGAGACAGCCACGACTCTCAGCATCCAGGTGGTGATGGAATCCGGCACCGTTACTTGCTTGATGGCTTTGCCGCTGGCGTCTGTCTCCAGGTCCGCCCACAGCCAGGTCTCAGGGAAGAATTGCCGCACCCGCTGGACTTCAGCCAGTCCCGTACCCGAGCCTGATGTTGCATTATCCTGCCCCGCGATGGGCGCGGCTGCCGGTACCGCACCCGCCGCCTTCTGCGCTTCCATTATGCCACCCCGCCCGCTGAAAAACTGCGCTATCCGGCTGAAAATACCCCCGCTTTCCTGGGGCTTGTATTCTTTGCCTGCCGGCAATTTCTTATTGGTCATTACCACCACGCCGGCGTCTTTGAACGTGTCCTGTGCGCCCGGCACAGTATAGGTGGGGTAGAAACTCACCTCGTGGATTTCCGCCTGCGGTTCCATGTATAACCGCTCCAGTTCATCGAAGACCTGCTGGAGGTTGAGCCGGTTCTCCGCCAGGATGAACACCGACTTGTCCACGGCGGCAATGCCCACCTTAGCCTGGCCATCCGTCTTGATGTTCAACTGGATGTCCTCGGCCGGTTTGGCTTCGTCTTTGCTGAACTGCGCCGTGACCTGCTGGGGGTAAGCCGCCTCAACCTGAAATGGCAGGAAGTCCGCGGCCACCTCGGCATTGGGCAGTATCTGATAAACCAGCAATTTGGATGTCGGCGCCATAAGCGGCGTGGTCAACAAGCTGATATCGCGACCCGTCGTGTAGTCCGAAAAAACCACCATGCCGCGTGACAGCACCTCGTAGTAGAAGTTTACCGCGCGCTCGGTGGAGTAGACCCGGAAGCTGATTTTCTGCCCGACTCTGGGCGTGCCCTCTGTCAACTGCTCCAGGTGGATGAAGTTGCCTGAAGGCGAATATGAAGCCTGTAGAGTTATCGAAGCCTGTGCAGGCTGTACAGAAGATATAGGCGTCAGTTCAAAAGCTTCAATCAGCATCGCAATTGCTTCTGTAGGTGGCGTTAGCTCAAGCAACGCCTTGCCTTTTGAAGTGGAGAGGTCTTTCTTCTCCGTCTTGAAGTCTTCGAACTTTTCGTTCATGTAGGTAATGGTCGCCGTCACTTTCGCATCCACCGCTTTGTTGTCCGGCGTCTCCGTCACGAGCAGGAAATTAAACGGCAGACCGGGTTTGAAAACTGAACCTTCGGGGATGAGCTGAAGATTCACACCGGATTGCGCTACCGTGAGCAGGCGGCTGGTCTTTTCCACGTAGCCTGTGGACTTTTCTGTCACGGTCACGTCAAGCTGGACATTGCCCTGGCCACCGCCCGCTGGTGTCCCCGTCACATATTGCGCCGCCGGCAGTTCGAACTCTATTTTGCCATCGATATCTTTGGTCAGAGTGGCGTACTGTTGCCATTGCCCCACGTACTTCGTGGCAGTAATTTTGACCTCACCCTTGACCGGTTTGCCGAAGCTGTAGTCCGCACCGATGGTCCCCTTTATCGGCTCACTGACCAGGAACCACTCTTTGGGCAGGTCGACCGTCACCTCGTACTTGGGCAGGACATATTCCTCAACCCGCACGTCAAGCTGGCTCTGTACTTTATCCGTAACCGCGTTTATCTTCCACACGCCCAGGTTCGGCTCGTCCGAAAGCGGTAAATCAGCCTCCGCCATTCCGTAATCATCCGTGGTCACCACGGAGCGGAAAATCTTGATGCCCTTGGCGTCCAATATGTCAATTGCCACTGGTTCGGTGGTGGGTTTCAGTTCCGGGTCAAGTGTGAGCACGCGCATCCGGATTGTCTGGCCGGGCTTGTAGATAGGCTTGTCCGTTTCCACGAAGACCAAGAAGCTCTTTTCTACCTGGATAGTGGCTTTGTCGGAGAAAGCGCCGCCCTTCACCTGGATTTCGTACTTGCCGTCTTCGATTTTGGGGATGGCCAGTTCGACCGTGCCCTTGCCATCGACTGTTTTCGTGGTGGTGGTGATTTTCTTGTTGTCCTTGAGCAGGGTCACCTCGACGGTGTCTTTTACGAGCTTATCGCCGGCGAATAGCGCCAGGGAGATGGCTTCTGTGCGGCCGCTGTGCAGGACTTTGGGCAAGACAGCCACATAACTGCTTGCCGCCTGCGCCGGTTTGCACGCCGGTAGAATTGCCATTATGGTGGCAATAGCCGTAATAACACCGATGGCCTGAAATAGTCTACTTTTCATTTTTGCGGACCTCCTTGCCGTTAGTACAACCACCTTATATAACGTGTGCCCGTGTCCACGGGTTATCATTTACCCTCGCTTACGCAGTTCCCCACACACCGTTTCAATGTAAGTCACCGCCTCGCTGATATCCGTTGCGGAAACCATGCGGTGCGTGACCGCACGGAAAAGACTGCCGCCGCGTGAGCCTACCTTCACGCCTTTCGCCACCAGCCGGCTAACGAACTCGCTCGCAGGAATCTCCGGCGCAAGGTCGAACATGACGATATTGGTCGGCGGCGACCGGTTGACGACCGTGATGCCGCTGATGCGTGCCAGCACCGCCGCCAACCGCCGGGCATTAGTGTGGTCTTCCGCCAAGCGGTCAACCATGGTCTCCAGCGCCACGATTCCAGCCGCCGCCAGCACACCCGCCTGCCTCATGCCGCCACCCAGCATCTTGCGGAACTTGCGCGCCCGATTTATAAATTCCTTTGAGCCGCAGAGCAGAGACCCGACCGGTGCGCTCAAACCCTTGGAAATACAGAAGCTGACGGAATCCACATCACGCGTCAGTGCACCTGCCGGCACGCCCAGCGCCACCGCCGCGTTGAAGATACGCGCCCCGTCCAGGTGGACCTTTAGCCCGTGCCCGTGCGCAAAATCGCAGGCTTCCTTCGTGTATTCCGGCGTGAGCACGGCTCCACCGCACCGGTTCTGCGTATTCTCCAGGCAGAGCAGGGCTGTCTCCGGGTAGTGGATATTCTTGCCACGGATTGCCTGCTCAATGTCCTTGAGATTCAGCCGGCCCCGCGTGTCATTGGGCACGGTACGCATGACTACGCCGCCCAGCGCCGCCGCCCCACCCACTTCGTACCAGAAAATGTGGGCATCGCTTCCCAGGATAATTTCGTTGCCATGGTGGGTGTGCGTGAGCACGGCAGTCAGGTTACTCTGGGTCCCCGAGACGGTGAACACCGCTGCCTCTTTACCCAGTTTCTCCGCCGCCATTGCCTCCAGCCGGTTGACCGTGGGGTCTTCCCCGTAGACGTCATCACCCACCTCCGCCTCGAACATGGCGCGGCGCATTTCCGGGGTGGGGTGAGTTACCGTATCACTGCGCAGGTCAATCACTTTCATCTCCCAACCTCGCGTCAAAAAGTCACCCTATTATCGGACTTACGCGAGGCATGGGTCAATCGGTCATCTGATGAGTGCATCAATGATATATACGTGGATAGGGGGAAAGTATCACAGGGTTAGGTTAAGGGCAATTCACGTCGGTGTTACTGTCCGCATAAGACGAAATTGCCGATGGCGATGTAGAAGAACCAGCCGAATAATACGTCAGTCCGCGATGTCTGCCTTCGGTTTTTGCCCTACTTCCCCAGGAACCCGCAGTCCATGCTTTGCACGCACCTGCCAAGCGCCGGGAGCAGGTCATGGTGCGTGACATCAAAGCGCAGGGGCGTAATCGAAATGTAACCCTGGTTCACCGCCCAGATGTCCGTGCCCTCTTCCAGGCTGGCATTTTCCGGCTTGCCTATCTTCGTTTCGTAGGAAATCACGCTACTGCCGCTCGAATCGCCCAACCGCACATAGCCGAAACCAGCCGCCCGTGTCACCAGGATGCCTTTTATGTGCTCCGGCCGGATGTTCGGGGCGTTTACGTTCAAGATGGCTTCCGTCAGCATTTCTCCACGCTCAATACACCGCGCCAGCGATTCCACCACGCAAGCCGCGGCGTCAAACCGCATCTCTTCGTTCCTGTCCTTGAACGCCAGGGAAATTGCCACCGAGGGAATCCGCCGGAAGTAGCCCGCCAGCGTAGCCATGACCGTGCCGGAATACGGGATATCGTTGCCGACATTCGGTCCCAGGTTAATGCCTGAGACGAGAAGGTCAATATGCACCTTCGTCAATCGCTTCAGCCCCAGGATGACACAATCGCTGGGCGTGCCCCCGATGGCATAAGCCTGTACGCCGGGGACTTTTGATTCAACCTCCGTGATGCTGACACTATCGCGCGTAAAGGACACACTGGTGCCCACACCACTCTGCTGTTTGTCCGGTGCTACCACCAGGACACTACCCACCCGGGTCAGCGCTTCCGCCAGCGCCCATATTCCCGGGGACTCAATACCATCGTCATTGGTCACAAGTATGTTCATTCAAACTCCTCGCCATTCTGCGTATGCCTAATATGAAACTCCCGTTATGCCGCGCCCGCCTTTTGTTCCCTTATCCGGCGCTCTTCTCCACACTCCAGCGGTTCGCCGCGCGCCACGATGGGGAAGCACCGGTTGCAGGAGATACAGATAGCCGGGCGCGTGTCACCCATCTGCCAGCGCTTCAATAACTGCGGCTCCCGGATAAACGGCCGGCACAATGAGACCATGTCGGCATCGCCTTTGTCAATGATGTCCTGCGCCACTTCCAGGCTGCGGATGCCGTTGACCACCGCCACCGGCACCTTTACCGCCTTCTTCACGGCCGCGGCTCTTTCTCTGAACACGGGCCTATCGGTCTCGCTCTCTTTAATGACGGCGGACGCGCTGCCTGCGCCGGCGCTTACTTCTATGCTTTCTATTCCGGCTTTCTCCATCTGGCGACAGATTTCCAGGCCCTCCGCAAGCGGCATGCCGCCTTCCCTATCATCCATCACCCCGAACTTGATAAGGAAGGGAAAGTCATTACCAACAGCCTTCCGCGTTCTGCGGACTATCTCAAGGTGAAACCGGCGCCGGTTTTCCATGCTCCCGCCCCAGCGGTCAGTGCGGCGGTTGAAAAGCGGCGAGGCAAACTGACTCATTAAATAGCCGTGTGCACCGTGCAACTGCACCGCATCGAAACCCGCCTCCCGCACTCTGACGGCGGCCGCCGCAAAGTCCTGAATAATTTGCTCAATCTCACCGTCAGTCATTTCCTGATGCGGGCGGTTCACCCCCGGCAGCTTCGAGACAGCCAGCGGCGTGAAGCCATGTTCCACGAGCCAGCCGGAGTTGATACCCGCATGGACAATTTGCATGGCAATTCTGCTATCGCCGCTCCGGTGCACCGTGCCCGCCAGGCGTTTCCAACCCGCAATCAGCTTATCATCGTAGATGCCGTACTGCCCGGGGTTCGCTTTGCCCAGCGGCCAGGAAACGAAAGCATATCCGGTAACAATCAGCCCGATGCCGCCCTGCGCTAGCCCCCGGTAAATTGCCAGCGAATGGTCCGTTATGCCCCCCTCGTCATCGGCGCTGGCATCCCACGTGGCTGAGCGCATGACGCGGTTCTGCAATTCGATGTTTTTGATTTTGAAGGGCTCGAATAGTTTTGAGGTCACTTCTTACTCCTGAGCAGAGGATTGCTCCATGATTTCCTGCCACCGGCATCCTCGATTTCGAGGCGGGCAAACGCCCAGTCATCGGGTATGCGGAAATGCGCTTCTGTTGTCTCTTTCTTGTTGATGTCAGCCCGTACTTTACACGCGGAGCGGGGTCCAAGGAGCCGGGCGTACACTACCGGCGAGGTTTCCGTCACCACCCTGTTGCCTTGCTCCAGCCGTATTGTTTTGAACTCAGGACCCGCCGAGCTGTAGTAATTGCCCTTGCGCATCGCGTCCACTATCGCCGCAGCGGATAACTCCGGGGCGTTGACCATTATCCAGCCTCCGACCTGCGGCGGCAGGCCATCGAGGAAATGATTATCATCCGTGGCAAAGCCCAGCATGTCCGGCTGTTGTTCAAGGGCACAGTCCCAGTGAAACACTCCCATCCCCTTGCCCATCGATTGCTCCACGGAATAGTTGTATACTTCCACGCCGTGAAAATTGTGGCGTAGTCCGTCCGCCACGGAATTGCCCGACGCCGGCGGGTGCGCCCAGACCAGGAGGCTTCCCTGTGCCCTGGCTTTTTTCATCGCCTCCGGCAGGGTCATGTCTTTCGCAATGCCCTTGACCCCGCCGATACAGACCACGTGATAAGGAGTCCCCTGTTCATCCTTCCCGTGCAGTTCTATTCCGTCCAGGACCAGCAGGGGCAATTTGCCACCGTATTCACCGGCAACAAACGGGACCATGTGGTCGGTGATAGCAATGAAATCATAGCCGCGCTGCCTGTAATAGGCGGCCGCCGCCGGAAGGTCCAATCGGCCATCGGAAAGGGTCGTGTGCATGTGCAGGTTGCCCTTGAACCATTTTCCTGAGCAATCATAGCGGAAACGGTCTTCCATGGATACGTTTCTATACACTGGCAGTCCTCCCGGGGTTATTTTCTCAACCCGAATCGGTTTGCTTCGCGCCCGTCATTTTCCCTCGAGGAAATTACGCGGGCCAGTCACACACAACCGCTTGATTTTGGCATCCGGCACGCCCATTTCCTTGAGCCAGGGGAAAACCACCTTCTTCATGTAGAGGAAGCGGTGCGGGTTGAACATCTCTATCTGCTCGGTGCGCAGACCCGCCGGCAGTACATACCCCAGCATGCAATCGTGCGACGGGCACAGCTTATCTATATAGCCAGCGTCTATGAGCGCCTTCATTGTCTTTGTGCGCGACATCGGGCTGACCATGCGGCCTGGGTAACGGTCGAGTCCCATGTAACAACCCTGCTCCAGGATTGAGGTGAGGTACTCGACATCGGTCGTGTCATTGGAGTGGTCGACCTTGACGTGCTTCAGGTTGACGCCTTCATCTTTCAATATGTCGAGTTGTTGTTTGGCGACCTGCCCCGGGTGGTAGGAGTGAATCACAATCGGCACGCCGGTCTTGAGGTGCGCTTTGGCGATGGCGCGCAAGCCCATCTCCTGGGGCGGCGTCACCCCGCCCACATCACTGGCCGATTTCAGGACAGCCGGTTTGACACCCGTATCCCCGATGCCTTTGTCAATTTCACGCACAAACGATTCAGCCATCTGC
>Ga0315284_10015860_pt1 | contig 10706 bp, 18 predicted proteins | sample YL17G09_16_MG_FD_203696 | JGI IMG/M metagenome (GOLD analysis project Ga0315284, IMG submission 203696) | Sediment microbial communities from Yellowstone Lake, YNP, Wyoming, USA - YL17G09_16 | ecosystem: Environmental > Aquatic > Freshwater > Lake > Sediment | place: USA: Wyoming | collected...
GGCCTTCTTTCAAGTTGCGCCAAGCGTTTTCTCCGCAGACGGCCGGGTTGACCGTTCAGGGAGAACATGCTAAATAGAGGAGCGCGCCGGAGTGGCGGAACTGGCAGACGCGCCGGACTCAAAATCCTAAAACTAACAGGCGGGAAGTTTGTTTTCCCCATAAAACCGCCTTAGGTTTATCCCTCTTTTCTAAGGCTTTCCTGTTCAATCACGTCAAAAATCCCGTCAATGGGAATTGGAATTAGCGACCCGGCGACCATCAGGGAGACAAAAGCAGGGAAACGCCGCAGGTTCGTTTATTTGGCCCCTTGTATAACATCTTTTAATACCCAGCGCGGCAATTTTTCATGCGGATAAATCCTGAAAAGCTCTCTATTACCACCTTGGTCTTTTATTAAAAAAGAAAGAGAAAAAGGAAAATCGTAATCAAGCAGCTGAGCAAGGCTTCTTAAGCTAGCAATAATATCATCTTTTGATTGAAATGATTTTAGCCTTCCTCTTTCGACATTAAGCTCAAGATCAAACCTGATTATAGTCGGCTCATCAGCACAAGATGTCTTTTCATACTCATTTAATTTTTTGCCTAAACTTTCGCATAGGTCACTGAAATTATTAAATAGCATCTTAGCCCCCCTTTAAATAGTTGAGTTGATTTTTATATTATAGAATTTTCGCCATTAAAAAATCAACGGTTTTATAGCGATACTCGGGGCGGGAATATAGAAGGCAAATCAATGAGACATTCTTTTCAGGGTCCGCTCATGTGCCTTCTTGATAACACCAAGAGAAGTATATCTTTTTTCACGATGGGTTTTATTCCATTCTTTCCAGGCACTTTTCCAAAATAGCATTTTATTCTTTTTTGGCACTCCGCCCATTCCCCTAATAAACTCAACAACGGAAAGACTTTTCGCTGATATTTTCTTGGGGCGCTTGAATGACGGGGCTCGCTTTCTATAAAATGAAATGAGATCCCTAACATTTACGGGCCCGTAAAAAGTCAAGTCTATAAGCTTTTGTATGGGCTTGATTTCGACCAGGAAATAAGCGGCCAATGAATTTTCCCTAAAATGCCAAAGCCGGGCCAGGAGGCTAATATGACTGGCTGCCTTTCTGAGTTTCGTTCCCGGATAGGTCCTGAAACGGGATAGGAAGGGGACCGCAAAATCAATATTGATAGTAAGCAAACTTTCTCCGAGATCGTTTCTTTCAGTTTCCAAGCGAAAAATATCATTGTCAATTTCTTTAATCCTCGCCGCCTGGTCCCCTGTTTTCTTAAAGAATGAGGCGGCCTCAGCCTTCTCCTCTTTTTTAAGCCAAGCCAGGGCGGCATCATAGCTTTTAAAGGGCGGCGTGATCTTGCCGAAGAGTTCAAGGCGCAAAGCCTCAATTTCAGGCTGTATCTGTTCAAGTGCCTTCTCCGACCGGATAAGATTATCGGCCGAATACTCAAAATCGGGTTTTAGTTGGGCTTTCTTTTTCTTCTCGATCTCTTTGGCAAAAGCCTCTAATTCAACCGCTATGCTCTGAATCAAGTAGAATGATTCATAATCAAGGCTGGCCCCCGGATTTGCTTTCTTGAAAACATCAAACGCCTTGTCCGCAAAAGGCCGAAGGCTGGGGCCTAATTTCTTTGTAATTTCCGACCTTAAATAATAGTCGCTCATATTGCCTCCAAATTGGACAATTATGTTTTCCCATGTGTCCTATTATAAAATATGCGCATGAGGTTGTCAATATGCGAAAAAACAAAGAAATCAGCCCGGCGGTCTTGTTAAGAGACAGGGAAGTTTTCAGGAAGATCCAAAAACGTATAACGTTTGAGGAAAAGCTCGCGCTCCTGGATTTTAGGGGCGATTATCGGCTTTATCAACGAAATCTCTTGAAGCTTGCTCGACGGCGGGGAATTGAAGTCTGGCCCGTGAAATGACCATGCCGATTGAGCGCCGCTGGCTTTCGGTCCATGAGGCCGGCCTATATTTCGGCCTGAACGCGAAGACCATCTACAGCTTAGCGGCCCGGAAGCGGTTGCCGGCGGGGTCGGTCTTGCGGCTCGGGCGGCAACTCAGGATCGATGTTTCAGCGATTGAGGCCGGCGCGGAGCTGAAACGGGGACAGAGATGAGCAATAACGAAAAATTTGAAGCTAAGCCAAACTCGGGGGCTCAGGTTGTCAAAGTTTATCCCTATGAAGATCAAGACGGCCGGGTTGTTTTTGAGAAAGAGCGCCTTGAGCCGAAATCCTTTCGCTTTCGACGTCTAATAAACAGCAAGACCATTTTTAATTTGAAAGGCGTTGCTCCTCTTCCGTATCGGCTGCCAAAGTGGAAGGAAGCCGATTCGGTTATTATTTGCGAAGGTGAGAAAGACGCGGATGCCCTGGCGGAACTCGGCCTTGTATCCACCTCGGGGCCATTCGGCGCATCATCCTGGGCGCCGGACCTGACTCCATACTTCGCGGGAAAACTCGTTTACCTTGCCTATGACGTGGGGGAAGAAGCCCATGCCGAGGGCGTCGCGGCTGCTCTTTGGGGGACAGTCCGAGAGATCCGAATTTGTGATCTACCCTCAGAAAAATATGAATATGATGTTTCAGACCTACTGGATCAATTTGATGAGCGGCCGGCGAAGATCACCGCCATAAAAAAATTACTACGAGCGGCCAGGCTCTACGCCCCCCCGGACCTCCGAGTTGTGCTTCCCGAGATGCCGGCCAGTATTGAGAAGCCGAAATCGCCACTTGAGCTTGACCATGACTTTCTTAATCCATGGATTGATTCATTGTCCCGAGTTACCGATGCCCCCAAAATCTTCATCCTGTTTTCCGGCCTGGGCCTGCTTTCCGGCATCCTCAATAAGCATTGGTTCGCTTATCCCCGGCGCGTCAATCTGAATCTGTATCTCTTACTCCTGGCCCCGAGCACGGCCTATCGGAAAAGCGTTTGTTTGGACATTGCGGACGACTATGCGCGAGAGGTGAATCCTGAAATCATTCTGCCCGAATCCTTCACCCCCGAGGCCCTCCTGGAATATCTTTCAAAAAATTGCTGCGGGCTGATTCTGTGGCGCGAATTAATCCAGGTGGGCGGCTTCGCCTTTGGGAGTGAATATAACAAGGCCCTGCCCAGTCTGTTGACGGACCTCTATGATTCCAAGGCGAGATTCAGGCGGCTGACAAAGGGTGAGCCAGCCTTCGACATCGAAAACCCCTCCATCAGCATCTTGGCCGCCGGCATTCAATCCTGGCTGATTTCTATGATGACCGGCCGGGAGAATGAATTTTTCGGCGGGCTCTGGACGCGGTTTCTTTTAATCAGCGCCCCGGAAGAAGCAGACAAGCCCTTCCGTCTTCCTTCCCGGTTTGTGCCGATCCCAAGTATTATCTCCCGGCTTCAAACGCTTCATGAGTTAGAGCCGAGAGAGTTAATGCTTGACCCCATAATTCCAAGGCTCAACGAATGGGGACAGAAACATCAGCGGCAATCCCTTAGGATCGAAAGACCTGAGATGCAGGCGTCCTTCGCCCGCTTTGAAGTGGCCCTACTCAAAATCGCCGGCATTCTACAACTGGCCGCCGATCCCGAATCAACGGCCATCGAATCCGAAGCCTTTGAGCAAAGCGTTAAGATCATTGAATATCTCAAGGCCGACCTGCCCCGGTTTTTCTCTGAGCACGTTTTCTTCAACGATTTTGACAAGGCCCGGGCGCTAGTCCTCCGGCTTCTCCGCAAGAGTAGCCCGGCCCCACTCCTGAAAAGAAACCTACTAGAGTTCAGCCGACTGCGGGCTAAATTCCTTGATGATGTGCTTAGTCAACTACTCGCTGAAGGTGCTTGCCGTGAAGTCCCCGTCCCTACAAGAGAACAGGGAGGGCGTCCCGGCAAGGCTTACATCATCGTCGAAGGAAAATGACCATGAGTTTGATTGAAAAAGACTATTCAAGCAAACCGCTAGCAAACCCCAAACGAGAGGTTTGCTTGGAGTTTGCTAGAAGACTCCCTTTCAAGCAAACCTACCAGGAGAAAATACTTGATATTTCAATGCTTTTAGATAGTGAGAGAGGGTTTGCTTGTTTGCTACAGGGGGTAGTCGCCCCCTGTGGTTTTTTGGCCCAAAATGGGGGGAGGGAAGGGGGGGCCTTAATCTTTCAAGCAAACCCCTCCCTTGCTAAAACCGGCAATAAAAAGCCAGCCTCACGGGTGTCGAATATCCTCAAAAATGATGAGCCGTGCACTGGACTGGATGTCCATGTTTTCCCCCTATGGGAAGCGAGATTGACGGGATTTTTGACGTGTTCAATAAATGCCTAAAGATGCAATTTGTTTAAAATAAATGACTTGAAGAAAATGAAAGATCAATCAGAAAAACGAAAGAAAAAGAAACGCGGTCCTCGGCCAGGGACCAAATACCGGCATGGCGGTTACTCGCTAATGATGCGGGGGATTCTGCCTGAGAGAAGGCGTTATGTTGGCGTTTATTTGACTGAGGTGAGAGAGGGCCTAATTCATGACCTGGCAGCCAAGGAAGAAGACCTCAGCACAGCGCAGCGGGTTTTAATTGATCGGGTCATAACCTTTTTGGGAGTGGCTCGGCTGATTGAGGAGCATGCTAGAGAACAGGGGATCCTGGACTCGCGGGGAAGGTTAAGCCAGGGATTGACCGGCCATTATCTTTCTTTCAACCGATTCATCAAAGAGACTATGGCCCTTTTGGGCTTAGAAAAGCGCCAGGTCGAGCCGGAGGTAACCTTTGCCGAAATCGTTAAAAGATATGACAAGGAAGAAGCTGAGACAGGGACCAGGGATACTTCCGGGCCGTCAGACAACGCTACAGCGGGGCCTGGGACGGGCGATCTTAAGGGGGCTGGGGCAATGGGCGAGGATAAGGACGACCAGGAGCCGGAGGGCGGGGAATGAAAGCATTAAGACCATTGAAGGCGATCAGGGCCAAGTGCCTGGATTGCTGTGGCGGAAGTGTTGCAGAGGTTAAGCTGTGCGAGACTGAGGATTGCCCCCTGTGGGCCTTTAGGATGGGGCATAACCCGCAGAGGAAGGGCCAAGGGGGGTGTCCAGCCGGCCAGGGGCAGGAGATATGCGAAAAAACCCTAACTCACGTGGGGGGTAGCGGCGAAGAAGAGGCCATCCCATGAACATCATTCAATTCATAGAGGATCCCGAGCTTATTAACGACCAGAGCTTATCTGTGGCGCAGCGGATGAGTCTCAAGGCTGTTTATGGGTTGCCATTGACGGATGGGGAGCTCGAGGTCTTCCGGCAGACAACGGGCCTGGCGGAATATGCCCCGCATGAATGGGGAGAGGTGACATTTTGCTTGGGGAGAAGGTCTGGAAAATCGGACAAGCTGGCCTCGAACATTGCGCTCTATGAGGCGTGCGCCCGGGAGCATCGGCTGAGTGTGGGAGAGGTGGGCGTTGTGATGATCGTCAGTTCCGAGTTGAAGCGGCAGAGCCGGATCGTTTTCGACTATTGCCTCGGCAAACTTGAGCGGAGTAAGACTTTAAAAAAATTCATCAAGCGGGTGACTCAGGATGAGATCAGCCTGACCAATGGCATTTGCATCCAGACATTCCCTTGCAACCTGGCCCGGATCAGGGGGCAGAGTTTAATTTGCTTCATCGGTGACGAATGTGCCTTCTGGAAAAGTGAGGGCAAGTCCATTGATAAAGAAGTTCTGGACGGGGCCCGGCCGGGCTTGAGCTTTGAATTCTCAAAGATGGTCAAGATAAGCAGCCCGTGGATGATGAGGGGGGAGATTTTTTCCGACCATAAGCGGTATTGGGGTCAGGCGAACTCTCCGGTTTTAGTATTCCAGGGACCGACGGAGCTTTACTTTCCGGGATACTCAAAGAAGAAGTTGGAAGCGGCGATGCGAAAAGACCCCGTTGCCTATGAACAGGAATATCTGGCCCGCTTTAGGACGGACCTCAGCGCCATGTATGACCCGGTCGTGATCGACCGGGCCGTGAATCCTGACCGGCCGATGGAGCTTCCTTTTCGGGCGGTAAAGGGAGTGCGGGAGGCTTTCGTGGACGTTGCCGGCGGCGGCGGGAAGGATTCCTATGCGATTGCTTTTGGAAGGATTGAGGGAGAGAAGATAATTGTCGAGGTGGTCAGGTCCCGGGCGCCGAAATTCAATCCCGAGTCGGTGACAGGCGAATATTCCGAGCTCTTAAAGAGTTATGGCATAACCGAGGTTTCCGGAGACAAATTTTCGGGAGATTTCGCATTAAACATTTTTGCGAAAAACAACATCACCTATCGGCGGGCCGAAAAGACCAAGTCCGAGATCTACCTGGAAGCCGAGGCGGCCTTTAATGCCGGACGCGTGGAGTTGCCCGACAGGGAGACGATGCTGACGCAGTTGAAGGCGTTGGTCAGAAAGGCCAGGTCCGGCGGCCGCGATTCCGTAGATACCGATACCGGAATGCCCGAGGACGAAGCCAATGTCGTTTGCGGGCTGATCGACCTTTTGAAGTTGGGGGAGAGCAGTGGAGCGGCCGTGGGGACCCTGCCCTATTCCGTTTATCCGGATGATGGCGGAGGTGGCGGCGGGCCGGATGTCTATGACAGAAACGCGCCTTGGTGGGACAAAGTTATGGGAAGGAAATGATGAATTTATTTATGAGAATCTTTCGGCGGTTGGGATACAAGACGAAGGAACCTGAGCCCCGGATTGCCGGGCGGCAAATCCCTACGGTTGATGAGCAGGCTTTCATTGCCTCCGCTATGGGCCTCAGTAAGTGGGCGGATGTCGAATATTACGGACCCGGCGCGGCCGAGGCTGAGGCCCGAAGACGGCGAAGCCTGGGCCTTGAGCCGGAGGAAGAAGCGCCGATAGGCACAATTAGACATGACGTGAGGCCGGATTGAGTAAAGGTCGTAAGGTAAGACGGCCAGGAAGCGGCTCGATAAATTTGGCTGTCGGACCGTGTGGCCGTGTTCCAAGCAAGGTGGGACGGGCCGGGTTCGACCTTCGGCCCGGCTTCGTCCCTTTTTTATGGAGGTGACATGGTAGAAAAATTGCCTAAGATGCTACAGAGTCGTGATCTTGTCGGTGACCACTTCACAGCGGACCATCCCTTTTTTATCGAACAGAGAAAGAGATTCCTTGAGAATCTTAAACGGGCTAAAGAATTTTATGAGGCCCGAATTAAAAAAACAGAGGTGACAAAATGAATGAAAAAACTCTTTTGCAGACACGGGGGAGGATGAGGGAGCAAGCCCCGGCAAGCGGAAAGTCCGGCGGCTTTTTGAGCGCGCATCAATTGGTGGACGGACAGCTCCATCTCAGCGACATGGATTATTGCGTCCGCTTCGGCGAACCGAAGGAATGGGCGGGGATGAGAAAAGAGGTTGAAGAGCGGAGATCCAAAATCCCGGCTTGGTCATTCTGGATTTGCAAAAAATGCGGGTGGGTATCGCAGGCCAAGGGTGACCAGGGGGAACCGTTGATCTGCGTAAAATGTAATCTAGCGGCTCTGGTAGATGGCGGTTGGATGCGCAAAATGGACGAAGGCGAAATCGCGGCCTTCAAGAAAACCGAGGCCGAGAACGGGAAGCGAATTGCTGAGCGTGAAGCAGCGGCCCGGCTTTTTGAAGTGAATCAAGGTCGTCAAAAAACCGGCCTACCACCCTTCTCGGCTGAGCAACTTGCGGCGGCGCACAAGACGGACTGGGAGCGCAAGCGGGAATGGGAAAAAAAGGAAGCCGAGAGACAGGCGGCATGGAAAGCGAAGAAAAAAACTATAGGGGAGAGAAAGGAAATCCAGCCGAAGGCGAAGCCATGAGCGACGACAAAGACAAATACCTGGACCCGGCGAAAAATCCCTTCATCAAGATTCGAGGGGACGATCTTCCCCCCGTCGTGGAGGATGAGGACGACCCCGGCTTCAATGCTGAGGATTTTAGAATCCCGCTTGACGGCTATCGCATCCCGGAAAAGAAAGCGGCGGCGGCCAGCTCACCCCCGGCCAAAGAAAAGCCGGAAGTAGAGCCCGGAGACTTCGAGGAAAAGGTTAAGACCTTCATGGAGAAAATAGACGAGGTTATCATTGTCCGGCCCGTGGAGGGTGTAGGTGCTTTTAAAATCTCGAAGCGTCCATGCGGAAGCCTGGAAATAATTGACCCGGACGGTTCACGGCGAACCTTGACGGCCCTTGACCCGGAGGAAAGGAAGATCGTCAACTATAACCTTTATGTGAAGTGTGCGAAGGGGAAGGACGGAGAGTGTCCCTGCAATCAGATATAGGACCAGGCGAGAGAATGAAAAAGCGGCTTCCGTCCTGTAATTTTGCCGTCGGTATCCAGGGCGGCCTTCCTACGCAGAGCAGCCTTCCACCCATTGAGTTTTGCCGGGGCAAATATCGGAAGGGCTGGTGCAGACAATTCTGGTGCTGTCGGCGGCTTCAATTTGATAAGGTGGAAAAATTCCGACTGCCTTCTCTAAGGGTGAATCCTTCGCCGCGTCGTCGGCGGCTCATAGGATTAAAAAACGATTGAATGAAAAAGCGGCCTGCTTGAAGTGTGGAGGCCCGATTGAGGAGCGATTTTCTATCATGATCGAAAAGGCGGGGGGGCTTGAGATTGAGGTTGTGCGGACGCGGGGCCTGAGCCTATGCGCCTATTGCTTCGCCGTCCTGTGCGGCGAAGACGCGGATCGGATTCCCGAAATAAAAGCAAACGATATCAGGAGAGCTTCTTGACCCGCTTTGATTCAAGCCAAGCTTCAAGCTCACTTCTACGAAAGAGGACCTTTCGCTTGAGCTTGAAAAAAGGAATATCGCGGGTCTTCATTAAAAGATAAAGAGTGCGCTTGCTTATGCGAAGAAATCTCATGGCTTCGGTTCTAGTCATTAACTCTTTTTCCATCCCGGCGGATGTTAGCAGGATGGGGAAAAAAAATAAAGACAGGGGCTTGACAATGAAGGATATAATGGGATAACATGGGATATAAAGGGATGATTAAATGGGTAAACTATTAACAATCAAGGACATATGCGGCGAACTGAAAGTCACCCGAAAAACGGTCATCCGCTGGATTGAGACGGGTGAACTCAAGGCATTTAAACTTGGCAGCGGGCGGCGGCTGTGGCGGATCAAGGAACGGGAACTTCAGAGATTCATCAATGAGAGTCCGAAATAAATTCACGGGCAAGGTTTTTGAGGCCGAGTGGTCCTTTAAAAACTCGGCATCATCCTTCGCTCAGCCGGTCCTTATCCTCAAGCCGGAAGGCCAGCCGGTTGATGCGATTTTCTTTGATGTTCTGGACGACAAAGAAACGAAGGGCGAGAAAACAGACCTTGACGATCCGAGAGACTAGGGATGAAAAAAGAGACGCGGCCCGGTCCTGCCTTTTCGGTCCCCACCGAATCAACCCCCCTTTTTATCAGCCGGGCCGCGTCCTTCTTTTTTGGGGAGGGAAAACGTGAGCGATAAAAACAATCTAAAACTAATTAAGGGTCATGATGGCAAGCCGGGCTATTATTTGACGGAGATCACCCTTAATTACAGGCGCGTCCGGAGATTTGCCGGCTACACGAAAGAACAGGCGAAGGATTATCTTGCGAATCTACGGATTGCGGCCAAGGTGGGGAAACTTGAGGAGCTCATTAAACCGAAATCGGCCGGGGATACGTTTGGGGCATACGCCAAGGCGCTTCTGGATTCGGCGGAGTGGAAGGCAAAGCGGAGCGCGTCTAGAAACGAACTCTCTCTCAAGAATCTGAATCAGGATTTTAAGGATGTTCGTCTCGAAGAGATCAATGCGGGGCTTGTCAGAAAATATATCACGAAACGCAGGGAAGCCGGCCGGAACCCGGCCACGATAAATCGCGAGCTGAGTTTTTTGAAATCCGTTCTCTACGCCGCCGAATACGACAATCTCATCGCCTCTAATCCAATCAGAGGCCGCAGGGTGAAAAAACTCGAAGAGGCAGGGGGCCGCGAGAAAGTCATCCTGGGCATAAATCTCACCGACGATGACCAGCGAAGACTTATAGATGGCGCTGCCCCTTACTTCAAGCCTATATTAGAAGTTGCCCTGCTTACCGGGATGAGGCGGGGGGAGATCCTCAAGATGAAATGGAAAGACATCAATTTCCGGCTCGGGACGATCCGCATCCCCGCAGAGAACTCAAAGACGAAGCGCGAGCGATTCATTCCGATTGATTCAAATTTGATTGCGACGCTTGACTCAATCGAGAGAAAAGGCGATTGTGTTTTCATGAACGACCAGACCGGAATACACAGGAAAAGGGTCGAGGAAGCATTTAAGGCGGCCTGTGAAAAGATCGGGATTACAACGGGAAGAAAAGCCGGCCTTGTATTCCATGACCTTCGCCACCTGGCCGCATACCGGCTTGTCAAGGTGACTGATATTGTGACGGCCTCTAAAATTTTGGGACATAGCACAATCCAGATGACCATGAGATATGTTCACCCGACAGATGCAGACAAGCGCGAGGCCATCGAAAAAGCGGCTGAAAGCCTATATAGAGGACGTCAAAAAGACGTCAATGCCCAAAACCTAACCCTTCTTGAAGGGGTTGAAATTCAGGCTCAAATCAACTAATATCAGACACTTGCCGGAGTGGCGGAACTGGCAGACGCGCCGGACTCAAAATCCGGTCCCTGGAAACAGGGGTGTGGGTTCGATTCCCTCCTCCGGCATTTGCCTTGTCCGAATGC
>Ga0315284_10015861_pt1 | contig 10706 bp, 9 predicted proteins | sample YL17G09_16_MG_FD_203696 | JGI IMG/M metagenome (GOLD analysis project Ga0315284, IMG submission 203696) | Sediment microbial communities from Yellowstone Lake, YNP, Wyoming, USA - YL17G09_16 | ecosystem: Environmental > Aquatic > Freshwater > Lake > Sediment | place: USA: Wyoming | collected...
CATCTACAACAACGATCAGCCGCAGCAGGCGCAGTCCGGCGTCGCGGGACTTCTCCAGGCGAACCCGGACCTCGTGGGAATCGCCTGCGTGAACTCTCCCGGCCCGCCCGGCGCCGCAAGGGCGCTCATCGCCGCGGGCAAGGCGGGCGAGGTCAAGATATGGGGACTGAGCCTGCCCAGCGAGAACAGGGAGCATCTCAAGAGCGGGGCCGTCAACGGCCTCATCCTATGGGACCCCGCCAAGCTCACGTTCCTGACCGCCAAGCTGGTCAACGACTACCTCGACGGCACGAAGCCCACGGACGGGATGGAGGTGCCGGACGTCGGCAAACTCAAGGTATCCAAGACCGGCATCATCATAATGCCCGGCGTGGTGATCACCAAAGATAATGTAGACCAGTTCGACTTCTAGGTGTCGTGCAATGCCGAGGGCCGGGGTTGCGCCGGCCCTCGCGCCGCACGCTGATCATCAGCTCCCGCTACTGCGGCTCCGCACGCCCCGTGGGTTCGGACGATACGGCGCCAACCGCGCCCCCCAGAACGGCAGCTATCAGCAGACATACGTAACTGCCGAAGAACCACCATCCCAGTGCTCGCGAGGCGGCCATGGTTGCCGCGGCTGCCCCGGCGGGTGTGCCTCCGAACACTCCCGCCGCCGACATCGCGGTTCCTCGCACGGCGCCGCCGAAAGCCAGCACGTCAGTGAACATGAACAACGCCCAGATTATAACGCCGTGCAGCATAGCCGGCACTGTCCCAACTCCAGCCGTTCTGGCTGCCAGAATAGTGCCGAGAAACACGCCCACAACAGCGAACACGACAGACCAGACAGCAAGGCCGGCTGGCCTCAACCCCATAGCCATGCCCAGCGCGAACCACAACAGCGCGGTCGCAAGCGCCACCGCATAGCCGGCAAACACAGGACCCCACTTGATCCTGGTCGCCGGCACGGTCTCAGCCATCGAGGTCGCTGCTTCATGATAGTAATGCGCGCCCAGGTGATGCTCTGCGGCTCCGCCTTTGCGCCCCTCTTCCTCCGGTTCCTGTTCTGCCATTGTGCTTCCTCCTTGCTGGCGCAAGAACCCGCGTAACAAGTACGGAGACCCTTGTTCCTAATGTAATCCTTACCCTTTACCTGAGCTTGCCCAAACTACCGACGCATCTCGTCCAGCCGGCAAGCGGTTTTCGCCTGATTGCCCCCCAGACGGCGTGGGTTGCGCGAGGCGAAGCCGTTATCAGTGGTAATACCGGTTCTGCGAGTCTCCCGGAAGGGATTCGAGGTCGATCTGCCTCAGTGTCGCTATCCCGCTGGGACTCAGCAGGAAGCCTCGCTCCATCGACGCCGACTCCGCATCGAGCTGCAGTTTCGCGCGGAAGATGACATCCTCGACGGCTATGGTGAGTATCTGCCTCAACTGATAGCTGTCCAGCGCGGCGATTGCCTCGCGGGCGTCATCGGCCATATCGCCTGCCGGGTCCATATCAAGCGCCCGCGTAAACGCGCTCATGGCCTGCGCGATCTCGCCCTTCTGCTGCAGAAGCACGGCTTTCTTGAAGTGGTGAGCGGGGTCGGAGGGCGCCAGACGGATCAGCTCGTTGGTCACCTGAAGCGATTCGTCGATCTTGCCCTGCTGCAGATACGCTATGCCAAGCACGTCCCTTGCAAACAGATTTCTGGGGAACTTGGCGAGCATCCTGCGGCTGAGGTTGATCGCCTCGTCGTAGCGACCGAGTTCGATAAGAGTCTGCAGAAGCTGCTCCTGGGTGCTTGAATCGCTCGGATCCAGCGCCACTGCGTTTTTCATTGCCTCAATGGCCGGCCCGATCTTATTCTGAGCGCGATAAAGGTTCGCAAGCTGCACGCTGCACTTAGGCTCGCGAGGGCAGATCGTCATGGCCTGCTTGACCTGCGCGATGGCCTCGTCATAGAGCCCGCGCTGCGCGAGCGAATTCGCCCGCTTCATCATGCTCGAAAGCCTGACGCCGCCTCTGCCTCTTCCCTGTTCAGCCGTACCGTTAGTCTCGTTCATCTGGACTTTCGACTCTCGACTTTCGACTTTTGACTTTCGACTTTCGACTCATGTTGACCGGCAGCCCCGTGCGCGCCGATTCGTAGATCGCCAGTATGACTTCGACCGCTTTCCGCGCTTCCTGGCCGGCAATCATCGGTTCCCGGTCTTCGATAATCGAGCGGCAGAGGTCGTGTATCTGTATCGTATGGCCCTCGGTTGAGATGGCGGTCGGATCGCTCGCGGCCGACCCGATCTCGACCTGCTTTTCGACCTGTCCGCCGCTGTCGTCACCGGGCACTTCCCACTTGATGATCTTATCGCCGGCGGCCACAATGGTGCCGATCTCGCCGTGAAGCTCCATCCGGTGATCCATTTTTACAACCGAGGTCGTCCCCTGAAGCACCCCAAACGCGCCGCTGGCATATTGCATGACAGCGCAGGCGGTGTCTTCGACCTCGATATTGCGCACCAGGTGATCGGCCTTGGCGTAGATCGTTTCGATCGGGCCCATGATCCACCGCTGCAGGTCGATCATGTGCACGCCCTGGTTCATCAGCGCGCCGCCGCCGTCAAGCTCCCACGTTCCCCGCCAATCGCCGCTGTCGTAATACTCCTGCGAACGATAGTACTTCAGATAGGCGTCTCCGAGGACCATCTTTCCCAGCTTGCCCTCATCGACCGTCTTCTTGATCTTGTGCCACACCGGCGACGTGCGCCTCTGGAAGATCACGCCCAGCTTAACCTTTGCGTTCGCGCACGCCGCTACCATCGCGTCGATCTTGTCAAGCGTGATCTCGATGGGCTTCTCGCACATGACGTGCTTGCCGGCTTTGGCCGCGTCGATGGTCACCTGTCCGTGCAGCCCGCTCGGAACGCACACGCAGACGGCGTCCACGCCGCCCTTCGCGAGCATCTTACGGTAATCCGTATAGACCGCCGCGCCGCCGAAGTCCGCCGACAGCTTGTCGGCTCTCTCTTGTATGACGTCGCATACCGCGACCAGTTCCGCCTCCGGGGTGTTCGTGATGCCCCGGGCATGCCACGGCGCGATAACCCCGCAGCCCACGATCCCGAATCTGATCTTACTCAACCAACTGTCCCTCCATGAGAATGCCTTCCACCTATGTTTTCCCCGGCCTGCCCGCTTTTCCTGCCCCATATCGAAAATCCGGTATAATCACCAGCAGTACGCAACCGGCGGGCCTTGTCCTGCCGCGTTGCGGTCGCGGAAGAGCAAGACCCGCCGGCCAGTCGGGACGGGACGGGAGGATAGGAGGTTACTCCAGGGCGCTTATACTTGTGACCTTATCCAGGCACACGTCTTCGATGTCGCCTATCAGATACGCGCCGTATAGCGGCACGAATTGAACGTCGTGGACGTGCAGGTTCTTGGTGATCTCGTCGCCGCGCCGGTCACGAAACGTCACCTCGCAATGTCTCCCAAGATACTGCTTCGCTTCAGGTATCTGCATAGATTCCGGCCTCCTCCGTGCTAGCTCGCGCGTCCGTATGTCGGAACCGCCCAAGCCTGACGAATCGGCTGATGACCTTGCGGCTGTTCCGGCAGCGCCCCATAGGATGCCGCCGGGCCGCCGGACGGAGAGATTGCCGCTGGCCAACACCCGCCCCGGCCGCGCCCATTGGAGTCAACCTTAGGGCCGCGCGCTCGCAAGCCGGATACTCACCAGTGACAACACCACGCATCGGCAGCCCGGCACATCGGCCCATCCACCTTGCATCCACCGGGCGCTTGCTGTCTTCTCAGTGTAGTTATGCCGCGCAAACCCCGACAGAGGTGCTGTAGACAATACCAGTTTGCGGACGAAGTCAGAAGTCGGAAGTCAGAAGTCGGAACTCAGAAGTTAGAAGTCCGAAGCCGAAAGCCTTGAGTCCGACCGTGCGCAAGGCTTCAACCCGTCTGTCCTGAGTAGCGCGCAGGGCGCGCGTATCGAAGGGCAGAGGGAGCCAGGAGCACGCGGGCTTGCTTTTGCCGAAGGAACCATCTAAAGTAGAGTCTAAGGGGATGCATGAAAGCGGGGCGAGTCGGACATCTGACCTCCGACCTCGGACCTCGATTGTCAAGGGGGACAGTTATGAGCAAGCTTGCCGTAAACGGCGGGCCCAAAGTGCGCGAAGGCGGATGGCCGGGCTGGCCGGTGTGGGACGAGTCCGACTGCCGGGCCGTCGTCGACGTCGTGCGCAGCGGCCAGTGGTGGAGCGTCGGCGGGACGAAGGTCAAGGAATTCGAGCGCAAGTTCGCCGAGTATCAGGACGCGAAGTTCGGCGTGTGCGTTCCCACCGGCACCATCGCGCTGATCGTTGCGCTGCAGGCTGTGGGCGTGAAGCCGGGCGACGAGGTGATCGTCACGCCTTATACCTTCATCGCCTCCGCAAGCTCGATACTTCAGGCAAACGCGATCCCCATCTTCGTCGATATCGATCCCGATACGATGAACATCTCGCCCGCCGCCGTCGAGGCCGCCATTACGGATAAGACCAAGGCGATCATGCCCGTCCACATCGGCGGCTTGCCGGCGGATATGGACGCGATCATGCAGATCGCCTGCAAGCACAATCTCAAGGTCATCGAGGACGCCGCCCAGGCACACGGCGCGCGTTGGCGGGGCAAGGGCGTCGGTTCGATTGGCGACGCGGGCGCGTTCAGTTTCCAGGCAAGCAAGAACCTTACCGCGGGCGAGGGCGGAATCATCACCACCTGCGACGAGCACGTCGGAAACGTGGCCTGGTCGATTCACAACGTCGGCCGCGTCAAGGGCGGAGAGTGGTATGAGCATCCCGTCATGGGCAGCAACTATCGCATGACCGAGTTCCAGGCCGCGATCTTGCTCAATCAGCTCGGCAAGCTCGATTCGGAAACGGCCCGCCGCAACGAAAACGGCCTGCATCTCGCCGAAAGACTTGCCAGAATCGACGGGATCAGGCCGCAGAAGCGCGACGAGCGCGTCACCACGCACGCCTATCACCTGTTCATCGCTCGCTACCTTGCCGAAAAGACCACCGGCGTGCCGAGAGAGAAGTTCATCAAGGCCCTCAACGCCGAGGGAGCGCCGTTCTTCACCGGCTATCTGCCGCTGTATAGGTCGGGCATGTTCGAACCGGATCAGAACTCCTGCCCGCTCGGCTGCGGGTTCTACGGCAAGACGGTGGACTATGCGAGCCTGAATCTGCCGAACTGCGAGAGGCTCTGCGATTCCGAGGCGATGTGGCTGAGCCAGTCCATCCTGCTCGGCACGCGCAAGGACATGGACGGCATCGCCGACGCCGTCGAGAAAGTGATGACCAACATCGCCGAACTGAAGCAATCGGGCTGACTTCCCCCTCTCCTGGGGGAGAGGGCCGGGGTGAGGGCGCAGCCTTCTCCCCTCCTTACCAAGGAGGGGCCGGGGGAGGTTTCCCTTCGGACTTCCGACATCGGACATCGGACTTCTGTATGAGACTCGACTTCTTTGACTGCAACTGCCAGATCGGTCGCGCGGGCGCGCCAATCAACGGCGCGCCCGTCACGGCAAGCGAGATCGTCGATATGCTCAAGCCGATGGGCATATCCAGGGCGCTTGTCTACTCGGCGCTAGCCAAGGAACTCCATCCGGCGGAGGGCAATCCCGCCGTGCTGGAGGACGTCAAGGGCTCGGCGCTGGTTGCCTGCTGGGTCGGGCTGCCGACCTCCACGGGCGAGATCCCGCCGCCGGCCGAATTCATCGCACAGATGCGCGCTAACGGCGTCGGCGCAGTGCGACTCTTCCCCAGCGCGCATTCGTATGCCCTGGCGGACTGGTGCATCGGGCCGCTTTTAGGGGCACTGGAGGCGAACCGCGTTCCCGTGCTGGTCGAGATCGCGCAGACGAATCTCGACCAGATCGCGTCGGCGCTTGAGGCGTTTCCCAAGCTCCGGCTGATCGTTCTCAGGCCGTCCTATCGAAGTGACCGAATGCTGTATCCTTTGATGGAGCGTTACGAGCACCTTTGCATTGAGACTTCGAACTATGCAGTGAGCGGCGGGATCGAGGAGGTCTGCCGGCGGTTCGGCAGTTCGAGGCTGATCTTCGGGACGGGTCTGCCGTTCGTCGAGCCGGGCGCGGCCGTGTCGCCGATCACCTACGCCGAGATCGACGCCGCCGACAAGCAGGCCATCGCGGGCGGCAACCTCGACAAGCTGCTCGGCTGGGCAGGTGGGGCCGGTGGCTAGAGATGCCGGGCGGTCCCGGCCGGACGGGGAATCGTTGGACACACTCGCCGCCCGATGCGCGGGCTGCCTCGACGCGCTCTACTCGACCGTCCGCGCGACGACCGACGCCGGGCCGGCCCTGGTCTACTCCGAATCGGTTGCCTACATCATCCGTCTGCTCGCCGTTCTTATCGCCGCCGAACAAATCCCGCGCGGCGCGCCCGTGCGCAAGTCTGTTCAGCGCGCCGCTCAAGCGATCATCGACGGCTCGACCGAATCGGCCCACCGCGACTACGAGAAGGCGGCTGCCGCGGTCCGAAAGGCGAGCGGGCTGGGCATCTTCGACCAGCCAAAGCATATCCGGTTGGATCGCGAAGCGTTCACCGCCGCCGCGCAGGCGCTTACACGTCCCCGTCCCGATGCTCCCATCGAGCGCATCTTCTTCCAGACGGTGCCGCTTTCCTGGCTTGGCGGCGTCTACCAGGCCCTTCTTGCTCTTGGCCCGGACGATACCGGCGACAGACTCCGGGCCAGCCGGTCATATCGAAAGAGACGCGGGGTCTTCTTCACCCCGCCCAGTCTTGTGACCTATGTGGTAGAAGGCGTCCTCTCGCCGATCATCGAGTCCCGCGCGGCGTTATTTGAAACTCGTACCGGCGGCCCTCTGTCGCCGCCAGACGCCGGCCACTACGGAATACGGGTCCTCGATCCCGCGATGGGCGGCGGAGACTTCCTGACCCGTGTGGTCGCCGGCGAGGGTGCTTCGGGAGGCTTTCTGCCCCGAAGCATCCTCGCGGCCCAATGCGTCTACGGCGTGGACGTTGACCCGGGCGCGGTCGAGATCGCCCGATTCGGGGTGTGGGCAAGCTCCGGGTTTGCCGACGGAATCGCCGGCTCGCTCAACTCTCATCTGATCTGCGCGAACGCGCTTGGCGCCGGACACGCCGATGAGCCGCCGTTCGATTGGGCCGCCGCGTTTCCCGAAGCATTTGCCGACGGCGGGTTCGACGCGGTGATCGGCAACCCGCCGTATATCGCCGCCAAGAACGGCCTTCGCTCTTCGCACACATCCGGCCAATCGGACTCCTATCTGATGTTCCTATCGGAGGTAATGGACAGCAAGCTCGTCAAGCCCGGCGGGCTGCTTTCGATGGTCCTGCCGGACCCGGTGCTTGTTCGCGAGAACGCGGCTGCGGTGCGCCGAAAGCTGGCGACCGAATGGTCGATCCTGTCGCTTCTGCACATCTCCGAGGCGTTTCCGGACGCGCTCGTGGCAAACGTGATCCCAATCTGCCGCAACGCGCCGCCCACCGAACCGACCTTCCTCGCCTCGCGAATCGAGCGCGCGGGCGACCGCCGCAACTTTCTCGCGCGGCCCAGGCAGACGGCTCTGCAGCTTGCCCGACCCGTGCGCCTGGAGTCCATCTTTGCACAAGATAGATGTGAATTCCTATATCTACTTGAACAAGACGGCTTCGGCGAGATCATCAAACGCATACATGGCCCCGAGGTCGCGCTCTCACACTATCAGGAGCCGTTTGCACCGCTGCGCAAGCTCAACGTCAAGGCGATCTACCGCGGCGAGGAGGTGGGCAAGTCGGCGATCAGGAGCGAGACCGGCGACCAACCGATCCTGCTCGGCGGTCAATCCATCCAGCCGTATGAGATCATCTGGGAAGGGCGCAAGGCGAGCGCTTCCTGGATCAGAAAGCCGCTGGGTCGCTACCACTCCACCAAGATTCTGATCCAGAAGAGCTCCGCGCATTTGATTGCGGCACTCGATCGGGTGACCAGGCGACATCCCGGCTACGTGTTCCCGCAGTCGGTCTACGCCGTGGAGCTTGCCGGTCACGGGATGGCCCCGCTTTATCTGCTCTGTCTGCTCAATTCGCGGGTGCTTGACGAGTATATCCGGCGCACTGTGACCGGCTACAAGCTCCTGCAGCCGCAGTTGGAGCTCGAGGACATCCGCGCGCTTCCGATTCGGCGGATCGACTTCACCACGCACATTTCCGAGCGAGAAGCCGATCTGGCGCGAGGTATCGGCATATTCGAAAGCGAATCACTACGTAGCGGGGAGTTTGCCGAACTGGCGAACTTTGCTGTCGCCTGCCTGACGGGGCTGCCGGAAAAGTCGGACGTGGTTCATGACGTGCTGGTGCATCTGGGCCGGGAGATGGTCTCGCTTGGCAGGGCGAATCGCAGGTCGCCCGACGCGCACGCCACGCGCCGACTCGAAGCGATCCGCGCGGCGATCGAGACGATTGTCCGGAAGCTCTATTCGAGCGAACCGGCGCAAATGGCGCTGCCGTGGTGAGTCGAAAGCCGAAAGTGGAAAGCGGAAAGTGGAAAGCGGCGTAGTGTCCGATCTCCGTCTCGGACAGGCGCGGCCGGAACCTGATAACTGATGACTGATGACTGATGACTAAGCAGAAGCAGAAAATGATAGATGAAGTGCTCGCAGGCCGCCCGGTGACGGCGTTCGAGATAATCGACGTCCACGGCCACCTCGGCTACTGGCACAACTTCTACAACCCGGAGCGCACCGCCGCGGACATGGTCCACGCGATGGACAGGGTCGGCATCCGCTGCATCATCGCGGGCGCGCACGCGGGCATCAGCACGGACTATCGCATGGGCAACACCCAGACAATCCAGGCCATGCGCGATTTCCCCGGCCGAATCCTCGGCTACTGCTGCATCAACCCGAACTACCCGGCCGATGAGATACGCGACGAGCTGGAACGGTGCTTCGAGGCCGGCATGGTCGGGATCAAGTTCCACCCGTCGGTGCACGGGTATCCCATCGACGGCGACAACTACCGCCCGGCCTGGGAATACGCCGAAAAGCACGGCCTTGTTGTGCTCACTCATACCGAGGCGGGCGGTTCGACCTGCGGCGCGGCTCAGGTCGGCAGGTGCGCCGAACGCTGCCCCAACGCCAAGGTGCTCTTCGGCCATTCCGGGTTCGGTTACGCGGGCGCGCGCGTATGCATAGAGGTCGGCCCAAAGCAGCCGAACACGTTCTTCGACATTACGAGTTCCACGCCCGATCTTGGGCTTGTGGAGATGCTGGTTGACGGCATCGGCGCAGACAGGGTGTTGTTCGCCACGGACCTGCCCTTCATCGACTGCCGCATGCAGATAGGCAGAATGGCGTTTTCGAGACTCGACGACGATCAACTCAGGCTCGTATTAGCCGGCAACGCCAAACGGCTTTTCGGAATGCGGACGTAGTGGCCGGCCTCCGTCCCGGCCTTGTCGGTCTGACCTCGGACTTCCGACTTCGGACCTCTGGAGGAACGATGAAACTGATTAGCTACCGTCGCTCGGACGAAACCGAATCCGTCGGCATCCTTAGAGACGACCTTGGCGGCGCGCTCGACCTGATCCGGGCGCTGGCCGTCTATTCGACGGTCAATGATGAGTGCGCGCCCACGGTGACGGACATGCTCGACCTGCTCTGCTACGGGTTCGTGGAGGTCGGCGTGCTCAAGGAAGTGCAGGAATTCGTCGAAAACCATCACTTGGCCGAGAAGCTTCTCGACACGGACTACAAGATCCTCGCGCCGATAGCCAGACCCGGCGCGATCTACGCTCTCGGCCGCAACTACCCCGCGCACGCGAAAGAAAGCGGCGCGGACGTGCCCAAGGAGCCTATCGTTTTCGGCAAGGCGGTGACCGCCGTCATCGGCCCCGACGAGAACGTAGTCTACCGCAGATGGCTCACGCGCGTCGATCCGGAGGCGGAGTTGGCCGTGATCATCGGCAAGCACGGGTCGAACATATCCGAATCCGACGCTCCGTCATATATCGCCGGCTACACGTGTCTTAACGACGTGACCGCCCGTGATATCCAGTTGATCGACCTCGGCGCCGCGCACCCGTGGCTCCGCAGCAAGGGAATCGACACCTTCTGCCCGATTGGGCCGAATCTCACGCTGCCCGACGAAATGCCCGACCCACTGGAGCTTGACGTCGAAATGCGCGTCAACGGCGAGATAAGGCAGGCCGACAACACGCGGAGCCTGACATTCAGCGTGCCGTTTCTGATAAGCTGGATTTCGCGCTACCACACGCTCTATCCCGGCGACGTGATCTCCACCGGCACGCCGGAGGGCATGAAACCCGTAGTTCCGGGTGACATAATGGAGGTCTACGTCGAACGCATCGGCGTCCTGCGCAATCCCGTCGTATCGGCTTGATCCCTTCTTAACACTCAACACTTAGAACTTAGAACTATGCTTAGACCTACCTGCGCGGAGATCGACCTCTCCGCCATACGAGACAACATAAAGGCGATCCGGGCGCGCGTCGGGCCGAGAGTCAAGATCATGCCCGCGGTGAAAGCGAACGGCTACGGCCACGGCGCGGTCGAGGTCAGCCGGGCGGTGCTGCAGGCCGGGGCGCAGGTGCTGTCGGTCGCGATGCCGGAGGAGGGTATCGAGCTTCGCGAGGCAGGATTCGATGTTCCGATCCTGATCCTGGGATGCTCGACTCCCGACGCG
>Ga0315284_10015862_pt1 | contig 10705 bp, 15 predicted proteins | sample YL17G09_16_MG_FD_203696 | JGI IMG/M metagenome (GOLD analysis project Ga0315284, IMG submission 203696) | Sediment microbial communities from Yellowstone Lake, YNP, Wyoming, USA - YL17G09_16 | ecosystem: Environmental > Aquatic > Freshwater > Lake > Sediment | place: USA: Wyoming | collected...
GGACAGTAGACTTCGGGTGATATTTACGTCGAAATTCTGCACAACGCAAATTCATCCCATGACTGAACTCATGGGTTTTCTTTGCACCATCACTTATAAGATGCCGCCCCCTCACTCCTGTTTCCATCTCACTTTCAGGAAATGGCTGGCGCACGACATGCATGGGTCGTAGGCGCGTATGAGCTTCTCTATGTTGTGCTCCATGGTGTGCTTGTCTGTTCCGCGAGCCAGGTCCCCTTCCACGAGCTTCCTGATGTCCCTCTCCATATTGACCTGGTTCTGCGCGGTCGGGATGACAAGAGTGCCGTCGTGTATCTTGTTGTCCTTCACAATCAGCTCGTAGTACAGAGTCCCCCTCGGCGCCTCTATGACTCCGACTCCTTCGCCACTCCTGCCCTTCGGCTTGATCGGATCCCCCCGCCTAAAATCAGCGGACTCGAGCAGCTCTATTGAATTGTCTATGCAATGGAGCATCTCGATGGCCTGAGCGAGATTGTTATGATAGATGTTCTTAGATGGAAACTGCTTCAGGTACTTCGTGGCGTCCTTCCTGGTGTCCTTGTGCAGGCTCTTCCTGTTCAGGTTGACGCGAGGCAGGGCGCCGACCTTGTACTCCTTGCCCTGGAACTCAAATCCTGTCGCCTGGGAGTATGGCAGCACGACACGGTGGAGATGGTCCTGGAACTCATCGTCCTGTATCACCTGGCCATCGGATGTCATGATGCTTCCTTTGACGAAATTGAAATCGTCGTTGACCATGGCGACGTCCATTGCGCTACAGATCAGCTCAAAGTCATTGTCCAGGAAGAGATCAAGAGCGTCAAAGACGTTGTCCCTCACTGACTTCAGCTCCTTGACTGAAGCGGATACCGCTTTCTTCTCCGGGAACTGGAGGAACCCTCCTATCCGCGGATAGATCGCATGCACCGCCCGTCCTGCGACGAGAGTCGCGAGGTTGTTCGCGGCCTTCTTCACCGCGAGGCCGCGTTCCACCACCTTCATGTCCTTCGGCCCGAAGTCCAGGACTGAATCGGTCCCTATGATGTCAGGCAGACAGAAGAGATAGAGATGCATTGCATGATCTCGGAGAATGGTGCCGTTCATGGACAGATTGCGCAAGAGGAGCGTCTGCTCGGACGGCTCGACGCCGAGCGCTGTCTCCAACGCTTCTATGCAGCATGTCATATGCGAGATGCTGCAGGTGCCGCAGATCCTGGAGACCAACGACGGGATCTCGTCTATCGTCAGCCCCCTGATCGCCTGGGTGTAGAATCGTTTGTTCTCGCTGATCCTCAACCTGACTGATGTTACCTTTTTCCCTTTGATGCCTATGTCTAGATTGGTGTGCCCCTCTATCTTGCTTAGGTCTTCTATGTGTATGTCCGATGTGTTATGCATGATCGCACCTATCCTGCCGCTTTCTTCGCTCCGAATTCAACCAGGTACTTGTCAAGCTCCTGAAGGAACAACCTGTCGCTCATCGGGCAGCCCGGCACCTGCGAATCCACTTTGATGAATTTGGTGACCGGCTCAACTTTCGGGAGATGACCGAACTTCTGGAGTATAGGGAGTATCTCCTTCATCTTCTTCTCGTCAAAATTGTTCCTGAGCGCGGCAGGCATCCCTGTGATGGCGCAGGAACCGACTATCATGATGCGCTTGGCGTTGTTCCTGATATCCTTCAACTTGCCTACATCATCCTTGGAGGCGATCGCCCCTTCCACGATCGCGAGATCCATGTCCTTCATGACATTCTTTGATTTCAGTATCCTACAGTGCTTGAACTCTATCTGCTCGTGCCATTCCTTGAAGTGGTCGTTCATGAGCTCCATGAAGACAGTGGCGCACCCTTCGCAGCATGTGAACGTGAACCAGCCGATCCTCAGCTTCTTGCGTTTCCCGACCGCTTTTCCAACCATGATTCCACCATAGATTCAGTTGTTTAAGAACTTTTCAGAACCCGTGATACTGCGTACAAGGCACCGGAAAGCAGCAATGCCGCGACAAGACCAAGTGATACCACCGATATGGACACGAGTATAAGCGAAACCGTGGGCACCAGTATGCTTATGTCGAACTGGGCGAACACGTAGTTGGCGACGAGCACGAGCAGGAACAGCGGCAGGAGGGATGCCGGCGAGAACAATATGCCCATCGCCGCCTTCCAGTCCCCTTCGCTTGGGCCCGCGGTTATGGACATTACGATCAGGAAATAAACGAGCACCGCACCCGCGAGGCTCGGTTGTGTTATGACCGAGAGGAGAGCTAATGTGAACGGCAGTATCACATTCTCGATAGCCGACCCTATCCCTGCGATCAGGCCTATATCCGCGTTCTGGAAGGAGAATATGCTGCCGAACGGCAGCTGCACCTGGGTGAGCATCACGACCGCGATGAAGAACACCGATGACGAGATGAACGCAGGAGCGAACGCCGCTATGATGGAGGATATCCATCCCCCGACAGATTCCTCACGAGTGGCTGTGATCCGTCCTGCTTTTGATGTGAGGAATGAGCTCCTGAGGTCTATGCCAGACCCAGTGAATACCGCTGAGACAAGATGGGACAGCTCATGGATCGCTATGGCGACCTCGGCTATGAGCATCTCAGTGATCTTGAACTTGTAGAGCTGAGGGAATATCCATTTCCGCGATACGTAGAGGACAGCCAATGACTGCATGAACCAGACTATGATAAGCGCGAGGAACACTGCCGCGGGCTGGACGAGGAACAGCATCATCGGGTCAGCGGACTGCGCCATGGCGCGATTTCATCGTCTGATTTTAAATACAGCGCATGATAGCCAGAGATATGCGCGATGGATTCGCTGAGAAAGTCTATGCTGCCCTGAAAAAGGTGCCGAAGTGGAAAGTGACCACCTACAAGGAGCTAGCGAAGGCGATCCGTTCCAAGGCCTACCGCGCGGTCGGCACAGCCATGAAGATGAACAAGGATCCCGCCCATATCCACTGCTACAGAGTGGTCCGCAGCGACGGATCGATCGGCGAGTACTCGGCACCCGGCGGAACAGCCAAGAAGGCCGCGCTGCTGAAGGCGGATGGGATCGAGATAACTAATGGGAGAATAGACCTACGGAGATACCTCCACAGATTCAAATGAAAATAATTAGAAAAGAGAAAGAGAGAAAAAGAAACGAAATAACCGAGTTATCTGCGCTCGCCCGTCTTCCTGCTGTCCGAGAGCTGCTTCTTCAGCCTCTCCTCCTGCTTCTCCATGATGGTGATGCGGGACTCGAGCGAGCTCTTCCTCTCGTTCAGGTCCTTCACGATCTCATCCTTGGTGGACTGCATGAGGATCGGGCCGACCAGCCTATAGGTGTCGCCCTTCGCCTTCTCCACTTCCTGGAGCGCATGGTCGATCTCGTCGGACTGGAGCTTCATCTGCTGCTTCTGGAGCATGATCAGCTGGAGCTGCTGCTGCATCGACTGGAATTCGATCTGCTTGTCTTCGTCTGCCATGAAAAACACCTCGTGAATATTACTCTTGTAACTCTTGATCGCCTTGGAGTTCATTCCTCAGCGAACTTCTGGACCCCGGTCACGACCTTCAACGCCCTGAGATGGGAGCCTGCGGCAGCGTGCAGGGATGCGAGATCCTCCGCCTCGATGGCCGCTGTTATTGTATTCCTCCTCTGGATTAAAGATGCTTTCGCTCTGCCTTGGAACGTCAGCTCCCCTTTGAGAGCCGCGAGCGCCTTCTTCGCCATCGATTCAGTCTTGAACGGGATTTCTATAGTTAGCTTCATCACCATATGATCACTTCTTATCGTCTTCGCGCTCAACCGACGTTTCGGCTTTCTCAGCTTGTTCTTCTTCCTCCTGCTCCTCTTCCTCATCCAGATTAGTAGTCAGGAATCCTTTGATGTTGAGAGCGAGCTTCTTCGACCCATATCTGAACGTGATTGAGTCTTTCTGGATAGATAATGTGACTGTGTCGTCCGTGACTGGGTCTGGAATATCGAATAAATCGGCGATATCCTTGTCTTTCGCGTGCACCGATACTTCCTTGCCCAGCCTGCCGACTTTCTCCTTCAACTGGGGGGTGGCGACTGAGAACAGCATCTCGGGAGACATCCAGTCCCAGCTCTTACTTATCGATATGAACGACAGCTTGTTGGGGTTGCCCTTGGATTCGCTGATGACCATGACACGCCTAAATCCGAGCAGCCTGGCGCGTGAAACTACGTCCTCGACCGACTTCTTGCCTCGATTCTCATAGGTAGAGTTGAGAAAAGAAGAGATATTCCTCGCGATCACCCTTGTAGAGTCGGAGGGCTTCCTACTGGTCGTTATATACATAAAGATCAAGGCTGGACTGCACCGATGCTGCCCTCAATCGGCCTTAATGTTACGGGCCACTGGGAGGGGCGGCTTGTACAGTATGCGCCAAGCGCAGTAAGGGCATCGGACGAAATTCCCGATCTCCTCGATCTCCTTCTCGCAATTATGACAGACGTACATCATACCACCATTCCGATCAAGCAGAGCGCTTGTTATAGTCCGCTACGACACGCGTCGCTACCTCTCCTGCCTGTGTGGTAGGGGAGTAGGCGCCGCCGGCGAACACCGCTGAGCAGCCCTTGCACTTCCATATACCTGTGTCAGTCCTCTTCAGATGCGGCTTGCCGCAGCGGGGGCAGTTGTACTTCGCCTTCAGCTGCTTCGCGACAGCCTGCATCCTGATTTTGACTGAACGTCCTCCTCTTACTTGTGGTGAAACCATAAGATCACTCTTTTAATGCATTCTAATCTAATCCCTAATACTTTTCGAATATGAGCCCTATAGATCTCTCTATATGGCGTGAACCGCTACCAACCGAGGTTGGTAACTTCCTGATTCATTGAAGGAATTAAAATTCCGTCTCCAGCAGGCTTTAATTCGGGCAATTCCTGCCCTATCAATCTAATCAGCCCTCGAAACTTTATAAATATATTGGGAGCAGACTTCGGCTGATCTCATACACACTTAAATTATGGCGTCTCCGCTGTTATAAAGCTTAATAATTCTTTTCTCAGGACGAAAGACTTGTCCAGCATAGACAGGACCTCCTCCTTCGTGAACGCTCCGGAGCCCGCCTTCTGTATCGCGTACATGTTGTCGTCGCCGACGCAGAATGTGATCCTGGCGTCCGCCACGATCTCCTCGGAGTACAACGGGTCGAGGACGAGCTTGTCCCCGATCTTCACGAACGTGCAGTATGTCGGCACGTCAAGGAGCTTCTTGGGGGTCCTCTCCTCGCGGATGATCTTGCCGTCCCTGTACTCAGGGAGCTCCAGGCTCTGGAGGGCCGCTGTCGCCGCCATTGCCGCCGTGTCCAGCAGGTTGCCGTCATGGTCGATCACATAGATATCGACGTAGACGCCCCATACCTTGCCTTCCTCGATGAACATGGACTTGAGGTCTATCGCCTCTGCGGCTCGGATACCCCTGTCAACGACACGGGCGAGCTCGATGGATTCCACGCGGGGTGGTCCAGGCTCGAATGTCTCGTGCGCCATCGGGAGGAAGTCCGCGCCGAATGTCAGTGTGCCTTCATTCGGCCTATCCGAGAACGGAGTGACGACCTCTGTCTTCACTCCCGCGATGACGCGGGACTTGCCGATCGTGACGTCGGCGGATCCCTCCGCGACCCCGATCGCGCCTTTCTTGACTGTGATCTGCCTGTACTCGTCGAAATTCCTGCCGTCGATCCTCTTCCCTGACTTGATGAAGTCGCGGATCGTGGCCTTCTTCAGCTCGTCTATAGCCATAACCATATTATCACCTAATTCACTCGCCGTCCTGCGGCATCGCTGCCGCACGGTCGAAGTACTCCTTCAGCGCCGCGACCTGCAATTCATGGATCTCATCCACCTTCGCGTACGCCATGTCGAGCGCCTGCTCGAACTCTGCGCGGGACATTTTCCCGTCCATCTGCAGCAGGACGATCTCCCCGGTCGTCGGCTTGATCGCTATAGGCATGTCTGCCTGACCGAAGTTGTCCTCCTCCTTCTGCATGTCGACGGCGACCTGGCCGTCGATCTTCCCGATCGATACTCCTATCAGGATGTCCCTCATCGGGATGCCTGCGTTCGCCAATGCGACCGCGGCGGCCGTAAGCCCGGCGACACGCGTCGAGCCGTGGCTCTCAAGGATCTCGATGTAGATCTCTATCGCCGTCTTCGGATATACTTCAGCGACTACGACGTTCGCGAATGCCTCCTTGATGACCATGGAGATCTCACGCGATCTCCTGTTCGGGCCTGATCGGCCGTGGTCGTCTGTGGAGAACGGCGCCATGAGATATCTGCATCTCACGACAGCCTTGTAGGGGTCGGTCTCGTGCTTCGGGAAAACCTCCTTCGGCCCGTATACCGCCGCCATCACCTTGTTCCTTCCCCAGGTGAGATAAGCGCTACCGTTCGCGCGGTTCAATACCCCTGCCTCTATTGTTATCGGTCTTAATTCGTCCATGGCCCGTCCGTCGAGCCTCTTGCCGCCTACGATCAGCGGCTGGTCTGATGGTGTACCCATATTTTTCACCTCAATCAATATGACTGACCAGAACCTTGTTCCGGCTGCGTCCGCTCAGCGGACTGCGCCTGCTCCGCAGGCTGCTCCTGGCCACCGGCCGGAGCCTCTCTCGGCGCCTCTTGCCTTCTCGGACCTCGGTCGCTGTAATCCCTTCGCGGTCCGCGGTCATCGCGTCCCCTGAATCCGCCACGGTCGCGTCCGCCGAACCCGCCGCGCTCCTCGCGCTGCCCTTCGTCGCGGCTAGTCTCGTAGCTGCTCCTCTGGGGCTGCTGCGCCATCGCGGCCACGTCCTCAGGATTAACACCGAGGAACGCTATGATGCGGTCGGTCAGGCCAGGCAGGTGCGCCTCGCGGTCGATCTTGTCGATCGCCTCGACTGCCTTCTGCTGGTTCGGCCCCTTGATCCATATGAGGCCGTTCTTGCCGACGAGTATGTCGCACTTCGTCGCCGCCTTCAGCACATTGAGCATCGATGAATGCTTGCCGATCACCCTCGACACCTTGGTCGGGGCGATGTCTATGATCTCGCCGCCCTGCAATTTCATGGGCCTGGAGAGCCAGATGTCCTTCACCTCGCTCACCTCAGAGACCTGCGTGATGATGATGTCGTTCGGCTCGAACGGGAACCTCAATCCCTTTGAGGCCAGGAGCCCCTTGTATGGTGAGAACAGGTTGATGCCGTATCCGATGAACTTCTCCTCCTCCACCACGCCGATCACGTCGTCCCCCACCATCGGGAGGTACGATCCCTTTATCGGCATGAACCTTCCTTGCTCGGGGTCGAACATGCCGACCACTGCCGCGTACGTCTTCTCCTCCTTCACGAACGTGTAGGGATTGCGTACCGGCCTATCCAGGAGCAAATCCCCTGGCGTAACCAATTTTGCCATTTTTTCACCTTATTTTCTTTTTTTAATTTCGTAACTATAACTGACTGTTCTCTCAGCTTTACTTCTTGACTTCCTTCTTTTCAGAACATTTGACGGTTAACAACCGTCAAAATTTGCCCGATTCCTCGGGCAATCCTACGGTTCCTGAACTTCCCTACTTCTTCTGCTCTTTCTTCAGGTCCTTGATCTGCGCCCTTCCGGCCGTCAGCCGGTTGGCCTTGTCGAAGAACTCCGTCTGCAGCCCGGCCGGAATCTCCACCACTATGATGAGAGAGCCGTCTCCGAGCCATTCCTCCTGCTGCACGTTGTACTCCTTAAAGGAGCCATACAGCTTCTGCGCCGCATCGGCCGGGATCTTGACCGCCAGCCTCGCCGTTTCTATCTTCATCGGGAGTATCGGCCTGAGCGCGGTGATCGCTTCCTGTATCTGCTGCTCCGCCGGCTTGAACGGGTCGACGTGTATCTTCACTTCCTCCAGCGCCTTCTCGATCCGCTGCGGCGGGTGGGGGGCGTTGGTGCGAGGGTCTATCGTCTCCCTCGCGAGTATCGCGATTATCTTCTTGGTCTTCTCCTGTATCATGGCCCTCTTCTGGTCGGTGGTGATCGGCACCTCTCCATTCATGACGATCTTCTTCCCTATCTCAAGGATGTCCTCTGTCCCGAACGCCTTCTTCAGCTTCTCTCCGGATGCCCTGTCGGCCTTCTTGGCGTCCTTGAATATATCTTCTACGACCATGACATTGTTGAAGTCAGTCTTCTTGCCGAGCTTGAAGTCCAGAGCGAGATTCGGATCTACATATATCTCGAACTTCTCTCCCGCTACCGATATGTGTGCCACGACCGCTTTCTCCATAGAACTCATATCACGCACCTATTGCACATCGTTTCGCAAAAGACCGTCCGCTCCCTATGACCAACAGCACCAGAGTAATCAGATCTTGGTGATGAAGCTGTTGACCTTCTCCAGCGGGAGCAGCTCGAACTTCTTGGTGGTTACAGGGATCACACCGACATCGAATATATCGGACTTGATCTTCATGTCCGGTACCTGCTTCATCGCCTTGAATCCGAGCGATATAAGCTGGTCGATGGACAGGGTGTCGCTGTACTCCTTCTCCAGGAACTCAGTGACCTCCGACTTGCCAGCTCCGATGACGGTTGCCTTCATTCCTGTGAAGGCTCCGCTCGGCTCGGCCTCGAACAGCTTGGGCGCGGAATCCACTCCTCCGAAGAGGAGGGAGACTCCGAACGGCCTCGCGCCGCCGTACTGTGTGTAGAGTTGCATTTGATCAGTAATGTAACGCGCGACGTACTCCACGTCCGGCGCCTCACCATAGGTGTACCTGTATTTCTGCGCTTCCACCCGGGCGGAATCAATGAGACGCCTCGCGTCCGCGACAAGACCAGAGGCGACAATCGCCATGTGGTCGTCTACGACGAATATCTTCTTCAGTGACTCAGGAACGATGAGCTTGGACAGCCTGGTCTTGTGCACCAGGAACACCGTGCCTTCCTTGCTCGTGAAACCGATGGCCGTCGCGCCGCGGTTCACGGCCTCTTTCGCGTACTCCACCTGGAACAGCCTTCCGTCCGGGGAGAACACTGTGATCGCTCTGTCGTATGCTGAGGGCGAAACTGGATACATCAAATCACTCCTTACCTAATTATAGATAGCACAATTCGTTCATCACAATTAGCTGTTGAGATTACCATATTAACCTTTTTAAAGACAATTGCTCGCTGCAAATATTCGAGTGGATAGATAAAACGTACTTTGAGTAAGGTCACCCGAAGTCTGCTGTCTCTCTTTGTTTATAAACGCCGATTATGACTTCAGATGTAAAGAAGTAGGGCGGGAACCGTCCGGATCAAAGCCTCTGGAGAAGGACCAAATCCCTTCGATGAGTCAGGAAGCCACCAAACCATTGATGGCAGTCCACAACCCTTCACCCGCCGTTTGGACTCGTCTCAGGCGGAAGCGACAGCGGAAGCACCGCAGGTCACTTCTGGATTGAATTGCCTGAATTGACATAGACCACTGAGACAGTGGTCATGCTTGAGTTGTTCAGCGTCTCGGGCTTCTGGTTGTCCTGACCGAACGGCAACTTGATGGTGCCGTCATTGGCAGCCGACATGATGGCGTAGCAGAGCACCGCGAACGTGAGGAACAGCAACAGTATGCCTATCAGCTGGTTCTGCTTGGAGCCGCTGATGCGGCGCCTTGGGCGCGGCTTTCTTGATGCCATTGTCTGCATTTCACCTTTCGAACATATGCCCTACTCAACGCACGATGGTGTACTTCATGAGATAGATGTGCGCCTGGAGGACCACCAGGAACGGCAGTATGAACAGCGAATTCAATATAAGGGTGAATCCCTGCCTCATGCCCGTGTCAGCGAACATCGTGAACGACAGCGAAGACACCGCCGCGAGGAGGATGAACGCCACCACCAGCCAGAGTATGAAGTCCAGCGGCTTGCGGAACACGTGCTTGAAGCTGCTGATCACTGCGGGCGCCGGCTTCTTCTCCTCCAGCACCACGGCGGGCGCGGCATAGAACAGACCGAGAGACGCGATGAAGCTCAACAGGAACACCGGCAGCTCCGGAAGACCGGATGACGCGGTGTACATCAGGAGCAGCGTCTCCACCACCTTGACGAACGCGAATATGCCGAACACGGTGAGAGTGTACTTGCCCAGGTTCCGCAGCGCCTCCGCGGACACCTTGGTCCGGGTCCTGCTCGCCTTCACCACGAGATTGACCGCTACGAGAGCGAGAGAGAGTAGCGCGAGGGAGACTGCCGATACCGCTATGATCAACAGGATGTCCGCGTTGGACAGCTCGGGGATGCTTCCGGACCTGAGGAAGTATCCTCCAAGGGCGCTGAACACCGGTGCCGGCGAGAATGTCGGCATCAGCAGCGCTATGATGAACGGGATGGAGAAGAATATGATCATGGAAGTGTACTTCGTGTAAGTCGCTACCGCATTCTTCATGACATCGAACATATGATTCACCTGCCTCTATGGTCCGAACGGACCTTGGCCTACCGATAAGCATTGGAAACAAGGGTCTTAAATGTTATCCTGCGTCGTGCCTGTAGGCTGACGCCGCCAGAACAGCACGAATCAGCCCTTCTCAGCGCATGTCAGAGTGTAGATGGTGAAATAGGCACTAGCAGTCTTCGTCTTCTGGTCAGCGTCCACATTAGCAGAATCATAGACGCTAAGCGCCGCACGGTATACGCCAGGAGACAGCAGCCTGATGTCGAATGGAAGGA
>Ga0315284_10015863_pt1 | contig 10705 bp, 13 predicted proteins | sample YL17G09_16_MG_FD_203696 | JGI IMG/M metagenome (GOLD analysis project Ga0315284, IMG submission 203696) | Sediment microbial communities from Yellowstone Lake, YNP, Wyoming, USA - YL17G09_16 | ecosystem: Environmental > Aquatic > Freshwater > Lake > Sediment | place: USA: Wyoming | collected...
TAGCATTTTGTTCAGCGTGTACTGTTGCTTGTTCGTGTCCGTCGCGCATAATTGACTGATGTTTACAGCCAGGTAAAAATCCATTATAGCCTTGACTGACAATACGGTTATCTTTAACAAGAAGGCATCCGACCTGTAATCTATCACACGGGCTTCGTTTAGCGGTAACTTGAACGATTTCTTTGAAGTATTCATCCCAAGAAGGGCGATGATGTTCACTCATTAATTTTAAATAAGCAATACAATCTTAAATTGTTTTTATAAAGCAGATAGAATGTCGAAACTATACAGAAATAAATCTAAGAAGCGTAATGGTGGTGCGGCGACAGTTATGCCATTAAGCTATTATAGTCCAGATGCTCGTGAGCCATCTGCAGGAGCGGGGCGTGATTTACTTGGAGCAATGCCACCAATTGGAGTTCGTCCAAAGATTGGTGGCAAGCGAAGTAGACGTCATCCTAGAAAGAATCATAGTACAAGAAGACATCATAAGGTAAAAGGTGGATTTGTTCCATCGATAATGGATGGTTTTGTTGGAGCCGCCTCAAAATATATTGTGCCGTTAGCATTATTTGCTGGGTATAAGCTTATGACAAGAAAGGGAAAGAAAGGATCTAAGCGAAGCAGTCGTCATACACGTCGCCATTAAGTGCGTTTGGAAGGGGGCTATGTTAAATTCCGGACAGCCGGACAAAAGACCAAAAATAATAGTCTAAAGCCAGAACTGACAATTAAACACAATGAGTCTTGCCACTACGTCATCCCGCGCGAACGCGAATGGAAACCTATTTGAAATCCGTACCGTACAATCTGCCGCCTTTCGAACACTAATTGAAGCTCTCAAGGAGATTCTTACCGAGGCCAATCTTGAGTTTGATTCAACTGGTATTCGTGTAATAGATGTTGATGAAACCCATACTGTTTTAACGTATTTACGTCTATTATCCGATCGTTTTGAGTATTTCTATTGCCCATCCAAGTATGTTCTTGGTATTAATATGATTTACCTGTTCAAGCTTATTAAAACTCTTAGTAATAATGATAGTCTAACACTATTCTTGCCTGAGTCAAATCCTAATAAGCTAGGTATTCGTGCGGAGAATGCTGAGAAGGGTACAACGAATACGTGGATGATGAAGTTATTCGATACGAATGTTGAGAATATTGAGTTTCCTAATATTTCATTTACGTCAATTATTCATATGCCCTCTGCGGATTTCCAGAAGATCTGTCGTGATTTCAATGCTCTTGCTGAGAAGATGGAGATTACGAGTTCAAATAATGATTTGATTTTCCGTTGTGTGGGTGATTTTGTAGATGGAGAGACAGTTATTATGTCAAATAATCAGGGTGGAATTGAGGTTGAGCGTAGTACGAATGAAATTGTGCAAGGTATGTTTGAGCTCAAGTATCTAGTACTTTTTACGAAGTGTACGAATCTCTGTACTAGTACTCAAATTCATTTGAAGAATGATTTACCACTTGTTTTACGTTATATGGTGGCGAATCTTGGTGAGGTGCGGTTGGTCCTAGCTCCACAGAAGCAAAAGACGGAAACATCTGGTCGTCCTCAAAAGGTCTAAATACTATTTTAGTAGTATGAAAGAAATAAAAATATTAAATATTTTATTTTCTTTTAGTGTGCGCATCTCATAATAATTTTTTGGGCGCTTAAGCGCTTTGTCAAAAGCGCGCAAAACGTAAGGCCTCGCTAGAGGCTATTATGGGCTGAAAGCCCTAAACCCTTAGGGAATGATAATGAGTTTTCTATTCCTAAAAAGCGCTAATATTTTTTTGGGCGCTTTTTCCTAAAAAGCGCATTACATCTTCTTTTGTACAAATGGTGTGTACATAATATCACTATCACGAATGGATACACATACATTCGAGTTAAGATTAGAAGGGCTATTAAACTTTTGAGCATCTGTATTCCAGACTTTTACAATATTAAATCCACGTTTAGGGCTAATGGAAATACCATTAATACGATTTTCATTATGGCCTGTGAGAGAGCCAAGCATAGAAGCAATAATATAATTTAGATAGGTCTCAGCCGCATCTTTCTTTTGGCAACGGAAAGAATAACATCCGCCGCGAATATGATGATGACTCTCCCAAAGAGGAGGAGAAGGATCACGCATCATAAAGAACATTCCATCAGAAAGTGAGTCCTGTTTAAGGGTATCAATAACTGTCCAAAAGTCGCTCCATGTTTTCATAGGACCAAGATTAATAAATGTATTGAGAGTCCATTTTGTCTCTTCTGGAGAGTGGAAGTAAAGTGTCCACGGGCCAGTAGGAATAGCTGAATCAGAGTTCATCTTGGAAATATCAACTAGAGAAGACATCTTGGATAATATGAACAAGTACCTAAGATAATAGGAGGTGTAATATCTTTAAGTCCGCCTTATCATTCAATTTTTATGTATTTCTATCATATTATTCTTTTTTTTTATCTTGATCTTCTTTTAAAGGGGTATTCTCTATAGGTCCTTCTATAATAGTATTAGTAGTCTCTATCTGTGTTTCATCTTTAGTATCATTAACTACATATAATTTATTACGTTTAATAATAACACAATTCTTATTATCATTATAACTATTCAGGTGGTGTTCTTCGCCCATATCATCTATGATATGAAACTCAATATTATCATCAATATTAAACCAATGTTTAGTATGCGCGCACCAGCACATAAACAGCATATAGAGTGAAGGAGTAATATTAGAATTAGTATAAACTGTGAACTTTTCAATAAAATCATCAATTATATATTCAATCGCTTCACTTGGCTTATTAGAATTGACTACTTGAATTTTAGCAGATAACCAAGAAAATTTAAATTGAGTATTATCATCATCACTATTATTAGAAAGTGTAAATATATTATTATAATTATCATAAAGCCAATTAATATTAACCATATCAATATTAACCATATTATTTAATGAGAGTGGTAAACTATGTCCTGGTATAAATACCCATATATCATGATAACCATAAAAATAGTCTTTTAGATAATAATACATATTTTGACATTTATTTTTTATATCACTACATATAGCATTACAATAATTCCATATTGTCATCAATCTAATAAGAAAATAGGTATTCCATCTCGCCATTTAACTACATAAATATTGTAACCAAGTTATTTAAGTAGTTAAAAAATATATATTTTTTATAAATTTATTATAGTATACTATCTACTTAGTCTTGTAGAATGCGATAGTTTGTGACTTCTCTTTCCAGTATCCTACTGGATTTTCTGAGGGTTGTTCGTCAGTATCAATTGTATAGATAAAGTTTTCAGCATCTTTATAATATTTAGTACCCTTGTATTCTAGTTCTTCAAGTTCAAGGCCTTCCTCTTCCTCCTCCTCTTCCTCTTCCTCTTCCTCTTCCTCTTCTGCTTCCTCTTCCTCTTCTGCTTCCTCTTCCTCCTCCTCTTCTGCTTCTGCTTCCTCTTCCTCTTCCTCTTCTGCTTCCACTTCTTCTATTTCCTCAACTACTTCATCATCTTCCTTGGTATCAACTTCCTCTTCTTGTTTGGATACACGAATAAGTGTAGGAGGACATATAGTCTTTTCAGGTTTATCTTCTGTATCAGAATCAATATCAGGAGGAATACTACGATCTTCAGGTACATCAGGAATGATACTAGGTGTACCTACAGAGGATTCTGTCAGGATATCTTTCTTGTGAATAGTGTAAAGGGGCTCAGAGATATTATCATCTTCACCAATTACTTCATTTTGTAGGGGTTGGCAGTCATCATCAATCCAGGGATCTCCTCGGTTTTGTCCGCCAGTTTCATTGATAAAGATTGCACGATTTGGGCGAGAGAATCCTTCGAGAACATCAAGACGACTGAGAATATTATTGAGAGTAAATTGTTGACTACTAACATCTTGAGTGAGATTATCGATAACACGTCTAAAGCGTGATAGTTCATCGCGTTCATCATTTGTACGATGAGAGGAAGGATGCGATTCATCAGAATCAGAGAGATTAGTTAGCCAGTGTTCAAGTTGACTAATCTCTTTTTGGATATTGGACATAGTAGTCCGAATAAGAACAGAGCGAATAGATGACATCTTGGAATTCATTTAAAGTTGTGCTGATTTTTTAAGTCGGCGTTATGTCGTCAAATTTTATAAATTTAGGTGTCAAAATAGAGCTGAAGAATAATAGCAGAACTTAAGAGATATTTGGGTTATGGTATTTCTCTAAGCCTTGATTTTAAGATTGATACACGCATCAAGAGTAGATTCCCACGCCTTGAGGGGTTTAGTGCGACGAAGACGAAGTACTTCTTCGGCTTTTTGTAGGCGTTCCTTAACAGTTTCAGTAACTCCTTTTGTTAGACTGGCATCATAGAAATCAATAGGTTTAGTATCCATAGTGGCAAGAATACTTACCATAGGTGGAAGATGGATATCGATGCGTACTTTGTGTGAACGAATTAGTTGGCGATATTCTTGGATGGATAGATTTCCGCCGAAATGTTTAAGAATATTGCGAGCAGGGGCGGGGTGTATCTTACTGTTACATGCCTCGCCATAAACGCGGTAGAGTAGTGCACATTGTTCCCAGCGTGTATGAGCATCTTGGCGCATATCAAAGAGATAGGCACACGCACACTCAGGAGAGCAGAAGTTACCAGTAACGGTTAGATATTCACCAGTATCACGAACAGGTAGTACTACAGGACGATTAGTAAAGGTATGACAGCACCAGAAGCAAGCAACATCTGAGGTTTGTGGGATAGTTTTAACTTCGGTCGCATCTTTAAATTGAACAAGGAGTGATGATTTTATATTATAATAATCAATTTCTGTTTCCTGTATATTTGTAGATGTATTATTGGTTGTGGTAACAGCTTCATTGTTCTTATGTTGTTCGTATTTAATAGGTAATTGTTCTATGGTTAGAGGTGTAATAATAGTATTGTTTTGAGATTCAAGGCTTTCAACGGTTTCGTAGAATGGGTTATCGAGATGCATATCATATGGCATAGCCTCAGTTGGTGGACGAGGATCATAGATAACAGGCATATCATTATTGGGTACATCTCTACTTTGGATGGGTAGATGAATAATTAGGGGGCGGCGAACTTCGGTTAGAAGACTACCTTTAATACCGTCAGGTCCAACGGTGGCAACAACGGGAAATTGTTTTTTCTTGGTTGTTTTCTTAGGTTTCTCTTCTTTAATGGGTATTTCAACGGGTTCTTCTGTTGGTTTTATTACGGCGCGTTTTCCTCGACCTCTTCCACTCATAGTATAGTACTAAGTATGAAATGTGCCAAAACGTTTAGGTTGTTTAGCATTTTGCCTACTTAAAGCGGCTTTAAGTCCCCATACAATCCCTATATTACTAGAGGGTATTTAAGCCCTATTTACTCATTTAAAGTAAGATGGCTGTTGATATCTCTTTCTGGTGCGAACGTGTCAGAAAATGTTTCTCAATGTTCTTAAAAGATCCACAAACTTTACAGCATTTACTTCTATTTGGCCCCCCAGGCTCTGGAAAGACAACAAGTGCAGGATGGCTAGTCGAACAGATTTGGGGCAATCGTAAATCTCTAATGTGTATTTCAATGAATGCCGCAGATGAACGTAGTTTAGAATCTATTCGGCAAAAAGTATTTCCCTTCTTACGAGTTGATTGGCGTGTAGAAGGTGAAACTTCACCGCGATTTCTCATTTTAGATGAATGTGAAACCCTAACGGAAGCTGCGCAACTATCTTTGCAAACTATTCTGAATTATGACTCCAAAGACATCTGTGTAGTTCTTATCTGTAACTCTCAAAGCAGAATTCATCCAAAACTTCGTCAACGACTACTTAAGATTCGTTATGATCCGCCAAATAGAAATAATCAAGTAACAGATATTTTTACAGCAATCACGCGCGGTGACCTACGACAAACAACCCGCAAATCAGATATAGAATATCGCATTTGGAAATACATTCATTGTCATCCATCACAAATAATAAGTATAATTCAAGATGATAATGTTGATTTTCAAGCAATAGTATCAGAAATTCTTTTATTATCAGATATATTCTCAATTCTGGATAATGAACTAATAAATAAAATTAATTTAATGTATCCGTTAATTATTGATAGTACTATTCTACACGATGAAACTGAAAATCAAATATTGACCCTAATAAAGCTATTTAAAAGAAAATTTGAAACCAAAATTATGAGTAATTAAAGGATAGGGTTTAATTCAAATGGCTAATTATACTAAGACTAATTTAAGAGTTTCCACGATGGTTATTACTGCGCACTGGGGGACGCAGATTAATCTTGACACATTGTTTAATGCCCTTCGAAGCGTTATCATTCCAGTTTGGTACCCTGATATAGGTATCCTCAAGTTTGAACATAAAAATATGGTTCTTGGCGCAAGCTATAAAGATATCTTCACTAATCGTAAGATTACTTCAAAATCCTTCTTTAATCAATCGACGATTGTTTTAAGGAGAAAAATTAATATTGGAAAGGCAGATGAGGGTTGGAAGGAAGTAAATGTAAAGCTATTTGCGAATGGTGGTATTCAAATGACAGGTGTTACATCTGAACCATTTGCTCGAGAGGCTATTGAGTGGCTACTCACACTTATTAGGACTCTTCCTGAAAGTCCATTTGCAGATAATGCATCAATTGATCGCTTCTCAGTTCAGCTAATTAATACAGATTATGCTCTTAATAAGTTTATTAATCAAGATGCACTTCATAAACTACTAATTAATGAGTATAACTTGTTCTCAATGCTCGAGAAGACAATTTATCAAGGTGTTAATACCAAGTTCTTTTACAATACAAAGAATCCTGGAAAAGGGATTTGTCAATGTGAGAACTTCTGTAAGGGACAGGGTACAGGTGATGGAGAGGGAGAATGTAAAAGAATTACGATGAGTATCTTTAGAACTGGGCGAATTATTATTACGGGTGCTCGAGAAATTAAACAAATTGAATCAGCATATGATTTCCTAAATAAAGTATTTGATAAACACCACGCCGCAGTTCTATACGCGCCCAATACAGCATAGATAACTAAAAATATTGCGTTAAATCTTACAGAACAGATTATTTTTTATTGACAGACATAGACAATGGCAACCCCGGTCCTAAATACCATTATCACTCAAAGCACGCATTCTGCTGCTCCTACAGCCCCTGTGGCCTCCACTGCAAACACCACGATTGCCGCCGCTGCAGCCTCTACGGAAAGCCTACCTGGTGCCACGACACTTCTCCAAGCAGCCAAAATCTCTTGTGAACAAGACCGAGCCATTATGTTAGACTACTTTCGTCAAACCGCCAACGGCACTGCCTTTCTTGGCGAAGATCCTGAAACTAAAGAACGTATCCTTGTAAAATCTAAAGAAGAGTTCACTTCTCTTATCAAGAAACTCTATAAGGTTGGCGATGATTTCATTATTTTAACTGAGAATTCACTCTACATTGTTTCTGGTAAAATCCAGAAACGTAAAGTGAATCTCGCGAGTCTTCAAGAGGCATACGACGCCAATCTATAAACCTAAATCTACTTATACATTCTGTCAAGTTGGTAAGAAACCAACCATCCAATTCCTGTAAATAATGTATCAGTTGTGCTGTTTAATATATTATCAGGATATGGTTTTCCTCCAGGCCATAACCCAATAAAGTATGTATTTATGAAATTCATACCTACTGGCGTATTCTCAATATATTCAAATAATATATGAAGTATAACTGTCATAGCGAAAGAAACTGACCAGAAATATGCTATAACACCCACCGCAAAATGAAGTATTGAATATTGATCAAATGCCCGCAGACCCATTCTTATTATATATTAGGAATGAAATTTAATATTGTAGTTAAAGAAATTATATTTCTAAGTATATTTTTTACAGCACTTGCATTATACTTTGACATATATCGAGAACAACACGTACTATCTTTTATTACTAATCACGTTATCGCATTATTATTAGCACTAATTATTTCAAAAGTAATTTATGGCTTTATCACAAATATGAAATAGACTCTTATATAATACATTATAAAAATTGAACAATATGACAGGCTAAATATTTAAATGTGTATAAAATGTCATTAGACGAGCAACTCTTCGAACCAAATGTCATTGTAGTCGGCGTATTTGGTAGTACAAATAAAGTTTCAGAGCAGGATATCCAAGATAACACTTTAACATTAATTCTACAGGAATTAGGACGTATGCCAGACAAGGTACTAATTCCTACAGAAGGAAATTCATCGATTTATATTGATAGCTGGGCAGAAGCACTTCATATCAAGACACAAACATTTCAGGCAGATTGGATAAGAAATGGAAAGATCGCACAAATTATTCGAGATGATAGAATTGCTAAAGAGTGTACACACGCATTAGTATTTCTTGGTCAGAAATCAACAAGACTTGAAAAGTTTGCTGAAAAGTTATGTAAAAAAGGTAAAACTGTATTTACATCATCTCATAATCAGACGCTGTCGCAATTTGAGATGTCGCGTTGCGAACCTTCCCGCCCATCGAAGGCTTTAACGCACGCTCGCAAATCAAGTAAAGGAAAAGAGCAGACGTTGCTGAAATACCAAAAGAAAGCAGAATGTTAAAGATAACTCCAACTAATATGCCGATAGACATCTTTGTAGTAGCAAAGATCCATACACCACCTAGCAGACTGAGAGCTGCCCAAACAGCAAAGATACAGAAGAAAACATAGAAATAGTTACAGATAACAGTGTCAGGGATCTTGTCGGTCCATTGTGGGGCGTTCATTTTTTCTATTAAGGCCGTACAATTTTTACACGATTATAGAATCCGATAATCTCGATCTATACCCGGAATTACGAAACCTTTAATAGAAGATGTCAACTATTAGTGATAATATTCCGCCTTGTGCGAGAGCTAATGTATGTGATGCTAATCCACAAGTCGCGGATTATGATAATCGAAATATTGTAACTAGCAAGGGTGGGGCGCAGCTGGTAACAGATGTGTCTAATTTCTATGCGGCAGCAGCAGCTCATCAGATTAGACCAAATGCTCTGCCGATTTTTAAAACATATCAGCAAATGATGGATTGGAGACAAAGACAGAACCGCCGCTAATATCAAGAATTGTCAGAACCGAAGATAATTTTATCAAACTAATATATAGAAATGGCAAGAAAATCAAGATGCTCTACGTCCCGGAAGATGAAACACACTCGTAAACATAAATCTCATCGTCGTAGCACTCGTCGTAGAGGTGGTAACCACGAGCTCTCAGGTGCGCCAGTTAACTACCATCTATCTGGCAGCTGGCCTTCCCAGATGTCACTCGGTCAAGGTGCGGATTACTTCAAATACCACGAAGGACAGCACGGTGGCGCTGCTTTAGGTATGGGACCATTCCCTGAAGCTGTTCTAAGCCCCGGTCTTCCTGAAGCTCTTCGTGGCCCTGCACACATTGGCGGCATTGATAAGGCAATTGCAGATGTGCGCGGCCTCAAGGATCAAGCTGGCGGCAAACGTAGAAAGCATCGCAAGGGCTCTAAGAAGCACGGCAAGGGTACTAAGAAGCACAGCAAAAAGCACCGTAAAACACACCGTAGACACAGACGTAGTGGTGGTGCTCTAGGCTATGCTCCCTTCCCATCAAGTGGTATGCTCCTCAGCTCTCCAACTGCTTATGCCCAAGCTGGTCTCAATCCTGAATGGAAGACGGATGTAGCCTTTACTGATGCCAAGATCCGTGAATCCCAATAGGCATAGTTTATTACTTTAATAAAAAAGTATAGTTAATTATTTAAAGACAGAATTTATGTGTTAAATAGAATATTCTACCTTTAAATAATAATGTTAGTAGTATGTCCCTTCCATATAATAAATCATCTCAGTTCAGGACACAGGTTAACCAAGCAAACGTTATTAAGCAATGTTATCCGTGTGGTAGTAATATTCCTTGTAACCAAACAATCATAACTCCAATTCCAAATGATCTCACGCTCAGTACGCTTACAGTTAGTGGAAAGGTTACATTTTTAGGACTAGTTGATCCAACTGGTATAGAATTTACACCAGTTTCAGCTAATCCGGGTAATATTCAGGCTAATACTATTTGGGCTAATTCTACGGATTTAGACAAACTTTATTATGGTAACTCTGCTGTTGGTGGAGGCGGGGGTGGTGTGTCTGCCGTGACTGCTGGGACGAATATCAGCATTACTGGAACTTCTACTGTTCCAATAGTAAATCTTCAAAATCCCCTAACAGCAACACTCAATCTCGGCACTCAAAGCATTACTGGTTCAACAAGTAATATCACCCTTTCAAGTGGAACAAATCAAGCAAACGTGAATGGAAATCTGGGTTTTACTTCGGCGGTTCAAGCAACCCCTACAACAAAGGCAAACTTATTCAATACTGGGATTAGTGTTGAAACCAACCTTAATAAGGTTATAATAGCACCTACATCTATCACCAAATCAGTAGGGGGGGCACCATTAACGGTAGGAACGGTAGGTTCTGCTCCCTTATCGCTGATTGGTAATGGTGGAGGTATTGACGGCGTTCAAATACAACAAACGTCAAATACTGGAACAACCCTAACTACTAATCTTTCAAATGTGAAATACTACCCAGATACGTATGTCAGTAATAATAATAGTAATACACGAGCAGTCCCAGCACCGC
>Ga0315284_10015864_pt1 | contig 10705 bp, 11 predicted proteins | sample YL17G09_16_MG_FD_203696 | JGI IMG/M metagenome (GOLD analysis project Ga0315284, IMG submission 203696) | Sediment microbial communities from Yellowstone Lake, YNP, Wyoming, USA - YL17G09_16 | ecosystem: Environmental > Aquatic > Freshwater > Lake > Sediment | place: USA: Wyoming | collected...
AGCCTGCTTGTGGCTGAGGCCCTTTTTTACGACGATTTTTAGCACCGCCACCGCCACCAAACATGGAGCCAAAAATGTCACCAAAGTTTTCAAAGATATCATCCATGTTCATGTTACCTGAATGGCCATGTCCATGTCCGCCGCCCATGCCATTATTCATGCCGGCATGACCGAACTGATCATATTGAGTGCGCTTTTCTGCATCGCCAAGCACTTCATACGCTTCAGTAGCTTCTTTGAATTTGTCTTCAGCTGTTTTATTGTCAGGGTTGCGATCGGGATGATACTTCATAGCAAGCTTGCGATATGCTACTTTAATATCATCAGAGGAAGCAGATCGATCAACACCTAAGATTTTATAAAAATCTGTTTTGTTCATAATGGCCTCTTTGGAGTCATATGGCTATAATTAGTCCTCTGTGGACTCGCCGTCTTGCTTTTTAGCTTTTGAGCGTAAAGCGTTTATTTTAGGAGTAAAGAGTAATTTTCTTTCTTCAAGAACTTCATAAGCTTTTTGGATTTCTTTAAATTTATCTTCAGCCGCTTTATCATTAGGATTACGATCTGGATGATATTTCATCGCTAATGCGCGATACGCTGTTTTTATTTCTTCCATTGTAGACAATGAATCAACGCCGAGAATTCTATAATATTTCATGGTAATCCATAAGGTTAAAGCCACATTGTATGGCTAAATTGATATTTTACCTTCTTATTATAGCATAAAATTCCCCTTTGTGCTAAGGGGAAAGGCTGTTTTTTTTGGCTTAAGCAGGGTAGTCATTGATTTTTGTGGTCTGAGCGCTTTTTGGGGTGATTTCATTGATAGCAAGGGATAGTTTTTCGTTTTGCGCGCATTGTTTGAATGGTTTTGGTAAACATTGTTCTTCAAGGCAAAATGAACCTTTTTTTAGTATAGGCTCAATTGATTCAGGTACGGTAAGAACAAGATAAAATATGGTAGTTGGTCCAAGGTTTTCCTTTTCATCAAAATTAAATACGAGTGTTTGTTTGTTTTTATTCCAGATGCCATCGCATATTAAATTTTCTTCAATGGGTAAAAAAGTTTCTTTATCGAGATTTTTTTTGTAGAGCGAGGCTACTAAGTTATCAATCGTTTGGCCGTTCCAATGAAGATTGATTGTTTCGATGCAAACAGGATCTTTGCATCGTCTTATGAACTTAATGCTTCCGACGAGAATCCATTTGCCTCCAAAATCAGTTGCTTTGGAGCAATTTTCATCTAAATTACACCATTTTGATTTTAAAATAATGTTAAAATTTTCTGCTTTACAGTTTTGGGTGGGCAAGGTGCTGAAAATAATTGATAGCACGCACTGAACATACCTCTTCATACTCTCTCCTGACGAATTATCTTTTTTAATACTACCCTATCATACTCATAATGAAATGGTGAAGTGTTTTTTTATCGTCGGTATATTCTCATATTATTTTGTTCCGTTGAGTTAAGAGCAATGATGTATCTAACGGTAAATGGATCATAGGGTAAATACTGTGGCACAGGAGGAAACGATGTGCACGCGTCATTAAATATAAAGAGTGTAAAATTGTCCAAATGTATGTTTCCCGATGTTTTTGCTACAGAACACTGTTTCATGGTGCCGTCTCTATTGAGAGCAAGAATTATATGAACGGTCTGTTCAGTATGTCCTGATGCAGGAAAGCGATCATTGTTGATATTGAATGAGTTTTGTAGGCACCAACTTATTTTTTGTAGATAACGTTCATGTTTAATTTGTTCATCGCTTGGTAGGCTGTTTTTGTTGCCCAGCATATGTATTGCATGTTTGCCTTCATCTTTAACGTGGTCCAAGAAGCCCTGTGTTAATTGTGCCAAGGATGGTATTTGTTTGGGGCTTGGTGCAGAAAGTTGACGCTGCACGGGTTGTGGCGCGGTTCTTTGTGCTCGTGAAGGAGGTTGTTGTTTTTTTTGAGGGTTGACTTTTTGTGGAGGTTCTATTGTTGTTGTTTCCTGTTGTGTCTTCATTGGAGGGGTAATTTTTTCTGGTTTCGGTATGTCGATATGCTGTTCAAGTTCGGGAGTCTTTTGTTCGGGTTGTTCTTGTTGTGTTGTTTCTCCTTTTTTTGTTTCAGGTTCTGATTGTTCATCGTCGTGAGTGTCTTTAAACATCACTGGGGCACCAAAATTACTGGCACGTGCTTTTGTTTCTGCCCATTGTTCTTCGCGTTTTATTTTTTGTTTAAGTTCTTCTTGTTCTTGTAACGATTGCGTTGGATGAGTATTTGATCCTTGCTGCAAAAGATACAATATGCTGGTTACATGAAAGAGCAGTGATAAAATGAATGCGACGAGGATTAATTTTTTTGTGCGGTCAGTTGGTTTCAATGGACTCCTTTTTTTGATTCCATTCTACGCCACTTGGCCGCAAAAATAAAATAAGATCTACTTTTTTACGAGAAATGCAGTTTTTTGTTTTTTGATCAGCGACCAATTCTGATGGATGCTATGTGTTCCGCCATGTGGTGTTTTTAAAAAGCGTATAATTTCATCAAAAAAAGCTTGTGATAGGGGAAAGGATACGTTTTCTGTGATCAGCCAATGGAGCACTATGCGGTGGTGTAAGGCTTCATCGGTGTTGAGTAATTGAGGGATGTTGATGATGCGTTGATTGTGGTCTGTAGATGAAATTTCATCAAATGTTTTTTGTGTTAATCGTTCTAGAAAAAGTTCTGTTGATTTAAGGCGATTAAGGGTGGTAAGGAAGTTTATCTCAAATCGTTCATCGCATTTCCGTAATGCTGGTAGTACTTCTATGCGAATGCGGTTGCGTAGATAATCCGGTAAATCGTTTGTTTTATCAGTTGCATAGAGAATGTTTTGTTTATGCAGCCAATCAAGGATGTCAGTTTTATGTGTTTCAAGCAATGGCCTAATATAATGACCATTTTTTGCCTTTATTGCGGTTAATCCTGTTAGGCTTGAGCCGCGAATAAGACGAATAAAAAATGTTTCTTCTTGGTCTTGTGCGTGATGCGCAAGAGCAATGCTGTCTGCATTATGTTCATTTAAAACTTTTTCAAAAAAATAGCGCCGCAATTTTCGGCCATATTCTTCTTGAGAGCCGTTATGTTTGAATGATGCAGAAAGTTCGGATCTTTTTGTGGTAACAAAGGGAATGTGTAATGCATGAGCAAGAGCTTGGCAGTCTTGTTGTTCCTGAGAACTTTCAGGTCGCCATTCATGATTAAGATGTGCTGCAATGAGCGTAATATTGTGTGTGCTTTGTAATGATGCAAGGAAATATAATAAAAAAACTGAGTCGGGCCCTCCTGAGAGCCCAACTACTATTTTTTGATTGCGTTCTATGAGCGCATGGGTTGCAATAAAATGTTCAATGTTTTGATACATATTTATTTTTTTTATACATCCAAGTTTTTAGCAAATCTACCAAAATCTTCAATATATTCTTTTCTACCTTTTACATCTTCGCCCATGAGTGTGGAAAACCATCTGTCAGCTTCAAGAGAGTCTTCAATGGTTACTTTGAGCAGTGTTCGTGTTGTGTCATCCATTGCGGTTTCCCATAGCTGATCAGGGTTCATTTCACCAAGGCCTTTATAGCGTTGTATGTTCATGAATGGCTTGCTGATTGCTTTTATTGCAGCAAGAAACTCAGTTGCACCAATGCCAGCTATTGTGCGGTCTTTACCAGCTATTTGTAACACCCAGTTATTGTCTTGAATAAGTGTTAATTTTGCTAATAAATGAACAGCTTTTTTAGTCTCTGCCGTTGAAAAGAAGGCAACCGGAATATCCCAATGTTTGCTCATCATTTTGAATGATATGCGTGTGTAAAGAGGACGGCTTTCTCTTTCTTCTTCTTCAGTGATTTCAGCAGTTTGCTTGTTGGTAGCATCTTCTGGTTGTTCTAGTTTTACGATATAACCAGGAAAGAATTTTCTGAGATTTTCAATTAACAGTTCAATGCCATTTTCTTTTTCCCATGAATATGTGTGTAATGCAGCTATGAGTGCATTGCATTGGTCAGATGAGATTTTAAAGTCCATGCTGAGGTTGTTAAGTTTGCTATCATATTCTTGAACGTCAAGAAGAGTGCTCGATAGTATTTCAGTTTCAATTTCTTTATCAGCTACCATCAGTACTGTTTGTTCTTGTGCCCATTCAAAAAGGAATCGAATAAAGGCAGCGTCATCCTTAAGGTACTGTTCTTTCTTGCCAATTTTTGCTTTGTATAGTGGTGGTTGAGCAATGTAAAGGTAGCCGTTATCAATAAGAGGACGCATGTATCTGAAAAAGAGGGTTAATAATAATGTTCTAATATGTGAACCATCAACGTCAGCATCAGTCATGAGAATTATTTTATGATACCGTGCTTTGGTAACATCAAAATCTTGCCCAATTCCACTGCCAATTGCTGAAATAAGAGCTTTAATTTCTTCATTAGAGAGCATTTTATCAAGACGAGCTTTTTCAACGTTTAAAATTTTACCTTTAAGTGGCAAAATTGCTTGGTTACTACGATCGCGACCTTGTTTAGCAGAACCACCCGCAGAATCACCTTCTACGATGAATATTTCTGTTAGCGCAGGGTCTTCAAGGGTACAATCAGCTAATTTTCCTGGTAAAATCATTCCTTCAAGAACTGTTTTTCTGCGTGTTAAATCACGCGCTTTGCGAGCAGCTTCACGAGCGCTGCGTGCAATGTCAGACTTTTGAACAATTTTTTTTGCAAGTGCTGGATTTTCTTCAAAGAAAATATCAAGGTATGAAAACAACCATGATTCAACAATGCCTTTTACTTCACTATTGCCAAGCTTTGTTTTTGTTTGACCTTCAAATTGAGGCTCAGGAACTTTGATGCTTAGAACGCATACAAGTCCTTCGCGCACGTCTTCGCTGGAAAAGCTGTCGGTGCCTTTTAATACACCAAATTCATTACCTTTTTTATTGCACACTTTGGTCAGTGCACCTTTGAGGCCAGAAACGTGTGTTCCGCCTTCTATGGTGTTAATGTTGTTAACAAATGAAAAAAGTTGTTCGCCATAGCCATCGTTATATTGCATAGCTACTTCAAGAACATATTTATCATCAGTTTTTTCGCAATAAATAACGTCAGGAAATAGGGGAGATTTGTTTTTGTTAATATGTTCAACAAATGAAACAATACCACCTGCAAAATGGAATTCATTGTGTTTTGCGGTGCGTTCATCAGCGATGCTGATACGTACATTTTTATTCAAAAATGCAAGTTCGCGAAGGCGTGATGATAAAGTCTCAAAGCTGAGGGTAGTTGTTTCGGTGAAAATTTCAGCATCGGGTTTAAAGTGAACAAGGGTTCCACGTTTATCGGTTTTGCCGGTAATTTGAAGTGAGCCCACTGGTTTTCCACGACGAAATTCTTGAAAATAGATATTACCTTTTTGGAAAACAGTAACACGTGTCCAGTCTGAGAGTGCGTTAACAACAGAGATACCCACGCCATGCAAACCGCCAGAGAATTGGTAGGTGTCTTTGTCGAACTTTCCACCGGCATGTAGTTTGGAAAGCACTACTTCAACAGCAGATACTCCTTCAGTGGGATGAATGTCTGTTGGGATACCACGACCATTGTCTTCTACTGAGCAGGATCCGTCTTCATATAAGATTACGTTAACGGTATCGCAATAACCTGCAAGCGCTTCATCTATGGAGTTGTCAACAACTTCATAGACCAAGTGATGTAATCCCTGAGGGCCCGTAGAGCCAATGTACATCGCAGGTCTTTTTCTAACTGCTTCAAGGCCTTCCATTACTCGAATGGATTGCGCCGCGTATTCTTTTGCTTGTACTGGTTTTGTCATAAAGTTTACCGACCCTTTCTTTTGGCCTTACTTCAAAAATGGGTGAGAATTTTAAACGAAGATAGTTATTTCATAATATATTTTTATTATACTTTAAAAGATAAAAAAAATGAATTATTCTAACATGTCACTTTTTTGTTTTTTTATGAATCTCATTAGGTAGTTTTTTATTTACGGTGATTGGGGGATTAGGGATGCTAGAGACTAATTTTGGCAAAAGCAAAGATTTATTTTTTATGCAAGAGGCACTTGCGCAGGCAAAGCTTGCTTATGAAATTGATGAAGTGCCCATTGGGGCAGTTGTAGTAAACGCAGAAGGTGTTATTATAGCACGTGCACATAATAGTGTTGAGCGTGATTGTACTCAGCGAGCACATGCTGAAAGTTTGGCAATAGAGCGTGCGGGTAAACATGTTGGTGATTGGCGTTTAAATGGCCATTGGTTGTATGTAACGCTTGAGCCGTGTTCAATGTGTATGGGGTTGGTTAAATTAAGTCGACTGGCAGGAGTAGTATATGGAGCCGCATCACCCTTGTTTGGCTTTCATCTTGACAATCAGGAAGATCTTTGGGTATACAAAAAGGACGCAATTTCTGTTGTTGAGGGGGTTGGCGTTGATGAGGCGGCCGAATTATTGAAAAAATTCTTTCATAATAAGAGGAAAAAAAATGGATGAAAAGCGCAATTTAAAAAGGATAGAAGCTGATTTGCTTAAGCGCAAATTTGAGCTTGAGCAAAAATTAACAGAGATGTCCAAAGAGCAGTTTTCCGATGGTCAGGTGCAAGATCCAGGCGATCAGGCACTTACGGCCACTATGGAATCATTACGTATGTCTTTGCAAGATGCTGAAGTTGAAGAGTATCGCGGCATAGCACGTGCTTTGGAGCGCATTAAAGAAGGTGAGTACGGGTTGTGTGCGGATTGTGGTAATTCTATTTCTGAAAAACGTCTTAATTCATTTCCTGGCACAATGCGTTGCCTGGGTTGCCAAGAAAATTTTGAAGAAAAACCTGGTCATGGGTCACATTACTCTCCATAAACGTAATGTTGTTTTTTACTTTTATATGCTTTTATGTAATAATTTAGATCGTATAGAGGTTGAGGCTGACAATAAGATGCCGATGTAGCTCAGTGGTAGAGCAATTGATTCGTAATCAGTAGGTCATCGGTTCAAGTCCGATCATCGGCTCCATACTACGCGTAAAGCTCGGCTGGAGAACTGTTAAGAGTTTTATGGGGTAAAGTAGGGTTAGTTTTTGACAATTAAGCTTTATGGCCTTATACTAATTAGCAAAATCATTTATTGAGAAAAAATTCCCGTTTAATCATATCATAAGGTTATAGTGCGATATGGCAAAAGAAATAACAAATTCTGTTAATACCCCCGTTGCACATGGTGTAGGGCGTCGAAAAACTGCGGTAGCACGCATATGGTTGCGTCGTGGTGATGGTCAAATTACAGTCAATGGACAAGACTATATAAGCTATTTTGACACACAAGTTGCCGCTGATGTAGCAGCAACTCCATTTAGAGTATGCCCAGTTGGAGCAGGCTTTAGTGTTGAAGCTAATGTATGTGGTGGCGGTAAAGTAGCACAAGCTAACGCAGTAAAATTAGGCATTGCGCGTGCATTTGTTGAATTTGATGCTAATGCAAAATCTATTTTAAAAAAGCATGGCCTTATGACTGTTGATGCTCGTAAAAAAGAGCGTAAAAAATACGGTCAAAAAGGTGCTCGTGCTAAGTTCCAGTTCGTAAAGCGTTAATCGCGTTTTTCAGCAAAAGTTATATATCGGGCCAGTCAATTAAAAAGGGGCAGTATCTATGTGTACTGTTGTGGGCTACATTGGAAAATCTTTTTGTAGTTCATTCATTTTTGAAGGACTGGCTCGATTAGAATATCGCGGATATGACTCAGCAGGTTTTGCCTGCCTCGAGCCAATCAATAAAAAGCTTTTATATCTCAAAGCATCCGGTCAGCTCACCAATCTTACAGAGCGTTTAAAACAAGATCCAATAGATGGTTTTTCTGGCATTGGTCACACGCGGTGGTCAACCCATGGTGATTTTTCTGTAAATAATGCTCATCCTCATTTTGACTGTTCAAAAACTATTTCTGTTGTACACAATGGTATTATTGAAAATTATAGTGATCTGAAAGCTCAGTTAAAGCTGTCGGGTCATATTTTTGATTCAGAGACAGATACGGAAGTTATTAGTCATCTTTTTGAATTTTTTTTACAGTCAACTACTATGCAACCGAGCGCAGTATGTAATGTGGTGCAATCTTTGCAGGGTACCTATGCGTTCATTGTCATGCTGCAAGCGTTTCCTGACCAATTGATTATTGTACGTAAAAAATCACCGCTGTGTATTGGAATTGGTAAAGGAGAAATGTTTATAGCATCGGATGTTATTGCATTTGCGGGAAAAACTGATCAGGTGTTTTTTTTGCCTGATGAAAGTTTTGCCTTTGTTTCCAAAGATACTATCAACGTATATGATTTTGCAGGTAATGAACTTCCGGTAGAACCTCAGGTAATGAAAGCAACTTTTGAGCGTTCTGATAAAAATGGTTATGAACATTTTATGCTTAAAGAAATTTATGAGCAAAAAAATGCTATTACAAAAACCGTTGAATCATTACGAGTATTAGAGCCATATTTGTGGGATCAGTTAGGCCTTACTGCTGAAAAAGTAGCACATATAAAACAAATTTGTTTCTTGGCATGCGGGACTTCATGGCATGCAGCGCGTATAGCGCAATTTTACTTTGAATCCATTAGTGCAGTGCCAGTATCAGTGCATTTGGCTTCTGAATTCCGGTACATGTCTTTTTTTCCACAAACAGACACCTTATATATTATTATCTCTCAGTCAGGAGAAACAGCTGATGCGCTTGAGGCATTACGATTGCTTAATGCTCATGGTGGGCTTTCTACTATTACATTGACCAACGTTGCAACAAGCACCATGGTACGTGAGGCAGGTGGCTTTTTATTGACGTGTGCAGGTCAAGAAGTTGCTGTTGCTTCTACCAAAGCGTTTTCCACGCAACTTACAGCGTTATATTGGCTTTCACACCGCATTGCTTTTGAAAAACAGTTAATAGAGCGGGCAAATTTGTTCCAAGCGGAAGAAGATCTGTTGGCTGCAGCGCACATGTTAGAAAATAGTTTAGAGCGTTATAAGTACGAAATTGATGTTAAATACGCACGTTTATATGCAGCCTATGATAAAGCGCTGTTCTTGGGTAGGCATATTAGTTACCCGCTTGCAATGGAAAGTGCATTAAAGTTAAAAGAAGTTGGCTATGTGTTTGCTGAAAGTTACCCAGCAGGGGAGCTTAAACATGGTCCTTTGGCGTTAGTTGATGAGACTATGCCTGTTTATATTTTTTCCCATTCTGATCATCTTATTTACCAAAAACTTGTCTCCAATGCTCATGAAGTTAAAGCTCGTGGCGGGCGCGTGATTGCGTTTGCATACGAAGGCCAACATGAATTGTGTGGGTTGGCGGAAACTTCATTTGTTATTTCTAATGATCTACCAGTATTACTGGGACCATTGGCAATGGTGGGGCTTATGCAATATTTTGTTTATGCAATTGCAAAAGAGCGTGGATGCCCTATTGATAAACCCCGTAATTTAGCAAAATCAGTGACGGTAGAATAATTTTATTCAGATAGTTTTGAAGAATGATATGCATCCAGTTCTTCGTGATATTTTGATTGAAAGATAATGTTGTCATTGTCGATCTTTTTGTCAGGATGTACTTTGGGTGCTTCTGCTTGATTTTGATTGTATTGTTTTAATAATTGATTAATTTCTCTTAATAGATTTGTTTGTTCTTTTAATAAAATATTGTGTTGTGTCACTGCTGCGAGTAATTGTGCTGGATTAACTTCAGAGCTACCAAAATATCTTTTCTGTTGTAGAGAATGTTTGAGGATATTTTTTTGAAGTATTCGTCCACACATGCTGACTGTTGTGGTGCTCGTGAGCGATGCGCATAGAATCAGGCTTAGAGTAATCATTTTTTTCATGATGTTTTCCTTCGTTTAAAAAAATTGATAGATGACATTTTTTTACATTTCTACTCTATCGTTTTTATATAAATAAAAAAAAGTTTTTTTGTGTTTATATAAAAAGAGATTCGATTAGCCTTGATTTTTGACCAAAATGATACTGTTTTTAGCTCATTACCTGTGCTATTGCCAGTAAATAACATAATAAGCATGTAGCAGAGATGGTAAGATAGATTGTTTGGCAAAGGTTAATGTTATTATCCGTGTTGAGTATTTTCTCAAATTCTTTGTTTGCTAAAGTAGCTTTTTTATAGCTAGCAATTATCTCTTGAATGCGCTCTTTATTGGTGAATTTAGCTACTACTAATACGGCAGGCTTGTCTTTAATTACATAATAGCGGATTTGATTGCTTAGAAATTGTTTTGGCAGTTCAGATTGATAGTGTTTGTAGTGTAATTGAGTTGCTTCAAAAATAGATTGTGTTAATTGATCTTTGTTTATTTTAGGCTTAAAGAATGTTTTTCTTATAATCAATATTGGTTTATTTTGAGTCTTGTCTAAAGATTGTCGAAATACTTGTTGTTGTATTCCCCTGTATAATGTCTGTTCTACATGTCTTATGCCATATTTTTCAATTTCCTTTATCACCAGTTGTTCTTCAATGTTATTCATTAGTTTTTGATAATAAAGTGGATTGGGCACACATGAGAGTTGTTTTTCCATGCATATGCTGTTGATGCTGATTGCTAAGATAGTACTCATTACAATTATAGAGAGATGAGATATTTTTTTCATGTAAACCTTTCTAGCGTAGGAAATAATCTTTTAG
>Ga0315284_10015866_pt1 | contig 10704 bp, 8 predicted proteins | sample YL17G09_16_MG_FD_203696 | JGI IMG/M metagenome (GOLD analysis project Ga0315284, IMG submission 203696) | Sediment microbial communities from Yellowstone Lake, YNP, Wyoming, USA - YL17G09_16 | ecosystem: Environmental > Aquatic > Freshwater > Lake > Sediment | place: USA: Wyoming | collected...
TTAATAGAAACCGTGAGTCAAAACCGTCAACAAAAATAGACCTCTTTATTGTCTCATTTGAGCTGACGACGTACAATTGAGTCATTAAAAATTAGCAATATCGATTTTACGAACAACTACATTTCTACAGCGAGCAAGAAGACCAGAAAGAGCATGGGCTCACGACCTGTCTCAGCTTCAATAATGGCAGAACTTACCAGATATGTTTCTATGTTGGAAGTTGGCCAGGGAAAACTATTTACTGACAATTTCAGCCACAAGCGGTGGAAAAAGATTTGTGAAGGTGCTGGACTGACAGACTTGAAATTTCATGATTTGCGAAAAACATTCGGTTCTCTTCTTGCTCAGAATGGAGTCTCAACTGCTGTCACACAGAGACTATTGGAACATTCTTCTCCAAATCTTACAAACAAGGTGTATATGAACGTTGATCCAGTTTTGCGGCGGGCGGTAGAACAATTGCCTGTTGGAAACTGGCTATAATGATAAATTGGCGCTTATACGCTGCCGCAAAAATCTTGACAGACCTTCGAAAATCAAGGTATAATGGTCAAACTAAGAGCTTCAGGGAAGATCTCTTACTTTGTAGTTCTTCTTAACATGTTAGGATGCTGATGGTAGATGACCAACAATCACAATCTGATAAGGTTGCGTTGCGCGAGCGCGTGAAGGAGTTAACCTGTCTCTATGGTATCGCACAGATTGCAAGGCAGCCAAACAAACCGCTGGCAGATATTCTACAGAGCGTTGTTGAGTGTCTTCCTCCAGCTTGGCAGTATCCGGAAATAGCTTCAGCTCGACTTGTTTTGGACGGAGATTCTTACAAGACCAGTGACTTTTCTGTGTGCCGCCAGAGACAATCTGTAGATGTTTTTGTTAACGGCATACTAAAAGGTTCCATTGAAATTGGGTATGCGGAACAGAGGCCGGAACTTGATGAAGGTCCATTTCTTAAGGAAGAACGAAGTTTGTTAGATGAAGTTGCCAGGCAGATAGCTCTCATTATAGAACATAAACAGGCGGAAGAAGATAAAATAAAGCTTTACGGCCAGCTCAGGCATTCCGACCGGCTTGCCACGGTAGGAATGCTTGCCGCAGGCGTAGCACATGAATTAAACGAACCTGTCGGGAATATTCTGGGGTTTGCACAGTTGGCAAAGAAATGTACAGGAATACCTGTATCCGCGAAGCAAGACATAGAAAAGATTGAGGCGGCATCTTTAGACGCCAGAGAGATTATCCAGAAGCTTTTGATCTTTGCAAGACAAGTGCCGCCTGAAAAAAAGTCTGTCAACCTTAATGAGGTAGTAAAAAACGGGCTTCACTTCTTCAGTGCCCGATGTGCCAAAGAAGGCATAGAGCTTGTTCGCAATCTTTCTCCGAATCTGCCGGAAATTATTGCCGATTCCGTGCAGTTAAATCAGGTCCTAGTAAATCTTGTTGTCAACGCATTGCAGTCTATGGAAGGAAAAGGAGGCAAAATTACGGTTCAGACAAAATTTAACGGCCAGGAAGTCTGCCTGATTGTGGAAGATACCGGCGAGGGTATGACCAAAGAAGTTCTTGATAAGATATTTACGCCGTTTTTCACAACGAAAGATATCGGTCACGGAACAGGTCTTGGCTTGCCTGTGGCTCATGGAATTGTTACCGGACACGGCGGTGTAATTAATGTTGAGAGCAAAGTCGGTCAAGGCACGCGTTTTGAAATTCGGTTGCCCATAAAGGGCCGCGGAAAATAAAGGAAAGTAATTAGTATGTCATCATTACCCCAAAAAGAAAGTATTCTGGTTGTGGATGATTCTGCGGCTACTGTGGAAGTTCTCAACCGAAATCTGACAGCAGCCGGATACAAGGTTTTTACAGCGTTCGGTGTGCCTCAGGCTCTTGAAATTCTTAACGGAACAGAATTGGATTTAGTTATCACAGACCTTAAGATGCCTAAGATCGGCGGCTTGGACTTGGTGCGGCATGTCCGGGAAAACTTTAAAAACACCGATGTAATGATGATTACCGGTTATCCTTCGATTGAAGGGGCTGTAGAAGCTGTTAAGACCGGCGCTCAGGAATTTCTGCCCAAACCTTTTACCGATGGCGAACTCTTGTCTGCTGTTGAGCGGGTACTGAACAAGGTAAGGTTGCGCAAGACGGGTAATAGTTTACCCAGCCGGGCAGTAACTGAGCATACAGGTCTTATTGGGACTTCCGAACCAATTAGTAAAATTTTCACGGCTATAAGTAAAGTGGCATCAACTTCTGCGACGGTGCTTATTACCGGTGAAAGCGGCACTGGTAAAGAACTTGCTGCCAGAGCCATCCATTATAATGGGCCGCGGTCATCAGCGCCTTTTATCGCTGTTAATTGTGGAGGTATTCCGGAGGGGCTTCTTGAAAGCGAACTCTTTGGACATGTCAAAGGCGCGTTTACTGGGGCTATTGAATCACGAGCAGGTTTTTTTCATGCTGCAGATGGCGGCACGATTTTTCTTGATGAAGTGAGCGATATGAGTGTGTCTATGCAGGTCAAGCTTCTACGTGTGCTTCAGGATAAAGAAGTGTGTATGGTAGGTTCCGCCCGGACCCGAAAAGTGGATGTGAGGGTTCTGGCTGCAACCAATAAAGATTTAAGCGGTTTAGTAAAAAAGGGGCTTTTCCGTGAAGATTTGTTCTACCGTCTTAATGTCATTACGATTTTAATGCCGCCTTTGAGAGAAAGAGGGGATGATATCTTATTATTGGCTCGTCACTTTATAGCCAGGTTTTCTGCCGAGATCGGTAAAACCCCGCCGCGTCTGTCCGATGAAGCGATACAGAGTCTTTACAATTATGATTGGCCCGGAAATGTAAGAGAGCTGGAAAATGTAATGCAGCGGCTTGTAATAATGACAGATGGCGACATTATAGATGTATCTGATTTGCCATATCTTATGCGTTTCTCGGCGCTTCGGAAAATCGGATTCACCCGACCGCTGGCCGAAATTGAAAGGGAATACATTAATAATGTTCTGGCAAGTGTTGGCGGCAACAGAACCAAAGCGGCAGAAATTCTCGGTATAGACCGTAAGACATTGCGTGAAAAACTTAAGGATATAGAAAAACCTTCGTGAAGATTCATTACTGGGTAAATTTTCCTCAGCGGTTCAATTTTCCCCACTGAATTTCCTGACTTCCAAAATAATTTGATGATTCAATCGAGCTCACTTTTAAAAACATTTCTTAAAAACATATCGATTTTACTTGATTTGACCTCAAATAACCTATCTGTGCTTGTTTCAGGTTGGCCATAAACGACGGAACATTTTTCTCATTGGCAAGCTGGCACATTTTTTGCACTGCTGAATACATAACTAAAATTTAAGGAACGAGCTATGGTAGAAGATATAAGGCGTATTAGTCTATGTTCCAATTGTAAGAATGCTCCCTCCTGTACTTTCCCCAAAGACCCCGATAGACCATCATTATATTGTGAAGAATTTGAGATTGAAGAACTACCGCAAAAGAAGATTACAGAGACACCGCCTATAGATTCTCATTTTATTAAAGAAAAAGATACAGATGGATTCAAAGGGTTGTGCAGCGATTGTGAAAACCACAGAACCTGCGGATTTCCAAAACCCGAAGGAGGTATTTGGCATTGTGAGGAGTATCAGTAATGCAGCGAGGTGCCGCCATATCAGAAAAAGTTAATATCCACAAGCGAGACGACGTAAATTCAAAAGATATCCTGAAAATTCTCGAGAAACACAACGATAGCAGGGGCGGGATCATTGCAATTCTTGAGGATATTCAGACGAAATATGGCTATCTCCCTGAAAAGGCACTGAGAATAGTAGGCGAAAAAACCAATCGTTCTTTGGTTGATATATACAGCGTTGCAACGTTTTACCGATTTTTTAGTTTGAAGCCTAAGGGCAAACATCTTGTTTGCGCCTGTCTCGGAACGGCTTGTCATGTCAGAGGGGCTCCAAGGGTTGTAGCAGAACTTGAGCTGCAGCTCGGCATCAAAGCGGATCAGACAACCGCGGATAATAAATTTACTCTGGAAACAGTAAATTGCTTAGGTGCCTGCGCTCTGGGGCCAGTGGTTGTTATTGATGGCCATTATTTCTCAAAAGTAAGAAGGTCGAAGATCAAACAACTGTTAGACAAAGCGCAGGAGGGATTTGACAAATTGGACATTGGGAAGGATGAACGGATATTTCCTATAGATTTAAGTTGTCCCCATTGCAACCACAGTTTCAGAGATGAAACTTTTGCCATCGACGGTTATCCCTCGCTCAAGGTAAACGTTGCAGTGGATGGGAAAAAAGGCTGGCTAAGACTGTCGAGTTTGTATGGCAGTTTTAATATTTCCACGGAGTTTGAAATCCCGGAAGGTACGGTTGTCGGTTTTACTTGTCCGCATTGCAGTTCGGAAATTAACAGTATGTCAGATTGCTCGGATTGCGGAGCACCAATGATACTGATGTTTGTTAATGGCGGCGGCACAGTTCAGATTTGTTCTCGCCGCGGATGTAAAAACCATATGCTGGATTTGGTTTAATAAAGGTAGCAAGATGCCAAGATTGACTTCTATAAATGAATTAAAGGAATTACGCAGTGTACTTTTTAACGCTGCTGATAAAAACAAACCGCGAATCGTAATTTGTGCGGGAACTGCCTGTCAGGCAAGCGGTTCAAACGGCATTATTCGGGTAGCAAAGAAATATATCATTGAAAAACGCCTGTCAGGGAAAATAGGACTGCGGGTTACAGGCTGCCACGGTTTCTGCGAGATGGGTCCTTTTATTTTAACTGAGCCGCAGCAGGCATTTTACACGCAGGTAAAGCTTAGTGATATTCCAAGAATCATTGAGGCGTTACTTGCGAATAAATATGTCGAAGACTTGTTATATCAGGACCCCAATACGCAGGAGAGGTACTATAAACGGGATGATATTCCGTTCTTCAAGAATCAGCAGCGCAGCATCCTGGGTATGAACCAGAAGATAGATCCAATCAGGATATACGACTATATCGCCCATGATGGCTGTACTGCTCTCGAACAGGTGTTGTCGAAACAAAATCCTGAATGGATAGTAGATCAGGTAAAAAGTTCGCAGTTACGAGGCAGGGGAGGCGGTGGTTTTCCCACAGGACTAAAATGGGAGCTGCTGGCAAAACAGCCGGGCAACCGCGGCAAATTCCTTGTATGTAATGCTGATGAAGGTGACCCCGGCGCTTATATGGACCGCAGCGTTCTGGAAGGAAATCCCCACAGCATCATCGAAGGTATGCTTATTGGTGCCTATGGCACCGGTGCTACAGAAGGTATAGTCTATGTTCGTAATGAATATCCGATTGCTGTAAAGCATTTGAACATTGCGATAAAACAAGCGCGACAACTTGGTCTTTTGGGAGAAAATATCCTCGGAACTGGTTTTTCATTTGATATCAAAATTGTCAAGGGCGCCGGTGCGTTTGTATGCGGTGAGGAAACAGCACTAATACGTTCTATCGAAGGAAAGATGGGTGAGCCTCGTCAGCGGCCGCCATTTCCCGTACAAAAAGGTATTGACGGCAAACCTACGGCAATTAATAACGTTGAAACCTGGGCAAACATTCCGCTTATTTTCAGACTTGGAGCAGAGGAATTTGCAAAAATAGGAACAAAAAATAATTCTGGCACAAAGATATTCAGCTTAGTCGGAAAAATCAGGAATACCGGCCTGGTTGAAGTTCCAATGGGTATAAGCATCAAGGATATTGTCTACGACATCGGCGGCGGGCCAGTGGGCAAGGCCAAGATAAAGGCTGTTCAAACAGGCGGCCCATCCGGAGGTTGTATTCCCGCTAAGAAGTTTGATTTGCCGGTTGATTACGACAGCTTAACCGAAGCGGGTTCAATTATGGGTTCCGGCGGCATGATTGTAATGGATGAGAATACCTGTATGGTCGATGTCGCAAAATATTTTATGAATTTTCTGAAGGACGAATCGTGCGGCAAGTGTTTTACCTGCCGAAAAGGCACGCAGCGGATGCACGAAATTCTTGATGATATCTCAAAAGGCAGGGGAACGCCTGAGCATTTAGACCTTCTGAAAGAGTTGGCCGAGGCTGTAAAAGACACAACGATGTGCGGTCTTGGTCAGACGGCGTCGAATCCCGTTCTGAGCACTCTCCATTATTTTCAAGACGAGTACCATCAGCACGTAGTCGATAAAAAATGTAATTCTTTCGTATGTAAAGAATTGGTAGGTGCTCCGTGCCAGGCCGCTTGTCCGTTGGGCACTGAAGTCTGGCGTTATGTAGCCCTGATTGAAAAGGGTAAATATGAAGAAGCCTACAGGGTTATCAGGGAGGCCAACCCGTTCCCGTCGGCCTGTGCCCGCGTTTGCGGCCGCAATTGCGAATCCAGATGCAACCTTGCTGCCAGCGGAGACGAAGCCATTGCTATCCGAATATTGAAAAGATTTATTACAGACCGTATTTCTCCATCAGTTTATAAGCCTGTCAGAAACGGCCGCCAGGGTCATAACACTCGCAAAGTAGCTGTTGTTGGCGCAGGCCCTGCCGGCCTGGCAGCCGCTCATTACCTTTCTCTGCTCGGCTATGGAGTAACAATTATTGAAGCAGGCAAAGAGCCGGGCGGGATGCTTCTTAGCTGCATACCAGCCTATCGTCTGCCTCGGGATGTGGCACATAAAGAGATAAAATTGCTTCTTGATGATGAAAACATCGATGCCAGTTATGAAACCGCTTTAGGTCGGGACATTACCATCGATGAACTTTTTAAAGGCGGCTACAGTGCAGTTTTCCTTGCAATAGGAGCAGATAAAAGCTGGCGATTGGACATTGAGGGAGAAGACACTAAAGGAGTGTATTCTTCAATGGATTTCCTGAAAGCCTTTAATTTAAGAGGTGAGGAGTTGGCCAAAGGTCACGTAGGTATTGTTGGAGGCGGTAATTCTGCTGTGGATGCCGCAAGAGTGGCTATTCGTCAGAAAGCGGTCAAGAGTGTGACAATGCTTTATCGCCGCACAAACCAGGAAATGCCTGCCTACGCTGATGAAGTTGAAGCTGCTATAGAAGAAGGCATAAGACTTGAAACACTGGTTTCGCCTGTAGGCATACGCTATATCAAAGCGGCACAGGCGGAAGGAGTGAAAATTGAAACATTCGTTCAGCCTGTAAAAATAGATGCGAAACATGGACATCTGGTTGATATAAAATGCGTCAGAAATAAATTAGGAGATGTGGATTCAAGCGGCCGGCGAAAACCTGTTCCAATACCCGGTTCTGAATTTACTATCGCTCTGGATACTCTGATAGCAGCTATCGGCGAGCGTCCGGATAGCGACTGCCTTGCTTCTATGGGGTTGGAACTCGATAAGGGCGGCAGAGCAAAGGTTGATGCGAAAACTCTTTGCACCAGTCGCCAAGGAGTCTTTGCCGGAGGAGACCTGGTGACAGGACCTAATACCGTAGTTGAAGCCATCGCGGCAGGAAAAAGAGCGGCTGAAGTCATAGACAATTATCTTTGCGGCAGAGAACTTGCTGAATTGCCTAAAATAAAACTGCCGGAAGTCTTTATAGAACCTGCTGTGGTCAGCGAGGAAGAGCTTGAGGATGTGGTAAAAAGAACAGAACCTGCCGCGCTCCCGGCTGAATCGAGAAAAAAGAGCTTTGCGGAAGTGGAGTTGTCCTTGTCGGTTGAACAAGCAACACGTGAAGCTCTAAGATGTCTGAGATGCGACCTGGAGTTTACGCAGCGTGCCAAAAATGAAGAGGCCAAATATGCAGCAGTGGAGGAAACGTCGGCATGATAACATTGAAAATAAATGGTTTAGAAGTTTCGGTTGAAAAAGGCACCACGATTTTGGAGGCTGCCAGATTTCTGGGATTTCCTATTCCAACCCTTTGCCATATGGATGGCCTGACGCCTTATGGAGCGTGTCGGCTGTGCGTTGTTGAAATTGGCCAGGGACCAAAGGCAAAACTGGTCTCTTCCTGCACCTATCCGGTTGAAGAAGGACTGAAAGTACGCACCGCATCGTCGCGAGTATTAAAAGCGCGTAAAATGGTATTAGAACTTCTCTTGGCCTCCTGTCCCCAGTCCAAAACTATTCAGGACCTTGCTTCGGCTCATGGCATTCGTCAGCAGCGATTCAGGCAGGAGTATGAAGATTGCATTCTTTGCGGGCTGTGTGTGCGGGTGTGTCAGGAACAAATGATGGCTAAGGCAATTGGTTTTCGCAATCGCGGAGAAAAGAGAAGTATTGGCACGCCATTTGACGTCAAATCTGATGTTTGCAGGCTGTGCGGCGGCTGTATGTATGTTTGCCCGGCTTGCCAGCTTCGATGCACCTACAATGAGCCGGAGAAAGCAATCTGCGGCGGTTGTGCCAATCTAACGCCGCCCTGCATCCAGAAAGAGCAGTTCGACGATATGATGTGCTACATGAGTCCTTGTGTAGCTTGTGAGATAAAGAAAGATTAACAGGTTAAAAAATAAAGGAGTCGAATAAAATGTCATTTACATTTTCAAAAGTAAACGCTACGGCCGCGACTTTGACTAAAAACAGAACAGAATGCTCAGTTGTGCCTGCTTCAGGAATGTGTGTTACCTGCGTGGACGGCTGTATAGGTATGTGCGAAATCGGCAAGAGTGCCTACCGCGGCCATGAGGTCATTTATCCGCAGCCGTTCGGTATGATTACTACCGCCGCTGAAAAGTCTTATCCTGTTGATTATTCACACTTCAACATTATGGGCACTGCTGTTGGCGCGCATGGTATTGAAGCTGACAGCGACAAGGCTATCTTTCCTGCGGTAAATCTGGAAATTGTCTTTGGTCATGATAATAAAATAAAGTTTCGCTATCCGTGGATTATTCCGGGAATCGGGTCCACAAACATTGCCAAGAATAATTGGGAAGGTTTGGCCATTGGCTCCGCATTGGCGGGAACAGGTCTGACTATCGGCGAGAATGTTGTTGGAATGGACCCCCAATCTATCCTCAAGAACGGTCGTGTAGTTGATACATCCGACCTTAAACGCCGAGTTAAGCTTTATAAAGATCACCAGCGTGACGGATATGGGGCGATTATTGTTCAGGCAAATGTTGAGGATACTAAACTGGGTGTGCAGGAATACGCCATAGAGAAACTTGGTGTGGAATGTGTAGAACTTAAATGGGGCCAGGGTGCTAAAGATATCGGCGGAGAGGTGAAAATCCAGGACCTCAAAAAAGCTCAATTGTTACAGGAGCGAGGTTATATAGTGCTTCCGAATCCAACCGATCCGGATGTAATCAAGGCTTTTGAAAAAGGTGCATTTAAGGAATTTGAAAGACATTCCCGAGTTGGAATGGTAACCGAAGAGTCATTTGCAAAGAGGATAGAGGAATTGCGCAAAGCAGGCGCCAAATATATCTTTCTTAAAACAGGAGCGTATCGGCCGGCGGACCTCGCAAGGGCGATTGCGTTCGCTTCCCGCTACAAACTCGACCTTCTGACTGTTGATGGAGCTGGCGGTGGCACAGGTATGAGTCCTTGGCGGATGATGAACGAGTGGGGAGTTCCTCCCGTTTATCTGCACTCACTTCTGTGTACTTATGCCAAGCGCCTTGCCGACAAGGGTGCGTATCTTCCGACATTAGCTCTGGCTGGCGGGTTTGCTTTTGAGGACCAAATCTTCAAAGGTCTTGCACTTGGTTCGCCATTTGTGAAGTTGATAGGAATGGCTAGGGCTCCAATTGCTGCAGCTATGGTTGGTAAAACGATAGGACGCATGATGGATGAGCAGCAAATCCCGGTTTATATCGAACGATTTGGAAATTCGAGAGATGAGATTTTTGTGACATCAGGTGTACTCCGCAAGGAATTGGGGAGCAAAGAATTCGAAAGCCTTCCGACCGGTGCCATAGGACTCTATACTTATTATGAACGTCTTGCCCAAGGCTTGCGCCAGCTAATGGCTGGCAGCCGCAAGTTTGCCGTAGAATTTATAAGCAGGGATGATATAGCGGCTTTGACGCGTGAGGCAGCAGAAGTTAGTGGAATTCAGTACATGATGAACGTAGATCAAGGAAAGGTTGAAAGAATTCTTAATAGTTAAAGCTGCGTAGATGTGTGCATTGGTACTCCAATTACTGTTAAAACAGTGAGCGTCTTGGGCCAGCCATTTATAACAAATACAACTTGGAAAAAACTAACTGGAGTCTGCTCAGCTTTTAGGTACGTAACAAAGTACTGTTGTTTTAGTCGTCAACTCAGAAAATGTTCGCAAAACTTCCCTTTCTCATGAACAGTTGCGTTCACAGTAAAAAACAATTTTGACATTATTTTCCTTTTTGGACAATTCTAATTGCACCAAATTAATGACCATTATTCGAACTGATAAAAAGGTTGTTTTTTTTCGTATAAAGCCATTCGCGCCAGAATTTTTTCTGCCAGTTGTGCGACGACCGCCCAGATCAGAGGTCAAATTGTCAAGAAATGTGGGCTGATTGATTGTGCGTTCCATTATTTTTGCCTCCATGCAATAAAGTTGACTATTGAATGGACACATTATAACATACCCCTGACAGGTGCATTACTGTTTTGTAAAAAATGCATAGTTTTTCAGAGGCCTTAATAGTTGTTTTTGAACAATTCAAGATTAATGACTTCTTAGCCATGGACGAGAAATTTTCTGAAAATCAGTATAACCAGCCGGGAGTGG
>Ga0315284_10015868_pt1 | contig 10702 bp, 9 predicted proteins | sample YL17G09_16_MG_FD_203696 | JGI IMG/M metagenome (GOLD analysis project Ga0315284, IMG submission 203696) | Sediment microbial communities from Yellowstone Lake, YNP, Wyoming, USA - YL17G09_16 | ecosystem: Environmental > Aquatic > Freshwater > Lake > Sediment | place: USA: Wyoming | collected...
GGTCCGAAGCCGAGATCGCTGTCAGCGATCTTGTTCCTGGTGACTTGGTGATTCTAGGCGCTGGAAATCGAGTCCCAGCCGACATGCGATTGGTCGATTCAATCGATCTCCGGATCGATGAGGCCCCTCTCACTGGTGAGTCTGTTCCAGTTACGAAAACGCTGGAACCCCTACCGGAAAACACCCAGACGGCGGACCGTACGAATATGGTCTTCGCCGGGACGACGATCGTATACGGGAGAGGGAGGGCGATCGTAGTCACCACAGGGATGAAAACCGAGTTTGGAAAAATCGCGCAGACGTTGAAAACCGTGGTCAGCGAGAAGACGCCTCTCGAACGTAGGATGAACGAGATAGGCAAGAAAATCGGCTTTCTAGTCCTCGCCATCATTTTCATCGTTGTTACAGTGGAACTTGTTGAAGAATATCTGATCGCAGGTCATTTCGAACCTGACCTGTTAGTCAAGGTTCTTCTTTTTGGCATAGCCCTCGCAGTCGCTGCAGTGCCAGAAGCTCTGCCTGCCGTCGTTACGGCGAACCTCGCGATCGGAATGCGGATACTCGCCAAACAAAACGCACTCATCAGGAAGATGCATGCAGTTGAGACGCTAGGATGCACGCAGATCATATGCTCCGATAAGACCGGCACGCTCACAAAAGGAGAGATGACGGTTCGAAGGGTGTATTTCGATGGGAGATTCTTCGACGTATCCGGTGCTGGATACGAAGCAATTGGTCAAGTCTCTTTGAACGGAAGACCGATTGAGGAGGCAGAGAAGAAATCAATGCTTAAGGTCGCTTTTGCCGCGGTCTCGTGCAATGACGCTCGTATTGACATCGTAGAGGGCAAGAGAAAGATCATCGGCGATCCGACAGAAGGCTCATTACTTGTATTTGCAGAGAAGCTCGGTCTGAGCCCGATGGATATTGGAGCCGCCTATCCGCGCAAAGCCGAACTACCTTTTAGCTCAGAAAGGAAAGTGATGACCGTCGTCAATTCTAGTCCGAATGGCTCTCTCATCGCGAGCATGAAAGGTGCGATGGAGATGGTGATCAAATCCTGCACTCACGTCTTCGATAATGGTATGAGCGTGTTACTATCAGACGAGAGAAGAAAACGCATCATAGAGATAAACGACGAGATGGCGAGCAACGGCCTCCGCGTTCTTGCGATAGCCGATAGAGACCTGCCATCGAACACATCGTTCTCGGACAAATCAAACGTCGAGAAAGGCTTTGTGTTCCTGGGACTCATAGGAATGATCGACCCGCCCAGGCCGGAAGCGATGGAGGCGATCCGAGTGGCCAGGGACGTCGGAATTAAAACGATAATGATCACGGGCGACCACAAACTGACCGCGATGACGATCGCGAAGGAACTCGGAATATTCAGTTCGGGCGATCTCACCCTAACAGGTGAGGAGCTTGAGCGTCTCGGCGACGAGGAATTTGTGGGAATCGTCGATAGAGTGACTGTCTATGCTCGGGTATCACCCTCTCACAAACTCAGGATAGTGAACGCTTGGCAAAGACAGGGTCGCGTCGTGGCGATGACGGGAGACGGAGTAAACGATGCTCCCGCCTTGAAAAGCGCAGACATAGGAATCGCGATGGGCATAACTGGAACTGATGTCACAAAGGAAGCTTCCGCCATGGTGTTGGCTGATGACAACTTCGCCACCATAGTCAAGGCCGTGGAGCGGGGTCGTTGGATCTACGACAACATCAAGAAGTATCTGACATACCTCCTTCAGGCGAACCTCATCGAGATCGCCGTCATTAGCATCGGAGCACTATTCGTGATGCGCCTGCTGGGGTATGAGGGGGAAGACGCTCTTCCACTCCTCCCGATTCATATCCTATACATCAACCTTGCCACAGATGGGTTGCCCGCGCTAGCTCTCTCCTTCAGCCCCCCTGACCCCGACATTATGCAGCGTCCTCCTCGCAAGAAGGACGAGTCGGTCTTCACAAGAGACGTGAAATTGTTTCTCATCACGGCCATACTAGTGCAGACACCGATACTCCTCGCTGCCTTCGTCACTGCGTTGCCAGAGGGAGTAGACGCAGCGAGGACGAGATTGTTCCTCACACTTGTATTCATCGAACTTGCGGTCGCGCTGAATTGCCGTTCGCTCCAGTTCACGATAGATAGAGCGAAGCCTCACAAATGGCTGCTCCTGGCGATCGTCTGGGAAATCATCCTATTGATCGTTCTACTCGCGTTTTCTCCTGCGAGAGATGCGCTACACCTCACAATCCCAACAATCATGGATGTCGCCTGGATAATCAGCGGAACGGCTATCACATTCGTCGTAATGGAATCAATAAAGCGCTTCGTCCTTCCACGGATAAGTGGTTCCTCCGCATAGTCAAAGTGACCAGTGAATGATCGTCACGACCATTGATGAGTCTTCAGCATTACCAGGCTAGTCTAATTACCGCCGATATCTCTGGCTCTCAAGCATGTCACAGCTGCGAGTTCGTAAGAAGGCACAATATGCCCCCGCCTTCGATGGTCCCATGTGCCTTCATTCCATTCTTCCCAAGCACCGTGCACACGCAACGTCATGTCCTAATTGACCCGAATACCAGAGAAGTAAGATCTGTCCCTCCCCGAGAAGATCTTGTTTCTTACCATATTCTTTCTTTTACCCTGTAGAAGAGATTTGCATCAGCCGTTCACTCCGCAGATTTCGCTTTCCGTCCATATCCTCGACGAAAGGCAGAGGACGAGCGCCTCCAAGACGAAAAGATGAATGAGTGTTAGGCCCTTATCGACCACGTCCGGATCACCACTGAGGGATGTTGTTGATAGAAATCGACGGGTCTGAGGGGGAGGGCGGAGGACAACTGCTCCGATGCAGTGTTGCGCTCTCAGCCCTGACCGGCAGGGAGGTCAGAGTATTCAACATCCGAGCCAAGCGACCGAAGGCCGGGCTTGCCCATCAGCATTTAGCAGCCGTGAGAGGGGTCGCCGCGCTCTGCGAAGCGAGAGTGAAGGGCGATTCCATCGGCAGCAGAGAGCTCGTCTTTTCGCCAGGAGCCATTATCGGGGGGCGGAGAAGGTTTGATGTTGGAAGCGCTGGGAGCGTCTCCTTGGTGCTGCAGGCATGCATCCTCCCGGCGCTGAGATCAGAGAAGAATACGGTGTTGGAGATCACTGGAGGCACTAACGTCAGATGGTCACCCCCGGTGGACTACTACATCAACGTGCTCTTCCCAATCTTGAAGAAAATGGGAGTCGGAATCCATATGCGAATCGATGCGAGGGGGTTCTATCCAGAAGGCGGAGGGAAGGTCACGGTCGAGGTGGAGCCTGCTAAAGAGCTGGCCCCTATTGATCTCAGCACTAGGGGAGAACTGAAGAGATTAAGAGGGATTTGCTTCTCTCAGAACCTTCCAGAGCACGTGTCCAAGCGGATCTCGCATTCAGCGAAGAAATCTTTCCTGGATGAGGGGGAAATGCACATAGAATCCGATATGTCCAATGGCGGATCCACCGGAGCTGGCATCTGCCTGTTCGCAGAGTACGAGAATACGATCCTTGGAGCGGATGCGTTGGGCGAGAGAGGGGTACCTTCTGAGAAGGTGGGAACGGCTGCCGCCGAAGCGTTGAAGAAGGAGACGTCTGGAGCGGGCACGTTGGACGTCCACTCCTCAGACCAGCTTATTACCTTCTTAGCACTGACAAGAAGCGGTTCTGTGTTCAGAATCAGGGAGATGAGCGAGCATCTGAAGACCCAAATGTGGCTGATCCCCAGATTCCTTGACGTTGGGTTCGAAGTGAAGACGATTCCGGGCGGATTCGAGATAGTCGTCCCCTGATCATATGCTGTCCATAGCATCTTTGCGAGTCCTTCCATCTCGCCGTCATCCTCGAAACCATCTCGAGCCCTTTCTCATTTCCGACCGCATCGTATGTCTGGATCTCTTCGGCCGTGATTCGCGACCGTCTTCGAACACATTCACAGCCGAGAGTCGAACACATCAACTCAGACTGAGAAAACATATAGTATGCTCATCGACATGCTAGAATCGCGATGAGGCCTTCAGTCACGGTCAATTGTGCGATGACCCCAGATGGCAAGATCGCCAGCATAAGAAGGAGACAGGTCAGAATATCTTCTCCTGAGGACCTCGAAAGGGTCCGAGCGCTCCGCGCTTCCTCAGATGCCATCCTTGTCGGCATAGAGACGATCTTGGCGGATAATCCACACCTTACAGTAAAGGGGGCAGTGTCGGCAAGGAACCCGCAGAGGATCGTCTTGGATTCGAGAGGCAGGACCCCTGAAGATGCGAGGGTCCTTGATGGGAAGGCACCCACACTGATCGCGACTACAGTGGACTGTTCAAAGACCTGGAAAGGAGCTGAGGTGTTCCGCTGCGGGAAGATCCGGGTGGACCTCAGAGCTCTGTTGCAGGAACTCGACAGGCGAGGGGTGAGCAGCCTGCTTGTCGAAGGAGGCGGAGAGGTCGTATGGTCCTTCTTCTCCGAAGGTTTGGTGGACAGATACTGTGTCTATGTCGGGAACATCATACTTGGCGGCAGGTCCGCTCCCACACCAGTGGATGGAGAGGGTTTCACGGACACGGAGGCCGTCCGCCTCAGGCTCGTCGAGGTCATCAGGCTCGGCGAGGGCGCACTCCTGAGCTACGAGGTTGTCAGGAATGAGTGATGAAAGGCCGAAGTTCGTCGCAGACGAGATGCTTGGATCTTTGTCTCGCTGGCTTCGCATAATGGGGTACGACACCGCCTATGAGAAGGACATGGAGGACATGGAAATCCTTCGGTTGGCGGAAAGAGAGAAAAGGATACTCCTTACGAGGGACAAGGACCTGGTCAGGAGGGCCGGAGAGAGCGGATTCCTTGTGGAAGACGACGATCTCACGGCGCAATTGCGCCAGGTCTCAGATGCTTTGGACCTCAAACTGGACGAGTCCCTAACTCGTTGTACTTTATGCAACGGGGATCTCGAGATCGTGAGCCCTGAGGCGGTGAGAGACCGGGTCCCGATCGGGGCTCTTGAAAGCAATGACGAGTTCTACCGCTGCAGGAAATGTGGTAAGATATACTGGAAGGGATCTCATTGGGACAACATACTCGTAAGACTCAGTTCCCTTGATCCGGAGACGGACCGATGACGATCGAACTGGCAGAGAATTGCAGACCCTCGGTTCACAGCCTGTAGTAGTCTTCGCTGATGATCTTTCCAGTCCCAGCATCGACGATCATCACACCATGAATCCCTTCGACGCACCATATCGGAGCATAGAATATCCCTAGCCCTTCGATATTGATGTCCTCGGCCCTCGGTGAGACCTTCTTTTTCTCGATCAGAGTGACTTGTCCGTTGTCCTTTACGACCTCCCTCTCATAGGAGTATAGCCGGACCACTTCCTCTCTGACCAGCCCCTTTGCTTCGTCCGCATCCAACATCGGTTCAAGGCGTCTGTAGTTCTGATCGAGAGCGTAAACGATCTCGAACTTGTCGTTCCACCTATCGACCTTCTTTGTCAGGGCGTTCACGGACAGAGAACCGTTTTCGCAGCCTAGCTTCCTATCCTCGAGGTACAGGTCGCATGAGTAGCTGTAAGCATAGTATGGAACGAGTTCGAGCCTGTATCTGAACCCGCCTACCGTCTGTCTAGAGATCTCACTCACGTCCTTTATGTCGATCGTCGGTTTGATTATGCGTTCCCCGACCTCTGCTGTCTGGACATTCTCAAGATCCTCAGCAGAGACCATCCTGGGATAGTCGTCCGCCACGAGCTCATCGACCAGGCCGTGGTCCTTTTCACCGACTATCTTCTCGATCCTCGTCCTTCCGATCTCACGCTCGATCGCCTCTCTATCCCAGACAAAGACTCTGCTGTCGAGAGACATACCGACCGAGTCAGGTAGATCACAGAGCGTCGCGATGACCTTCTTTGCATTGGAGTCTTTGAACCTCTCCAGGAAAGATCTCACCAGTCTGTCGTCCTCCTTAGAAACCAGGCAGAAGACGATCTCGTGGTCGCCCTTCTTTGCGATAAGATGACCTTCGCGTTCGGTGACCACGAAATCCCTAGCCTTGAGTATCTCAGTAATGACGTTCATCAACGAAGTCAAGAGCGCGCCCGACACATAATCATGATTTTCTGATAAAAAGCATTTGTTCAGGTATCTTGCCAAAAGAACCAAAGGAGTGTTTTGAGAAGATGATTCATCAGCGGGAGTATGTGATCTGAAGGAAATTTCTTTATACTCCCAAATGAGGTTAACCAAGCATGAGTGGTGCAAATCCAGCATCGCTCCGAATTGGGAGAGTGAATTCGTGAGAAACGATTTGAGAAGACATTTGAGGATACGCCCTGCATCTGTGAAGGAGGTCAACGATTTTCTTCTAGATCCGAAGAATCCCGTCATAAATGACATACTTCGAGTGGTGGACAAATATGGAACACCAGAAGAGATCAACAAGAAAGCCCGTGAGGCCAGACAATTACCTCACCTCAAGAAACGGCTTCGCAAGATCCGTTCCCCGTATCTAAGGGACCTAGAATGGCTCGAGGCTCAGAAGGACAAGGAGGCGTTCGTCTCGATCCCAGAATTCCGTCGGCAGGTCTTAGGAAAGAAGGCCGACAAGATGAAGTTCGACAAGAAGCACGCAGTCACCCTTGAGATAAGCGCCTTTCAATACTTTCCCTGGCTCATGACCGAGGCGAAGCAGGCGATCAAGAACAGGGAACTCATGCCGGGTCGGTACATTCGAGTTCGCAAAATGAAAGAACAGGAAAAGGACCAAGGAGACATCCTGGCCGTCGCAGCAGCGATGCAGATCGTTGGCGCGTCATATGTCGAGACCCTCGACACGAAAGGCACGGACGGCTCGAATGTGCACTTGGGCGGACCCGCGACGATCACTGGCTACTTTGGCGGAATAGGTCAGCCGAACGATCACGCCCTCAGTTACATTGACGAGTTCCTCTACTACTACACCGAGTATGGTATCCAGCAGGTCCTGAACATAAACCCAGGAACAGTGCTTCTTGGGTACATCATCCACAAGCTAGGAATCGATATGGAGTTCAAGATCTCGGTGTTCATGGGCAATGACAATCCATACTCGATACTATGGACATTGATAGCCGCTAGACTCTTCTCGAGGGACGATGGCTCGGTCCCGCTCATAGGATTCAATCTCAGCAACTCTGTTGATGTGAAGACGATCGAGACCGGTTCCTATGTCAGGAAGAAGATGGGGCTGGAAGACAACGTGAAGATAGAGCACCACATAACGGAGACATGGAAGAGCATAGTCAGACAGCCGTATAACCGACGAGATGACCTCATCAGGGTCTCAGATCATGTGGCGAATATCTCGGCGAAGCACGAAGGAGGAGAGATAGAGACGGAGGAGAAGCGGAAGCACCCTTCGGACATCCTTGACTATTTCAGGGACAAAGAGGAAGTGCTGGCTTCTGGAGAAATGCCATACTTGGAAGAGAACTACATGGACAAGCATGAATCAGTGAACCTGACCGCGAAGGCTTTGACCAGAAACGGCCTATCCTTTGTGGCGGCTAGGAACCTTCACTCCGAGAGATAGCCAAATCTGGAGCTGGGAACAACGATCATCGTTGTTGCGGCTCGCCCTTCTTTTCTTTTCGATCTGACATGATCAGATCATCATCTGGATGTCCGCGGCGCAAGGCAAGAGACCTAAGGAAAGTTGATTATCTGTCTATTGTTAGGAGGGATACGATGTTACCAGCAAAGCCGCTGAGGTTTGTTGCGTTGTTCATGATCGCAGGCGGGGTCATGATCTCGGTTTTCTCTATAGCGCTCGGAGAGATGCGAGTCGCTCTTCTCTTGATCTTCCCGATGTTCTATGCCGAGGGCGCGATCCCCACGATCGGCATCGCAATGCTCTTTCTTGGAATGGTCGTTCTGTTCATCTCATTCTTCATCGCTTCGGCGTCCAGCAGAGAAGGAACATATGCAAGAACCACTGAGCCCGATCAGAGCAGTAAGGAAGATCGGCTTTCGACAAAGGTCAAAGGTGGAGGTGTCTTGCTCATCGGCCCTATACCGATAGTGTTCGGATCCGACTGGAAAATGGCGATCACGGCAATAGTCCTGACGATACTTCTGTTGGGAATCGTGCTTCTATTCCTGATCTAAGCTCTCCACAAGAGCTCTCGCAGACTCCTCCATCGAGATCCTGCGCTTCCTAGCGATGTCGCGTATCTCACCAATGAGTCTGACATACGCGTCGAAATCCATTCCGCGCTTCCTGACCGTCCTGCCGAGAGTCTGTTCAAAAGCCACTTTCTTTCGGGCCTGCGAAAGAGCCTCGCTGATCGCCTCCCTTTCCTCAGAACTCAACGGTGCCATTCTTCGACTACCCTCAAGAAGTTCTTGAAAATCTCATAACCGTGCTCAGTATTCTCGACCTCTGGATGGAATTGAAGACCGTATATCGGTCTGGTCGTCATCTTTACAGCCTCGTGCGGGCAGTTCTCGGAGTGGGCCAGAACACGGAACGTGTCGGGGACGACAGTGACTTCGTCATTATGAGACTCCCACACAGAGAACTGCTTCGGCAATCCTCTGAACAGATCGTCCTCCTCATCGACGAAGAGGAGCGTCTTGCCAAATTCTGGGATTTTCGCCGGCTCGGTCCTTCCCCCATATTTCGCGCAGGTGAATTGCATGCCTGCGCATATTCCGAGTATCGGGAAATCGGACCTGTCAAGATACTCACCGTTATTGCCCATCCTATCGATGTCCAGAGCCACTCGAGGCGCCCCCCCGGATAGGACGAGCGCGTCCACTTCGCTCAGATCCTCGAACGGGGTCGTGTTCGGGACGACCTTCGTGTCGATCCCAAGGTACCTAAGGACCCTCCATTCTCTATGTGTCCACTGACCACCATTGTCGATGACGAAGACCTTCATCGCGTCGATAAATGGGAGGTCATTATAAAAAGGGTTGCGAGAAGACCCTCATTGATCTTAGGACCGGGTCCGATCCCATGATGGTCGCGACATGGAAGAAAGATAGCAAGACTTAAGTCGTCCATGAGTATCCGAAGCTTGGATGAAGGCTCTCCTGTTCGATCTGGGTCACACCTTGATAGACTACTATCACGACTGTAGGGGCCCCGAAGCGAGGGCTGTCAGTGAGGTGTACCATCTCGCGTCGGACTACTGCAGCTCGGCCATCGATAGAATGGAGTTCATTGACCACCTGTCTGGATCGCTTGAGGAGGCGAGAAAATGGAAGATCGAGAAGATGATAGAGGTTCCCCTTGCAGAAACCCTCGATACCTGTTTTCATAGATATGGGTGCGATGGCAACGAAGACCTCATGACAAGGTCATTGAATGCGTTCTATCAGACGCTTCTGGAGACAAGGGAACTTATTCCCGGTGTGACCGAGATGCTAGAACTGATCAGTAAGAGAGGCCTCCTTGTCGGCCTCGTCTCTGATGTCGCATGGGGCTTGCCGTCATCCTTCCCGCTTGAGGATATGAAGCATTTTGACCTTGACCGATACTTCGATGATCTAGTCTTCTCGACAGATGTAGGATTGAGGAAACCGAATCCTAAGATATTCAAAATTGCGCTCTCGAACCTCGATGTAGAACCCTCGGATGCCGCCTTCGTAGGGAACTCGTTGCAGGCCGACATAAAGGGAGCGCTAGGCATCGGGATGCTGGCCATCCTGAAGAAATCGAAGTACTATCATCATGACGACGGGATCGTGCCAGATGTCAAGATCTCCGACTGGTCAGAGTTGGATGCCGTTATTGACAGGTTCCAAGGATGATTTGCCCTACTCCCACTCAATCGTCGCTGGCGGTTTGTGGGTGATGTCGTAGACGACGCGGTTGACCTTCTCCTTCATCTCATTGGTGATCCTGACGGAGATTCTCTCAAGGACCTCGTGCGGGATCTTCGAATAGGCGGCGCTCATCCCATCAATCGAATCGACTGCCCTGACGGCGATCGTTCGTCCATAGACCCTTCTGTCGCCATGCACCCCGACAGTTTTCACTGGCAGCATGACGGCGAAGTACTGCCAAGGTCTCTCCATCTTATCCTGGCTCGACGCCTTCTCGATCTCTTCTTCCACGATCGCACAGGCAGCCCTAACGATCTCGACCGACTCGGGCGTCACCTCGTCCATTATCCTGATCGCAAGCGCTGGACCTGGAAACGGCTGCCTCTCCGATTCCTCGATTCCTAGGTATCTTGCGACCTTCCTGATCTCGTCCTTGTAAAGGTCGCGCATGGGCTCTACCAGCTTCAGCTTCATGTCGCTCGGAAGCCCGCCAACGTTGTGATGACTCTTGATCGTGTCCCTCAACTTGTCACCGCTCTCGATCCAGTCGGGAGCTATCGTTCCCTGGACCAGATACTCGGCGCGGAAATCCTTGGCCGCCCTTTCGAATATCCTGATGAATTTCTCGCCGATGATCTTCCTCTTCTTTTCTGGATCGACGACCCCTTTCAACACATCAAAGAACTCATCGGAGGCGTAAACGATCTTGAAGTTCACGCCCAGACCTTTGAGTATCTTCGAGACCGATTCGGTCTCGCCCTTCCTCATGAGGCCGGTGTCCACATAGATAGCGAGAAGCCTTTCACCGATCGCTCTGCTGACCAAGACCGCGGCGACCGTGCTGTCGACGCCACCAGAGCAGGCGATGAT
>Ga0315284_10015870_pt1 | contig 10701 bp, 10 predicted proteins | sample YL17G09_16_MG_FD_203696 | JGI IMG/M metagenome (GOLD analysis project Ga0315284, IMG submission 203696) | Sediment microbial communities from Yellowstone Lake, YNP, Wyoming, USA - YL17G09_16 | ecosystem: Environmental > Aquatic > Freshwater > Lake > Sediment | place: USA: Wyoming | collected...
GCCGCGACCGCGGGCTGCCTGGCCACCGGGCTGCGGGCGCTCAACGCCGTCCCGAGCGTCAACGACCTGCCGCCCGGCTGGGTGACCCCACTTGACCTGCCCCTTATTCCCGGCCGCGGCACCATCCGCTGAGTAACGCCGGCGTCGCCGGCACCGAAACAACCGGTGAGATGACACCGTCCAGTTCGCCGGCCATCGGCCTCTCTGTCGGATCCACCACGCTCGCCGCAGTGACTGCGGACCGCGCCGTCACCGGACGGCCGGTGATCAAACGGGGTGGCTGGCTCCTCGACGACTTCGTGCACCGAGTCGGCGACCCCGTCGGCATCATCGCGCCGGACGGCTCGGTGCACACCGGCGCTGCCCTGCTGGCCGAGGCGCTCTACGAGCTGGCCCGCAGCGTCATGTCGGGACGGCCGGTTCCTGCCGCGGCGACGGTGGCCTACCCGGCGCACTGGCGACCGCCCGCCGTCGAGGCGCTGGGCCGCGCTTTGCGCCGAATCCCGGCGTGGCCGTCGGGCGCCCGGCTGATCCCCGACCATGCGGCGGCGCTCAGCGCCCTGCAGGACAGCCCCGGGCTGCCCACCCGGGGCGTGATTGCGGTGTGCGACTTCGGTGCCAGCGCGGCCACCCTGACGCTGGTCGACGCCGCCAACATGGGAATCGTGTGCCAGCCCTTTCGTTTTCCGGACTTCTCCGGAGACCTGATCGACAGGGCACTGTTGACTCAGGTGCTGACCGCCGCCGGAGCAACACCGGGCGCCACCGGAACCTCGGCCCTCAGGGCGCTGAGCAGGCTGCGCGCCGAGTGCCGCGAGGCCAAGGAGCGACTCTCGGCGCACACCGTGGCGACTGTTCCGGGTGAGCCGGCCGGCGTGCGGGGCGACATCCGGATCACCCGGGCCGAACTCGACGACATCGTTCGCGAGCCGCTGACAGATGTCGTCGCCGCCCTGCAGGACAGTCTGCGGCGCAAGGGAATTGCGCTCAGCGACCTCGTCGCCGTCGCGTCGGTGGGTGGGATGGCAGCCGTCCCCGCGGTCACCACCACCCTGTCGGAACAGCTGCGGGTACCCGTCATCACCCCACGCCGGCCCGCTCTGGCTGCGGCGACCGGCGCGGCGCTGCAGGCCGCCCGCGCAACTGCCGACGCGGGTGCGACCGGGGTCAGCCCCGCGCGCTGCCAGCCCGGGCCGGCGCAGCCCGCGCTGGCGTGGTCGCACGCCCCCGACATCCCCGACGTCGTGCCGCAGCTGTCCACCCGGCGCCCGCAGCCGCGGCCGCGGGTGTCCTTCGCGCCCGATCCGGTCCCGTCCGGTCCCGAGCGGATGCCCTGGCACCGCAGGCCGCTGGCCGTCGCGGCGGCAGTGCTGGCGGTGATCGCCGGTGCCGGTGGCGCGACAGTCCTGGCCCTGCGCGCGAACACCAGCGCCGCCCCGCGCACGGTCGTCGCGGTGCCCGCGCCGGCCACCGACGGGGCGCAAACACCTCGCATGTGACGGTGTCCCTCAATACGGGGACACCGATTCGCCCGGGCCGGCCCGGCGATGGCGGTGGGCATCGTCGCGGTGGCGGTGTGCGCCTCAGGCTGATTTAGGGCGCTTGGCCAGCATGATCGCCGCCAGCGGGATCGTCATCTGCTGGGGCGCGTCGGCGAGGTGTGACGCCACCGCGGACTCCAAGGCTTCGACGAAGGCAGCGGCGCGGGGATCGGCCACGCCGCCGTCCAGCCCCGCGGCCAGGGTCGGGAAGATCGCCGCCCGGGCAAACGCGGCCCACGCCGTGCCCAGCTTGGCGGCATCGGCGTCGACGAGGTAGCGCGACCAGAACAGATCCTCGGCGTCGAACAATTCGATGTGCTCGACGGACAGTCCTTCGAAGCGCCCCGACGGCGCGAACGGCGCGAGGCAGTCCTTCTCGGTGCGGCCCACCGTCGGAATGACCATGCGGCCAAGCTCTTCGGTGTGCACCATGCCGTCTGTGACCAGACGCTGCAGGGAGGCGAGCAGGGCCTGCATGAGGCCGGCGAAGCCGGGTAGGCCGGCGGCGTCGAGCCCGAGGGTGAGCACCACCAGCCGCCCGCCGGGGGCGAGTTCACGGCCGCGGAAGGCCACGAAGTCGTGCCAGTCCAGGGCGGCCTGGCGGGCATAGGCGCGTCGGGCGGCCCCGTCGGCGCTGTGCGCGATGTGGATGTGGTCGCCGATCGGCGCCGGAACCCGGCTCAGCCAGTGGGTGGCCCATGAGCTCCAGCCCAGCGCGATGCTCTCCGACGGTAGGATCTGCTGGTAGAACGAACGACCCACCGCGGAGGCGAAGGTGGCGGCATCCTTGGCCAGATAGCTGTCCGGGTCCTCGGTGATCGTGGTGAACAACGCTGTGAAATCGTTGCTCGGCAGGTCGGTGTGGGCGACGAGGATCGCGTGGTCGTTCCGGGTGCGGGCGCGGATCGCGCGGATCGCGGCGCCTATCGGCAGCAGCGAGTTGTATCCGGTCGCCGCGCCGTAGTCGGCTATCGCGATGGGCTGCGGCGGCTGCGGCAGCAGCACGCTCTTGGCGGCCTGCTCGAAAAGCGTGATGCCGGAGCGCAATCCGGAAGCCTGCAGTCGCGAGGACGCCGTGTAGGTGGCGCTGTCCATCGGCTGCGGACGCACCACGATGCTGGACTCGCGCACCGGGTTACCGCCGCCGGCGGCGCAGCAGCAGTCCGACCACCACGCCGACCACGAGCATGGCCGCCAGCAGCAGCCACATCGGCCACTCGACCGTGAGCCACAGCAGGTGCACCCGGTGGCGGTCGCGATTCTGTCCGATGAAGACAGCCGCCAGCCCGGCCAGGGCTATCGGCGCCCAGTACTGAGCGGCGAAGCGGGTGAGCGCACTGCCGCGGGGTGATTCGTCGGCGGACATATCGGACCTCCTAGCGTGTCAATGCACCGTAGCCGTTGAGCGGACTTTTTGGGTGAGGTGAGACCCGGTCCTTGGAGACACCGCTGTGGGTGTTCGGAGTTCCAGGAGGAGAAGCGGCGGATCCTCGACGGTCTCTCGAGGTCTAGACTCACCCGACGTGAAGGCTGTCAGCTGCGCGAACGGAATCTTCTCGGTTGTCGATATGCCCGCACCGCGGCCGGCCGAGGGACGACTGGTGCTCGACGTGCACAGTTGCGGCATCTGTGGATCCGATCTGCACGCCAAGGACCACGCCGACGAGCTTGCGGATGTTGTTCGCGGCATCGGCTATCACGACTGCATGCGCCACGACACCCCGACCGTCCTGGGGCACGAATTCTCCGGCGTGGTGGCCGAACGCGGCGCCAAGACCCCCAAGGGGCTCAAGGTCGGAACCCGGGTGGTGTCCTTCCCGATGGTCCGTGCCCACGGCGGCGTTCAGCTGACGGGCTTTTCGCCGCTGGCGCCGGGTGCCTACGCCGAGCAGGTGTTGGTGGAGGCGTCCATGACGTTTCCAGTACCCAACGGCTTGTCGTTGGATGTGGCGACGTTGACCGAGCCGATGGCGGTGGCGCTGCACGCCGTACGGCGCAGCGAGATCAAGAAGGGCGACACGGCGATCGTGGTGGGATGCGGGCCGGTCGGACTCGCGGTGATCTGCCAACTCAGGGCGATGGGTGTCGAGAGGATCGTCGCCAGCGACCTCTCACCGGCGCGCCGCGCGCTCGCCGGCCGGTGCGGCGCCGACGTCGTGGTCGACCCGACGGTGGAATCCCCCTACGAGAGAGCGGTCGGCAAGGGGATGATCACTGATTTCTCCCAGCTGGGTGAACTCGCCATCGGGTCGATGGAGAAACTGCGCAAGCTGCCGGGGTGGGAGCACGTCTTCCGTGCGGCTGAATCGCTCGGGGCGGCGGGGCCGAAGCGGCCGGTGATCTTCGAGGGGGTGGGCGTTCCCGGGATGATCGACGCCGTCATCGGGGCTGCGCCGCTGAATTCGAAGGTGATCGTCGTCGGGATGTGCATGAACCCCGACCATTTCCGGCCGTCGATGGCTGTTTGCAAAGAGATCGATATGCGATTCGTATTCGGTTACACGCCATTGGAATTCCGGGACACGCTGCACATGCTCGCCGACGGCAAGCTCGACGCGTCGCCGCTGATCACCGGCAAGGTCGGGCTGGCCGGGGTGGCGCGCGCATTCGAGGCGCTCAGCGACCCCGAGAAGCACGCCAAGATTCTCATCGATCCGCGCAGTGCTGCGGAGTTGGCGTAATCCGGGCTTCCGGAACCACTGATGCTTCTGCCCACCTCCGAGCGACAACCCGATCCTGCCCAGGCCGAGACGCGCTGAGTTGTCGCTCCGAGGTGGGCAAAAATGTCATGCCACAGCGGCGGGCGGCCCACTCGGGGGATGACGTTCGGCTCAGTGGCCGCGAGCCACCCAATCGTCGTAGTGGACGATCTCGCCGCCGATCGTGGTGGTATCACCGTGGCCGGTGTACACCACGGTGTCCGGAGGCAGCGGGCCGAGCTTGTCCTTGATCGACGCCAGAATGGTGGGGAAGTCTGAGAACGACCGTCCGGTCGCGCCCGGGCCGCCATGGAACAACGTGTCGCCGGAGAACACCGCGCCCAGTGCCGGCGCGTACAGACAGGTCGAGCCGGGGGAGTGCCCGGGGGTGGCGATGGCGCGCAACTCGATGCCGCCCGCCGTCAGCACCTGACCGTCCTGTAGCGCTCGGAAAGCCTTGTCCCCGTGAGTCGTCTCCCACAGCATGGTGTCGGCAGGGTTGAGCAGGACGGGGGCGTCCAGGTCGGCGCCCAGTTGCGGGGCGACGGTGATGTGGTCGTTGTGGCCGTGGGTGCAGACCACCGCGACGACGTGGCGGCCGGCGACCGCGTCCTCGATGGGGTGCGCGTCATGGGCGGCATCGATGACGATCACCTCCGAGTCGTCACCGACGATCCAGATGTTGTTGTCGACTTCCCAACTGCCGCCGTCGAGTTCAAATGTGCCGTGGGTCACCACCCGCTGGATCGCGGTCACCAGACCACCACCGATCGCAGCACCTCGCCGGCGTGCATCTTGTGGAACGCCGACTCGATGCCGTCGAGGCCGATGCGTTCGGACACGAACCGCTCCAGCGGGAGCCGGCCCTGCCGGTACAGGTCGATGCAAGTCGGGAAGTCACGCTCGGGCAGGCAGTCGCCGTACCACGACGACTTCAGTGAGCCGCCACGGGAGAAGAAGTCCACCAAGGGCATTTCCAGTTGCATGTCGGGTGTCGGAACCCCTACCAGCACAACGGTTCCGGCAAGATCGCGGGCGTAGAACGCCTGCTTCCAGGTTTCCGGCCGGCCGACCGCGTCGATCACCACGTCGACACCGAAGCCGTCGGTAAGGTCCTGAATGGTTTCCACCACGTCGAGTTCGCGGGCGTTGACGGTGTGGGTGGCTCCGAAGTCCCGTGCCCATTTCAGCTTGGTGTCGTCGGTGTCGACGGCGATGATCGTGCGCGCACCGACCAGCCTCGCCCCGGCGATGGCGGCGTCTCCCACGCCACCGCAACCGATCACCGCGACGGTGTCGTCCCGGCTCACCGCGCCGGTGTTGATGGCCGCGCCAAGACCGGCCATCACCCCGCAACCGAGCAGGCCGGCGACGGCCGGGTCGGCTTGCGCGTCGACCTTGGTGCACTGTCCCTCGTGGACCAGCGTCTTGTCGGCGAAGGCGCCGATGCCCAGGGCAGGCGTCAACTCGGTGCCGTCGGTCAGCGTCATCTTCTGCTCGGCGTTGAACGTGTTGAAGCAGTACCAGGGCCGGCCCCGCTTGCAGGCCCGGCACTGGCCGCACACGGCGCGCCAGTTCAGGATCACGAAGTCGCCCGGCACGACGTGGGTGACACCCTCGCCGACCGTCTCGACGGTCCCGGCGGCCTCATGGCCGAGCAGGAACGGGTAGGAGTCGTTGATCCCGCCCTCCCGGTAGGTGAGGTCGGTGTGGCAGACGCCGCAGGCCTTGATGGCGACGACGACCTCCTCGGGCCCGGGGTCGGGTATGACGATGTCGACAAGCTCGACAGGGTGGCCTTTCGCGCGTGAGATCACGCCGCGCACGGTCTGACTCATGGTTTGAGACCTTAGTCTCCGATACGGTGGCGCGGATGCCCTCAGCCCCCCGCGCCCTCCACCTGATCGCCGACTGGCCGGTCCCGACCGCCGCTGCCGCGGTCGTCGGCCCGTCGGGGGTGCTCGCCACCTATGGCGACCAGGCCCGGACATTCCGGCTGGCATCGGTCAGCAAGCCGTTGGTGGCACGCGCGGTGCAGGTCGCGGTCGAGGAGGGCGTCGTCGACCTCGACACCGCCGCCGGGCCGCCGGAATCCACCGTGCGGCATCTGCTGGCGCATGCCTCGGGGCTGGCCATGAATTCGGCGGAGGTGCTGGCGCGTCCGGGCGCTCGGCGGGTCTACTCCAACCACGGCTTCGCGGTGCTGGCCGAGACGGTCGAATCTCGGTCCGGAATCGAGTTCGGCCGGTACCTCGCCGAGGCGGTCTTCGAGCCGCTGGGTATGACGGCCTCCCGATTGGATGGCGGCGCCGCGACGGCAGGATTCGGCGCCGTGTCGAGTGCGGCCGACTTGGCTGCGTTCGCCGGGGACCTGCTCCGGCCCCGCACGGTGTCGCCGGAGATGCACGCCGAGGCCACCAGCGTGCAGTTCCCGGGACTGACCGGGGTGCTGCCCGGCTTCGGGTCGCAGCGGCCCAACGACTGGGGGCTGGGTTTCGAGATCCGCGACGGCAAATCGCCGCACTGGACGGGTGCGGCCAACTCGCCGGGCACCTACGGGCACTTCGGGCAGTCCGGAACGTTCATCTGGGTTGATCCAGACCGGGATCTGGCCCTGGTGGTGCTGACCGACCGCGACTTCGACGAATGGGCCAAACCGCTGTGGCCTGCGCTGTCTGACCGGGTCCTGGCCGAGTTCAACTCGGACTAGCGCAACAGGGGTATCAGGAGGCACAATAGACACGTACGACACAGTTGCATCTTTGGAAACACCAGGTCGTTGGGGAAGACGTCCCAAGTGGAGCCGAAGGAGCAAGTGATGCGTGCGTCGAATCAGTTTGCCGACGCGACTACAGGCGTGGTGTTTGTGCACGCCTCACCCGCGGCGGTGTGTCCCCATGTTGAGTGGGCTTTGTCGTCGACCCTCGGAGCAGGGGCGAACCTGAAGTGGACCCCGCAGCCGGCGATGCCCGGCCAGCTTCGGGCGGTGACCAACTGGGTCGGACCGGTGGGCACCGGGGCTCGGCTGGCCAATGCGCTGCGGTCATGGACGGTGCTTCGCTTCGAGGTCACCGAGGATCCGAGCCCGGGCGTAGACGGCCAGCGGTACTGCCACACCCCGCAGCTGGGTTTGTGGAGCGGAGCCATGAGCGCGAACGGCGACATCGTGGTGGGCGAGATGCGACTGCGGAACCTCATGTCGGCCGGCGCCGACACACTGGCGGTTCAGTTGGACACCGTGCTGGGCACCGCGTGGGACGAGGCTCTTGAGCCATACCGCGACGGTGGCGACGCGGGTGAGGTCAGCTGGCTGAACCGGGGAGTCGGCTGACCGAGGGTCGGTCAGAACGGCGGCGGCTTGTTCCGCTCGGCGACATTGGCGTCGTTGAGCGAGGCCTCGGACCTCATTCGGTATTCGCGCTCGGCCGAACCTGTTCTGCGTCGAGTCGACATCATGAGGTCGGGGTCGCTGCTCGGTGGACTCCTGCCGGTCGGAGCGGTCCACACGATTGCGCCGTCGGGCAGTTGCTTGCCGTTTCGGATCGGCTTAGGTGCCGACGCAAAGCTGCGCCGCACCGTGCGGATACCGGGCACCGGGACTTACGACACGAAAACGGTCGGCGGGCGGGGCCGTCGACCGAAAGTGGCGAGATTGCAGTAGTGCCCTACTCAAGCGCTCCGCCTGATCGTGCACAACCATCGAGGAACCGGGAGAAATCCGACAACAAAGGAGTGATCATGTCTGCAAGCGAGAATATTGAGTTGGTGAAGAACGGGTACGCCGCGTTCGCCGCGGGCGACCTCGAAACGGCAACGAGCACCTGGGACGACAACATCGAGTGGGTCGTGCTCGGTAACAGCACGGTCAGCGGAACGTACCGGGGCAAGACCGAGGTGATGGGATTGCTGGCGAAGGCGGCGGAGAAGTCCTTCACCACGGCGCCCAGCCGTTTCCTGGCCGACGGCGATGTCGTGGTCGTCCTCACCCAGCTCACCATGGGCGGAGAATCCGCACCCCAGGCTGACGTGTGGACCATCCGCGACGGCAAAGCCGTCAAATACCAGGGCCTGGGGGACACTGCCTTGGGGGAACAGATCTGGGGTACGAAGTAGTAGGCAGGCTGCGCCAGGGGATCACGGCAGCGTTCCCTCAACACCCGCCCACAGGGGCGAGTGCTGCCACCGTGTAGTCGTCGAGGTCGACGCGTGCCAGCTGCCGGGTGAACTGGGTGGCGAAGCCCGGATACATGGTTCCGTTGTGCCCGTCTGAGGTGAGATACCAGCTCTTGCAGCCCGAGTTCCACGTCGTGCCGACGAGCCGCCGTTGGATCTCGGCGTTGTACTCGTCCTGGCGGTCCTTGCGAACATCGAGAGTGCGGACGTCGCGGTCCCGGATCAGCCGGACGGCGTCCACGATGTAGTCGATCTGCGCCTCCATGTACACCAGCGCCGAGTTGTGGCCGGGGCCGGAGTTCGGTCCGAATGTGAGGAACAGGTTCGGGTACCCGGAAACGGACACACTCTTGTACGCGTATGCGCCGCCGGACCATTCGTCGGCGAGCTTTCGTCCGTCCAACCCGGCGACGGGAAACGGGGTTCCGGTCTTACAGATCACGTCGAACCCGGTGGCGAAGACGATGCAGTCGACCTCGTGCTCGATCCCGTCGGCGGTGCGGATGCCGTTGGGCGATAGCGTGGCGATGGGCCAGGTGATCAGCTTGCAGTTGTCCCGTTCCAACGCCGGGTAGTAGTCGTTGGTCATCAGCATCCGCTTGCACCCGGCGCGGAAGTCGGGCGTGAGTTGGCGGCGCTTCCACGGATCCCGGATCTGCCTGTGCAGGTTGGCTTTTGCGATCCACTGGATCGCGGTCGTCACCGGCGTGTCCCACACCATCCCCACCGCAGCGGCCTCGTGGCCCCAGAACCAGGCCTGCCGTGCCAGCCACTCGGTCGCGGGTACGTGATGGAACAGCTGTCTGGCCCAGCCGGGGTGGTCGAAGTCCAGCCGGGGCAATACCCAACCCGGCGTGCGCTGGAAGACCTTGACCTTCGCCGCGGTCTTCACCAATTCCGGGATGATCTGCACCGCGCTCGCACCGGTGCCGATCACCGCGACCCGCTTGCCGGTCATGTCGTAGTCGTGATCCCAACGGGCGCTGTGGATCTTGTGCCCGGTGTAGCTGTCGAAGCCCCGGATGTCCGGCCAGTCGACGTTGGCGAGCGGCCCGGGTGCCATCACCGCAGATCGGGCGGTGAAGGTTTCGCCGGTATCGGTGTCGGCCGTCCAGGTGCCGGTGTCCTCGTCGAAGTCCAGTGCGGTGACGGTGACGCCGAATCGGATGTGACGGCGCAGATCGTGGTGATCGACCATGTCCTCGATGTAGCCGAGAATCTCCCGGCCGTCGGAATAGGCGCGGGACCAGTCCGGATTCGGTGCGAAGGAATAGGAATACAACACCGACGGGATGTCACATGCCGCACCCGGGTAAGTGTTGTCGCGCCAGGTGCCGCCCACGCGATCGCTGCGCTCGAGGATGACGAAGTCGTCGATTCCGTTCTGCAGCAAACGGATTGCGGTTCCCAGTCCGGCGAAGCCGGCACCCACGATCAGCACGGAGGCGGTGTGGCTCATCGCGACACCGGCTCGTCGGTCAGCTCCTTCGACCACGACGGAACCTTGCCGAAGATGCCGATCGGGAAATGATCGATGGCAACGCCCATCTGCTCGGCGAAGAACTGGAACGGCTGTCTGTGGTGGATGGTCAGATCGAAGTGGTACTTGATGGCGTGGAAAGCGGGCAGGCGCCGGGTGTTGGCGCTGCGTTCGCCGGCCTTGTCGAAACGGCGGATGGCGTTGTACAACTTCTCCTCCGACAGGCCCATCGCGGTGATGTTGGTGATCATCCTGGTCAGCAACGGCGAGTAGATCAGCAGACCGAGCATCACCGATGGGCGCATCAGTGTTGCGGCACCCTCGATGGCGTGCTTCCGTATCTGGCCGGCACCAAGCATGTCGAGGACCTGGAAGCCCACCGCGAGATGACGGGACTCATCGCTGTTGATGTGCCGGAATACCTCGTGGCACAGCGGGTCCTCGACCTCATCGAGCAGGAACTTGACCAGAGCGCCGTCGAGCGCGGTCTCCAGTGCGGGGATGACGGTGCCCAGCGTGGCAATCGGCATGCTGTCGGAATAGCGGTCCAGCCACTCGATGACGAGCCGAATGTTGTTGTTCGGCATGGGCATCTCGTCGCCGTCGACCATTCCCCAGCGTCGCATCAGGGCCAGCTCTGCGTTGGCGTGGCGCTGTTCCTCGGCGTGGAAGTACTGGTAAATCTGCTTGAGTTCGTCGAACGGCGCCTTCTTCGCCAGGGCGGCGAAGCCGCGGGCGCCGACGTTCTCGATCCACACCAGATCCGACATGAACTCCTTGAGTTTGGGCCGCTGCTCGTCGGTGACGG
>Ga0315284_10015871_pt1 | contig 10701 bp, 5 predicted proteins | sample YL17G09_16_MG_FD_203696 | JGI IMG/M metagenome (GOLD analysis project Ga0315284, IMG submission 203696) | Sediment microbial communities from Yellowstone Lake, YNP, Wyoming, USA - YL17G09_16 | ecosystem: Environmental > Aquatic > Freshwater > Lake > Sediment | place: USA: Wyoming | collected...
TGTCTTTATTTAGGTTGTCGGGGTCGACGCTTTTGGGTTCAGGGGTCACGATGCTGGTAATTTTGTTATATGTTGGATTGTTTTTTGTTATTTCTTCTATCTTACTCACTGCTTTTTTATATCTTGTATCTCTTATATTATCATTGTCAAATGCAAAACTGACTGTTCTTTTTTTTTCACTCATTATTTAAAAAAAAAAAAAACAGGAATAGATATAGCAAATGCGTTTATAAAACACCACGACAAATTGAGATCGATTAATTATTTCAAAGATTCCACATTCTTATACATTTTTGAAAACAATCTGGGAAAAGAACATGACCATTTGCGAGCAATTATCTACGGAGTCGACAGGATACGGAACAATGCATATGTGTTGTTTGAGAACCACGATGTGGTGGGATTCCATACATTTGCCGAGAGCAAATTAAAAGCAGACGATCGGTTGCAGGATGCAATCTCTTCGAATTCGCTGCGGTTTTTGGACCCGATTGTGAGCATAAATGAAAATTCCTCGAAAGCAGGCGATAATGCAAAAGACCTTTTGATTACGCAGATAGCAAACATGAAGGAATTCGTGAAGCAGAATCCCAACGGCTCCTGTACTCGCATAGTGACAAGCATCTACTCCGAAGATGGAACCAGACTGAAGCAGAAAGACGATGTTCAGCGGGCACTTTCGAACCTTATACTGGCATCGACGATGTTTTTGACAATGCGACTTCCCGTGGACTATGCCTACATTTCAAAAATGCGACAGAATCGCCGCAACACTGCAGTACTTCCCATGATGAGTAACTATGCCGTGGCCACTGGTAACAAGCCCCAAAAGATCATGCGGTTGCTTGATGAGCCCGTGGGGAAAGATGGTTCAGTGTATAATAAAGTTGTTCAAACATCAAAGTTTTTTTAGATAATTAATAAAAAAAAAATTTTTTTTTTAATTGATTAAATCAAAGTCGAAGCACATATTTTTTTTATTTCATTTTCACCCTTACCCCGCGTCAGAACGTCTAAATACTTGAATATACACACTTTAACCTTGTCTATTTCTAGATAGTCTGCACATTTTAAATCCAGTAGAAGAGTTTCTGTGTCTCCAAACCCTTCTGGGCCATCATCCCCTAGTATGGATTTTATCAAAGTATTGTATTCATCTGGAAGTGGTTTATTCAAACATTCTTCGGTTGTGATCATTGGTGCACCATCGTCTTTTTCAAACATCTCTATAAAGAGTATCATATCGTTCATCATTTTTTTAGTGACCCATTTTAAAATCGCCGAGGAATGAGTGTGTTCTAGTGAATCAATCACCATACCATCTATTGTGTTTGAATATTTGATGAGTTTAGCCTTTGAATACAACATTTCACCATCCTTAGCTTTCAAGACTAGCAATTCATCGTCCATTTTTTTTTTCAGTGTCAAAAATAAATTAAATAATTTAAACTTTGCGAAGCTTTATTATTTTTAATTACAAAAAAAAAAAACTTGCGGAGCTAGCTAACTAAAACAAACTATAACCATTTCCTTTAATATGATCGTTCTTGTTGATATAAGCCATGCCTTGTTCTCTTGAACAAAGGTCTGGCAACTGGTCTCCCCAAAGATGATGTGATTGTAAGAGTCTGTAACCACCAGGTAAATTAGGGTCAAACACGGACACTGTTGTCTGACTGCAAACGTGGTTCTGTTGACGCAATCCTGCAATATTTGCATACGAGTAGTCCATTTGGCGCAATGGAATGGGGTCTATGCTGTTGGGGAAAAAGGTGTCGACAAGCATTGCCTGGCCGTCGTACATGGGTCTTGAATGCCATGATCCTCGCTGTAAGAATGCTTGAGGGTCTTCGACTCGCATTGCCCAATCGGCATACTTCCAGTCTCCACGGATATCTACGTGACGGGCATAGTTGGTCTCGTGGGCAGTGTTAAGGGACTGTAGGCAAGCAACGTTGGTGTATGTGTGGCCCATTCGAGCTCCATCGGTCATTATCGATGTCACCTTGTCGGTCCAATCCGAGGTTGCTGTGCGGGGGATTCCCTGATTCACATATTCGTTTCCTTTGCCGCCTATCTTGTCAAGCCCGCGAACATTGAGCATGACTGCGTGCATTCTGGGGTCCGTTATCCATGGGGTCATGGTGATGGAGGTCTCAAATTTGATCTGTTTCAGCACGCTGTCATGAGAGGCGATGTTGTCGAAGCCATTTCCGTTGACATAGACGTTTCCGATGGGGCCTCTGACGGTTCCTGCCCATGCCTGACTCCACTGGGTCTCGCTGTTGCGAAAAATGGTTCCTCCAAAGAGTGGTGGGATGTGGTTTTCAATTAAGCTGAGTTGAGTATTTAAATCGGGATGGCACATGAGGAGAAATCGCGAGGCAAATCCAAGTGTGTCGGTGCATGTGTATGTGGCAGCCCAGCGTCTTTCAAAGGCAGTGAGCTCTCCGTTGACTTTTGGATGGCCGCTGAAGGGGTAGGCGATGGCTTGGATGATTACATCGGATGTGATTTCTTCAAGGTTGATTGTTTTCATCACTCGATTGTAATTGTCACGGGCAGCTGTTAATTTGGTCTTCCATGTGGCAAACGAGGACAATTTGAATATCTCTTCTTTTTCATACTTTGAAATAACAGATGATTCGTGATCAAGTTTTGTTTTTGTGGTTTCTGTGAGTGGATAACCAGATGCATATCTAGCAACACTGCGTTTTGACAAACCATTAGAACTGTCTCCAGATAATGAAAGTTTCTCGGTGCATGTGAGATTTGTTGCCATTGAATGGCCACTTCTCGGAACACATGGATAACCAGGGCAGACAAATGGAAGTGATGAAATTAGTGTACCTCCCCATAAGTTGGCGTCTTCGTCTTCAAATATTGTTGTGAATTTTCCATATCGTCCCCCATTGGTTTCACGTTCTACATCTATCATGTGGATAAATTTATCACCAACGTTTCCTGTGTTTATTACAGCAATTCCTGGTCTACTGAAAGCTGTTGATGTTTGCAATACTCCTATACTAAAATGCAATGGTATAACAACCTTTTGAACTGCATTTGCATCTGAAGATTGATAAGCATTTACTGCATTTTTTATATCCACATAAGTCGAAGTACCTGCCAACGGAGTCTCTGCATTAGTCGCGTAATCGTAGACTATCTTGGCTGCATTCACCAATTCACCGACATTTGCATGCAATTCACGTGTTAGTTTTGGAATATCATCTTTGGTTGCAACTAGAGACAATGTTTTTTTGAGGTATTTAGAAACTGGTTTTGGTGCAGCACCTTCGTTCTCAGCTTTTACAATGGCATTGATTTCTGCCCATGTGTCTTCCTTCAGAGAATCTACAAAAGTCTTCAAATTATTGACCGTGCTGTAATCTTTTTTAAAAATTGTTGTGTTTTCAATGGTTTTCAATGCATTCAAAACTACTTCGTTTGGTTTGAAATCACCAGCACCAGTTATGTCGCTTGGTGAAGATGGGTATGAGAAAGATATCAACGAAGGATATTTAAACGGACCAACTATAAAATAAGAAAGTACAATCATGGATGCATGAATAGGTTTCATGTTATTATGTCTATGGAAAGCTGGAAGAAGTGAAGGCGATAATGCAGCGTGGAATTGATCAATCATCAAACATTTTTTGGTGATTTTTTCAAAAACATTGATGAACGCTTTCGCTTCTTTATATACTGTCTCAAAAATGTCAGTTTTTTTTAGTTTCGAAGCAGTGTAATTTGCACGAGTTACTTTAGGATCATCATAAGGGGTGGTTTTCTCTTCGTAATGCGCAATTATTGTAAGTAACCCAGAAACAGTACCTAGACCTCCTAATTCTTCCATATCATTGTTTCTATACAAAGGTCCTCCGAATTCGTTAGGTTCAACAAAATAAACATTTTTTTCGTTTGTTCTTTCCACCCCATGATATCCAACAGTTGGACTGGCAGTTGTTTTTACAAGAAATTGTACATTGTTACTTTCAACACTGGATAACTTTTCCATTAAAGCAAGACCTTGTGAGTAGTCGTCTTTCTCCTTCTCGCTAATTCCCTCCCATATTGCTCTCTCCATGCATTTAAAGATGTACGATAAATAACAACTGCTGGCTTTGGATTCTGGCAACTCTCCCAAAGCTCCCACGGGGTACCACCATGCATCGGGACTGGTTACGGTTGTTCCGAGGGCATGATGTTTATTGAACAAAAGCAATGGATCGAGCTCGTCGGGGCATTTGCTGTAATCTGTGCGCGTGCGTTTATGCAAACCTTTTTGTTCTTGTGTTGTCTTGGCCAATTTTAACAACAACTCTCTATCCAATTTACCTTGGTTTCTTGTGTCGAGTTTTCCTGCGGTTCTCTTTGTCTCTGTAATATCTTTCACAAGAGGCACGAACTGCACACAGTTACGCAAGAATTTCGCATAAGTGTATACATCCCATGTGTTGCTCTTCCACGAGACGAATCTGATATCAGACATGAAGTTTCTGTATTCTGCTGGATCAACACACCCGCTGCTGCCGCCAGTGCCCGAGTAAAAATTTGCGGGGAATCTTGCAAAGGACCCACAGGCAACCACTGCTTTCATCACATTGTGGTCGTTGATATCGTGCAATTTGTCTGTCATGAAGGGGATTCCAATGATTCTCACACTCTGATCGACTCCTGCAAGAGTGTCTCCAGCTGTGCGGTTGGTGTATGCAATGTTGCCAGACAACTCCACTGATGTGTTTGTGGTGTCTCGATGGTTGATATGGAACATGTCGTCGTCGGGGATAATCAAGTTCGCCAACGAAAAGCCCTCTTGGCCGAAAATCACATTGAATTTCTTAATCACATCGTGGATGAACTGCGGGCGCTTGTTGGCCACACAGAAAAACTCCCTCTCTTTCTCAAGAGCCTCTTCGGGGGTCTTGGGCACATCGTCGCTGAAGGGGTAGTTCTTGTCCACGGTCTTGTAAAATGTGGGGGTGGTCCAGAATATGTTCCAGACATTGAGTGTCACGTAGCACCACATGTTCTTGTAAAGGGCGGTCATCATCATTTCAAACCATCTGGGTGCATCCTGTGATGTTCTAAAAAAAGCATCGTCGATAACAAACCCTTGCATGGCAAATTGCATGTGACCCTCCACTGTCCACACTCTGGCAGAAATGTGCTCGGGGTTGGTTTTCATGGTGTGGATCGGCACAAAGTCGCGTCCAAATAAGATGGTGTTGCGATGGATGTAACTTTCGTCGACAAATGCAATGGGAAAAAGTTCATAGATGGGGCCCTTCGACTCATGGTAACCACTTCTAAAGACAGTAGAGAGAATGTTGGGGTTCTGGATGGCCCAATCTGCAAATTGTGGCCAGTAAATTTCTTGGTTTTGGTTGTAAAGTCCCACAGTGTTTTCGGGATTTTCAATAGCTATCAAATCTGAAATGGCTTGTTGAACATTGGAGCCAGGATTTACTCTGCTCAAATCAAACGCCAATGGACGTTCATTGCTTGTGCTCATCAATTCAATGCTCCTTTTGAGAGTTTCATGTGGATTGACAGTTACGACCCCTCCACCAACAAATCCATTTTTGTACATTTTATTTAAATTTTTTTCAATTTGTCATAAAAAAAGAGCAATTCAATGACAATTAATATACATTTTTTATTTTTTTTAATGCAAAAAAAATTTTGATGCAAAATTTTACCGCATGTTTATTGTTATTTTTTTTTTTTAAAAGTAGGTGGGTTTCAGTTTTTTAGCGTAAACTCTAGCAGCTGAATTTTCTTTTTCACTGACACGGGTGATCCCTTGTTCGAATTCTCTAAGTCCTGGCAACTGTTCACCCCAAGGATGTGTTGATTTGGTAATCATAAACCCCTCAACGGGGTCCCACAGACGAACACTGGTCTGATGGCAATGGAAATTGTTGCTACGTCTGTCGCATATCTGACGATGGTTCAATTTAACAACGTCAAACTCAAATGATGGTTCAGACAACGCTATCAATTTGTTAAACATAAACTGGCCGTTATACATGGGAGCTGTGCGGTTTGTCTTAAAATCTTCGGGGCTGTAGTGGAGTCTTCCTGGGAAATCTGCACACTGGTAAAAACCTCTGACATCAAAGTTGCGCTCTCTATGTTCGAATCCTTCTTCTTCGACTACGGAATTGTAGCTCGTAATTATCGACACGTTGGATTTGTTGTTGAGCTCCATGTCTTGCATCATCACGCTCATATCATAATTACCTTCGACAATTGCCCGCATGTCGACGTGTCCGTTTCCTTTTCCACCGATGATGGGTCCACCAGCGACATTTCTCATCCACATGAATTTTCTGTCATCGTCGTTGATAAACCCTGCAGATGCCTCCATGCCGTAGCTGAACTGTTTGTTGTTTGCGGAGAAGGCCAACCATGCATTGAACCCTGAAAAATTCCAGTCGCCCATCTTGGGGCCCATGGTGTGTGACATCATCAAGTAATGTTTCATCCACTGTCTCTCGCGAAAACGGATGTTTTTACCTCCCAATGGAATGCCCACATTCTCTTTGTAATATGTATTGATGGCAGGGAGGTTGATTGTTTGCAAGAGCACTAATCTGGCGGCAAACCCTACGGGTCCCGACATTAAATAAGTAGACAAGTACCGTCTTGCCATATCAGAAAGACGGGGCTCTCTTTCGTCATAATTCGTGGGCACTCTGTCATCAAACAGCTCGATTTGCTTGTCAACTGGCAAATTATTCACATTGGTGCTGTTTTTCAAAAAAGCAGCAATCAAATTTGAGATATCTGTGCTGTATTTGGTGCTGTTGGCTGCAGTTGGAGTAACGCCTCGGATATTTGATGCGTTGAGTATCGAAGCAGATACGTCTTGTAGGTAGTGAGTCTTGAATTTGTACATCTCTTCGGCAATGCTCTTAAAATTTGCAATGTCGTTTCCGTATTTGGTTTTTTCCACAACGGGGTGGTCCACAACCAACTGGTGGACTCTGTTAATTGCCTCACACAACACATTGCTGCCTCTCACCATATCCTCAATCGCGGCAGGATCGATGGTGCTGCCGTTGGGGTCGTTTACAAGCTCTGTCAACATTGTCCACTTCTGCTTTTCTTCGTCAGACATGGTTGCAGTGATTGCATAGTGCATTGTCTCGTAGATGTGGATCAAGTGCTCAGTTTTACACGATTCCTCGGACACGCTTCCAAATCTCATGGCGGCAAACCACACGGGTTTGTTTGTTTGTTTGCTTGTTGATGAGACTGTAACTTTGTCCTTTCTGATGTAGCGCAAGAGTGGATGCAATTCCGCTTCGTTCCCCTCTCTAACACACCCAGTGCGCACAAAAATGTTGTTTCCATGACTAGCACCGTCTTCGGCTAGATTCATGAGCAAACCTACATCCAAATCACCGCCGTAGGAGCCATTTAGCTCGTCGACTTCTTCAGAAGGTCTGCGCATAAACTCTGCCACGTGGCTAAAATGCTCATTGAACGGGTATTTGTCAAAGGTATTGCTCTTCCATGAAACATACTCGATGTTACGCATAAACGAGCGATATTCTGACGAGGGGACTTTTCGTGTTCGATCGACAAAAGTTGCATGGGACCCCGTGGCAATGGGAGACATCAAGATGTATTCGTCAGTGTTGTTGTGGAGATCGGTTTCTACGAAGGGCATGGCAGTGACTTCGATTCCAGCCAAGTTACTGGGCATGTTCATGAGATTCTTGTTTGCAATTGCACCGTTTCCAGCCTTGTCAAACATGATATTGACTTCGACATGCTTGCTCAGCATGTATGCATCGGTCATGGAAATGACAACTTCCGAGAGCTCCATGTCGAACTGTTTGAACATGCGACTGGATCGGGCAAAGATTTCCCAGATGGCAAATGGTTGGCGGGAAACGGCTCCGAAGGTCTCCTGTTCTCGATCAAACACGTCATCGGCAGTCATGGGTTTGCACATGTAGGCAAAACCGCGCTCGGGAATTCGGTAGGCGTCGGGGGTATTTGCAAACATGTTTAGCCCCTGGAAATCAATGGCGGCGAACATATCGACGACAATGGCCTGCAATTTGGTGTCCCAGTCTCTTCGGCCATCAGAGGTCTTCAAATGGTAGTAGTCGAACTCAGCACCGAGTTGGCGGTATTCCGAATGCCCTTCGAGGAAAGTGATGGTGCTGGAGATGATTTCGCCTTCTGTCTTTCGAGTGCCGATCTGGGGGAGTTGTGGATCAACTCGATAAATGGTTTTTCGATGCTCGGTTTTGTCGGTGATGACCAGATTAAACCATTTCATCATACGACCTCCTTGATCGGATGCATACATCTTGAGAGTCGATGGCAACACTAAGGGATTCTGGATGGCCCAATCAATATACTGTGGCCAGTAGATATCCTGTCCTTGATTGTACAGTTGCCTGCCAGCTTCTGGGTTTTCTGAAGTGGTCATGCTATCGAGAATTGTTTCGGTCCATGTAGAATACGGCACGTGTTTACCTTGGTAACGGGATCCTACAAGGGGATTTTTAATTTGTTTGGCTACAGCAACTCCTCCTCCTCCATATGCGGATGTCATTGTATTTATGTAAATTCAAAAAAAAAAAAAAAGTATTGAATGCTTTTTCATTAATATAAAATTTTTTGGTAATTCATATAATCTTTTTTTTTTTATTTTTATTGTATTAAAGAAGTGCAAAATTATCTTTTTTTATTGCTTCTATACAAAAGTTTTTCCATTTTTTTCTCTCTTTCCAATTTTTCTTTTTTCTTTTTTTCCAAATCATTCTCCATGGGAATTTTAACTAATAAGTATCGACTTAATAATGCAAGAACACCTGGATGATGATACGGCTCGATATATTTATTTTGTGATATACTAGCCATATATATTTTTTTTTTCTTTCAAGTTCCTTCAACAAGAAGGCAAAAAAATATATATATTAAATAAAAAATTATTAATGTAAAAAATTATTATTTTTTTTGTTTATTTAACTGTCTACATAACCAATGCGAGCGTTTCCAGACTCTTTCTCTCTTAGCCCTGGCAACTGTTCCCCAAACAAATGCGCAGAGGGCACTGTGGCATATCCGTTCAAACGAGAATAAACATACTGAGTGGTTTGTAGACAATGGAAATTCATCATGCGTGTATTACTAACTTCTCTATAAGATTGATGGTCTGTGGGGACATCTGTGCCAGAGTCTCGCCCTCTGCCCCAATCCATGACCATGTTGTGGAAAAACAACCCTTCCATCATGGGAGTGTCTTGGTCGCTGTTGAACTCTTTGCAGGATTCCAGCCTGCCGACGAAATCGCGGTAGTCGCTGTGGCCAGTAATGTCTGTGTAGACCGACAGTTCTTTGCGTTTGAATGCATGATTGTAACCCTGGAGGACAGCAAAGTTGCTGTTGTTGCCCATACTCTCGCCAGTTTCGGCACCAGCACGGAACGACTGCATTGTGTGACTGTCCATGTATGCTTCATGTGAGGGGAGTTCAAATGCATTAAAATACCAGTCGTTTCCTTTGCCGCCAATGAGACGGCCTCCGCACACGTGGGGGATGACATAGAACTTTCGGGGCTCGTTTATTAGGGTTCCTTCTCGCATCTCCATCTGGAATTGGTACTGTTTGATGTTTGCAGAGAAATCTAACAAGGTTACAATGTCCGACAAGTAAAGAGAACCAATGTATCCATCAGAGACAGCACCCATGGCACGAGTGGTGAGGTGTTCACGGGGACGCAATACAGTGACATCGAAGGGAATACGAATGTTCTTTTCGCGCCATATACATGCCATTTGAGCACATGGTTCTTGAAAAAGCACCAAGCGAGCACCGATTGCTTCTCTGATCGAATACGAATGGGTGGCCATGTATCGCATCTGGGAGTCGGGGACATCTGCGACTTTGGTGGTGCTGAGTTGGCCGTCGTTGTTTTTGATTGCCATGGGGTTTCCGCTTAAAGGGTATACAACGTTGTGTAAAAAAGCATCGGGATATCTGGGGAAAGCAGCTTTAAGCTTATCGAAAGAAGATTCAGTGTAAAGATTGTCCTCGTAGAATCTATTAGCAAGATATGATTCATATGTTACACTGTCTTGTGCAGCGGGAAACATGTTGGTGTATTGGAAGAAGTGGGTGTCGACATTTGCGAGGGATTTTACCCAACTGCGCGAGATATCGTTTGAACGAGATAACATTTTGTGGAGAGTCTCGTTTCTGACATTAATGAGTCTAGATTGATTGGGCAACATGGGGTCAATGTAAGGGCCTGCTCCTAAAAGAGTATCAGAGACAGTGACACCGACTTTGTGTCCAGCCATATTGGTGTCTGGACCGAATTTAATTGAATTAGAGGTCATGAAAGTGCCGAAATTAAGCCACATGTCGTCAACATTGAATCCTGATTCTTGGGCTGCACTGGTGACATTGAGAGCTTCTACATAATACGTCTGCAAAAAAACGTGGTGTAGAGGTAAAAACGGGACATTGTAAGAACCAGACCCTCCAGTTTGTATTGCTCCTTCTTTTCTGTCTCCTTCAGACATGATGAAATCAAAAGGGTCGATGACATCCAATGAGCCGAATACTACATCAACTCTAGTACCATAATTATTGAACGAACTTGTGAGAGGTAACACCAAAATAGTGTTTTTTTTAACATCTGTTTGCTTGGCTACATTTTTGAAAACA
>Ga0315284_10015876_pt1 | contig 10700 bp, 10 predicted proteins | sample YL17G09_16_MG_FD_203696 | JGI IMG/M metagenome (GOLD analysis project Ga0315284, IMG submission 203696) | Sediment microbial communities from Yellowstone Lake, YNP, Wyoming, USA - YL17G09_16 | ecosystem: Environmental > Aquatic > Freshwater > Lake > Sediment | place: USA: Wyoming | collected...
GCTGGTGATCGAGGCGAGTTGGCCGGGCGCGAAGCGGGCGCCGCAAACCTTCACGTTACGGCCCGGCGAGGTTGCGAGCCTGGGAGATTCCGGCACTAAGGTCGAACTGACGGACTTCGTCCCGGACTTCGTCCTCGAAGGCAGCCAGTTGAGCACGCGCTCCAACGAACCCAACAATCCCGCGGTTCGGCTGATGGTCACCCAGCCCACCGCGCCGCCTTCCTCGGTGTGGTTCTTTCCCAAGTTCCCCCAGATGAACTTCCCGAAGGAAGCGGGAATCGCCTTCCAGCTTCGCGATGTGGAAATGGGTTTCACCACGGGGCTCCAGGTGGCGAAGCAGCCGGGGAAGGAACTGATCTGGGGTGGCTGCCTGCTCTTGACTACGGGCCTGATCCTGGCGCTGTACATGGTGCATATCCGCATCTGGGGGGTCGTGGGGCGCGACGCCAAGGGGCGGCCGGTTCTCCTGCTCGGTGGGCAGCCTAGCAAGTACCGCGAGAATTTTGAGGCGCGCTTCAACGAGCTGACCAGCGCCGTGGAAGAGGCTCTGCGCGCGCCCGCGAGCGCCGTGGCGCAGCTCGAACGCATCTCAGTCTGACCGACATTTTCCGGCAGCGATCCTTGATCTCTGTCGCAGTGCCGCCCTTCAGGGCGGCACTCCTGAAGGAAGGTTGTTATGGCGAAGGCTGTCAGCAATCATGTTGAAGATCACCGACCCGCCTCGGGCGAGGCCACTCGTGGCCGGGCCAGCGCGGCATCCTGGATTCTGCTGGCAGTCGGCGTGTCCGTCGCCACGGTGCTGGCGATTTCGCTTCCCCGGTTGATTGGGTCAGCGGGCTGGATGACGGGCGAGAAGTTCCTGTACGTTGCCTTGATCGCTTACCTCGGGGCCTCGGCGCTCTACATCGCTTCTCTGGCGATCCGGGAAGGCCGGCTGGTGGCTGGGGCCGTGGCTCTCACCCGCGGCGCGTTCCTGGTGCACACCACCGCCATTGCGGTTCGTTGGGTCGCTGCTGGCCACGCGCCTTTCTCCAACATCTACGAAATGGTATTGATGTTCTCCTGGGGCGTGGTGCTGTTCCAGTTGCTGGGCGAGTGGAAGTTGGGGATGAGGTATTTCGGCGCGGTCACCATCCCGGTCGCTGCGCTGGCCCTGGTTCTGATGCAGGTCCTGCCGGGGGAAATACGGCCGCTCGTGCCGGCCCTGCAAAGCACCTGGTTGCAGATTCACGTTACCCTGGCCATCCTGAGCTATGCAGGCTTCACGCTCTCTTTTGCGGCGGCGCTTCTCTATTTCGTCAAGGATGGGACGAGCCCTCGGGCCTTCCTCAATTGGACGGCGGGCCTGGTGACGGGCATCTACGGTGTGATCGTGCTTACCTCCGTTGACCGGGGCCTGGATTTCCTCCTGCCCGCCTGGGACGTGGCCGCCGGGGAAAAGATCATGCTCGGGCCGAAGCAGGCCTTGCTGGTAGCCATTCCGGGGCTGGGCTGGCCGTTCGTGGTGGTGATGGCGCTGACGGCAACTGCCCTGGCCCTCAGTCTGGTCGGCACCTTTTCCGAGACGCCCGCCGCCGCCCTCTGGGCCGGGCGCTGCTTCCTCGCCTCCCTGGTGGGGCAGGTGGTCGCGCTGCTTTTGCTGGCGCTGAAGATCGAATCCGGACCGTACTTCGTGCCGCAACTCAACCAAAGCCTCCCGGTCCGGTTGGCCTCCAGCCCCTTCCTGCTGGCCGGCGTGGTGTGCGCGCTGTTCATGTCGCTGGCTTGGGAAGTTCTGCGGTGGAAACACGAATCTATCGTCGAGTACCTGCCGCATCGCGACACGCTGGATAATTTGATCTACAAGACGGTCGCCCTTTCCTTTCCCCTGCTGACGCTGATGATCATCGCCGGCGCCTACTGGGCCAATCGCACTTGGGGTTCGTACTGGAGTTGGGATCCGAAAGAAGACTGGGCGCTGATTACGTGGCTGACCTATGCCGGGTATCTCCACATGCGGCTGACCCGCGGCTGGCGCGGACGCCGAGCCGCCACCATGGCCATCATCGGCTTTGCCATCGTCATGTTCACCTTCTTCGGCGTGACTTACCTTCTGCCCGGCCTGCACGCCTACGCGTGATGGTGCGGCGAGTTTAGCTCGTCCGTCGGCTGACGGACGGCATAAAGCCGCCGCTACATCGTCCAGAAATCGCACCAGCCGGTGAAAAAGCCCTCGGGCATTCTGCCCACGGGGCAAACTGTGCTAAAATTGATTCTTAAGAGTGCCATCGAAGGGTTGCGTCTCACCTTTGTCCTGGACGCTGCTAAAACGCGTTTTCCGGTTTCCTCCCACCTTTCGTGAGAACCTGGTGGTTCTCGTAATTTCCCTGATTGGAATTGTCCTCTTCATAATCTACGAGTCTTTCCATGAAGGATTGACGGTACGAACGGGGCTGGCGGTAGCCCTACTCGCGGGGCTTTCGGCGGCCACCGGGATGTTGATCTACCAGGAGCGGAAGGCGTGGACGTTGCTGCGAGACCTCCGGGCCGCCCTGGCCAAGATCGCACCTGCCTACGCCAAGCTCACCGCCGGACAGCATTCCGCGACCGGCACGGAAGGTCTGGAGAGGGAAGTCCGCACGCTCACGGAGCGCTGGACGGAGTTCTGCCAGCACTGCCAGCGGGTACACGACGCGGAGATGCTGCAGGCCGAGCACCTCGCCACCCTGGGGGAGTTGGCCGCCGGAGTGGCGCACGAAATCCGCAACCCTTTGGCGGGCATTGCGGGCGCCATTGAAATCATCACCAAAGAATTTCCCAAGGACCACCCCGACCGCGAGGTCTTGGAGGACCTGCGCCAGGAAGTGCGGCGAATCGAGAAGACCCTGAACGATCTGCTGGTGTATGCCCGCCCCAAGCCGCCGCAGTTCGGGCGGGCGAGCCTCAAAGAGACCGTCGCGCGCACCCTGCAACTGGCGCGCCAGCAAGCGGGGAACAAGAAGGTGGACTTTTCCATTCAGATTCCCTCCACATTGCCTACTTTCCTCGTGGACTCGGAACAGCTCCATCAGGTTCTGCTGAACCTGGTTCTGAACGGCATCCAGGCGATCGAATTGGAGGGCAAGATCACCATCGCGGCGGCGACGGTCGATGCCGATGGGCCGACCCCGCCGGGCTACGTGGAGATTTCCGTAGCCGATACGGGAGCGGGCATTCCTCCCGAGCACCTGGAACGCATTTTCCGGCCCTTTTACACCACCAAGCGCGGGGGGACGGGCCTGGGGCTTTCGCTGTGCCGGCGCATTATCGCCGCCCACGGCGGGGCGTTGAACGTGGAAAGCCAATTGAAGGAAGGCAGCCGCTTCACCATTCGCCTTCCTCTGCGCGAGACTTTCGAGGAAGCCAGAGAACTCCATGTCAAATGAGAAAGTCCTGATTGTGGACGACGAAAAACTCATCCGCTGGTCGGTGCGCCGGCGGCTCGAGGAGTGGGGCTACCTGGCGCTGGAAGCGGAGAGCGGCACCGGCGGGCTGGCGCAGATCCGCGCCGAAGTGCCCGACCTCATCGTGCTCGACGTCCGCCTCCCGGACCTGAGCGGTATCGAAGTCCTGCGCGAGATCAAGCAGAACAACCTCTCGATTCCGGTCATCATGATCACGGCCGATCCCCAGCTCGACGACATCAAGACGGCCATCAAGCTGGGCGCGCTCGATTTCGTCAAGAAGCCCATCGACTTCGATGAGTTTCAGATCACGGTGGCCAACGCCATTGACCGCCTGCAACTCCGCTCCGAGCGCGACAGCCTGCGCGAGGAGGTCAAGCGCCGCTCCGGCTACCACGAGATCGTGGCCCGCTCGCCGCGGATGGTCGAGCTGTTGAACTTCGTCCGCAAGGTGGCCGCCAGCGAAGCCTCTACCGTCCTCATCCAGGGAGAAAGCGGCACAGGCAAGGATCTGATTGCCAAGGCCCTTCACTACGACAGCACCCGCGCCGACAAGCCCTTTGTGGCCATCAACTGCTCGGCCATTCCCGAGACTTTGATGGAAGCCGAGCTCTTCGGCCACGAGCGTGGCGCCTTCACCGACGCGAAGGCTCAGAAAAAAGGCCTCTTCGAGATCGCCGACGGCGGCACGCTCTTTCTGGACGAAATCGGCGAGATGTCCACCTACCTCCAGGCCAAACTTCTGCGAGTGCTGGAAGACCAGATCATCCGGCGCATCGGGGGCGTGAAAGACATCGGCGTGGACGTGCGCGTCATCGCGGCCTCCAATCGCGACCTGGAACAGGGCGTGCGCGAAGGCACGTTTCGCCAGGATTTGTTCTACCGGCTCAGCATCATCCCGATTTTTATCCCTCCCTTGCGCCACCGGAAAGAAGATGTCCTGCCCCTGGTGGACTTCTTTATTGAACGTTACAACTATCGGTTTCGGAAAAGCCGCAAGGGAATCACTCAGGAGGCGCGAGACCTGCTGGTCCGCCACGACTGGCCGGGCAACGTGCGCGAACTGAAGAACGCCATCGAGCGCGCCATGATCCTGGAAGAAGCGGACTATATCCGTCCCACCTATCTTCCCATCCAGGTCACCGGGCAGACGCCGGGTTACGAAAGCACCATCCCCACCACGGCCCTGGAAAACCCCGAGGTCATTCCTTCGGCGGTGGCGACTCCGACGCTGGCCTCTTGGCGGCCTCTCGCTTCCGGCCGGATGATTCCCGTGCTGGAGTTGCCGCGGGAAGGGACTTCGCTTGAAGAGGTGGAACGAGAACTGGTTGGCTTGGCCCTCAGGCAAACCGGCGGGAATCAGACGCACGCCGCGAAACTCCTCGATATCTCCCGCGACGCCCTCCGCTACAAGATGAAGAAATTCAGCTTCGATGCGGAGGCCGAGACGTAAACCGTACCGCCGCCGTCCCGGCGGCCCTGTAGCGGCGGCCTGCAGCAGCGGCCTTCAGGCCGCCATTTTGAATCTGTAGCGGCGACGTCCTCGTCGTCGCACTCATTCCTCGTACTTCAACACCGTGTACACGTCGTACCGCGAGATTCTCTCGCGGCCCTTGAGGAATTCCAATTCAATCAGGAATCCGAGGCCCGCGACGCGCCCGCCCAGCGATTCCACGAGTTGCGCCACCGCGGCGGCGGTGCCGCCGGTGGCCAGCAGGTCGTCGATGATCAGCACTTCCTGCCCCGCGCTGATGGCGTCGCGATGCATTTCCAGCGCGTCCTGGCCGTATTCCAGGTGGTAGGTAGCGCGCGCGGTTTCCGCGGGCAGCTTCTTGGGCTTGCGCACCGGCACGAAGCCCGCGTTCAGGCGATAAGCCACCATGGGCGCGAAGATGAAGCCTCGCGCCTCGATGCCCACCACGCGGTCGATCTTGCGCCCGGCGTAGTGGTCAGCCAGCGCGTCCACGGCGCGGCGCAGCCCCACAGGATCTTTCAGCAAGGTGGTGATGTCGTAGAAAAGAATACCCGGCTTGGGGAAGTCGGGCACTTCACGAATCAGGCGCTTCAGCTCTTCCACTCAGCCTCCAGTTCATTGTGTGATTGAGTCATTGAATCATTGACCCATTGTAGCTAATGCGGCGATTCGCCAATCACCCAATCACCCAATCTCTTCACCACATTCCTTCGATAACGAACCGCGTGTACCCGCTGTTCACTGGCTCCTCTGATTCCTCGATGCCGGTCACACGGGCACTGCGCGGCCCTTCGGCCAGATGACGCTTGAATTCTTCCAGCGAAGCTTCATTGCCAATCGCGTAAACCTCCACGGTGTCGTCCCAGAGGTTCTTGACATAGCCGCAGATGCCGAGCTGGTTCGCCACGCGCTCCGCAAAGAAACGGTAGCCCACCGCTTGCACGCGCCCGGAAATTACATACTTCTTTGCGACCTTCGCCATTCTCGTCGCGCAGAATTGTTCTGCGACTCTATGCGTCTCACCGCAAGCTGTTCTCGAACGTGCTGGATTATATCGGAGCCCGACGACAGAGAACAACTCCCGGTAGTGTCCTGATTCTGTGTTGCTGGTGGGTGGCGGTCTTGCAAGGATAGACCGCCACATCGTCAAGGTTGTTTCCTCTCAATACTTCCCGATGGCATCAAAGTCCAGTTCTACATTCCAATCTTTTGCTTCTTCATCCCTTGTGAACCCGATAAACCCAAGCTGCCCAAGTCGGTTCAGTTCCCGATAGAAGGTTCGTGGTTTTACGGTACGGTAAGCTACTTGGATGTACCTAGACTGTTTAAGCTCTGAGAATCTCACTTTTCTAGAAGGATTTTCAGAAAATGGATCGGATGGCTCCGTCTCTGTAAGAAGAAAGTCTAGGAGATTCCACTCCCGCTGATTAAGTAGCTTACGCCGGTCTCCTACGCGCTTATTAAAAGCGCGAAGAAGCAACTGCCGATAAACAACGCGGTTCAACTTCGCCTTTATAAAGTTGTTGATCCCCTTGAGTTCGGAACTGAACCCCTCGATCCCGAAGGCGACAAACGGAGTCACGTCAAACGGCTGTCGGGCGCGAGATTTCTGGAGCAAGACTTTATACTGCCGCTCATTTTGGTAAAAATAGTTGGAAAGACCGTAAAAGCCGTACACATTGTATTTTCCTTGGAAAAGAATTCCTGCCTCAACCAAGCGAGATACCCTTCCATTTCCATCTCCGAAAGGGTGGATCGTCACTAGGAAAAAGTGAGCCAACAGAGCCCTAACAACAGGGTGGGACTCCAAAAGCCTTCTAGAATTTATAAAAGCGACGTATTCCCTCATTATGCCCGGCAATTCGCTGTAAGGTGCGCCCTTGTGAACTCCGCCCATGTCGGGACTTCCGACAGTCACTTCAGCCTTACGGAGTTCCCCTGGTGCGTTGTCCTTCATGTCGGAATCCTGCGTAACCATTCGGTGCATTTCTAGGATGTCGGATAGTTGAGGCGGAGCGCCATCTGGAGAAAAACGCTTCCTTACCCATTCTTGGGCAATAGTTGCATTTCTGATTTGCAGTTGTTCCTTCGTGGTTTTGTCTGAGCCGTTCCTTCCTTTTTCGTCCGCAATATCCATTTGATGAGACACCTCCGCTTCGGAGAGGGGATTTCCCTCCAGAGCGGTTGTGCCGTACACAGCACGCACCCGATTCAATTTGTCTAGCCTCTCTCGCCAATCTGGAGGGAGAACCAGGTTCAGAGCGGCCTCCTTGTAAGCCTCTATAGCGACAAAGAGGGGAAAGAGATCACCCAACTCAAGGCGGTAGTCGAAAGCAAACCTGGTCCAGTCCATATGTGGCATCATACTTGGCACCTTATTTGGCATCTTATCTAATTTTCCATAACGATGATATCATGACACTTAGATGAAGTCCAGTGAAAACTCTTATAGATAATATGACTCATTATTTGACAGCATATTTGCCTTGTGTTGCGATCTCCCTCGAAACAAAAAGCCCCGCCCTCAGTGCCAACTGAGAACGGGGCCAAATCGACACGCGGGGTAAGCCGCAATGAGAACTCCATTTGCAGCAAAACACCTTTAGGACACTACCCAACTCCCGGAATGGGCCGGCCGGGAATTGCAGCAGAGGGTCTGCGCCATCCAGGGAGTTTGTTTGGCGGGGCTAAGTGTGCTGCGGCCCGCGCAGCACCCGCGCGGGAAGCATGATCACGGCGCGCAGGAGTTCCAGGACTCCGCTCACGGCGATCCCGACGATGCGGAACGGCAGCAGCAGCACCCACACGATGGGATAAAGCACCAGCGCCAACAACGCCAGCGGCCAGCAAAGCACCAGCAGGATGCACCACAGCAGGAATTTGACCATCGAGGCCACCTCAATGCCTTTCTACATCTTAATACGAACCGCGCTTCCAAAAGTTCTGCAGCAATTCTGTAGCGGCGCTCTCTCGGCGCCGTTTTCGGTCGTTCCGTTGTCGGCGGTCATAGACCGCCGCTACAGTCGCGAATCTCCGCCAGCAGAGCAGGGTAGTCGGTGACGATGCCGTCCACGCCGTCGGCTATCTTGCGCCGCAGGGCCTCCGGCTGATTCACGGTCCACACGACCACTTCCAGGCCGGCCTGGTGCGCGCGGCCGATGAACTGGCGCGAGGCGAAGGCCCAGTGAGGCACGACCGTCCGGGCGCCCAGTGACTTGGCGCGCCGCAGAGCGAAGATCGGCCGTTTGAAGCTGGCGCCCAGCGAAAGGTTGGCGTCAAGCTCGCGCAGTCGGCGCAGCGCAGCGGGGTCGAAGGAAATCACTGTGACGAGCGAGGCCGTCGCGGTCGAGCGAATGGTGCGCAGAATCTTGGCCTCGATTCCCGGATACGCGCCGCTCCCTTCCTTGATTTCCACGAGCGCCCTACAGTCTCGCCGGCGGACCCACGTCAGAACCTCTTCCAGCAGGGGAATTCGCTGGCCACCGAACCGGCCACGAGCGTGGGCTGGATAGCGCTCGTTGAACCACGAGCCGACGTCGAGCGACTTGAGAGCCCTGGCCGTGTGTTCGTGGACGAACCCCGTGCCGGAAGTCGTGCAGTTCAGTCGTGCGTCATGAATGACTACCGGCTCGCCGTCGGCCGAGAAGCGCACGTCGAACTCGATTCCGTCGGCGCCCTGCGCCAGCGCCAACTCGAAGGCGGCCAGCGTGTTCTCGGGAGCCTCGCCGGCGGCGCCCCGATGGCCGATGTTCAACACGGCTCCTGCAGCGCGTCGTTCGGCTGCAGGTTCAATCAGCGGTAACATAGCAGAGCTTCAATTATGAATTCTGAATTATGAACGATGAACCACGAACGCTGAGCCGGAGAGCTCCATTCCACAATTCAGCATTCACAATTCACAGTTCATCATTCTCGCCCTGTTGTATGTGCCACCCGCGAGAAACTTTCGACCGCGGCTTGCCGTTGGTCCGCGTCCCAGCCCAGCCGGCGGGCGAAAATCTCCGCCACGGCGGGCACAGATTCGCGCAGCGCGCCGGCAGCCCAATTCAAACCGGACCGGCGCAACAGGAAGTCCTCCAGCGTTAGAGCCATCTCGTGGCGAATGGCGAACTCCACTTCGGCGGCGAGCAGCGTGGGCGTGCCCGGGAGCGGTTCGGCAAGTTGCTTTTCGGCATGCAGCGGATCGAGCACCAGCGGCCAGCGGCTGCCGTAAGTCCGCACCATACGCTCCGCAACCGGCAGCGGCAAGTGGAAGTCCCGGGCTTCCACCAGCGCCACCTTCAACCCGCGCAACGCCGCCTCACGCGCCGTCGCCGCGCCGTGGATGCCGCCGCCAATCACGAGGAGATCGAAGGTCTCACGAGTTAGGGCTTCCAGATCCCGTTTCATGACTACGCGTCCCAACGATTCCAAAGGTTAGCACAAGAAGGCCTAGGGGGCTGGCTCACGCGACAGAGGGCCAAGGCATCCGACGCAGGGCTGCTCCTGTTCAATTGGCAATCGGCAATATGAGACCAATGAGACTGGTGGGAACAGTGAGACGGTATTTTTTAACGTGCTTGTTTTCAATTGGTTAGCATCGATATTTTGGCGATTTTTCTGGATTTTGGCCGCTCAAGTGTGTCAAAAAGCCACACTGAGTAAAAAATACACTGTCGCTCGGGATGGCATGCGCAACTGCACGATTGGGAGGCCGTACGCGGTGTGCTTCTAGGGGCGGGCGGCGGCAAGCAACGCGACGGCGTCGGCGCGCACGGCCTCGCCCTGGCCGACGGCGTCGAGGCCTTCGCCGGTTTTGGCCTTGACGCTCACCTGCGCGGGGCGGATGCCCAAGGCGGCGGCAAGTTTCTTCTGCATGCGGGGAATGTAGGGGGCAAGCTTGGGGCGCTCCAGCCCGACCGTGGCATCCACGTTCACAATCGTATAGCCAGCCTGGCCGAGGAGCCTCCGCACCCGGCGAAGGAACAAGAGGCTCGAGGCGTTGCGCCACTGGAGGGAAGTATCGGGAAAATGGTGGCCGATGTCGCCGAGTGCGGCGGCGCCCAGCAGCGCGTCGCAAATAGCGTGGATGAGAGCATCGCCGTCGGAGTGGGCCACCGGCCCTTTCTCAAACGGGATTCGCACGCCGCCCAGAATCAGTCTTCGTCCCGGTGCCAGACGATGTACATCATTGCCTATGCCGACGCGGCAGGAATTGTGAATTGTGAATTGTGAATTGTAAATTGCCCGCGAGGTGGGGCGGGCTGATTTCAATTGGGAGGGTTGACGGGCAGTACGCCTGAGGGCAAGTTGTTTCATAATTCAGAATTCATAATTCACACTTCAGCCTTTTTCTGCTCCCGCTCTTGGGCGATATAGAGCCGCGCCAGCGGCAGGTCCGAGGGCTTGGTGATTTTGATGTTGCGGTCCGAGCCCATGAGCACGGTCACCGTGTAGCCCAGGCGCTCGACCAGGCTCGACTCGTCGGTGCCGTTGAAGCCGTCCTCGGTGGCGCGGGCGAAAGCCTCCTGGATGATGCTGTAGCGAAAGGCCTGGGGTGTCTGCGCCAGCACGATGCGTTCCCGGGGGATGGTGCCGAGGATGGTGTAGCGTTCCACCTGCTTGACCGTATCGACGCTGGGGATGCCCAGGATGACCGCACCATCCTTGCGTGCTGCTTCCACCACACGCTGGATCATCCCGAGCTCGATGAAAGGTCGCACGGCGTCGTGAACCACCACCAGCTCGGTCGCGGGTGGCGCTTCGGCCAGGGCCCGCGCTACGGTTTCCTGCCGCGTGGCTCCACCGCAAACCAGGCGAACGGG
>Ga0315284_10015877_pt1 | contig 10699 bp, 17 predicted proteins | sample YL17G09_16_MG_FD_203696 | JGI IMG/M metagenome (GOLD analysis project Ga0315284, IMG submission 203696) | Sediment microbial communities from Yellowstone Lake, YNP, Wyoming, USA - YL17G09_16 | ecosystem: Environmental > Aquatic > Freshwater > Lake > Sediment | place: USA: Wyoming | collected...
CGGGACGGAGCGCGTGAACGGCGATGACCTCTTCGGTACTCGCCAACGGGAAGTCTGTCTTGTGCGACGTAAGGTCGTCAAGGAACTCCCGCGTCTTCGCTTCCGTTTGCTGACTCTGGATCCCGCCCTCGATGGCGTTCAAGCGTTGAGCCTGCGACTGGTTCTCCTTCCACATCTCCATAGCGGCCTGTTTCACGGACTTCACGTCATCGGTGTCGTACTCGCTCGGCTGGAGCTCCTTGGGCGGAGTCGCCTCCACCTTCGTTGCCTCAGCGGGGCGGTACCGCTCCCGAAGTTGCGTGGCCTGTAAAACATTGGCCTCTGCCTGCCGTTCGCGTTCCGCGACCGCTTGCTCTTTCTTAGAGAGTTCGGTCCCGATCTGGGTCATGCGGACGCCCTTCTGGACGAAGGCCAGGATGTCCTCTTTAGCGAAATCGCTAAGTTTGTAATCCTTGCCCTTGATTTTCAGGGGCGAGTCCATACCCAGATATTTCAGGACTGCTTCGGTAGTCTTTTCTGCCTCTGTCTTCTCTACCGCAGTCTCTTTCTTCTCTGCTTCCGGTTCCTTCTTTTCCTCTTCGGCGTCCTCCGGCTTGTCCTCCTCGGACTCCTCCTGGTCTGGACTATCCTTCTCGGGGGGAGTGTTCAACTCCTTGTCCTCTCCTAAGTCCTCCAGGGTGATGTCCTCGGCGGGGTCTTCGGTTGCCGTTTCGTCCTTGTCGTCGGGGACGAAATCGTCTGTCAAATTCTTAGGCATAATTAAAAACTCCGTATAACGTCGCCGTCGCACGCCTTCCCGGTTGCCTTACTGGGCCGGGGGAGCGGGTTCCTGAGCGATTGGTTGCGGTGCCGCCGGACCACCGGGTCCGGCAGCGGGTTGCGGCGGCTGTAACTTAGCCACCGTAGCGTCGATATGGGTGTCCAACGCCTGTTGCTGATTAGGCGTATAAGAATCGAATTTTGGACTCAACCTGTCCCGAAGGTGGAACTTCAGGTGGGCCAGGTTGTCGTCCAGTGCGTATATCCACACCAATGTCGAGTTTGGGTCGATATTTGGGTCATTCTCGATAAGCGCGTTCTCCCGCATGGCCCGTTTCTCGTGGAGGAGCGAGTCCGAAAAGAGTTTCTTGACCTCCCCGAGTTCGATGAGTTCGAGGACCGTCTTGGGGTCGCTCAGAATCTTGGAATCCCACAACTTCTGGATGTAGTCGATGCGGAGTGCGCGGGAGCGTGGGAGTCCGGTCTTGGAACTGACCTTGACATCGGTATTGCCCCGAAGGTCGGACCCCCGGAACTTGATGGCCCCCTCGATGCTGTTCCTGCCGCAGACCTTGATGAGCCGCCCCACCGTGTACTTCTCCTGCACTATCCGCAGGGCCAGACTCCAGGCATCCGAGAAAACCGCGTCCATGTCGGTAATCATCGGGTCAAGAACCTGGTCATCCTGTTCCAAGAGGACGTTGACTAACGCCCCGGAAGCGTGGCTGGCCCGGTTCGGGAGCCGACCGAAGGATGCCTCGTGGACGCCCGCGACCATCTCGAACTCGCGTTCCAACTCCGTCCCGTTCTGGATGACCCAGGGCGGCATCGCGTCCATCCGCAACTGCTCCGGCCGACCGGCGTTCATGTTGTAGTCGATGAAGATGGCCCCGGACTGGTCGAGGATGTGTTCCTTGTTCACCATTCCGTCGAACCCGCCCAGGATGCGAACCTGACTCGCCCGTTGTTCGGCCTGGGAAACGATGGACTTGTGGCGGTTATACGCCCGTTGGACGGGAACCAGGTCCTTCATGGTCCCGTCGTTGTAAATAATGCCCTTCTCGTAGTGATTGATGGGGACAAGTCGGTCCTCGTGGAAGAAAACCGGGATTTCCCCGTAGGTGTTCTCCCGACTTTCGAGTACCTTATCCGCCGCCGTGATGACGTACATCTTCGGCGTCCAGAAATGCTTTTTGATGACCAGCTTTCCGGTGATCTTCTCGTTGTCGCTGGACTGACTGAATTGAAAGTCCTCGTCCCCGGAGTTGTCGAGCGACAGCATCGTGTCGTGGACGTTCGACTTCTCGTTGAGCGAACCTTCCTCCAGTCCGTATTCCTCCTCGATGGCGTCGGCCTCGACCTCTTCGCCGTACATGAACCAGCGCCACTTGTTCCGGTCGAAGTTCAAGGGGTCCACGCGGCAGTTGAACGGGGACAGCACCTCCATCCCGATGTCCCCCGGCTCCGTGATATTGCTGAACCTGTCGCCGATGGGCTGACCGCCATCGTCGAGGACGGGTTCCTGCTGGCGGGCGACAATCCCGGAGTCCTCGGAGTTCCAGAAGACCCGGAGGTAGGCCCGGTTCGTCAGGATGAACCAGGCGTTGAACGACCGCCGGAGGGACGAGAAGTGGAGCTTATCCGAAAGAAACTCCAGAACCTTGTCGCCGACATCGGCGGCTTGGGTGTCTTCGTATTCGTCGGTGTTCGGGACAACCCCCATGTTCGCGGAGGTCTGCGTCAGTTTCGCCAGCATCGTCCGGGCGAACGACCGCATCCGGTTGAAGACGAGTTTCCGCTTCCGCTTTATCTGGACGGGAGCGAGCGTCTTCGACCCCTTGGCGTAGTCGTAGTATTGGTATCCGGCGACCCAGGCCAGGATTTTCGTCCAGCGGGGAAACCGCATCGTAACGTCGGGGTGTTCGTCCCAACAGGAGTTAATCTTCTCGATGAGATATTCCTCGTCCTCTTGGGCGAGTTTCTTCCCGTCGGTAATCCTGGTTTCAAGTTGTCGAAGGTTCACAGTACACCGCCTAAAACCAAGGCAAGGATGAGTCCACCCAAAAGCAGTAGGGGCGGGCCGAAAGTCGCTCCGATGACCATCCACCGCATGTTCTTTGGAATCTTCATTCCCTTTTCCCCTTTAGTAGAGGCTGTCCGGGTCGTCCCCTTCCTCGGCTTCTTTCTTGGTCTCTTTCCGCTCTTCCCGGGCCTCTTCTCGAACGGCCTCGACTTCCGCAACGTCCTTTTTGAATTTGGTTTCATAATACTGGAACTGCGGCAGGTCACGGGCCATGAGCCGATTGAGGAGTTGACCGCGCTCCCGGCGGTGGAATACCTCGTTCACGACATACAGGACAAGAACGGCGATAAGGATGTATTCGGTCATGTTACGCCGAGGCCACTGCGCCGAGTTTTTCCAGCACGGCCAGGATGGAGTTGATTTTGCCGTTGGTTGCGTTGACTGCGGCGATAATCTCGGCTTCGGTGTCCAGGCCCCCGGTCGTATAGGCCACCGATGCGTCGGCGATATGGGCCGTCTGCCGCCCAATCAGTTCTACCGGGTGCGTGAAGACCTTTTTGCCGCCGATGGTTTCATAGGGTTCGTCCATACTGTCCTCCTAAAATAAATGGTCCAATTCGTCACTCAGGATTAGTTGCCCGGGACGTACAACCCCAGGCATCTTGTCCCAAGACTCCCGCTCTCGTTCCTCGTCCGTCTTCTTCAGGTGGTCGGGAACCACGAGTAGTTTCGGCGGGTCCGTCACCGCCGGGAACACCACCACATCCAAGATGTACGCCGCCGCGTCGATGATATTGTCCCGCCGTTGTTCTTTTCCGGGCATGAACTTCAAGAGTTCGTCCCTGAAATCGTCCATCCCATTCGGAGCCAAAAACACCACGCCTTTCTCAAACCAGCCCGACATATTCCCTATCCGCAACTCCTTCGGGCGGGAGTGGTGTTTTAATTCCACCAGCCGATATGGAATCCGCTGGGCGTACTCAAGCAACGCCTTCGGAACCTTCCCCATCTTGACCATCTGGCCCAGGATGAACGGGAGCAAGTCCCGCACGAGCCCGAATTTGTGGCTCTCTATCCCGATTAGTCCGGGCTGGTGCGCCAGGGCCGTTTCGATAATCCACTCGATAGTCTGATGGTCAGTCAGTCGTCTTCGGGCCGCATATCGGACATAGAGGTTCTTGTCTACCCCGGCATCCCATACCACCATGCCGGACTCGTCGTTATCCTTATTGTCTGTTCCGGCAAAGTCTATCAGTTGGTAGGTCGCCCGTTGCGGGGGCAGAACGCTCCAGTTCTTGAACCAGACGGGCTTGAACGTTGCCGCCGATAAGGCCAGGGGGTCATTCAGGTATTGACCGCCGAATCGGTCACCCTGCTCCCCTTTGATTTCGTGGAGTTTATGTTCGGAGAACAGGGTTGGAAATGTCGAACCCTTCTCGTTCACCGGATCGGCCCAGCAAGAGGCGTGGAACAGATGCCACTTCCCGGTGTGCCACTCGAAATACGGCTGGGTCTGGTACTGCAGTATGACCTCCGCTCGGCGCGCGTCAATAAACGGAACAAATTTTCCCGCATTGTCGAGTTCCCCAAAAAGGAACCGCTCAATCAGATCCCCATAGAGGTCGTCATGTGCCCAGCGCGTCCCCGGGATGAGTTCGATTGACTTCGGCATCTTCAGCGATTGCCCCAGCCGCCAGAAGTCCTTGATCTTTCCGATTTGCTCGGAAGTCGCCGAGTTCTCCCGGTTTACGATGTCATCGTTAATCAACCCGCCCGAGAAGTGTTGAGAAATAAGATTTTTCTCGGAAGACCCCGTATCAATTCTTGTCCCGCCGAGGTCTATCTCGCTCTGCGTCCAGCGGCGGGCCTCCGTCGCCGGGTTCTCTGGGATAACATCCGAGAAAATCTTGCGGAGCAGTTCGTTGTACTGGAGGTTGTACTGAATCTTCGCCAGGAACTCCAGACTGTTCGGGAGCGTGGCGTTGTTGATGATGAACTGCTCTTGCCGTCCGCTCACCAGGTTTTGGAGCAACCGCTGGGTCAGCCACCCGACGGTGATGATATACGACTTGACCCATCCACGCGGGAGGAGGATGAGTAGGATGTTCCCGGGCTGGCCGTACTTCGTTATGAAGTCGCAGAGCCGCTTATGGGTAGGCGGAAAGAGATGCTTATATCCCGGTGTCGGGTCGTCCAACGTACAGAGGACCATGCGGCAAAGGAAGAATAAGTCGTGAAGACAGGACTCCCGCCAAAAGCGGGGGTCAGCGAGTTTCTTCCGTACATCGTCCACGGCTTACTGAAACATCCGCCCCCGGAGCGCGGCGATTATCGCGGCCCTCCTCTTGGGGTCCTTTTCCTTATTGGCCCTCTTGAGGAACGACTCCCGCGAGGTCATCCGGTCTGGCGTGTTCGGCTTCTTCTCGAACTGCTTGAGGGTGTCCGCAATCTTCTTGACCGCCTCTTTCGGCTTCTCTTCCTTCGGCAAGGAGGTTTCGGGTTTCGTTACCTTGTCGCTCGTCGGTTCCAGCATCGTTATCTCCATCCAATCGTTGAATTTCCTCGATAGTCACGGCCCCGCAGTCGATCAGGCCCCGGGCCATCTCCATGTTCACGTTGATGGTCAGGGTCCGTTTCTCCTCGATGTGACGCTCAGGAGAGTAGTCACCCCGGACCTTCAGGGCCTTGTCGAGATACAGTCCCCGCGTGAAGAAATCCGGGGCCTCCGCTTGTAGCACATTCCCGTCTTTTGACCGTTTTGTGGGGTAAGTCGCCTCCATCCCATCCCTGAACTTGGAGGCTATATACGGGTCATCTATCCCGGCCTTTACCAACGCTGTCTGGAGTGCGGTCAGAACAGGCGGTTCACACAAAAGGGCCGAACCCTCACTGGCGTGAGCATACCCGGCACGCAGGGCCGACTGACCCACGCCCAACCCGGCCACATAGTTCTTTATGAACTTCTTGCGCTTGATGGTTAGCGGTTTCTTGCGAGTTCGCGTCACCCCAGCCATTACTTCATCACCTTGTTGACGAGCATCCCGACACCCACGCCAGCTCCGGCCCAGAGGACCTTTTCAAAAAAGGTCGATGTCTTCTGAGCCGAGATGAATTTCTTGAGGTCCGTGATGCTGGCGGCGAGGGCCGCATCCTTCTGGGCGTCGAGTAGCCGTTCCTGTTTGAACCCGGCGATCTGGTCATTGAGTAGGCCCCGTGCGTTCAACCAGGCGGGTTCGCGGACGAGGCGATACTCTTCCTCGTTGAGCATCGTGGACACAACCCGCCGCCACGTCTCAACCCCCATGGTGACTGTCTTGCCGTCGGTGGATATATCCGTAGCTTGCAAGAGGCGTGAGCCGTCATCGACTAATTCTTGAGGGGTGGCGGTTGCGGTCCTGGCGACCTGGATTTGAAACCAGCGTTCACGGGCGGCGGCGTCTGCGTCGTGCTTGGCGAGTGCCGCCTCGCCCCGCGCTATCAACGCGGCCTGGTCTTTTATCTGGTCAGCCAACACCGTCACGGTCTCCGTCTTATTCTTGATGCGTTCGTTGAGTAAAGCGACTTTCCCCCGAGTATTCGCCCAGAAAAACCCGCCCGCAAACAGGACGAGACCGAGTAGGATATACGGGAGATACTTTTTCATCGTTCCTCGATCTCGCGGAACTTACCACTGACCGGGTAGTAGATTCCGAACACCCCCAAGAAGCCCCTGCCGGTCAGGTATCGGTAGGCATCCACGTCGCCCGGGGTGAACCCGCTGGGGCTGAAGTGGTTATGGACGCAGAGGATGATGTCCGATACGGCCCGACCGGACCGCTGGATACTCGTTATCACCCACGAAATCGGCACGCTGACGGACTTGTCGTCGCTCGTCGAGAACGTCAGGAACGACCCGTCGCGGAAGATAAAAACAACCGTCTCGAACGGCTCGCGGAAGAACCCCCTGATGATGCTCCCCCCAGTAATGGAAACCGATTCAGAGATGAACGAGGAGACGGCAGGGTCCCTCTTCCCCGCAGGTGCGATCAGGAGCAGGGCCAAACAGATGAACAGCAACGTCGTGATGATGTATTTCCGCATTGATGCTCCAGTTTGAATCAGGCGAATGTCCCACCGCGGCGTATTCTGCGCATGAGGCGCGGAGCCTGATGCCGCCCCGCCTAGTTTTGGCTAGGCCACTTCCCTGTTTTGGAGGATTGATTAAACATCAATCACCTCCGTTGTTTTAATCAGCCCGGCGGACTTTAGTTCGTTGCCGAACTCTGGCCGCATCCGCCGAACCCTAATACCCGACCTGAAAAATGCCGCGGTTGGCACCCCTGCAAGGTTTCAGGGAGCGGGTGTCCATATTGCATTTCCTAGGTAAATGTTTACAGTTACATAGAACTATTGACCTTTATACACACTCGTAGTAGTGATGGTCCCGCCGATAGGCGCGAACTTCATCAACGAAGACCTGGCGTATCTGTTGACTGTGCCAAGGCCAGAGCAAGGACCTCACGTACAGCGCGATCCAGGCCCGGTCAACGGCCCGTTTGAGACTGGTTCCTGCCAACAGTTCTTTCACCCGTTTATTGGTCACATCCCACTCTGGGTCGTCGATGAAAAAGGGACCTGATAAATCCATGTTTTCCCCTATACGCAATCGTAGTAGTGATTCTCCGTCCGGTATGCCCGTATCTTCCGGGCCAACAAGCCAACCGTACACCGGAGCGGGGGCAAACCCATGAACTCGCACGCGGCCAGGTATTCCCGAATGGCCGACATCTTCCGCTGGATGTACTCCCGGTGGGGCCAGGGTCCGGTCCAGTTAGTCTCCACCTTACATCCGGTAGGGCCGTCCGTCAGCCCTGACTAGACCCGCTCCCGAGCCCCGCGTCACGTCGACCTTGACTTTCTCCGCCGACTTAACAATGAACTCGGGGGGCATCGACTGTATCGCCTCAACTACCGCCCGCGCCAGCCACTTCTCCAGGGCCGTCTTAGACGCCCGCCGGGCCAGCCTCACCGGGACGGGAATCCTGAACTGGACCGTCCAGTCCAGCGATGGTTCGGGCTTCCCGTTGTTTGACATCTCAGTTAGCGTGACCCCCGTCTTTCTTGGCGTCCATGATGCACCAAAGCACCGACCTCCGAAGCCCGATCACCTGACAGGCGAGTTCAAAATCGAAGAGTTTTAGACAATCCTCCGTGGAGTTGGCGGCAACGAACTCGGGGTCGAGTTCCAGCGTCATGTCCACCCGGAGAGGACTGTCTTCCGGCATCTTAGGCCACCCCGTTCTTTTTCGTTGTATAACTATACACGGCGTCTGTCGCGCTCAGCCCGCCGATGACTACTAGCGTGGCAACGGTCGTCTTCTCTAAGTAGAACTGGATGAGAGTCGCGTCCCACTTGAACAGCGGCTGGAAGACGACGATAGCAAAGCAGGAGATGAGCCAGATGAGGTAAATCTTGAGGCGGCGGTTAGCCACCAACGCATCTCCGTTAGCCATCATCTGCCCCTTACTTCTTCATCAGTTTGGCCACGACGAGCAGGGCCAGGTACACCGCGACCGCACCCAGGAGCGCGGACCCGAAGAGCTTGACCAGGTGCGCGTAGGTAACGAACCCGTAGACGGCGAATAACGCACCCCAGCCCCAGCGGATGCTTCTCAAGATGAATAATGCCTTGCCGAGAAAATCTTTAATCATGGCTTTCCTCCCACCTTTTTACGAATCCAAAGACCGAAGATACTTCTTCGCATCGTCCGAGACTTCCCTGTCCAGCCAGTCAGGAGAACCGCCGGTGCCCACATACCCGCCGCAAAGAAAGGCGTATACCTCTTCCGTCCCCACCCCAGCCTCTTCCGCCAACCGGGCAATATCCAGCGCCAGTGCGCCCGGCTTGCCCACCCTGCCACTTAGTTTCTTTGTCCCGTCTCGTTTATCAGACATTGTACCCCAGTCCTCCCTACCTATATTGTACCACACTCGGGGCATTTCTGTCAACCCACGTTTGGCCCTTTTTGACCAATCGCGCCGCCAAGTTGCTGATTAGATTCGAGAAACTATTTTCAAAATAATTCTTTCCGGGGCCTGTTTTCGGGGCCAGTTGGCACGCTTTTGCAAAAACCGCCGTTTCCCCCCATATGCCCAACACTCACCAGCGTGTCAACCCACGTTCCGCGCCGCCAGTTCCCTCTCCCTAATCCCTTCCTATTTTCCTGCCCCTAAGAAATCGCTATAACAGCCTATTCACGCATCCGGTGGAGGACAGTCCTTCCTCAATCTACCCTGATCTACCCCCTTCGGGTGTTGGTGGGGGGAGGGGGGAGTCAAGAGCAGAGAACTCTAAAGGACTAAGACTCTCTTCAGATAAGAGCATACTGTGTGTGATACAGTATATAGCAAAGCAAGGTAGAGAGAGGGAGGACGATACCATCAACCCTTAAACCTAGACGGTTGCTAGTCGATTGGCTGGCAAAGAAGAGAAGAGAAAGAAAGAAGCAAAGAAAGAGAAGAGAAGAAAGACAGTCACACCCAAGACTGTCTTTCTGATTAAGAGAAGAAAGAGAAGAAGAGAAGAGAAGAAGAAGAGAAGAAAGAGAAGACGCGCCGCCGTCCTATTTTGAGGACACCTTGACGGGGCCGCGCACCGGCGAGCTGGGCGGCGATGTGCTGGGGAGGGGTGAAGACGGCCGCGCGACGGCCGGGAGCTAGTCCCTGATCCGCCGTGACGCGCCTCGATTGCCCCCGGCTGAAGTCAAGGGCGAGGGCTGATATATCACGAACTATTTACAGATAACACTTGACAAAGAGCTGTCAATGTATTATATTGTGTATGACCATTGATTTCAGGGGCGAACGGTCGCCGGGAAAGGAGCGAGAAAGGGGACTTGACAATGGGGCAGAACGGGGTTATTTTAGGGGTAATGGCCCACATTGAGATGGCGCGATGGAAGTTTAATCTGCTCTCGGCTAGCTTCTGGATCGCCTGGCTCTTAATCGGCTTGACATCGGTAGTCGGCTTCGTGCTTATGTTCTTCGTAACACTTCTGCTTATCGCGGCCCTGCAAGGTGCCAAGGGTGACGAACAATGAACAAAAAAGCCGACTCAATCCAGCTCTGGGTGCGCGTCCCGCGTGAGTGGTTCGACCAGCTCAACATCATCTGCCAACGGGATGTCCGCACCATATCCTCCATCGTTCGGCACGCCATCAAAGAATACCTAGACTCCCGCCTAGGCGACAACTCAAAAACTTCACCCAAATAACTCCCGCCCCTTTTTAACCTACTGTTCCAAAACTGAACAACTGATATATTACCAAATATTATCCAAAAAGACTTGACAACGCCCAGCTTTAGCATTATTATATAGGCAGGAGGAAAGGAAACATGAGCCAAGACGGAAAAGGTCAAGCGGGGCTAACTTCTTGCCTGCTCCGGTGCTTCGACCCGGTGAGTGGCGCCGAGGTCCGAAGCAAGAACTATCGGAGCTGGACGCTAGCCATGCGGGACGTGCGGCGGGTAACGGGACACGGCCTCTGCGCCAGGGTCCAGATCGACTTCGCCGCCCAGCCAGGGAGCGTATTCAATTTCTGACGCGGACGGGGCCGCCCTCTGGGGCGGCTTAACGCGGCCTGGCCGGTCCGAAGCCCGGTCAAATCCAAACCGCGAGGAGGTTTCAAGATGGACAAGAAAATCATCATCACGGTTGATGGAGGCGTGATCCAGAACGTGCGCGGCATCCCCGAGGGCATTGTCGTTGAGGTCCACGACTACGACACAGACGAAGAGGCTGATGTGGATTTCAGGACGCACGATGATGGGCCGAGAAGCCGAACGATCCTGAAGGACGCAGACGGCAATAACTACGAGGTCGGAGTTTGGGGGCCAGAGAAAGAGTAATAGAACGACAGCCGCGCCCCTGGCCGGGA
>Ga0315284_10015878_pt1 | contig 10698 bp, 9 predicted proteins | sample YL17G09_16_MG_FD_203696 | JGI IMG/M metagenome (GOLD analysis project Ga0315284, IMG submission 203696) | Sediment microbial communities from Yellowstone Lake, YNP, Wyoming, USA - YL17G09_16 | ecosystem: Environmental > Aquatic > Freshwater > Lake > Sediment | place: USA: Wyoming | collected...
TGAGCTACTCGCCCACGTGTTCAATTCTTGCTTAAGCTCAAATTAGGCTTTTCTGTATATTAGCCCTTGTTGGTTGGTTTGCTTGCTGTATATCTGTAGTGACTGGAATTCCATAAGCTTTTTAGCTAGTCTTGAAACTAGAAAATGTTGAATCGTGATGCACAGTCGAATTTTTGCGAATTTGGGTTTCTTACTGCAGATCGCGGGCGTGTTGACTACCATACCGATTTTGATCGGGTTGTATCTTAATGAGACGCAGCAGTTGGTTCCGCTTTCTCTGGCATGCGTAGGTTTCCTCGCCTGCGGGTTCTTCATGAATGCTTTGTGTGAGAGAAAAGACCTTGACTTCAAGTCTGCGAGTGTTCTGGTTTTGGCTGCTTTCATCATATTGCCGCTTATAGGGGCAATACCGTACGTCTATCAAGATCCATTCAACAGTCCAACCCCGATCGACAAGTTCACAAACGGTTATTTCGAAAGCGTTTCAGGGTTTACAACAACAGGTTTCAGTTTCATACAGAACAGTGACACACTCCCAAAGTCTTTGCTGGTATATCGCAGCTTGACTGAACTGATGGGAGGCGTCGGCATAGTGTTCCTGCTTCTCGCCTTCTTCCACTCAAGAAAATCGCTCAACAACTTGGGCAATGCACTAGGCATCGAATCAGTTGGAAGTAATCTGAAGAAACTGTTCTTTTCCGTCTTCATAATCTACGGCGTCTACATAATTGCTTTCACAGCGATCTTCTACTTCCTCGGATTCCAGGACCTGACCAAAACGGGCACATTTGCCATCGACACGATCACAGGCGGATTCCAACCTTCAATTCAACAGTTTCAACAATACCTAGCGATTGCTCCGAAAATATGCATAATAGCCTTGATGCTCGTCGGCTCAGTGAGTTTCACCTTCAACTATCACCTATTCACGCTTAGACTCAAGAAAGCATTCTCACTGGAAATCACTCTATACTGGCTCATGATCGCGGTTGGAACGGCACTCATCTTCTTCTTGGCAAAAACAGAACCTCTAGACTCACTCTTCCATGTTGTAAGCATGACATCCTCAACAGGATACGACTACATCAACATTGCAGCATTCAACGATACAATCAGATCCATCTTCATCGTGCTTATGCTGATAGGCGGCTGCACTTTTTCAATGGCCGGAGGCATACGCGTCTCCAGACTAATCTCATTCGCAAGAGCTGCAAAACGGAGCATACAAGGAACACTTGTGAAGGAAAAAGTGATCACAGAACAGACCGACCCAACAGCTTCGAACAACATTGAATACCTTTCAGCAGTGGTCTCAGTCCTCCTTTTCGTCGCCACGCTAGTTGTTTTCTCAATCATCTTCACAACCATGGGAGTATCATTCACAGACGCACTCTACGAAGTAGGCTCAGCCCTAACAACAAACGGAATCTCCATGGGCGCCACAACTGTCACTATGCCGCTCGGTTACAAGTGGCTGATGATAACAGCAATGACCATAGGAAGAGTCGAGATCATGTCAGTTTTCATCGCCCTAAGCTCATACAAAGCAAAAGAATAGGCCCAGAACCCCCAGAATCGTTTCCATCAGAATACCATGCCTAGACAATTGGAAGATGCTGCAGAAAACTTAAACAACACGCCAGTCTCAACACATATGCCAAGGCGGGGGTACCCAAGCCAGGTCTAAATAGGCAGGGCCAGAAACAACCTAAGACAAGGGGGAGGACTTAAGATCCTCTGGCGAAGGCCTCCGTGGGTTCGAATCCCACCCCCCGCACCTATTAAAGCCTAGTTCAGGGTTATTGATTCCCATACTTTGATTCCCATTGATTCCCAGATTATCCATGGAATCTTTACGTATTGTGTGTATCAGATATTTCCTTTGATTCCCACTGTATCCAACGTAATGTTTGATTCTGTAGTTGTTGCCTCTCTGCTCTATGAATCCTTCAATTCCACATGTAGGACATATTGCCTTCATCTTCAACAAACACCAATGAACACTGCTTAGGCAGTCAATAAAAAGACATTGCCGAAGAGACCTTTGTAAGCTCTAGAGAGTAGAGTCAAAATGAAGCTGAGACTTCAATTGAATAAGGCTTCGAGTACGTCACAGAAATAGACAATGTAAAACTGTTCAGAAAACGAAAATAGCAAAGGTTTCTTCCCACTCTTTTTCTCTGTTCGATATCAAATGAAGGCTCTACTAGATCAAAAGATGGAACACGTAGAAAAGACATCCAAACCAAAACAAGCCTGGAGAAAAACAGCAAACTTGGGAAATATGATTCTCATTCCCAGCTCAAGTGGTTTGGGAAAAGTTCTATCCTTCCTTTTTTCTATATTGAAATTTGAATTGCGACAAACTATAATTATTGAAAGCGAAGATATAATAAATGATGTAGCATGAAATGGGAATCTGTAGTTCTATTGTTTTTCCTGATGATTCTTGTGACCAGCTTATCTTCGGCGCATGAAGCTCATACAGTCAGAGAATCTGAAACAATCAGCATTAGATCAGATGGAAGCATTTACCCTCCCACAGCACCGATTTCCACTGTAGATAATGTTACTTACACTCTAGCTGGCAACATCACCAATGTTTTTGAAGGGTTAGATGTGGAAAGGAGTAACATCGTGATTGACGGATCGGGCTTTGCACTTGAAGGCTCAGGAGCAGACAACTCAGTTGGAATAATCCTATATAGAATAGGCAACGTGACAATCCAAAACACGTGCATCAAGAACTTCGAGTATGGGATAGATATCGAGAACTCTTCAAACAACAGCATAACTGGAAACAACATAACAAACAGCGGATGTGGCATCTATCTCGTCTCATCTTCTGACAACAATGTTTCAGACAACAACTTGACAAACAACGTGGTTGGCATCAATCTCGCCTCATCTTCTAAGAATAACACCATTTCATACAATAACATAACAGCGAACAACTATGCTGGCATCCAATTGTCTTCCACCTATAACACTGTTTCAGGTAACAGCGTAACTAACAACGGAAGAGGAATCATGCTTGTCTCGTCCTCTGACAATACTGTTTCAGGTAACAGCGTAACAAACAACACGGATGGAATCGTGCTCCTCTCTTCTTCCAACAACACTGTCTATCATAACAACTTCGTTAACAACACTGTGCAAACAGACTTTTTTGGTGGCTCATTGAATGTCTTGGATAACGGCTATCCTTTAGGTGGAAATTACTGGAGCGACTACAATGGAACAGATGTAAACCATGATGGCATAGGCGATACTTCCTACGTCATTGACACAAAAAATGCAGATAACTATCCTTTGATGGGCACGTTCTACGAGTTTACCGTACCCAGATGGTATGCTATATAATATAGCCACGGTCTCCAACTTCACAATCTTGGACCTGTATTCGCTCCATGAACTGAGAATTGATGGGTCATGGTATCTGGTATTGGAGTTTACCGCTGTAATACCGAAAGGCACGGTTGGTTTTTGCAGAATTGATATTCCCAGAGTCCTTATAGATGGTCCTTACCATGTATTCACTCTAGGTGGGAATTTCACTCCAACTGAACTCCCTATTTCAAACAGCTCACATGCCTTCCTATACTTCACATTTAACCATTCTGGACCTGTCATAATAGTTCCAGAGTTTCCCTCATTCCTTATTCTGCCCTTATTCTTCATAGCAACACTACTAGCAGTCACATTTTACAAGAGAAGACAAACAAAAACAACCTGAACACTCTCTGCGAGGTACTTCAACAACTGTCTCTAAAAGACAAAGTTCTAGAAACAAACACCTACACTCCAGCCAATACAGAAATTCTATAGTTAGAATCAGAAACAGCAAGGTCATTGAATACGTCACAGCTATAGACGGAGTGAAGTTGTTCAGGAAGAGGAAGTAGCTGATTGCTTTCTCTCTTTATTGAAAGTGTACTTTCCTTCTGTCTCGTTCTAGACTGGCATTCTGAAGTTCCTAGCTACGATTGCTATGTCTCTTAAGTCGATAATCCCATCTTTGTTAATGTCAGCCTCAGGATTCCACCTCAGATGATCTGGAAATGAGCCAAAGGCAGAAGCAGCTATTCCTATGTCGATCATGTTCACTTTGTCGTCATTGTTCAGGTCACCAAGAACAAACACGTAAGGCTTCATCAATGGGTAATGATCAATATTGCCGCTATCGATAACATAAGGAGTGTCGCCGATTCCATCAGTTCCAGTCAGATTCTGATAAGGTCCACTCGTCTTGTCAACACCACTATAATCGCTCCAGTAGTTTCCGCCAGAAGAATAACTCCCATTCCAAATATTGCTGCACGGATTAATAGGATCATCGTAGACCTGCACCAGATTGTTGAATACAGAATTATGATAGATGGTGTTTCCATCCGCTCTTGCCCACTGGTAAAAACCGATCTTATTATTCCAGATGTTGTTGTTTGCAACTGTGTTCAGATGTGACATAACACCCAATGCAACTCCAGCACAAAAAACAGGCTCAGGGGTATTCCAACCGTTACCAGATACATTGTTATGTTCAAGCACATTTTCGGATGCGCCCATGAAGAAGGCGACCCCCGTGTCTTCGTTATTCATGATCTCATTCTGCTTCACCAAATTCAAACAAGCACCTGCAAAAAACACGATTCCAAAATGTCTGTTGACCTCAACTGTGTTGAAAAGAATGTTGTTGCCTGTCACCGACTGACCAACAATACCAGCATCACGATTGTTCGCAATGATGTTGTTCATGATGGTATTGTTTTCGACATGATAAGACAGTCTGCCATCAAGGAAAAGTCCCCCGTCATTTCCTGTGAGGATGTTGTCGTAGAACAAACAATTTGAGGAATACGCCAATATCCCGTTTCCTCCTCCTCGTATTGTGAATCCGCTGATAGTAACATTGTCTGAATTGACCGCTATTACATCCCAAACATACTGCTGTCCATCAATAATTGTATTCGTTCTGTTCTCTCCAAGCAATGTAATAGCCTTATTGATAAAGAGGCTCTGAACATACAAACCAGACTTGACAAAAACAGTGTCTCCTTCATTTGCTCTGTCAATAGCTTCTTGAATTGTTGGATAATCATCTGGAACAATGATAGTTACTGAAAATGACTTGACAGATCGAACACTCACTGATGACAGACAGAAGCATGTCAAAAGCAATGCTAAGAACATAGCAGAGATTGGCAATCTCAGCATACCTTTCTCCCAACATTAACAAGGTAAACCTACAAGATAACAGTTTTGGACGAATCTTCTATGACTCTTGATTGATTAGTAGTAGTGTGGAGGCAAGTAAGCTCATTTGACATAAAATTCAAAACCTAAAAACAAAGTTTTCAAAACAGGTACTGGTATGCAGTTGACACAAATAGTAACAGGAACCCTAGATCAAGGTGAGAGTACAATACTACAAATGATGATGATATACGAACAATGACTATTGAGCTACAGTTTACGAACTCTGAGTCCAGTGCACGCCTGTTGCAGAATGTTTATTTCCATCTAAACAATAATATACCTTTGAGTTCTACTGAAGGGGAGTTGAACATGAAAACTCCTATCCTAGTCTTAGTGTTACTCTGCACGTTCTCATTGTTTCCTCTGACAATATCTGCTCAAATTGAGACAAGATGCCTGTGTGAGACTGTTCTCTCAACTTCACATGTACAACAGGAAGTATTGTACAATGTATCAGACACTGGTGACGCATTTTTCATTCAAGGACACTACGTTATTATCATGAGCGATCATCACGGAAACATTACTTTCTGTTATGTCTGTTATGATGACACGTTCAGCATAACGCTTCCACCATCTAAGAGAGTTGTTTTTAAGCTTGGAATATTGGAACCTTTCTTCTATGTACCTGAAGGTTTTCATTGGTGTGTCGAAGCATATTTTCTTGAAGACTTGCCGAAAGATGCTGACATAGTGTCGCTTGCGAAGTTGTTTGGTTGCAGGCTTGGACAAGTTACTTATGATTCTGGTTTTGACCTTGACAGCAACAACATCATAAATATGCGAGACATTGCAAAAGCCATTCTGAACTTTCGTCAAATACAAGCAGAAATTCCCTGATCAAACATCCTGTCTAACATTATCAAGCGAAGCCTACACTTAACGTTGAGTCCAACCTGCGTTGCAGATCATATTGAACTTGGTCAGAAATTCTAACGTTAGAAAAGTGACATCATGGTCAGAAATGTTGACGTTAACAAAGTGATCATGGTCAAAAGTGATAACGTTAAGAAAGTGTCATCATGGTCAAGGATTCTAAGGTTAGAATAGTTAGCTTCAGAGTCGAAAAATCTTAACATTAAGAAGTAACATTATGGTCAGGAATGTTAACGTTAATGTTAACGTTATGAACGATATTGGGTTATTTCCCAAATAAAGCCAAGAAGCATAGACTTTTTCCCAAATGAAACCCTTATTCTGCCACAATCAATACTCAACTAGTTTCAGGTTGTTTTCTATTTCCTTAATCTTGGCTTATAGCTCTGTAGCAATGGTCTTGGTATGGTCCGATTAGGGAAATTCCAATGATGAGAGACTATCTCCTATGTGCAGTTTGAAGTTCAATGTCTCTGTTCTTGGTAGTCTTCGATTTCTGAGCTTCTGAGATCCTTGCATCAGACTTTCGGAGAGGAATGCATTGAAGAGATGATATGAGGTTTGTCCTATGAATGTTCTATGGTCGGTCTCCCACTGAAGTATATAGGTTCAGAATTTCACATCAAAGTCGTTTCTTGAATTTGTTGCTTTGATGCCTATTTTGTGCCAGAGCAAGTTCTCCACAAACATGCCAGTAAGAAAGAATTCCAAGCTTGCATACTTGGGAAAGAATTCTCTAAGTCGTTCTCCTCTGAAAAGAGAACCAGAGCCTACTTCTCTTTTTTCAAAGAATGCCAATTCCTTTTCGGAGTCTAGCTCTGGAATGAGTTCTTCTGAGTTTTTGCTGTTTCGTTCTAGGTTAAGCAGGTCATAAACAGCCAAATAGGCTATGTACGAGTTTCTCAGAATCGAATATTCCTCAGTCTGCAAGATCCTTGCTGTTTTCTCGTTCTTGTCCTTCAAAACCTTGGATAGCTCTACTAAGATGAACATCCTTTCCACAAACCCTTGGAACTCCAAGCTCAAGTTTCTGATCCTGAAAAAACCTTTTCTGAGATTCTCACATTTTTTCACTGCCTGCTCAAGAGCAGAGTAGACCACTCCAATACCCAGTTTCTTGATTAACGATTTCCAATTCTCGGAAAAAGGAAGGTATTTCGAATAGTTGTCAATTGCTTTATCGAACCTTTCCCTGTCTTTGGACTCACGCAGATACAGAACCAGTCCTTCGATCGTTGGCTCAACCATGATCGGCTTCCGTTTGTTCTTTAAATCTTGCTCTTTCCTGACCATGCCATTCTCTTCAAGGTTCTCAATTACCTTGGACACATAATCTCGATAGTAGTTGGGTTGGTCACCACTCTTTGGTTCAGTCAATCGATCTATTCCTGAAGTCAGGATCTCTGCCATTTCCAATGGTTTGCTCAGTTTGTAGACAGAAAGAGGACCTTTCCTTCCAAGTTCCCACAGTATATTCGTTTCAGATTTGTAGAGAAAGAAATCCGTACCAATAAAGCCCCTCTCAATTACTGGTCTGAATATGCAACCATCTGCAAAGGTCATTTGTCATTCCAAGATTGTGTCACGATCCGCACCTATATGAGTTTTCTCAACAAAATCGGTATCATCGCCAATTAAGGAAAGTCCCTATCTTGCTCCTACCCAAAAGGAGGAAAAAAAACGTCAATACGAAATCGTGAGAACGCACAAACACAAAGAATTCACCCAGCACTAGACTTCACTACTGAACATGCCTATGTTGGTTATAGGAATCAGGATCGAACAAGAAGAATGCTTGTCTTGCTAAGAGACGATGGAAGAACTACTCTTTTCGCTTTTCCAAATGGCTTACAACAGGATAACATCGAGTTGGTCCATCTGGACCTAAACACAGATCCAAGATGGTCTTTGGAAGCCGTTGAGACTTTCAGAAGAGGACAGGCTGTCATCATGGAAAAGGCTCAGTTGTTCGAGGAGATCAAGGAAACTCTGCACACCTACATTGACTTGCCAGAAGAAAGATTCTATGCTTTTCTAACACTTTGGAACATCGGCACGTACTTCTTTCCACTCTTCAACACCTATCCATACGTCTATGTGGGTGGGATCAAGAATAGTGGCAAATCAAAACTGCTGGCTATCTGCAGCTGCATTGGCTTCAACTCGATAATAAGTGCAAACATGAGCGTTGCCACAATCTACAGATTAATCCAGAATGCAAGGTGTTCCATGCTTATTGATGAAGCAGAGCAACTCTCTAACAGATACGCATCTGAAGACTTCAGGAACATACTGTTGAGTGGGTACAAGAAGGGGCTCAAAGTATACAGAAACAGAAGGACAGCTGATGGCAACTTTGAAGCTGAAGCTTTTGAAGTCTATGGACCTAAGATGCTGGCAAACATAGAAGGACTCGAAGAAGTCATTGAGTCCAGATGCATAACAATCGTCATGCACAGAAGCCCAAACAGAACCATAACAGACAGAGAAGTAGACCTAACTGATCCCATCTGGCAGCAACTGAGAGACAAAGTCTATCCTTTTATGATGAAAAACTGGAAAGCAATCAAACAGACATATGCTGAACTAGACAATGACACAACCATTTCAAACAGAGACTGGGAACTCTGGAAGCCAATGTTGGCATTGGCAAAGTTCTTTGACAGCACAACATTGTTTGAGGCAATCAAGACTTTCGCAGTTGAAAAGACAGAGGAAGCCCAAAATGATGACATGGACAATAATGACTACATACTTGTGCAATCCTTGCTTTCTATGGTTACTGAAGATGGTCACTATAGCCTTAGAGACATCAGAGACATAATGGTCCTGCTTCTTGGAAATGGCAACTGGCTGACTGAAAGATCTGTTGGAAGGATGCTTAGACGTCTTGGTTTCAATAGAAGAAGAAGGATTGGCACAGGCTATCAATACTTCTTGCTAGTCCAACAGGTCAGAACCCTAGCACAAGCACTTGGAATCAGAACAGATGATCCAACAGGTGAAGTTAGTGAACTTGGTGAACTTTGTGAACTTGCTACAGGACAAGGTAACACAAACAACAACACAGGAGAACAACAAACATGACAGGCAAAATAGGAATAAAGACCTTAGTCAAGTTTCTAAATCTAGTCAATCTGACTAGAGATAGAAACAGACTACCTACTGCTCAAGAAGTAGCCACAGAAATCCACTGCTGCAAGAGCCATGCATACAACTATGTAAGGGCTCTAAAGAAACTGCTGAATACAATATTAGCATAAGAATACCAACAATTTCCATCAGTTTCCCTTTTTTTCTACGTAAGAGTCTATACCTCTCTTTCTACGTTCACTAAGTACACAAAGTTCACTTAGCTCTTCCTAGGATGTCCACTGGAATCTAGGCATTCTATGTTGGATGCTTAGTCTTTGTTAGAAAGAGTATCCAGAATACTGTTCTACATGTGGAATCTAGGATTACATATAGTCACTGCTAGCATAGCTGAGCTTCAATAACCTGTTCTTTTCAATTTCTCCTCTCTGGCAAGGTAAGCTGCAGAGGCAAACCTGCACAGAGCAACAACAATGAAAGGGAAAACATAGATAGGGTTTGTATAGTGAATGCTATTTGGACCAATTATTACTTCAGTGTTTACATAGGCAGCTGAAGAGAAGACAATGCCTTCCACAGTCCACATTAAGACCCCTGCCAATAAGCCCCATCTAACATGTCTGATGATCCCAACACAACAAGCAATGCCTGCTACAAAAAATGCAACGTAAGCCAGTACATCCAAACCAAGAACGAACAATAAGAAATAGGATGCCCAAAAAGGCAGTGAAGCATAAATCACAAAATTGACAAAGACCAATACAGTGATTCTTCTTGGATTGCAGAGTTGTCCAGTCACGTTCATTCTGACACTCTTCTTTATCCCAAGTTTTCATTGAGCTTCTTGTCTATCTGACATTTTTTTCATTTTCTCTTTCTAAAGTAGTACAGAGTCGTTATTGAAGTGGCTATGACTATGCCGAGCAACACTGTTTCCACAAGTAATGTTATGCTTCGTTCATCTTGAATGTCATGTTGCACTTTTGCTATTGTTTGGTTCAAGTCAGAATTCTTTGTCAACAGTCCATCATACTCATGTTCCAAAGTGTAGTAGTAGGACATAAACTCCAAGCTGAGTATCATCATTTCGAATTCTGAGCGTTCTTCACCTCTTATGAAGGTAAACGTCGGAATCATCTGTCTTATTGTCTCATTAACCCCCAGACTTGGGGCTGAAAGCAGTATCTCTGCTTTGTCTGTGACGTTCAAACTACGTATACATAGTGTCGTATCATTAGAGGTGTATTCGGTTCCGTTAACTGAATATTCGTTGTTTATGTACACTGCATGAACCAGAAAATCGCTTGGATGCAACATTGTAAGTCCCCCTGATGCTCCCATCCATCCTATGTTGGTTATTTCAAGCCAGAAGTATGCCCCCTCACTGACGATTTTGGCTCCCTCCACATGAAAGCCTGGCATAACTATGGGGTCTGCAAATACTAGGGCTACGTTAATCACAAGAACAAAAAG